>ODAK010006337.1_pt1 | contig 11947 bp, 9 predicted proteins | sample 1539591 | NCBI WGS metagenome assembly ODAK01 (sample SAMEA3539303, study PRJEB22396) | soil metagenome | biome: tundra; feature: field; material: soil | place: USA | collected 2010-05 | depth 0.15 m | reverse complement strand
AACCTACGACCAATCGGTTAACAGCCGACCGCTCTACCACTGAGCTACGCTGGATTTTGAAGCTCGCCAATTGAGCGGCGTATATTTTGCCCACTCAACTTCGCGCGGCAAGTGGTAGTTTGGTTGAAGGCGAACGATACAAACGAGTAACGAGCAATTCTCCCCATTTATTCTGACGTGTGCTTTCCTGCTCAAGCCCTCGTAAATCGCATTGCAAGCAAGTGCTGACGTGTTCTCAAATACTCCCGAAATAACCGTGCCAGTATCAGATTGTTCAGAGGAACGTAAGGACCGAATCAATGCGGCACTGGCGCAAAATCACTGGATATTTTATGAACAAAATCATCTCGCTGGCCGTTTGCTTGAATTTGATGCTGGCGACGCGCATCGTCGCCGGCCCGCCGTTTTTGACCGACGACCCGGAGCCGGTGGATTATCGTCATTGGGAAGCATATTTGTTCGCCCTGGGCGACTATTCGGGCGGCTATACCATCGAAGGCCCGGCGGTGGAAGTGAATTACGGAGTGCTGCCCGATACGCAGCTGCATCTGATCGTGCCGATGACCACCGTGTCTGGCGATGGCCGGCCAACGGCCACTGGTTTGGGTGATACTGAGTTTGGCATCAAATATCGCTTTGTGCATGAAACGAACAGCTGGCCGCAAATCGGAGTTTTTCCATTTGCAGAACTGCCGACCGGCGATGCCAGCCGCGGTTTGGGTAACGGACGGACCTGGTTCCAGTTGCCGTTGTGGTTGCAAAAGAGTTTCGGCCCCTGGACGACTTACGGCGGTGGCGGCGAGGTCTTAAATTCGGCGCCCGGCGAGCGCAATCATCCCTACGGCGGCTGGCTTATCCAGCGCAATTTCGGAAAGCATCTCACACTCGGCGGCGAACTTTTCGCTCAAGGAAAGGACACGGCTGCCGACAAAGGATTTGCCGCGCTCAATTTCGGCGGCTCATACAAAGTCAACGAGCATTTCAATCTGCTGTTCAGTGCGGGACACAATGTTGCCGGCGACGAACACACGCTCTCGTATTTCGCACTTTACTGGACTTGGTAACCAAGAGTGCGCTCTGCTTCAGCTTCGGAAATCAGTGACGAATACACTCGCCTATCGGCTATTAACCAAATCGCGAAATGGATTTGGTTGCGGGGGCGGGATTTGAACCCGCGACCTTCAGGTTATGAGCCTGACGAGCTACCAGGCTGCTCCACCCCGCGTCTTGAAACTTACTATGTCGGTCTTGCGCGCGAAGGCAAACTCAAAGTGCGATGGTTGATTCCCGCGACAAAAATTGCGAGCGCGGCTGCGATCATCACGCACGTGGGAAGGACATACCGCGGAAGATAGGGGGTGAGTGCGAATGTGCTGATCATTGTGAGCGCATTTACGATTCCGAGAGTAAGGAGCAGATGAAGCGACTCCGCTTTGAATGCTCCAAAGCATCGCAAAATTACTGCGAGCACGACAATGACTCCGAGCGTAATCCCGCATGGGATGTTATTACCCATTCCGCGCAACCACCAAATACTCTTTGCTCGCCGGATCGTCGACTGCGCTTCGAGCGAACAACTTTTAAGATGCGCGGTACTTTTTCGGAAATTCGGAATTGAGCGGTAAATATTCGGAGATTCTTCCGCGACGCCGTAGAGAAAGCTCAGCACTTCTGCCGGGGTCGTTCGGATCAGCGAACGAACAATAGCGTCTTGTATGTCCGCCAAAGCGACCGGCGGAAGAGAACGATAATAGAGCCGGCATATTTCACTCAGGTAATAATCCGCGCGCGCGTGGAGTTCTGCGCTCTTGAGTTTGCCATTGTCGCGTTCGATCAGCTTTTCGATCACGTGCATCGATCCGCCCCAATATTCCTTGGCAGCCAGGACTGCTGGGATTGCTTCTTTGGTGATTGGGTCGGGCGCGCTGGCTTGTAACGCTTGCAAGTAACGATCTCTATCCTCAGCGGGCATTCGATCGATCAAATCGAACCGATAAATGGCCGTCCGCGCGACAACGGATCGGTACGGTTCTCGAAGTGCGAAACACAAAACGCGCGTGGTTAGGTTCGCGGCGACGATCGCAATCAAGCCGATCCCGCATGTTGCCAGGAATTTTCTAAAATGGGTTCGCCTGTTTTCTGGATTTCTTACGCGGGCAATTGTTGCCAGCAGATAGGTGACCGGCATCAGAGCCGTATAAATCATAGCGATGTGGCGTGTCATGATGGCGGCATAAAGACAAAAACCAAGCGCAAGCAGACAATTTCGGTTGAGATATTCTCGTCGTGAAAGTTCTACCGCGACGGCAATGAGGAAGATTAACAAAGTCGATCCGAGGGCTTCGGAAGAAACAAACTGCGCCCCAACGAAAAGAACAGGATGGCAGAGCAGCAAGACAACGATCAGGCATCGAATGACGGGACGCCTCGAGCAGGTCACGGTGAGAAGAGCCAGGGCTAAGACAAGTAGCAGCTGTTGGATTGCGATGAGCAGGAAAAGACCAGCGTCATTCAACGCGACCCAGCGGTTGATGCCGAGATGGAATGAACTCGGATGCCCGATATTACACAATCCGGAAACGAGCAAGACAGGGAGCCGGCTAAGAAATGGATATAAATGCGGCGAAGCAAGCAGGGTTAAGTCTCCTGGCGGCGATGCGATTTGCCCCAGACCGTCGTAATCCCGCCACAGCGGCGGAAGTCTTGCCATCACGAAGATCGATCCCGAAAGTAAACCGAGCGCGCACAAAAGTGTTTCTTTTGCGAAAAGCCGGCGCGCGCATGCGCGGACAAAACTGCGAAACGAAGGCCACAATTTGCTCACGGCGTTCGATCCTTCCGGTTCGCGCGTGGCAATGCAATCGCATTTGCGTTCGTCTCGTGCGCGACTTCGTTGAAGAATGCCTCAGAAACGTTCCGCGAACAAACCAGCAGGCAAAATTATTGTCGGCACGGCCAGTTGGTCGGATCCCGGATTTGTTGAGCGTTGGTATCCGAAAGGAATGGGCGCCGGCGAACGGCTCGCCTGGTACGCGCAGCATTTCGAGATGGTCGAAGTCAATTCCACTTTTTACTCCGTGCCCGATTTGCGAATGGTGGAACGTTGGTGTCGCAGCACGCCGAAAGACTTTATATTCGATGTAAAACTACCGCAGCTCCTCTCCCATCATTCTACCTCGGCGAAATTTCTGCCGCCGGCGTTGCGGCGACTGGCGGAGATCGACGGCAAAGGCCGGGTGAGATTAACGCCAATTTTGGAAAAAGCCCTGATCGAGACTTTCCTTCGTTCGATATCGATCTTGCGCAACGAGCGAAAGCTGGGTGCGTTCCTGCTGCAACTGTCGCCGGCTTTTTCTCCACGAAAGCACCAACTCACCGAGCTCGATCAATTGATCGAGTTGTTGCGGGACGATCTGCTGGCGATCGAATTTCGGAATCGCAATTGGGCTGTCGGCGAGCAGCTTGGATTAACGATCGCATTTCTGCGCAAACACCGAGTCGCTTTTGTGAATGTGGATGCGCCGGCCGCGGATCATTTCATGATTATGCCGCCGGAGCTGAATGAAATCACAAATCGACAGATCGCGTACTTGCGATTACACGGCCGCGACGCCAAGGCATATCTCACCGGAAAAACGGTGGCGGCGCGTTTTAACTACGATTACTCCGAAGCAGAAATCGGAGAAGTTGCGCAGCGGGCGGGCAAACTTGGAGAAGAGGCGGATGAAGTGCACGTGGTTTTCAACAATAATGCGCTCGATTACGCGCCGCGCGCCGCTTCGCGGCTGCGGGTAGCGCTTGATCAAGTCTTTCGTGCGCCGCCGCAGACACCAACGTTGTTTTAGATTAGAATTTGGCGTGCAAGATCGACAACTAGACGCCGAACCAAGCGATGGACCTCGTTTGCCGGCGCCGCTCGCGCGATTGAAACGATGGCTGGCCGCACATCACCTGACGCTTATGACCATCGAGGACACGCCGCATTCGGTTGCGCTCGGCTCGGCCATCGGCATTTTTTTCGGTTTCACACCGCTGTGGAGTGTGAAGACGCTGCTTTCGATTGGCGTGGCGTGGATTTGCCGCTGCAACAAAGTCGCCGCCGCAGTTGCAGTCACTTTGCACGACGTCCTGATTTTCGTGATGCCTGCCATTTATTTTGCGGAATACAAAATTGGCTGTTGGACTTTGCAGCGTCCGGCACCGCCGCATCGAATCCGGTTCCATTTCGGCTTACATGATTATCTAAACTGGGATGTGTTTTTGCGTCTCGTTTGGCCGGCATTGGTTGGCTCTCTTTTTCTCGCCATTCCATCCGCGATCATCGTCTATTTCTTGATGCGGCTGCTGGTTAGCCGGTCGCGCGCGGCGGGGCAGGTCAATTAAGTCACTGCAACCGTAATAGCCGGGCCGCTTTTTCTACCGTAAACGGCACGAGAGTTGCATCAAAAACGGCCACGATCTGTCTATCGCCTGGCAATCAGGCACATGGCAGGCCGGCATTTACATACTATGAAATCTTTGATCGCAATCATCTCTAGCGTCTTCCTTTGTTCCTGCGGGGACATGTATGTCACCAAAACCCAGGTCGCGGGGGGTGAAGGCCGTTCCGGAGCCATCGATGCCAAGGACATGGGCTCAAAGGGCGTCCATATGATCACTAATTGCGGCGTCGGCGCGAGTGGTCCGAGCGCGATTTACATTCGCCCGTTTTGTGTGGATACCGCAACATTTCAAGGCGACGAGGCGGGCTCGGATGGCGAGATGCCGATTCGCAAGGCGCTGGCGCCGATCGAATTCGCCGGCGATCTGAAAGAGCAACTCGAGAAGATAGCGCCTGCGCGCATTTTGAAGGACAGCGAATCCCCGCGCGTCGGCTGGCTGGTGGAAGGTCAATTTGATCTTATCGATGGCGGCAGTCCGCTGGGCCGGTTTTTCCTCGGAAATGTTGGAGCGGGCCGTTCGGTGCTCGCACTGCATGTCAAGATTACCGATGTCGTAAAAGGCGTGGTTGTTTATGAATTCGATATGTCGGGTGGCAGCCGATTTCAAGGCAAGCTCGGGACAGTGCGCGCAAGCGGACTTGGCAGGGCCACGCATTTCGATCTGAATAATGCGGCCGAGCGAATCTATCTTACTCTCAGCACGAATCCTTATCGCTACGGCGATCGCGCCAACGTCAGTCTGCCGGAATAATTTTGCGCGTCGCAACGGCGGTTCGCGGCGGGATTGGTGTTGCCAACCCGAAGGCGCCGAATAAGGTGCAGCCGTCCAACGCTGCCCTTATGATTTCGTACCGATTTTTCACCGTCATCCTCACGCTCGCCATGTGGGCGGGCGGGCTTCGCGCAGCAGTTGCCGCTCAAGCGTTCATCATTGTTGATGCGCGGACTGGCTATGTTCTTCAGGAGCAGGAGTCGAAACAAAAGCGGCAGGTTGGAAGTTTGACCAAGATCGCAACCGCCTCTGTTGTCCTCGACTGGGCCGAGCATAAGAGCGGCGATCTCAATCAAACGGTAACGATTCCGCCCGAGGCCTTCGTCGGAGCTGGCGAAAATAATATCAAATTCCAGCCGGGCGACGCGATCTCGCTGCGCGATCTGCTCTACGCCGCGCTTGTTCAATCCGACAACATCGCAGCTTATGCCCTGGCCCATCATGTGGGATCGACCATTTCCTCGGTCGCTCCGGCCGCCTCGGACGCAAAAATTACGCCGGTCGATATTTTCGTGAGCCAAATGAATGCGCTGGCCAAGCAATTGAAGATGGACCGCACGCATTTCGTGAATCCGCATGGGATCGACGACAACGTGAAATCCCTCCCGTTTTCCACCGCCGAGGATATGGGGCGATTGTCTTGTTATGCCATGAACAAGGCGGCGTTTCGCTTTTACGTCTCGCAGAAGACACGGCAAATCAATTTCCAACGCGGATCGCACAAACTGGGTTATTTGCTGCGAAATACGAACGAGCTGGTCGGCACTCGCGGGATCGACGGTGTGAAAACGGGCCGCACGGCGCACGCGGGTGAATGCCTGGTTCTTTCCGCCAACCGCGAAGCTGAAATTGTGAAGCAAGGCCCCATGACCACGGTCTATCCGCGTCATATCATTGTCGTGTTGCTCGGCAGCGCGAATCGTTTTGCCGAAGGCGCTGGGCTAGTCGAGCGCGGTTGGCAGCTTTACGATCAATGGGCCGCCGCGGGTCGCCTGGTCGATCCCAAGAAAAATCTCTAACCGCAACCAAGAAATGAAGCCACGGATCGGTGTTCTGACCAGTGGCGGGGATTGTCCGGGATTAAACGCGGTGTTGCGCGGCGTTGTCCTCGCTGCGGAAAAACATGGCTGGGAAGTCGTCGGATTTCGCGACGGCTTTGAAGGATTGCTTCCGCCCAGCGATTATCTCGTTCTCGATCACAAAGGGACGAATGGAATCATGGCGCTCGGCGGCACGATCATCGGCACGACAAATCGTGGCCACTTCGTGGCAAAGATCGGCGGCGGCGACCGCGCGGTTGTCCCCGCGAAGGTCATCGAGCAGGCTCGCGAAGTTTTAACCAAACTCGGAGTAAAGGCGCTGATCATCGTGGGCGGAGACGGATCGATGACTACGGCGCTGCAATTGCAAGAAGCGGGCATCGATTGCATTGGTGTTCCCAAGACGATCGATAACGACCTGGAAGCAACCGCCATGACCTTCGGATTTGATTCCGCTGTTGCCATGGTGATGGACGCACTCGATCGATTGCACACGACCGCGACCAGTCACAAGCGTGTTATGGTTGTCGAAGTGATGGGACGTCACGCGGGCTGGATCGCGTTGCATGGCGGAATCGCCGGCGGCGCGGACATCATTTTGATTCCGGAAATTCCATTCGACTACGACAAGATTGCCGCTGCGATTAAGGCGCGCGATGCCGCGGGAAATCTCGGCTCACTGGTGGTGGTCGCGGAAGGCGCGCGCGCCCGAGATGGGCAACAAGTGAAGCGCGACATGGAAGGCGGTGAATTTCGGCTGGGCGGAATCGGGGACCTGGTCGCGCGAGAAATCGCCAAACGCACCGGCAAAGAAACGCGCTTGTGTGTGCTCGGGCATCTGCAACGCGGCGGCGCGCCGACCACGCTCGATCGAATTCTCGGGACGCGTTTCGGCGTGAAAGCAGTGCAATTGGCAAACGAAGGACATTTCGGATCGATGGTCAGTTACCAAAACTACCAGGTGCAACACGTCCCGATCGCCGACGCAGTGAATCGGTTACGCTTGGTTCCACCCAATGGAGAAATGGTAGAGACCGCCCGCGACGTCGACATTTCCTTCGGCGACTGAGTTGATTTTCGCACTGCGGTCGCAACGGACACGACGGAAAGAAGTAAATTCCTTCTTATTACTTTGTGCCCTTTGTGTCCTTTGTGCGAGTAATCAGGTGAACGCTAAACAACTGTGAAGATCGTTCTGGCATATTCCGGCGGACTCGACACCTCGGTCATTCTCCGCTGGCTCAAAGAAAATTATGAGGCCGAGATCATCGCTTTTTGCGCCGATATCGGCCAGGAGGAAGAACTCGATGGCTTGAAAGAAAAAGCGCAGAAGACCGGCGCTTCCAAATGTTACATCGACAATCTTCAGGAAGAATTTGCGCGGGATTTTATTTTTCCGATGATGCAGGCCGGCGCGATTTACGAGGGACAATATCTTCTTGGCACCAGCATCGCCCGTCCGCTCATCGCCAAACGAATGGTCGAGATCGCGCAGAAGGAGAAAGCGGAGGCGCTTGCGCATGGCGCAACGGGGAAGGGGAACGATCAGGTTCGTTTCGAGCTTGCCGTCGCAGCCCTTGCGCCGGAACTGCGCGTGATCGCTCCGTGGCGGCACGAACGGTTTCGCGAACAATTTCCCGGACGCGCCGAGATGATTGCGTTCGCGAAGAAGAATGCGATTCCGGTCGCAGCCAGTAGCGCGCAACCGTATTCGTCCGATCGCAATCTGCTCCACATCAGCTTTGAAGGCGGAGCGCTGGAGGATCCGTGGTTCGACGCGAGCGCGAAGGAAGCGCGCGACATGTATAAGCTCAGCGTTTCACCAGAAGATGCGCCGGACGAACCGGAACACGTCGATCTTGCTTTCCAGCACGGCAATTGCGTTGCGGTGAATGGCAAACCGCTGTTGCCACTTGGCGTCATGCAAACGCTCAACAAACTCGGCGGCAAACATGGCATCGGGCGTGTCGATATTGTCGAGAATCGTTTCGTCGGAATGAAAGGCCGCGGTGTTTACGAAACGCCAGGCGGCGCGATTCTGCATTTCGCGCATCGCCAGGTGGAGACGCTCACCATGGATCGCGAGGTCATGCATTTGCGCGACAGCTTGATTCCAAAATACAGCACGCTGGTTTACAACGGCTTTTGGTTTTCGCCGGAACGCGAAGCGCTTCAAGCGCTGGTCACGGAAACACAACGCGATGTCACCGGTGACGTGCGGCTCAAACTTTACAAAGGCAACATCATTGTCGCCGGGCGCAAGAGTCCTAAGAGTTTGTACGATCCCAAGATCGCCACGATGGAAGGCGGCGAGGTGGCCTATAACCAGAGCGACGCCACCGGTTTCATCCGTTTGAACGCGCTGAGGTTAAAATTGCGCGGCGCGCGGAAGTCATCGACCAAGAGGTAGAGACATCGCGCTGCGATGTCCGCCGCCACTCCGGCTCGGAGCGCCGCAGCGCGGCGTCCCTACCACGGGCGCGTTTCGCCTCGACCTGCGGAAGCGAAAGGGGATAATTGGCCCGAGCCAATCGGGGACTCTCCCCTCGCATGTCCACTGAGATCAAGAAAGAGATCCAACTCGAGATCGCCCATGTCTTGTTCATCGACATCGTCGGCTACTCGAAGCTTTCAATTAACGAACAGCGCGCGGCGATTGCTGAGCTGACTCAAGCCGTTCGCGCGTCCGAGCAGTTTCAAAACGCTGAAGCCGCGGCCCGATTGATCAAGATCCCCACCGGCGACGGGATGGCGCTGGTTTTTTACAAGAGCCCGGAAGAGCCAGTGGAATGCGCGCTCGAAATCAGTCGCGCTCTTAAAGAACACGCGAAAATAAAACTTCGAATGGGAGTGCACAGCGGCCCGGTCAGCGGCGTGATCGATGTGAACGGTCAGGCCAATCTTGCTGGCGCCGGTCTTAATATGGCGCAACGGGTGACGGACTGCGGCGACGCCGGCCACATTCTTGTCTCCAAACGCGTCGCCGACGATTTAGGAGAATACGAACATTGGCGGCCGCTCCTGCATGATCTCGGCGAATGCGAAGTGAAGCATGGGATGCGCGTGTCCATTGTGAATCTTCACGCGGATGAAGTGGGCAATCCGCAACTGCCGAAAAAATTCCAGGCCCTGAAGAAGCACAAGGCGCAAATGCGCTGGACAATTGCGGCGGCAGCATTGCTCGTGCTGGCGGTCGCGTTGGTTGTTGTTTCAAAGAAGTCGGCAAGATCGACATCAACCATTCCCGAAAAAAGTATCGCCGTTCTGCCGTTCGAAAATCTGAGCAGCGACAAAGAGAACGCCTACTTTGCCGACGGGATTCAGGACGAAATTCTCACCAAGCTCGCGAGCATTGCGGATCTGAAGGTCATCTCACGAACCTCCACGGCAAAGTATAAGAGCAAGCCGGAAGATCTGAAGACCGTCTCGCAACAGTTAGGCGTCGCTAACGTGGTGGAAGGGACTGTGCAACGGGCCGCCGACAAATTGCGCGTGAATGTGCAGCTCATCGATGCGCGGGCGGATGCGCACCTTTGGGCCAAAAGCTACGACCGCGACATCAAAGATGTCTTCGCCGTCGAAAGCGAAGTTTCACAGGAGATCGCCGATGCCTTGCGGGCGAAGCTTTCGCCTAGCGAAGCTAACACTTTGTCAACTGCACCGACACGCGATCCGGTAGCCTACGACCTGTTCTTAAAAGGTGAGTTTGAAGAACGAGAGGCGGCAAGTTCGCTCACGATCGAATCATATGACCAGGCTGCCAGTTGGTATCAGCAGGCCATCGCGCATGATCCGACCTTCGCCCTTGCCATGGCTCGTCTCGTCCGAGGCCAAATGAGTCGCCACTGGTTAGTCCAGCCTTTGACGGAATCGCAATTGGCGGAAGTAAAGAACACTGCAGACCGCGCCTTGACGCTCGCGCCGAACTTAGCGGAGACGCACGTCGCCCTTGGGGCATTTTACTATTTTGGTCATCGCCAGTACGAAGAAGCGCTAGCCGAATTCCGAAAGGCAATCGAGCTGCAACCTAACAATGCCGAGGCGGCCGAGTTTTGCGCTTTTGTTCATCGGCGTCAGGGGAAATGGCAGGAGTGTTTGACAGAGCTACTTAACAGCAAGGAAAAGGACCCGCTCAATGCGCCAGTTGCCGCTGACATTGGCACCACCTATGTGCAGTTACGGATGTGGAAGCAAGCCGAGGAGGCCGCGGCCCATACTCTCGAAATCAATCCACACAATGTCGTGGCGATGCGCGTTAGTCTAATTAGTTGTCGTAATGGAAGCGGCGATCTGACCGAAGCGAAGCGCCTGCTCGCGACATTTCCGAAAGACCCTGACCTCACAGTCACGCGTCCCGGTGTCGCTCCGCTTGTTGGTGAGCGCGCCTACTTATCGGTTATCAAACGCGATTTTAGAGCTGCTCTCAACGCGTGGGCGAACGAGAGCGGCGAGCCGGGCGAAAAGCGCAAGCGGCTTTCCGCGCGCTCGGCTATTGGCGTTCTTTCAGGCGACGCTAGCAATGTTAAGACCGATGCCGAACAAGCGCATATCCTGATAGATAGCTGGTTAGCTGATCACCCAACCGATGAGATTGCGCGGGTCGAGTTAAGTTGGGTCGATCTGGCTCTTGGCCGGCCTGCTGAAGCAGCCCAAGTGGCGCAACGAGCAGCGAACCTGCTAACCGTCGAGAAAGATCCTTTCCTCGGGACATCGGCACTGGTCAATTTAGCGGAAATTCAAGCGCGCTGTGGTCACAGTGAAGAAGCGATAAAAATCTTGGAAAGACTTCTTTCCATCCCGGCAGGCTTTGATGTTTCCATCGTCCGCCTAAAGATCGATCCGGTCTGGGACCCGATCCGCAACGATCCCGGCTTCCAACAACTGCTTGCCGGTAAAGAGCAGATCGGGCCTAACAAGTAAATTTATGTCCGCAGACTCTTCCTCAGACGTTAAGTTCGAAATCGGTCACGTCTTGTTCATCGACGTCGTGGGTTACTCGAAATTGCTCATCAACGAGCAGAGCGAGCAGATTCAAAAGTTAAAAGAGATCGTGCGCGGAACGGAGCAGGTCCGTTTGGCGGAGGCAGAAGGCAAACTATTGCGTTTGCCGACCGGCGATGGCGGCGCACTGGTCTTTCGCAACACTCCGGAAGCGCCGGTTCTCTGTGCAATAGAAATCGGCAAAGCATTGAAGGGTCATCCTCAGCTTCACCTTCGAATGGGTATTCATAGCGGCCCGGTCAACGAAGTCACCGACCTGAACGAACAAGCCAATATTGCTGGAGCGGGAATCAACTTTGCCCAGCGCGTGATGGACTGCGGCGATGCCGGTCACATTCTCGTCTCGAGGCATGTTGCGGAAGACCTGGAGCATTATCCGCGTTGGAAATCGTACTTACACGACCTGGGCGAATGCGAAGTGAAGCACGGCCACCGGGTTTCTCTGATTAACTTTTATAACGATGAGATCGGCAATCGTGATACCCCGCAAAAACTCAAGCGAGCAAGAGCGGACCGCACGAAAAGGTCATGGGGAATCGTGGTTACTGCCGTTGTTCTGGTTCTTTTGACCGTGGCTGTTCTTTTTCACCGCTCGCGCCCAGGCAAAACCCTAACGGACAAAGACCGCATTGTGCTGGCTGATTTCACCAACACAACTGGCGATTCGGTGTTTGATGCCACCCTCCGACAAG
>ODAK010006336.1_pt1 | contig 11948 bp, 9 predicted proteins | sample 1539591 | NCBI WGS metagenome assembly ODAK01 (sample SAMEA3539303, study PRJEB22396) | soil metagenome | biome: tundra; feature: field; material: soil | place: USA | collected 2010-05 | depth 0.15 m | reverse complement strand
CCGATTTCGACGCGGCGGTTGTTCGCGTCGATGTTCATGTAAGTCGTCATGCCGGCGATTTTTCCGCTGGATAGACTGCGCACCGCGAACGGCAGCATCGAACCCGCTTTTTGCAGGCCCAGCCTGCGCTCGATTTCGGCGCGCATGGCTTCGGGCGAGGGAATCGCCGTGTACCAGAGCTTCCACAGTTCGCCGTCGCGCACGGCCTCGGCCAGAGCGTCCTGGTGCTCGTATGAAAGCGGTTCGAGCGCCGCGTGGCGGCCGCTGAGCGTGACGGATTCGGTGAATGGTGTCATGGTGATTTCTTCGCGTTGTTGTCGCGCAAACATATCACAGTTGCACTTTGACGGGGTCTCGACGCCTGCGCAAAGGAACTGGTGTATTCCGCTCGATGCGGAAACGCGAGAGCAAGCAGCAATGCTATCCTACCTGGCCTCATGTTGCGGGCTTGGGAGAGGAGTACATGAATCAGCAGGACATACGCAGCGCCGCCGCCATCCTGTGGCAACACTGGCAGCAATCCACGCGCCTCGACGAACTGCCGGCGCATTGCCGGCCGGGCAGTCGTGCCGAGGGCTATGCGATCCAGGCCGAAGTGGCAAAGCAATCCGGGCAGAGAATCGTCGGCTGGAAGATCGCAGCCACCAGCGCGGCCGGGCAGCAACACATCCGTGTGGATGGACCGCTCGCCGGCTGCCTGCTCTCGGCACGCGCCCTTGAAGCTGGCGCAAACATATCCCTGGCCGGCAATCTCATGAAAGTCGCGGAAACGGAATTCGCCTTTCGTATCGCCAGGCCTCTGCCCAAACGCGCTGAAGCCTACAGCGTCGCACAGGTACTCGCCGCCGTCGCCTCGATGCACCCCGCGATCGAAGTACCCGACTCGCGCTACGAGGACTTCACCCGCGTCGGCGCGGCGCAATTGATCGCCGACGTGGCTTGCGCCTGCTGGTTTGTGATCGGACCGGCGACGCATGCCGATTGGCGCGACGTTGACCTGGCGCAGCATAGCGTCGCCGCCTATCGCAACGGAGCGCTGGCCGGGCAGGGCTCCGGCGCCAATGTGCTGGGCGACCCGCGCAGCGCGCTCGCTTGGATCGCCAACGAACTGAGCACGCATGGCCACGGCTTGCGCGCCGGCGACGTGGTGATGACGGGCACATGCCTGACGCCGGTGCCGGTCTCCGCGGGGGATAGGGTCAAAGCCGACTTCTGTGAGTTCGGTGCGCTCGAAGTGGGGTTTGTCTGATCGAGCCCGCTGGCCGAGAACTCAATAGGGACGGGCGTTTCCGTAAATCGCCCTTGGGCGAAGAACAGCTTGACATTGCAATCCCACTCATTAAAATACGGACTGTAATGCAGAGCATTACATACGCGCCGTGATTCGGAACTTCCGGCATAAAGGGCTCGATCGGTTCTTCGCCAAGAGCGAGCGCCGGAGGATCGACGCCAAGCAGGCCGACCGCGTACGCCGAATTCTGGACCGGCTGGATGCCGCGGTGAAGCCAGAGGACATGAACCTGCCTGGCCTGAATTACCATGGGCTCTCGGGTACCCGGAAAGGCACGTACTCGGTATGGGTATCTGGAAATTGGCGGATCACATTCGAGTTCGATAGCGGCGATGCGGTCAATGTGAATTTGGAGGATTACCATTCATGAAGAGCCTGCGCGACCTCAAACGCAAACCCACCCACCCGGGCGAGATCCTGAGGGAAGATGTACTGCCGGCACTCGATATGACTCAGACCGAGCTCGCCAAGCGACTTGGCGTGAGTCGCCTCAGCGTCTCCGAGTTGCTGCTCGAAAAGCGTGCCCTCTCGGCCGATATGGCCGTTCGGATAGGAAGGCTGACGAACACTACTCCAGAGAGCTGGCTACGCATGCAAGAGGCGGTCGATCTCTGGGAACTGAAACAAGATCCTAAACGGTATCGCCACATCGAACCCGTGGCGGCATAAAGACTCACCACCCCTGTTGCTCAATTTGCTTCGAATTCACGCATCCATTATGGTGGCGAGCATGAGTGCTCGCTACATTCCCGCCGTGCCCGCGCCGGTCCATTTCTAGGGCGGTGCGGATGTCGCAAGTTTCGCTCGGCCGCGCTCGGCGCGTGGAGGGCGGCGTGATAGGCGCGAATTGAGCGAAGCCAGCGGGTGCGCTTGGTTCGCGCCGCCGGCATCCAGCAGTTGTCTCAAATGTTCGACCGCCGCTTCGTGCCCGGGTTTGTTCGTGATTGCCGAATCAGTTTAATTGCGGTAGGCTTCACGCATCGGGGCTAGGCAGATCCCCGATGGCTTCCCGCCAAGACGGTGTCCCGTCCAAATCTGCTGCTCTGGCAAAGGAGCGGCGCTTGGACACCGTATCGATTCATCTCTCTGGTCTTCCAGTTCTCCGCGTCCCGATGCTGGCTGCGCTTTGCTGCGTTCTGCGGTTCCTTTCATCGCTTGCCGCAGCGGTTCAATATTCTTGACATGGAGGCTTTCATGAAAAAAACGATTGCAGGCCTGGCATCGCCAGAAAATTGAGAGAAAGAATGACTTCGGTATCAAGCCATGTCAATCGTCTGCTCATCGCGAAGGGCCTGCGCTCGTTCGGCGACGGCTACGTGAGCTTGCTGCTGCCGCTGTATCTGCTGCAACTCGGCTTCAGCCCGCTGCAGGTGGGCATCATTGCGACCACCACCCTCATCGGTTCCGGCCTGCTCACGGTGGTGGTCGGCCTGCATGCCTGGCGCTACCACTACCGCAGCCTGCTGCTCGCCGCGTCGGTGCTGATGGCGCTCACCGGTTTCGGTTTCGCCTTGCTCACCGACTTCTGGCCGCTGCTGCTGGTCGCGCTGGTGGGAACGCTGAATCCCTCCAGCGGCGATGTCAGCGTGTTCCTGCCCCTGGAGCATGCGGTGCTCTCGCGCGTGGTGACCGACCGGCAGCGCACGGCAACGTTTGCGCGCTACAGCCTCGTCGGCTCCCTGCTCGCTGCCGCGGGATCGCTCGCGGGGGCCCTCCCGGCGACCATCGTCAGCGTGAGCGGCGTGTCTTCGACGCTGGCCATCCAGGCGATGTTCGTGCTCTATGCGCTGATCGCCTGCGCCTCCGGCCTGGTCTATCGCGGCCTGCCCATGGCGCTGGCGACGGAGGTGCAGCAACCGATGGCGCCGCTGCAAAAATCGAAAAAGATCGTCTACACGCTGGCTGCGCTGTTCAGCCTCGATGCATTCGGCGGTGGTTTCGTGGTGCAGTCGATGGTGGCGCTGTGGCTGTACCAGCGTTTCGACCTGTCGATGGCGGCCGCGGGCGCGGTGTTCTTCTGGACCGGCGTGCTGACGGCGGCCTCCTATCTCGTCGCCGTGCGCGTTGCCGGCCGTATCGGGCTGGTGAATACCATGGTGTTCACGCACATCCCGTCGAGCGTCTGCCTGATCCTGCTGCCGTTCGTCCCCGATCTGAGTTGGGCCATCGCGCTCTTGTTCCTGAGGAGCGCGTTGTCGCAGATGGACGTGCCGACGCGGAGTTCCTACGTGATGGCGATCGTGACGCCCGCGGAACGGCCGGCCGCCGCGAGCATCACCTCGGTGCCGCGCAGCCTCGCCTCCGCAGTGAGTCCTTTCCTCGCTGGCTGGATGCTGGGCGTATCGGCGTTCGGCTGGCCGCTGGTGGTGGCGGGCGGGGTGAAGATCGTCTACGACCTGCTGCTGCTCGCGATGTTCAGAAAGATACGGCCGCCGGAAGAGGAAAATTAGCGTCACTGCCACATTTCCAGACCGAATTGTGGCGAGGCGGCAATCGCACGATCCTGCGACAGCCGGATGCAAAAAAAGTCCGGAAACCCGGGTCCGTATTGGCTCTCCTGGGCGAATCACCCGAGAAGCGGCGCCCAGATTGCCTTTGCCGGCAATGGTCGATCGCTATCGCACTCGCCGCTAGAAACCTCACCGATAAGTATTTCTTAACGCTGCCCGGTGCCGGGTTGTTGACCCGGTATTGCTCTGCGATCTCGCGGCCTGCCCGATGCTGACTGATGCCTTCGCTCGCGCCACTCGATTGCCCCGCGCGTCTCAGGATTTGCGCCATCTTGACCCAAGCGGCATTGCAATCGGCCCGGTGCAGGTGCAACATACCCTATGCGTATTGCCCGGCGGCGCGTAATCAGCGCCAACCCGGCAAGCGGCCCGGCTCGCGCGCCCGGGGCGCCGTAAGTCTCGCGCCAAGCTTCACATCTTCACTCACTGCATGACAACCACGCGGCGCACTCCGGCGGAAATCCTGATTATTGACGACGACGTCGTGGTGCGCGAGTTGCTTGAATTGCACCTCACCGACGCGGGTTACAAGGTGCGCACCGCCGAAGACGCGATCGAAGGCGGCAGGATGCTGATCGCCGCCCCCCCTGACCTGCTGGTGCTTGATATGCACATGCCCCACATGGGGGGCGAACAGTTCCTCAAGCTGCTGCGCGGCGACGAAAGCTTCAAGAACCTCAAGGTCATCGTGCTGACCGCGGAACAGAGTCTCGATTTCATGATGAAGATCATAGGCATCGGCGTCTCGGATTTCCTCCTCAAGCCGATCTACAAGGATGTGCTGCTGGAAACGGTCAGAAAGGTGCTCGCGACATGATGCGCTCCCGCACCTTCGGCCCCATGGCACTTGCGATGAATTGTCGCCGTCGTGCAGCGCGCGCCGCGCTGGCCCACGGTCTTGTTCAGCGCTGCCCGATTGGCGCCCGATCACGCTAGTGAAGTGTGAAAAATCGTTAAAATTCAAATTGATATCTAGCCTAACAGGGCAAAATATGGTATGAAGGTAACTCCGGAGGGGTCTCCCGGAGCCAGGTGTCAGGCGATAATCGAGCGAACGCAGAATCCCAGCCCGGGGCACGAGGGGGGCAACATGCCGTTTCACAAGACAGTCCGAAGTGCCGGACCTGCTCTTGAAGGTCAGAACAAGGCGTTACGCCGACGAACGCTGGGAGACGCATGCGTCACGACTTGCCAGTGATTTCGAGCCAGCCGAGGGAATTCGGGTCGGTCGTGGCGGCGGGAGTTGTGCTGGAACTGCACGCTGCTGTGCTATCGCAGGAAGGGCTGGCGCAATCCGCCACCGCCCTCGCGATTGAACTGGCAAAAGCTCTGCGCTGCGACCGAGTCACCTTGGGTTGGCTTGAGCGGGGCTGCATCCGCGTCATTGCGACCTCGCACAGCGTTGACTTCGACGCGCGCCATGCGGTGTTTGAGAAGATCGGCGCTGCAATGGACGAGTCGATCGAGCAGGCGACCACGATCATGCTGCCGGCTGCGGAAACTTCCAGCCCGTGCGTGACCCTTGCCCATGGCGAGGTGCTCACCTTGCTCGGCGGCAGCGTGTGCACCGTTCCCATGGTCGATGCCGGGCGCGCGGTCGGCGCCATTACGCTTGAGCGTGCCGGCAAGGTGTTCAGTCGAACGGAAGCCGCCTTCTGCGAGGACGTAGCCTGCCTGCTTGCGCCGCTGCTCGAGTTGAAGCGAAGAAGCCGGCGTTCCCTGACCCAGACAGGACTCGACGCCTGGCGCGAGTCGGCATCCCGACTCGCCGGATCTGCTCACGCGGGCACCAGATTGGCGGGCCTAGCCATTGTCGCTGTCGCGGCCGCCGCACTGCTTGTTCCCGTAACCTACCACGTCAGTGCGCCGGCCCGGCTCGAAGGCTTCGTTCAACGCATCGTGGCGGCGCCGATCGACGGCTTCCTTGAGCAGGTCAATGTGCGTCCCGGCGACAGAGTCCGCGCGGACGACGTGATCGCTGAACTGTCCCTGCGGGACCTGCAGGCGGAGCGCGCCAAACGCCAAAGCGAGCTCGTGCAGCAGGAGAACCTGTATGGGGCGGCACTCGCCCGCGCCGACAGAATGCAGCTCGTCATCTATCACGCGAAGGCAGCCGAGGCGCAGGCGCAGCTGGCGCTGGTCGGGAACCAAATTGAGCGCGCGCGCATCCGGGCGCCGTTCGACGGCGTGGTGATCAAGGGCGATCTGTCGCAGTCCCTCGGTGCTCCGGTGCAGCGCGGCGAAGTCCTTATGACGCTGGCGCCGGATGAGCGCTTTCGCGTGATCATCGAAGTCGATGAGCGCGATGTTGCGCAATTGCAGCCCGGACTCCCGGGCAGGCTCGCGATTGCTGTGGCACCGGGCGAGACGCTCGGGTTCCGCGTCAGCCACATTCTGCCCGTGGCGGTGGCAGGCGATGGTCGCAATTACTTCGAAGTGGAAGCGGTGTTCGATACCCCGAGCAGCATATTGCGGCCGGGAATGCGCGGCGTTGCCAAAATCGCCGCCGGCGAGCACTCCTTGCTGTGGATCGCCACGCATCGCATGGTAGACTGGCTGCGTCTCACGGCCTGGTCGTTGGGAGCTTAGATGGGCGAATCGCTTTTCAGCCCACTTTGGTATCGCGTGAGCGACCTGCACCCGCGGCTGCGGGCTGGTGTACGGGTGCAGCGGCAGGTTTACCGCGGCGAGACATGGTATCTCCTGATCGACGGGGCCAGCGGGCGGCAGCACCGGATCAACCGCTCGGCCCACGAACTCATCGGGCGCTTCGACGGCCGTACGTCGGTCAACCGGGTGTGGACGCTGCTGCTCGAAAGATTCGGCGACCACGCGCCGACGCAGGAGGAGGTGGTGCGCATCCTCTCGCGGTTGAGCGAGGGCGAACTGGTGCAGTTCGAGACGACGCCGGACATCGCCGGGCTCTTCCGTCAGCGCGCTGTGCGCGCGCGCAGCCGCCGCGCGTGGGTGAACCCGCTCGCCTTCTCCGTGCCATTCTTCGATCCGTCTGGTCTGCTCGATCGCCTGGAGCCGGCGCTGCGCCGGCTGCTGCATCCCGCGACCCTCGCGCTGTGGGCGGTCGCGGTGCTGGTGGCAGCGGTTGCCGCCGGCACGCACTGGGCCGCTCTGCAAGAACACGCGGCGAAATACATGTCGACGGCGTACTACCTCACGCTCGCCTGGATTTGCTACCCCGTCATCAAGGCGCTGCACGAACTTGCCCATGCCGTCGCCGTGCGGCGAGGGGGCGGCGAAGTGCACGAGATGGGCGTAACCTTGCTTTTCTTCACCCCCGCGCCCTATGTCGACGCCTCGGCGGCGAACAGCTTTCGCGACCGCTGGCATCGTGCTGCCGTCAGCGCGGCGGGGATCATGGTGGAGCTCGGCCTCGCGGCGGCTGCGCTCTTTGTCTGGCTCGAAATCGAACCGGGACTGCCAAGCGACATCGCGTTCGTGACGCTGTTCTTGTGCGGCGCATCGTCGCTCCTTTTCAACGCTAATCCGCTGTTGCGCTTCGACGGCTATCACCTGCTTTGCGATCTCCTCGACCTGCCCAACCTCGCTGTGCGCAGCCAGGCTTACTGGATGCAACACCTGCTGCGACTGCTCGGCGGCGCGCAGCAGGCGCCGGCGCCCGAGGTGACGCGCGGCGAGCGCAAATGGCTCATTTTCTATGCGCCGGCTTCGCTTGTTTATCGCCTTGCATTGGCGCTGGCCCTGATTTTTTGGCTCGGCAGCAAATCGGCATGGCTGGGTTGGCTGGCGTCTGCGCTGATGCTGGCGTACATGGTCGCGCGCCCGGTCTGGATCGCCATTCGCTCGCTGCTCGCTTCGCTCCCTTTGGGACGCTCGCGGCGGCGTGCGGCGCTCATCCTTGCGTTGGCAGGGGGCGCGCTCGGACTGGTTATCGCCGTGCCGTTCCCGAGCACGCTGCTGGTGCAAGGGGTTGTGTGGCCCCCCGAGCAGGCGCAGGTCAGAGCGGATACCGACGGCTTCGTCCTGCGGGTTCTCGCGCGCGACGGCCAGGCCGTCCAGCCCGGGACGCCGCTGGTGGAGCTTGCCTTGCCCACGCTGCGCACCGAATACGAGGTCATGCGCGCGCGCGTGCAAGCACTGCAGGCGCAGCGTTATCACTTACTGCTGAGCGACCCGGCGCAGGCGGTTAACGCACTCGAGGCGCTGGACCATGCGCAGGCCGAACTGGAACGTGTCGAGGAGCGCCTCGGTCAACTGACCGTGCGCAGTAAGGAGGCTGGCCAGCTGGTCCTGCCGCACAGCGAAGATCTGCCGGGTGCATTTGTGCAGAAAGGCGCCACGCTGGGTTATGTCCTGAGCTCGGCGCCCACGGCAATTCGCGCCGTCGTTCCCAACGAGAGCGCCTCGCTTCTACGCGCCAACAGCCGAGGCGTCGAAGTCCTTTTGCCGGGACGCGGATCGCCGACGCCGGCCCGGCTGCAGCGCGAGGTGCCTTCGGCTGCGCAGGCGCTTCCCAGCGCCGCGCTCGGCGAGCGCGGCGGCGGGCGTTATGTCACCGATCCCGCCGACAAACAAGGAACACGGACGCTGGAGCCGGTATTTCTTTTCGACCTCGAGCTGCAAGGCGATGCGTTGCAGAGCGTCGGACAGCGCGCCTGGGTGCGCTTCGACCTGGGCCTGGAGCCGCTGGCGGCGCAGTGGTATCGCCGCCTGCGCCAGCTCTTTCTCAAGCATTTCAACCCGGTGGCATGATCGTGCGTTCAGCCGAGCTGCCTATTCCCGGAGTACTGTGGGGCCATTATCCCGAGCGGCGCTGGAATGGCGCCGGCTGGCTCGCGCGCTGGGCCGCGATGCCTGCCAGTCGCGTGCCGCGCCATTCCGCTTTCATACGCGCCGTCGAGGCGTTGCAACCCGCGATGCTGCGATTGTCTTCAGAACAGTGCGCGGGCGAAGTGCAGAGACTGCGCCAGCAACTCGCGCGCCGCGGAATGGCGGACGATCTGCTGGCAGCGGCATTCGCCCTTTTTTCCGAAATCTCGCTGCGCCAGACGGGACAGCGGCCTTACCCCACGCAGATGATCGCCGCACGCGCCATGCTCGGCCGGCGCCTGGTGGAAATGGCGACCGGGGAAGGCAAAACGCTGGCGGCGGCGCTCGCCGCGGCGACCGCGGCGCTGGCGCGTGTGCCGGTCCATGTCGTCACCGCCAACGAATATCTCGCCCGGCGGGATGCCGACGCCCTGCGGCCTATCTTCGGCGCGCTCGGGCTGCAGGTCGGGGTCGTGACGCAGGAGCTCGATATGGACGCGCGCCGGCGCGCTTACCGCTGTGAGGTGACCTATTGCACCGCAAAGGAGCTTGTCTTCGACTATCTGCGCGACGGCCTCCTGCACCGTGATGTCGAAGGAGAGCTGCGCAGCCGGGCCTATCGCCTGGCGACTGGGGACGCGGCCGGCACCCTGCTGCGCGGGCTGTGCATGGCGATCGTCGACGAAGCCGACAGCGTGCTGCTCGACGAGGCCAGCGTGCCGTTCGTCCTTTCGTACGCCGAGGTTCACCGCGGCAGGCGGGAGCATTACGAGCAGGCGCTGGAGTCCGCGCGCGGCATGGTCCCGCGCCAGGACTTCGTTATCGATCCGGAATCGCAAGGGGTGGAGCTCACCGCGCGTGGGCGCGCAAAGGCCGAGCCTCGGTCAACTCATGGCGATCCGCTGTGGCGCGTCCAGCGCTATCGGGACGAAGCCCTGTGCCTTGCGCTGGCCGCGATTCATCTCTTTCACCGCGACCGGCACTACCTCGTGCGCCACGACGCCGTTCACATCATCGACGATACGACTGGACGCGTTGCCGCCGGACGCGCCTGGTCGCGCGGCCTGCATCAGCTGATCGAACTCAAGGAAGGTTGCCGGCCGAGCGCCGAGCTCGTGACGGCTGCGCAGATCACCTATCAGCGCTTCTTTTCGCGCTACCTGCATCTCTGCGGCATGAGCGGAACGCTGCTCGAAGGGAGAACAGAACTGCGCGCAGTCTACGGCGTGCCGGTTGTCCGCGTGCCGCTGCGCAAGCCTTCGCGCCGGGTGGTCCATCCCACCCGGGCGTTCGGCACCCATGAAGCCCGGTGGCGCTTCGTCGTGGGTCGCGCGCGCGACATTCAGGCGCGTGGCGGCGCCCTGCTCATCGGCACCGACTCGGTGGAAGATTCGCAGGTGCTCTCCCGGCGCTTGGACGCTGCCGGCCTCGCGCACGTCGTGCTCAATGCCCGGCAGGACCGTCACGAGGCACAGGTGATCGCCACCGCCGGGCAGGCGGGGCGTATCACCGTGGCCACCAGCATGGCGGGCCGGGGCACTGATATCGCACTCTCGGAAAATGCGGCTAGAGCCGGCGGACTGCAGGTCATGCTGTGCCAGGCGAATGCCTCGGGGCGCGTCGACCGCCAGTTCACCGGCCGCTGCGCGCGGCACGGCGAGCCGGGAAGCTGTGAAACGCTGCTGTCGCTCGAGTCGGCGCCGGTCGTCGCGTTCCTGCCGGCGTGGATCGTCCGCTGGACAAGGCTGGCAGGCGAAATCCGCCCGCGCTGGATAGGCATTGCGCTCGCGCGCGCTGCGCTGTGGTGGGACGATCGAAGACGCTACCGGTTGCGGTCCCAGCTGCGCCTGCAGGACGAGGCGCTAGAGCGCCAGCCGATGCTGGGGGCATCGAGCAGATGAAGCCGCGACACACGGCACGAATGGCCCTTGCCGCACTCGCCGGCGCAGCCAGCACCTTGGCTGCGGGCGCGCAGCCGCTAGGTTGCCTGATCGAGCCGAATCGCGTGGTCGAGATCGGAAGCCCGGTCGTCGGCGTGGTGGAGTCGGTGAAGGTCGAGCGCGGCGACCGTGTCACCAAAGGGACCGTCGTTGCCGTGCTGCGTGCCGACGTGGAGCGGGCCGCGGTGGGTGTCGCGGCCAGCCGTGCAAACGTTGCTGCGGAGGTCCAGGCCGCGCAGGCGAACTACGAACTGGCGCGGCAGAAGCTTGTGCGCGCCATGGAGCTCGTGGACCGGAACTTCGTCTCGGCGCAGTCGCTGGAGCAAACGCGCGCGGAAGCCGAGGTGGCCGAACAGAAACTGAAGCAGGCAAAGGAGCAGCGCGGCATCTCGGGGTCGGAGCTGCGCCATGCCGAAGCGCAGCTCGAGCTGCGGACCATACGCAGCCCCGTGGACGGCGTCGTCGTCGAGCGATACATGTCGGGGGGCGAGCGGGTGGAGGAAAAGCCTATCATGCGCATCGCCAGCCTGCATCCCCTGCGGGTGGAAATCGTGCTTCCCGCAACGCTCTATGGCAGCATTAAGGTCGGCGCCGTGCTTACCGTTACGCCCGAGCTGCCAAACGCAGCGCCCAGGCAGGCAAGAGTGGTTCTGGTCGATTCAGTCATCGATGGCCCGAGCAATACGTTCCGGGTCAGACTCGAGCTGCCGAATCCAAACTACGAGCTGCCGGCGGGGCCGCGCTGCAAGATCGACCTCGGCCCCGACGCAAAGCTCCCCGTTTCCGAACGCGAGCTCAGGCGATGATGCGCCAGCGCCCGACCATCGAACAGCTCGAACCGCGGATCCTGTACTCGGCCGATATCAGCCCGTTGCTGGCAGCGGCGGTAATCGGCCCGCCCGTTGCGGAGCAGCGCGTCATCGACACCAATGCCGAGTTCGCGGCCCAGAACCAGCAGGCGGTGCAATCCGCCCCGCATGAAGTCGTATTCATCGATGCGCGCACGCCCGACTACGCGCTGCTCGTCCGGGACATCGCGGCGCAAAGCAATCGCCAGATCGATGTCGTGATGCTCACGGGCGACCGCGACGGGCTGCAGCAGATCACCGATGCGCTCGCGGGCCGCGAGAACGTTGCCGCGTTGCACATCATTGCCCTCGGCAGCGACGGCGTCATGCAACTGGGCGCCACCGCGGTCACGACTGATTCGCTGCAACGCGATGCAGTGCAGGTCGAAGCCTGGGCGAAGGCGCTGACCGCCGATGCCGACATCCTCCTTTACGGCTGCGATGTCGCGGCCACTGCGCAGGGGCAGCTGCTGGTCGATGCGCTCGCGCGCCTGACCGGGGCCAATGTGGCCGCCTCTGTCGATCCGACCGGAGATGCCAAGCTGGGCGGCAACTGGAATCTGGAGTATGCAAC
>ODAK010006335.1_pt1 | contig 11948 bp, 12 predicted proteins | sample 1539591 | NCBI WGS metagenome assembly ODAK01 (sample SAMEA3539303, study PRJEB22396) | soil metagenome | biome: tundra; feature: field; material: soil | place: USA | collected 2010-05 | depth 0.15 m | reverse complement strand
GTGATTATGCGCACCGTCTATGCGCGCTTCTTCAGCAAGCAGATACGGGCACGTGCCTGTCGCTGAGCAGCGCGGGCCCTGCCTGGCCCGCTAGGTGGCGCTGCTCTGCGCGAATACCGCGAGCACGACCTGATAGGCGTCAAAAGCGCGGGCCGCGCCCGCGTAAGCCTCGAGATGGATGAACAGCTCGACGACTTCTTCCTTGGTTACGCCATTGTTGAGCGCGATCCGCAACTGGCCGCGCAGCGGCTCATGCGTGCCGAGCGCGGCCGCGATGGCGACCGAGATGAGCGCCTTGCTGCGCACATCCAGTCCGCTGCGCGGCCATGAATCGCCGAACGTGTGCTCTGTTGCGAGCCGCCGGAACTCCGCGCCCGACGGCGGCTCACCCGGGCCGAGCGGCAACTCAAGAGATTGGCCGAGCAGGGCCGCTGCGGTCTCCAGCGATTCCTGGTAATGCTCAGAGGCAGTCATAGCGCTTCCTCTCGACGCTGAGATGCTCGGCAGTGCGCAGGCGTAGGTGGTGCCCCTGGCTTGCACGGAATGGCTGGGCGCTGAGGGCTGGCATCGTGTCTCTCCCTGGGACTGATTGGGCCTGGTGCCCCGGCATACGGCGGCGCCGGGGCACCAGGCATGGTCAGCCGCGGGACAATGGAGAAATGCATGAAAGGTTGCCTTCCTCGTGAATGCAGAGATTGTGAGGCCGCAAGACGCGGCCGGGTTCGTTAGAGAAGAAAATCCAGGATTTCCTTCGTGACCTGGTCGGCGTGCGTCCGGGCGATGGAATGCGGGCTGCCCTCGATGACGGTCAGCTTCATGTCCTTCGAGCCTGCCGCGTGGCGCGCACTCGTCGTGTCGGCCGCGCAGCGTAAACGAGGTCGGCTCACTGGCTCGCGTGAGCGAAGATGGGGCTCCGGGCGGGTACTCGTTCATGACATCCTGCGCTTCCTGGTGGCCGCGTAGCCTCCGTCCCACCAGCTCGTTACCAGCCTGGCGTACTCATCCGTGGCGTCTTCCCAGGTGAAGTGGCCCGCGTCGATGATGTCGAGCTTGCTGTGCGGAAGCCGCTGATGGAGGAACTCGGCATTGACTGGTGGCACTGCCGTGTCACGCGCCCCTGCGATAATCAGCACCGGGGTGGTGATCTCAGGTAGCAGGTCGCGCAGCACCGGGAGTTCGACCGGACAGCTGCGCATGTAGCGCATCGCCCCACTGAAGCGGTTGCCCTCGTAGGAGGAAAGGTAATCCTCACGGATAGCTTCGGGCAGCGCGTACCGCTCGATGTCGGCGAGGGCACTGGCCACGAGCTGCCGCGGGTCAGCGCGGCGGAACTGGTCAGGATCAGGGGTTTCGATCCAGTCTTTCAGCACCCCGCCGAGCTGGAGCGGCACGGCCGCGGCAGCGCTGCCGACGACCAGGCTGCGCAGCCGGGCCGGATACCGGGCCGCGGCAAACAGCGCGGCCGCTGTGCCCACGCTAGGGCCGATGACATGCGGATGCGTGAGTCCGAAACTGTCAGCGGCACGGATGAGGAACTCGCCCATCGCCTGCGGGGAAAGCAACGTGTCCCGGCGCTCGGAGTGACCAAACCCCGGCAGGTCGATGGCCACTAGGCCGGAGTGCCCGGCCAGCAGCGACCATGCTGGCTCGAAAGCCAGCAGGCTCTCTGGCCACGGGCTGAGCAGCAGGGCGTCGTCGTCGCGGTCGCCGCTTCGGGCGAAGCGGACAGTGGTCTCGTCGATGACCCGGAACTGCATCTGGAACGGCATGTCCAGCCAGATGGTCACAGTGCCGCTCCTTCCGTCGCCGATCGTCCCGCACGGCCGGCTGCATCCCCGTCATCGTCACGGTGGGAGGGGCGCGCTCGCGTCCGCCGGGTGCACAGTCGAAGTGGCCAGCCGGCGCGCTTGCGCGGACGCCCGCTGGCGGGCGCCGCTCAGCGTGGCCGGACGGTGTCCAGATCGCCCGGGCAAGCCCCTGTGGGGTTCCAGAACTCGGCCACTGGCTCTGGCCTGGGCTTCTATGCGACCCGCTCGTACTCGCTGATGAGGCCCGCCGAGGACGCGCCGGCGCTGGATGCGCTTACGGGACAGGTCCGCGACAGGGTGATCTGGCTGGGGCGGGCGGAGGTAGCGGCCGCGATGGGGTCGCCGTCCGTTGTAGCGGGCCTCGTACTCAGCCAGGATCGCCTGCCAGGTGCGGAGGAACGGCCACGATAGTGCGAGAACAAGACTGGCGGCTTGCGGCTCCCAGCCGAACGAGGCCGGAGTGCGGCAGGCCTGCTCGATGCTGCCGTGCAGAGCCCGCACGTGTATCTCTGCGAGCTGCGCGGATGTCATGCGAGCGCAGGTGACGCGAGCCGCTCTCGCCAGCAGTTCGACCCGCTGGCCGTTGGTCATTTCCGTCCGTGACGACATGACTGTTCCTCCTCGCGCATTCCCTTTCATGGTGCGGAGGGCGAGGAACCGTCCGCATCAGCCGGCCGCACAGTGCGGGTGGATAGTGGCGCGAGCCGACGGGGCGGGCAGGCCGGCCGCCGTGACCGGTCAGCCGGACTGTGCGGTTGGCGGATTCGAGGGAGGCCAGGCGCGCGGGACAATGAACCCGGAAGGCAACAGAAGGGGAGAAACCTGATGGGAACGATCACGACTCGCGACGGCACCGAGATCTTCTACAAGGACTGGGGCACGGGGCAGCCGGTGGTGTTCAGCCACGGCTGGCCGCTGAACGCCGACGCCTGGGATGACCAGGCGTTCTTCGTCGCCTCGAACGGCTACCGGGCGATCGCGCACGACCGCCGCGGCCACGGCCGCTCATCCCAGCCGTGGGACGGGAACGACATGGACCACTACGCCGACGACCTCGCCGAGCTGATTGAAAAGCTGGACCTGCGCGACGCGGTGCTGGTCGGGCACTCAACCGGGGGCGGGGAGGTCGTCAGGTACCTCGGCCGGCACGGCAGCGGCCGGGTCGCCAAGGCGGTCCTGGTGGGCGCGGTACCGCCGCTGATGCTCAAGACCGACGCTAACCCCGGCGGGACGCCGATCGAGGCGTTCGACGCGATCCGCGACGGCCTGCTGAAGGACCGCTCGCAGTTCTACCAGGACCTGTCCGCGCCGTTCTACGGCGCCAACCGGACGGGGGCGGACGTCTCCCAGGCGCTGCGGGACTGGTTCTGGGAGCTGAGCATGCAGGTCGGGTTCAAGGGCGCTTACGACTGCGTCAAGGCTTTCTCCGAGACCGACCAGACCGAGGACCTGAAGAAGATCGACGTGCCGGTCCTGATCATCCAGGGCGACGACGACCAGATCGTGCCCCTGGACGACTCCGGACGGCTGTCCGCCCAGATCCTCAAGGACGCCACGCTGAAGATCTATCCCGGGGCCCCGCACGGGCTGGCCAACACCACGAAGTACAAGGACACGCTCAACAACGACCTGCTGGCCTTCCTGCGCGGCTGACGCACCGCGGCGCTGCCAGGCCAGGTGTTGCCGGGCAGCGCCGCTGCTGACCGAGCGGAGCGTTGATGATGAACGCGACGGCGTCGGCCGCGCCCGCGGTTCCCGCGAGCAGCACGGCGATCGTGGGGAGAGCGCGGCGCCCTGTGCCAGAGCCGTGTAGGTGCCGATAACCCTGTCACGGCCGCTGACCTGGTGTCATGCGCGGGACGAGGGATGATCAGGTTAGACATCTGGCTGCGCGCGGGCCTCACTGTCGGCACTGTCGGTACTCGTGTCACTGCGATTCGCCTACCTGGCGGTGCTGCGCGTGTTCGGCTGGCTTGCCCTGCTCGCCCGCTCAGACCGGGCCAAAGATGCCGAGATCCTGATTCTGCGCCATCAGGTCGCCGTCCTCCAGCGTCAGGTCAAGGCGCCGAAGCTGTCGTGGGCCGACCGGGCAGTCTTGGCCGCGTTGGCCCGGCTGCTGCCCCGCGGCCAGCTCCGCCAGCTGCGGCTGATCATCTCCCCGCGGACCCTGCTGCGCTGGCACGCCGACCTCGTTCGACGGCACTGGGCCTATCCGCGCCGTTCTGCCGGGCGGCCCAGGACAGGGGGGTCCGTGCGGGCGCTGGTGCTGGAGATGGCCCGGAGGAAGGTGCCGTGGAATCCGACAGCGCTCCTGCCGGGCAGGGCGACGAGCGGACGCGAGGCTGGCAAGGCCGTGACCGCTGACCGGGGGGCTCCTCATTCACCGTCCGCCCGCCCGGGGCCAGCGCCGGGCGGGCCGCTGCGGCCGCTGCGGCGGCCACGCGGGCGCGCTGCCGTCGGGAGAGCCGCGCCGGAGCTGGCTGGCCGGCTGCCGGCGCGGGGCGGCCAGTTCGGGCCAGCCGTCAGGTTCGGCCGCCGGGCGCATGATGGCGGGCTCGTCGGCGAGGCCGGCCGACCGCTGCTGGGACACGGCTATCGCAGGTGGGCACCCAGTTCCTGGCTGAGCGCTGCCAGCGTGCGGGTCCGGATCACGCCGGTCTCTTCCGCAGTCAGCGTGGCCTCGGTCGGCCGCAAGACGACTCGCAGGGTCAGTGACCGGTGCCCTTCTGGCACCCATGATCCGCGGTACTCATCGACGTAGCTGACCTCGTGGATCAGCTTGTCGATTCCGCTCGCTGCTCGCTCCACGGCCGCCCAGGGTACGTCGTCCGCGACGACCACGGACAGGTCGAAGTCCGTCTCCGGCAGCTCCGGAACGGCCTCGAAACGGTTCTCACGGGAGCGGTGCACGCCGAGGTGCTGCAGGTCAATCTCGGCGTATGCGATCTGGACGTCCTCGATCCCTGCTAGCCGCCTGGTGCGGGGCGTGAGCAGCGCGAGCGTGCCGGCCCGGCGGTCGCCTGCGCGGAGCCCGAGCCGGGCGGACGGGTCGGCCCAGACTGCGTCGGCCTCATCGTCGAAGGACAGGTCCACGACGTGGCAGTAGCGGCGTATGGCCGAGATGATTCCCTTGGCCTGCCGGAACAGCCCGGCGCCGTCGCTGCCTGCTAGTGCCACTCCGAGCAGCTGCCGCTGCTCTGGCATGGCCTCGTACCTTCCCCGGTAGGACTCCCACTTCGCGGAGCTGAACACCGTGCCAACCTCGAAGATGGCGAGGGCCGGGCGGTACCGCAGGTTCGACGCGATTGCCTCCAGCAGGTTCGGCAGCAGGGACGGGCGCAGCGAGTTGCGGTCGGGGGCGGATGCGCCGTCGAACAGGACGGTCTGCTCCTTGCCGAAGCCGGCGGCGGCGAGCAGGTGGTCTGTGGTCCAGGGGTAGGTGATCACCTCTTGCAGGCCCGCCCGCAGTGCGAGCTGCTCGCGCACCTCGCGGTCGATGCCCCGGCGGTTGAGTGAACGCACCGGGTGCAGCGTCACGGACGTCTCGGCTACCGCCAGCCGGTCATAGCCGTAGATACGCGCGACCTCCTCGACGATGTCCTGCGGCAGCGACACGTCGCCAGTGGACCGCCAGGTCGGCACCGTGATGCGGAAGCGGTCATCGTGCTGCTCCGTGGTGAACCCGAGCGTGCGCAGGGTGGAGTGGACCGTCTCGTCGCCCAGGTCCTCGCCGATCCGGTCGATCAGGAACTTCCGGTCGACCTCGACCTGCGCGTTGCCGGTGGCCGTCACGAGCACGTCCTGCATGCCGTCGGCCACGGCACCCGGCGCGACCTGAGGCAGCAGGTGCAGGAACAGGCCAGCCGCGAGGTCCACCCGCTGGGTGTCCAGGCCCTTCTCATACCGTGCCGAGGCATCGGTCCGCACCCCCAGCTTCTGGCTGGCGCGTCGGATGACCTGCGGCTGGAAGCTCGCCGCCTCCAGTACGAAGCGCCGGGATCCTGGGCGCAGCGCGGTGCTGTCCCCGCCCATGACGCCGGCGGCGGCGGCGATCTCCCGGGCGTCGCGGATCACGGGGAATCCCGCGCCGAACTTCGCGGGCTCCCGTTCAGCAGCTTCACCTCGCCCGGCTCGGTGGCGAGCACGGCTGACAACGGCAGCGACAGCTGGCCGGCGTCGTAGACATGGGTGGGCTGGCCGGTCGTGAACATCACGTAATTGGACAGGTCCACCAGCGGGTGCACGGGCACCTCGCCGATCCGGGTCAGCCGGCCGCGCATCCAGCCCGGGGTGGCGCTCGCCTCCGCGCCGAACGCGACGGCCGCGAACCGGGTGCACAGGTCCGGGTCCGCCGATCCGACCAGGCCCTCCACGGCGACCGGGCGGGCAGCGGCGTGCAGTGGCCGAAGCGACAGGCCGTAGATGGCAGCGAACTCCCGGGCGATGCCATAGTGGCCCCACAGGTCGGGGCGGTTCGTCAGGGACTTGTTATCGATCTCCAGGATCTGGTCGCCGTCAACGGGCAGGACGTCCTCGACCTCGACGGTCTTGAGGGTGAGCTGGTACGCCAGCTCTTTGGTGCTCACCCCGGCTGGCAGGTCGATGTAGTCAGACAGCCATTCGAGCGAAACCTTCACGGACGGACTCCCTAGGCGAACTGGCTGAGGAAACGGAGGTCGGCGGTGTGCAAGAACCGGACGTCATCGATGCCGTACCTCATCATGACCAGGCGGTCGAGCCCGACGTTGACGTAGAAGCCGGTCCACCGGTCCGGGTCGAGCCCCCCAGCTTTCAGGACGTTGGGATGCGGGGCGCCGCCCGGCATGATCTCCAGCCATCCGACCTGCCGGCAGGTGCGGCAGCCGCGGCCGGAGCACACCTGGCACTGCATGTCGATCTCGAAGCCCGGCTCGACGAACGGGAAGTACCCGGTGCGCATCCTGGTCGTTACCGGGTGCCCGAACGTCGTGTCGAGGATCGTGTCGACCAGGAACTTCCCGGCGGTCAGCGGCACCTTCTCGTCAACCAGCAGCACCTCGTACTGGTGGAACGCGCGTTCGTGGCGGGCGTCCGCGGTCTCGTTGCGGTACACCCGGCCCGGGTAGACGAACCGGAACGGCGGCTCGTGCTCTTGCATGTACCGGACGCTGGCACCGGTCAGGTGCGGCCGCAGGCTCAGCCGGTCGCCCGCCTCACGGTCCGACATGCCCGCGAGCCAGAAGGTGTCCATGCTTTCCCGGGCCGGGTGCCCGGGAGGGAAGTTCAGGTCGTCGAACTCGTACAGCTGATCTCGGGGCCGGCGTACCGGTCGAAGTTCAGCGCGGCGAAAGCGTCGTCGAGGTCGTACATCAGCTGGATCGTCGGGTGCAGCCCGCCAGGGCCGACGGGGAGGCCCGGCACGGTGACGTCGAGCGGCCTTGGCAGGGCCGGCTCGGTGTCGAGCAGCTCCTGCTCACGCGCCTCGATAGCAGCGGTGACGGCCTCCTGCGCCTCGTGGATTGCCGCGCCGACCGTGCGCCGCTCCTCAGGGGGAAGCGCGCCGACGCCGCGCCTCAGCATGGACAGCGTCCCTGACTTGCCCAGCACATCCCGGCGCACCACGTCCAGGCCGGCCACGGTGGCCGCGGAGCGGATGCCTGCAAGCGATCTCTCGCGAATTTCGGAGATCTGGCGCAGCAGCGTTGTGCTCATCAGCGTGTTCTCAATCTCGGGACTCGTACCCGGTATCTGGGATGCCGAACGGAAGGCCACCCGGCCAGTGGGCAATCAGAAACCCCGGGACCGGCCACGGACCGACTTCGCAGCGGAGGAAAGAACCCTCAGCTCAGCGCACACGGCCCGCCGGCGACCCGGGGGCTGGTAAATCGGAACGCGCGGTGAGACACGTGTTCATATTGCCGTGCCAGGACGTGCCTTGCAAAACGGAACCCGTAATAGGGAAGGCTCCGAATCCCCCGACCGCGGGCGGCGGGACCGGGACTCTGTCGCCGCTGCGGTAGCGCCGCCTGTGCGGTGTAAAGCTTTTGACAGTGGCAATCGCGCGCGGAGACCATGACGGCGTGGATGCGGTGACGGAGGCGAACCGGGAGGCCTGGGAGGCGGCGTCGCGTAGGCACGTCCGCGAGTATGACGACCTGCTCGCGCAGGCCGCGTCCGGGCCCTCGCTGAACGCCGTCGAGCGCGGCCTTCTCAGGGACATCCTGGACGGCGCTCCCGAGGTCGTGCACCTGCAGAGCGGTCACGGGCTGGAGGACGCCGCGCTCGTGCAGGCCGGCGCGAAGTCGGTGGTCGGGGTCGACTACAGCAGCACCGCCGCCGGGGCCGCGCAGCAGCCGGCCGACGAGCTAGGGCTGGCGTGCCGGTACGTCGTCGGCACGGTGCCCGGCGTCCCGCTCGCGGGCGGCACCGCTGGCCTCGTCTACACGGGGAAGGGCGCGCTGATCTGGATGCCGGACCTGGGGGCGCGCGAGGCAGCCCGGCTCCTGCGCCCGGGCGGGCACCTGTTCGTCTACGAGGGACACCCCGCGGTGCCCTTGTGGACCTGGGACGAGGAAACGCCAGGCATCAGAGCCGACCGCAGCTACTTCGCGCGCAACCACGTCAACGACACCTTCCCCGCCCGCGGAGCCACCGAATGGCAGTGGACCCTCGGCCAGGTCGTCACCGCCGTGATCACCGCGGGCATGGAACTGCTCTCCCTCGCCGAATACCCGGAGCCCTTCTGGAGACCCGGCGGCGTCAACGCCGCAGCCTGGGACGGGCGCCTGCCCAACACCTACAGCCTGCTCGCCCGCCGGCCAGCCAGCCCAGGCCGCCCGTAGCCCCCCACGCCAGGCCAGCCGGCCCCGTCCCGGCCCCGTCCCGGCCCCGTCAATGAGATGGCTCTGTCGTCCGGGGTCACTAGGGTCTGCTCGTGAGGACGTTCATCTTTCTCGCAGAGGCTCCCGGCGCCGGCAAGTCGACGGTCGCCGCCATCCTTCGGCGCAGGCTCGGCACGCCGCTCTTCGAGTTCGGCTGGATCCCCGAGTTCCGGAACACGGGCACTCGCGTCACCTCCTATACGGAAGACGAGTCCCTTGCCTTCGAGAACCTGACGCTCGTCCTGCGGAACTACGCGCGGCACGGCTTCGCGAACATCATCGTCACCGACCTGGAGAACAAGCGCACCGGGCAGCTGGGCAGCGTGTTCCGGGACTTCGACTTCGTGATCGCCACGCTGCGCGTCCTCGACGAGGATGAACTCAGGCGGCGCGTGATGGACGAGTCCCGGTCCAGCGGGTACCGGGACTGGCAGGAGGCCGTCAGGATCAACCGCCGGCTGCTCGCGCGCCCGCCGTTTCCGAACGAGCACTTCATAGACGTCTCCACCGAGCCGGCCGAGGAAGTCGCCGACAGGATCGAGGGACTCACGTGGCCGGGCCACCCCTGAAACGGGATCTGGCCCTGATACAGCCTCGACGCCGCCGGCGGCGGGTGGGCACAATGACCTGGTGGCGACAGTTCCCGAGCTGCGCGGCGACCGCATCCTCCTCAACGCGCACACCGACGACGACGCCGCAGCCCATGTGGCCGGGGAGGACGAGGAGACCGCGCGGCGCTTCGGCTGGTGGCCGGCGCGCTCAACCGAGGAGACGGTGCGAGCCGCCTACGCGAACTGGGCGAGGAACTGGAGCGACGACGGCCCCACCAGGACATTCGCAGCCCGCGACCCGGAAACGGGTGCCCTCGTAGGGGGCTGCGAGCTGCGCATCCGCCCCGACGGCACCGCAGAAGTCTCCTACTGGACCCACGCCGGCAAGCGAGGCCGGGGACATGCCAGGAACGCGCTGGCCCTGCTGCTCGGCTACGCGGCATCGATCGGCGTCACCCGCCTGGAAGCGCACGTCGCCACCGGCAACCACGCCTTACGGCGCGTCGCCGAGTCCGCCGGCTTCACCCACGCAGGCACCTTCACTGACGACGGCACCGAAATGACCCGCTACACCCGCGACGTCCCCCGACCATGCGGAACCCCTAGCTAACCCGCCACAGGCAGCCCGCGGCGCGGGCGGGGTGCTGCCGCCGCTGTTCACGACCGCCGTGGCGGTGTTCCAGGTCGCGGAGTCCCAGGCGCTGGATACCAGCGGGGGAACCTGACGCCAGCCGCCAGCTCGCTGCTGCTGATGTGGGCGGCGGAGGTCAGGCGGCGCGTGCGGCTCCCGGCGGGCGGCCCTGGTCGGACCGGAGCTGGCGGAGCAGCTCGGAGGCGGCCTGGTTGGACACGCCGAGGCGGGCGCGGAGCGCGTCGCGGGTGATCGGCTGCCCGTGCTGGTCCTGGTGCTCGGCGGCGGCGCGGCGGGCGGCGCGGCGCTCGATCATGGAGACCGCGACCAGGAACGCGCCGGGCGGGACGGCGGCCACAACCCGGCCCCAGGCGGTCGGCTGCGCCTGGGCCAGGTTGGCCGCCAGGCTGAGGCCGACCCCGCCCGCGAGCACCACGGTGGGCCAGGACAGCCGCCCGGTGACAATGCCGAGCTGCTTGTCGCGCTGTCGTTCGCGGGCGGCCATGACGCAGGTCAGGTCGATGCAGACCGCGACGGCCCAGGACATGGGGCCGGTCTGCCCGTGCTGGGCGGCGGTGTCGCGGATGTGGGTGAACGACCCCGCCCCGGCGATCACCGCCAGGAGGGCGACGGGCAGCGCGTCGGCGACCGCGAGCAGGCGGCGGTCGGCGCTCACGAGCTGCCGGCCCGTCCGGCCCGTCCGGGACGGCCGGACGGCTCGTCCGCGGCCAGGTGCCGCCTGGCGGTGTTGCTGCCGTGCCGGGGCGGGGCCGCCCCGGTGCCTGTGGCGTGCTTCACGCTGATGTGCCTCCTGCCCCCGCGACCGGTCCCGGCACCCCGCTGACGGCACCAGCCGTCACCAGGGGACGGAAGCCGCGCGCCCGGGTCACGCCGGCCGCGTGACTCCCGCCGTACACAAATCGGGTTTCGGGGGCCTTTTTTCATGTGCGCCCGGGAAATAGGTGCTGGCGGGGCAGGGATACACACCTGTTGCGGGAGTTCCGGTGTACCTCGGGTGGTCCTTATACCTGGTGTGTACCTGCCATGTACCTGGGCGCTCTTTCGCCGGTCCTGGATCAGCCTGCGCCGCCCCCTGAGACTGCCTTCACGCGGGGAACGGCAGCTATCGCGGCCCGCGCTCGGGAGAGAAGGCCGCCCGGCCGGCGGGCATCACGGGGCATGGGTCGGCCTGTCCGGTGAATCCCCTGCGGTCGTTGCGCGGGGCGTCGGCGAGGATGCCGCCGGGCCGGCGGGCACGGCTCGACAGGGACCGGGAAGGCGTGGCAACGTGACAGGACGGCTCGCCGGGGATGCCGCCCCGGCGGACGCGGCGCTCGTCCGGTGTCGTCACGCCTCCCGCTGGCCCTCGCCCTGGCGCTGCCGGCGCCGGCCGGAGGTGGCCGGGTTTCCCTCGGGAACTGCCGGGCCTGCCGGCGGGCGGGCAGGCTGCGGGCGGCCAGGTACACGATCCCGCGCGAACCTTGTAGGGATCGCGTGAAGTTGAACACTCTGAGCTGGGGTTTTCGTTGTAGTTGAACAGCTCTCGGCGGGCTGGCTGCCGGGTAAGTGAACAGTCCCGGGTGGCTCTCGGGATAACGTTCTGTGATTGTCGTCCTAGCTCTTTCGGGACTGCGCGAGTGATTCCAGGGAGGGGCGGACGTCGCGGGCGAAGAGCTGGCCGTAGGCGGTCAGCGTGAGTCGCCCGTCTGGTCCGGTGCGCAGCAGGGCGGTGCCGATGGTGGTCTCAAGCTGGCGGACCTGGCTGGTGAGGATGGCGTTCCTGATGCCCCGCTTGGCAGTATCGCTGGCACCGGGCCTGCTAGCTGTACTTCCCTAGATGTTGCGAACGACGAAACGGGGTCCTGATCGTCGAGTTAGATCGAAGTTCGATATAGTTCCGGCGTGGATGCAGTTCGTGCCGTAGAGCGGCTGACCCGCTCCATCGAGGACTTCAACTCGGTGTTCATCCGGCTCCCAGCCTCGGATCGGCTGAGCTTCTCTGCGCTGTCGGTGCTGCACACCCTGTCGAGGGTGGGGCCGTGCCGGCTGAGTGACCTGGTCAGGACGGAGCAGATCAAGCAGCCGGCGCTCACGTCGG
>ODAK010006334.1_pt1 | contig 11949 bp, 13 predicted proteins | sample 1539591 | NCBI WGS metagenome assembly ODAK01 (sample SAMEA3539303, study PRJEB22396) | soil metagenome | biome: tundra; feature: field; material: soil | place: USA | collected 2010-05 | depth 0.15 m | reverse complement strand
CATGTGAACTACCTGGCCATTCTCGTCAGTGGTGTCGTCATCTTCATCCTCGGCGGACTTTGGTACTCCGTGATCTTCAAGAAGCCGTGGATCGCGCTCATGGGCATCCCGGAGGAGAAGATGAAAGAGGGATCGGGTAGCGCGATGCCGGTGCTCCTCTTCATGTCCTTCCTCTGCGGATTGCTCACGTCATACGTCATGGCCATCATGATCAATCACTTCTTCCCGTACTCGCTCGTGCGCGGTGCGATGGTGGGAACGATCTGCTGGGTCGGATTCGCTGCGCCCACGAGCTTCGCCACTGCAATCTTCTCGATGACGAAGAAGCCGCTCTGGCTGATCAACTCGACTTACAACCTCGTGTCGTTCATCGCAGCGGGGATGATCTTATCGGTTTGGAGATGATTTTTCGAAGGGCGAGTTAGAAGAGTGAAGGGTGAAGAGTGAAGGGTGAAAAGAATCGGCTTACTCTCCGCCGTTTTTTGACTCTTCGCTTTTCACTCTTCACTCTTCCTCATCCCGCCCGCCGCTCCTCGATCGTTGTCGAGAACGACTGGTCATCGACGTCGAGATAGAGCTGGCGCTCGGTGACCGTGATCGACAGCGACGCGCGGCGGGGGAGGATGGCTGCCACGCTTTCGATGAAGCCGCGGCCGAAGGTGTAGATCGGGATCTTGTCGCCGCGGTGGATCTTCTTGCCGGCGAGCTGGCCGAGGACCATGGCGGGATCGCGATGCGTGTAGATGGCCACGCGGCCGGCGAGTTTGCTTCCGCGGTGCACCCGGTCCGCGTCGGGAGCACCGACTTCGATCCATGCGGTGATGCGCCCGGTGAGATCGCGCACGAGCACCGCCGGCTCATCGCCCGATGCCACGCCCTCGGTGAGCGCGATGCCTTCCGTGTACTCGAGGCACCACGCCAGGACGCGCGTCATCATGTACTCCGCGGTTTCAGACGGCTGCCGCGCGACAGGCAATTCGAGCGTCTCGTAAACGCCGCGATCGACATCCGAAAGCTGGATGCCGAAGCGGTACATCGTTGCGGTGAGGGCCATGAGTTCTTGAAAGATGAAGGATGAAGGATGAACGGGGAACGCGAACTATGGTGTCAGTTCACTCTTTACTCTTTCGCCTTTTTCTCTTCCGCGACGCTCTCCAGGTGGAGCTTGTGCATGACGCGATGAATGAAGGGAGCCAGCAGCAGGCCGAGCAGTCCGATGAAAACGAGGCCGGAGAAGAGCGCGTAAAACGACGCGAAGATCTTGGGGGCGTCCGTTTTCAGCGTATCGACCGGTCCCATCCCGCCGAGGATCATGGAGGCGTTCAAGAGGGAATCGACCCACGATAAACCGGCGAGATAGCGATATCCAAGCATTCCGGCAAAGAGGGCGATCGCTGCAGCGCTCACTCCAAAGCTGAAGTGCCACAGCACGCGCAGAGCGAACTCCGCACGTGTAAGCAGCTTTTCGCGCCGGTTTTCGTACATGGATCGCTGCGATTAGACCATGCTCTACAACTGCTTCTCGACAAAAGGAATCAGCAGCAGCTTCGACGCCCAAGCGCGGAAACGCCACGAGGGCGGCGCGTGCGGGCCTTCTGTGCCGCGCCCGACGGCCCATGAGTTATCGATGTGATGGCGAATCGCGTGCATCAGCTCTCGCGCGACGTCGTCATCGTCCGCCTCGGCCATCACCTCTCTGTCCTGGTTCTCCGAACGTTGATCGATGTTGTACGACCCTACCAGAACGATGTGGCCGTCGATCACGAGCGATTTGGCGTGCAGCGTGTCGGGCCCGCGGTACTCCCGAATGTCAATTCCGGCCCGCAGCAGTTTGTGGCGATACTTGAGGTAGGCGACGTACGGCAACGCGCCATCGCAGGAGCGCAGCGAGTTGGTGATGATCTGCACGCGAACGCCCTCGGCGCGTTTTCTGCGAAACAGGTCCAGGACTTCGGGTGAAGGAACGAGATATGGCGACTCGATCACCACCGATTTTTTCGCGCCCTCGATCACCTCGGCGAGCCGAACCGCCAGGCGCGGTCCCTTCGCTGGTGCGATCGGATCGCAGAGAAAGCGAACATCGGCGATTTCCTCCAATCCCTGAGACCAGTCGCGTCCTGTGTTCAACGTGACGAAGCCCTCCAGCCCCTTTCCCTTCGCGGCGTCGTCCAAAATGCGCGCCGCCTTCGCCTTTGCCGCGGGCGAGACGTTCACGTTCAGTTCGCAGACATCGCTGCTGTTCCAAAGATCTTCGAAGTGCTGCTGGGCGGCAGCTGCAGAGGGCCCTTCGACGTAGACATCGCGATCGATGTAGTTGCGTTTCTTCAGCCCGAAGTACGACTCGGCGAGATTGCGGCCGCCGGTGATGTAGCGCTTTCCGTCGACGACGACCACCTTCTCGTGCATCCTGTGAAAGAGCCAGTTCAGATGCCGGAAGGTGAATGGGTGATAGACCCGCACCTCGACGTTTTCATCGGCCAGATGCGCGAGAACGGGCTTGGGAATGTGCTGAAAGTTTGCGTCGACGATCAGGCGTACGCGCCCGACGCCGCGTCGCCGCGCATCGCGAAGCAGGCCGAGCGCCGTGAGCGTGATGCGGTCGTTGTAGGCCAGAAAGTAGACGGCGTTGATCTCGGTGTGCGCCTGCTGAATGAGATCAACGCGTGCCTGAGCGCCGTTGCGCGGATCCTCGAGCAGACGAAAGACGTCAGCGTGAATCGGGAGGGTTGAGAAGCAAAGAATCAAGATGACCGGGGGCAGGAGACGCTTCATGCGGTGCCCTACTGCACGAGGTGAACCAAGGAATGCGGGCGTCTCGCCTGGCCTCTCACCCCGCTGTAATTGGAGGTCATGCAATACTCCCCGAGGTTATTTGTTATCATCCGCGTCCAAATCCGATAGTCTGGAAAACCAATGAAGCGACTGCTCCTCACCATTGCTGTGACCGCCGCGCTTGCTGTGCCGATGCACGCGGCGGACTCATCCGACGCCGTCGTCGCCTCGCTCGTCACGCAGGCGCCAGGCCTTCGTCCGAACGTTCTGAAGCTGGCCCTCGACGCGGCCACGCGCGCTGAGGATCGGGGACTCGTTCCGCGCCGGAACCTGCTAACGGTGATCGACTACTCGCTGCCGTCGTCGCAGCCGCGCCTCTTCATTTTTGACCTCGCCGCGCACAAGCTCCTCTTCCGCGAATTGGTTGCACACGGAAAAGCGAGCGGCGGTAATGTCGCTTCGTTCTTCTCCAATGAGCCCGGAAGTCTGGCCACCAGCCTCGGCCTGTTCGACACCGCCGACACCTACAACGGTGGCAACGGCTACTCGCTCCGGCTGCGCGGTCTGGAAGCGGGAGTCAACGACATGGCCTGGGACCGCATGATCGTGCTGCACGGCGCGTCGTACGTCAGCCAGCAGGCGGTGAAGGCGCTTGGCCGTCTCGGACGAAGCTGGGGTTGCCCGGCGGTGCGGCCGGAAGTGTCGCAGAAGATCATCGATACGATTCGCGGCGGCAGTCCGGTGTTTGCCTACTATCCCGACAAGAGCTGGCTCTCAACCTCGGCGTTCCTGACCCAGGTCGCCAGCGCGATTTCGAACGCGTCGCGCTGAGCTTCAACCCTTTCCACCACAAGAGACGCAGAGGTCGCAGAGTAACCTCCGTGTCTGGGGGTTCATTGCTTTTGGCGAAAAAGCTACGCCGCAGTTTGAAGATGTCGAATCTCGTCGATCATCTCCGGAATGCTTGGGGCGGCGTTGCGCGGCCTAAAACCGTGGGCCACTGCGTTCCTGAACTCCATCAGCGGAAGAAGTTTTTCAAACGTATCCGGATGAATCTTGCCAAGCGAGTAGAGCTCTTTGAGAACGCGCGAGGAGCTTTGACGTTCGATCTGAGGAGCTTTACTCTGGGCGAGCCGGCGAAGAATTGTTTCGAGCGCCGAATAGGCGATCAGGCCAGCCGCCTCGACATGTCCTTCTTTCGAAAGAGTCTCAGCATTCTCGAGCATTCGTGTGACCTGCTCGTCATCGGCGAGATGCTCCTGAGCGGGCACGTCGGGAGCGACGGGAGGATTGACCAACATGACATCGAACCTCCATCCGGGATTCTGCTCGACGATTTCTGCTAGTTCGCGAGCTTCTTCCGCATCGAACTGAGGATAGGGCTTCACTTCGATCACCACGTTGCCTTCCGGTGACATGGCGATGATGTCAGGCCTGAATTCTTTCAGAAACGAAGGTAGATCGTCGCCTGAGGGTCGAACGCGAACCTTGTACCCGCTGGCTCGATACTCGGCTGCCAAACTCTCGATCTTTTCCTGCGCCATTTGTGTTGTGGTCACTGAAACACCTCGATTCTTGACGAACGATCGACAACAACGTGAACAAAGTCGCTCCCGCCGCTGAAACCGCTGGCGAGTAAGGGCGTCAGCGTCAGCGGCCGCAGATCGGTGGACCATTTTCTGCGCATGCTGGCAACAAGATCGACCACCTGCGAGTCGTCAGCGTACGCGATTCCTTTCAATGCGTCTTGAATCGGTTTGACAATTTGTCGAGATCACCTGCTGCCGCGTCGACATGAAAGTATGCGACGCGCAGCACGAATGCGTCTACAGCCGATGGGGGCAGGCCGTGAGCGGCGTCCTCGCCGGCCTGCCGAACTCGTTCTTGCCAGAACCTTCTGGCAGGGCCCTGCGATGTCACAGGCGTCCCAAGTACGATGAATTCCAATCGCGCCAAGCGCCGGCTATTTTACGGCTTCACAAACCTCACGCGATTGCCCGACGGATCGAACGTCACGACGAGATCTTTCAGGAACCGGAATCCGACGTTCGCTTGCGGGAAGATCTCGACGAAATCGACCATCGGGTCGGCGACCGTGATTCCGCCGACGTGTACCGCGCCCTTCAGTGGTGCCGCGTAGATATCGAACTCGTTGCCGACGGTTCGTCCGTGTCCCATCACGCGCGGTTCTTCCGCGAGCGGCAACGATTTCGCGAGCGAGAGCGGCATCGACAGGAGTGCCGGGCTGCCGCTGTCGATGTCGGTCGGCACTTTCGTGCCGGCGACGTCGATCTCGATCGTCGGAACGCCGTGCTCGACCGTGTACGCGAGAACGGTGCTGCCGTCCGGGGCGGGAAGTTTTCCGCCATCGACTGCGAATTGGCTGTTCGGGTAATCGAATGTCACCAGCAGCGATGTGAAGAGCGGTAGTCCCATCACGCCGTCAACATCGCGTTGCGGGCCATCGGACGGCGCCTCGGTGACCTCGACTTGCCCGAGGTGCAGATCGGCGATGTCGATCGATTCGACGTGGAGGACGCGGACCGTCTTCTGATTCTTGCCGCTCGGATCGCCGCTGATCGCTTCGCCCATCACCGGCAGCGACAGTTTCTCCGCGAGTGCATGACTAACGTTCAACATGCCGGCGGAGCCGCTGTCGACGTCGAAACGGAACGGTCCGTTGCCGTTGATCTTCGCTTCGATGACAGGCACGTGATGCGTGACGTCCATCGAAATCTTCACGGGCTTGCCGATCATGATCTCGCCTGGAGGTTCCGGACCTCCGCGCCTGCGCTCCTTCATTTCGCCGCCCATGCCCACGACCTTGCGTCCCTCGCGCGCCACCTCTTCGGCGGACGGCGGATCGAAGTTGGAGAGGACGATGAGCGTGTAGGGCGGCGCGATCTCGAGCACTGCGTTGACGCCGGGCGAACCGCCGGCGACGCCGAGTCCACGCTTTCCACCGGAATCGACCTTGTTAGTGAACAGCCAGTCGGTCCATCCCTTCGACAGGATCTTGTTGGCGAGCAGCGCCTGCGTGAGTCGGAGCAGATCAGGCGCCGTCGAATAGCCGCCGCCCGCCGAGCTGCCGCGTGCGGGTAACGACGCATTGTTGTTCCCGCGCTGCAGCAGCGGACCCTCGGGACCGCGTTTGGTTTGACCGATGGCGCGATTCGGAACGTTTTCATCGACGGCGTACGACGCGGTATCGCTCATGCCGGCCGGTTTCGTGACGTGGTCGCGAACGTAGTCGTAGTAGCTCTGCCCGGACACTTTTTCGATAATCAAGCCGAGGACGACGAAGCCGGCGTTCGAGTAGCGCTGCGACGTGCCGGGCTCGAACTCCAGCGGCGCGTCGGCGAAGAGCGGGATGTAATCGGAGAGCTTCCGCAGTGACGCGTGCGATGCCATGAACTTCGGTCCGAAAATGTCGCCGAGGCCGGAGCGGTGATCGAGAAGCTGGGCGATGGTGATCTTGTCGGCAACCGGCGACGGATAGTCGGGCAGATGTTTGCGGATCGTGTCGTCCAGCGAGAGCTTTCCGGCGGCGGCGAGCTGTCCAATCGCAATCTTGGTGAAGAACTTGTTGATCGAGCCGAGGTTGAATTTCGTATCGGGGCGGTTGGCAATTCCTTTGGTGGGATCGGCCATGCCCCAGGCGCGCGCGAGCAAGGGCTTGTCCCCGTTTGCCAGCATCACGACGCCCGAGAAGCGGTCTTCAGCGACCGCCTTGTCGACGGCGGCGGTGAGCTGGGTGACGCGCTGTTCGTCCGTCGTGTTCTGTGCGAGCTCCGACGCAGCGATCAGCAATGTGGCAAGTAGCAGTTTGATTTTCATCAGTGCCTCCGGGGACAAAATACGGCGCAGTTGTGAAGGGTTGATGAACGATCAACCACAGAGACACTGAGATCACGGAGTTATTCTGCGACCTCTGCGTCTCTGTGGTTCATCTTCGCCATCGGCAGCGTGAACGAAAACGTCGAGCCCTTTCCGACCTCGCTCTCCGCCCACACGCGACCGCCGTGTGCGGCGACGAGTTGGCGAACGATGGAGAGGCCGAGGCCGGCGCCGCCGGTGCTGCGGGAACGGGAGATGTCGACGCGGTAGAAGCGCTCGAAGATGTGCGGAAGCTCGTCGGCCGGAATGCCGACGCCGCTGTCGATCACTCGCACGATCGCTTCGCCATCGTCGCGCGACCAGGCAATCCGTACCTCGCCCTCGTTTTCCATGTGAGCCACGGCATTGGTCAGCAGATTGGTCAGGATCTGCACGGTGCGGCGGGCATCGGCGAGAACGATGAGATCGTCATCGACATCGTCATCGCCTTCGCAGCGGATCGTCACGCCACGCTCGCGCGCTCGTGGCTCGATTCCCGCCGCAGCGCGGCGCGCCAGCGCAACGACTGCGACCGGTTGCGGATCGATGTCGAGGCGGCCCGCTTCGGCAAGAGCGAGATCCTGAAGGTCGTCGACGAGGCTGGCCAGGTGCATCGTCTCGTCGTGCAGTGAGGCGATGCGCTCGGGCGTCAGCGCGGTCAGGCCGTCCTGCATCGACTCCAGCTCGCAGCGGATGTTCGTCAGCGGTGCTCGCAGCTCGTGCGCAACGTCGCTCACCATGCGCCGCCGCAGCTCTTCGTTGCGGGCGAGCGTGGCGGCCATGGCGTTGAATCCGTGCGCCAGCTCCTCCAGCTCCGCGCCGCCGCCGGGCTCGACGCGCACGGCCAGGTCGCCCGACTCCATTCGTCGCGCCGCAGCGGTGAGCCGCTCGACCGGGCTGCTGATGGCGCGAGCGATGGCGACGGCCATGACGATGCCGAACAGCGTTGCCGCGAGAAAGATCCAGAAGAAGGAGCGATCGAGCGAGCGGGTCTGCGGCAGTTCCAGCGCGATGTTTCGGTGAGGCAGCAAGAAGAGCCAGCCGGCGACGCCGCCGCTCGCGTCGTGCACGATCATTTGCGGTCCGCGGATCAGCTCGTTCGTCCTGCCCGACGGAATGTTGCGCTCGATCGTCAGGATGCCGTTGGCCAGAAGGTCGATCCGTGCGGCGCGAAGCTGTGGGCTCGACGATGCCACCAGTCGCCGCTCGCGATCGAAAAGAAGAACGTCCATTCCCGCACTCTTCGCCATCTGGTCGATGGCCGGTTGCACACCGGCCCACGTGCCGCGCTCGCGGTAGTACGCGGCAATAGTTCCCGGTGTGGGCGGCGATAGTCGTTCATTCTGAAAAGACAAAATGGAGGCCGGGCGAGGACTCCCTCCAGTGGCCACTGCGACGTCGAACTTGCGGATCTCGTAGTGCGCGACGCGCGTGGAGATCACCGCCACGCTGCCGATCATGACGGCGACGAGCGCCGCGACCATGGCGATGAGGCGGCCGCGCAGTGTGGGAAAGAGCCGCATCAGGCCACCAGTTTGTAGCCGATGCCGAAGACGGTGGCGATGATGTCCGCGCCGACTTTGCGGCGCAGATTCTTGATGTGTGCGTCGATGGTGCGGTCCATGCCGTCGAAGTCGTCGCCGAGAGCGAGGCGGGCCAGCTCGTCGCGGCGGAAGACGCGGCCGGGGGAGCGCGCCAGGGAGAGGAGCAGCCGCAACTCGGTGGCAGTCAGTACGACCGGTGCGCCGCCGACGGTGACTTCGCAGCGATCGGGATCGATCATCAGCGTGCCTGCCGCAACGCACTCCCGTTTTTCCGACGATCCGGTCCGGCGCAACACCCCTTCGACACGCGCTATGAGCTCGCGGGGGCTGAACGGCTTGGTCAAGTAATCGTCGGCGCCGAGCGCGAGGCCGGCGAGTTTGTCGCGCTCGGTCGTTCGCGCGGTGAGCATGATGATCGGAACCTGCGAGCTCGCGCGAAGCGTGCGGCAGACTTCGAGCCCGTCTACGTGCGGCAGCATCAGGTCGAGCACGATCAGATCGGGCGCAAACGTTCGCGCCAGTTCCAGCGCCCGCGCCCCATCCAGCGCCGACGCCGTCGTGTAGCCGGCATGCGCCAGATAGCGATCGAGCGTCTCGCACACTTTCGGATCGTCATCGACGATGAGGACGCGGCGCATGGCTCCATCGTAGGATTAATTGTGAATTTGGGGTGAAGGGGGGCGTCAACCGCGGATGCTTCGCTACCGCTTGTCCTTTTCAGTTGGACAGTTTCTGTGGCGATTTGAATTGCTTGGCAAGCCGTTCGCCCGGACCGTCGTGGTGAATGCCGATCAGAAGGAGCGGAAAGTCTTCGGCTCTGGCGGCGCGAACGTGACGGACGGCGTCGGAGAAGCGCGGACCGCGATCGGTGAGGAAGGGCGCCAGAGTGTCGTCAGGAACAACGAGAACTCCGATATCGATCACGCCAGCGGTTAGTTGGGTAGAGCTTCTTGCCTCGTGGGAACGTTCCCTTCATTGATAGAGCGATCCAATGGCGGAAGGTCATCCCTTCCTGCTCGAGAAAAGCTGCTATCAGATATGCCCACGGCGGGATGCTGTAGACGAACAAAGCCGCGCCGGGCTTGAGCACGCGAATCGATTCGCGAAGCCAGGCATGACACCATTTGACGTATTCGTGTGCGGCAAGATCATCCCGCACCTCGCCGTTCCCGTAGATCTTGCCCAGGTTGAAGGGCGGGTCCGCGAATACGCAATCGAGAACCTCATCATCGAGCGCGGCGAAGAGGTTCATGCAGTCGGTCTGGTAGAGAACTCCCTGACCATTTACGAACACGGGCTGCTCCCCAGTGGGAAGCGCAAGCGCGGCCTGTCTGCGACGCCGGCCAATGGCGAGCTGCGAGGGGGTTGGGCTCATGGGCGGTACCTCGAACATCCCTCGCAGTTATACGTGGAGCGACGGAAACTACCGACGAATTCTACTGGCTGTGGTGGAGTAGCGATCATCGAAGAATCGTTTCGTCGGATTCTCAGCCATTTTACCCTGCGGGGCCGACGTCCGACGAAGTGAAGACGATGTCCAGTCTCCAGCGTGTAGACCGCGTGGGAACACGAAATGCGATCGAGACTCGTTACGGCGCGTGCCCGTACTGCGCCTGAAGCACGTGCTGGCAGCCGGCTGGGCCCGCGGTCACGACGGTGAACCGGTCGTACTCGGTGCTCGCGATTGGATGGACCGTCACGTTCGTCAGTGCGCTCACGATTCCGGGGACGGTATTGCTATGGCTGACGATGAGAACGATCCTGCCGGGATGCTCGGTGAGCACCCGCCGTGCGAGCTCACGTGGATAACCCGCGACGTGCGCGAGGTCGACGGGAGCTTCGGTAAGCGGGACGTGCAGCAGCGCAGCCGTTGGCGCCGCGGTTTGTTTCGTTCGCTTGAATTGCGTGACGTAAATAGCTTGCACGCCCGAATGTTCGAGCGCTGCGGCGAGCGCCGCCGCCCGCGCAGTTCCGGCGGTACTCAACGGAGGATCGGCGGCAGCGGGATCCGTTTGCTCGGCGTGGCGAACGATGATGATCGTCGTGCAGGGAGGCGGTGGCGGCGCCGCCCAGGCGAAAGTTGCGAACATCAGTGTTGCGAGTGTGGCGATTCGTACGGAAGTTCTCATGCCGATTTGCGCCTCTTCGCTGCTGCCTTGCGGGCTCCGCCCGCCTCTTCGATGGCGCGGCGTGCCTTCATGTAATTCTCGATGTAGACCTTCGCCGGTAACCGCCGGATCGCTTCGCCGAGGACGTCCAGAGGAAGATCGTCGACCTTCTTGAACCGGATGCACGCCTTTCCCATATCGAGCTTCTTCTTGCCGCTCTTTGCCCACGCCTCGCGGAACCAGCGAACCAGCGCGGATTCGTTCGCGGCGTCACCGCCGGTGTACAAACCCATGATGTAGACGGCCATGAAATTCTTCTGCGAAGCGAGCGCGGCGAACGGCAACCCCTGCCGCGGATCGGTGTGGTATCCGGCGGGAAAGATGCGGTGCGGCACGGAGTAGCCGATCATGCCGTAGGCCATCCCTTCTTCGTAGTCCCGGTCGAGATTCGCGAGGATGACTTCGCGAACGCGCTCGATTGCGTCTCGTCGATCGGCAGGCAGGGAAGCCAAGTACTCCTGAACGGTCGTCGCCTTGCTTTGCATGGCGAAAGTATAGGTCCGCAGACGGACGCCAATGAAGCCCGCTCATCTGCGAACATCTGCGCCATCTGCGGATCAAACGTTCACGCGTTCACAGTGGCCATGCTCGCGTACCGGTCACCCGCGGCGATACCTTTCGGCGCCGCTTCATCGATCCGCGCCAGCTCCGCAGCAGTGAGCGTGATTTCGGCCGCGGCAATGTTCTCCTCGAGGTGGCCGATGCTCTTGCTGCCGGGGATCGGGACGATGTCGTTGCCACGCGCAAGCACCCAGGCGATGGCGAGCTGCGCGGGCGTGACTCCTTTCGCCTTTGCGATTGCTTCGATGTCGCGCACGAGGTCGAGATTGCGCTCGAAGTTCTCGCCTTTGAAGCGCGGTGAGTTGCGCCGGAAGTCGTTCGGCTCGAGATCGTCGATCGTCTTGAAGCGGCCAGAGAGAAATCCGCGGCCGATGGGCGAGTAGGAAACGAAGCCGATGCCGAGTGCGCGCACCGTCGGCAGGATCTCGTCTTCCGGGTCGCGGCTCCATAGCGAGTACTCGGTCTGCAGCGCAGTGATCGGATGCACGGCATGCGCGCGTCGAATCGTGGCCGGCGCCGCCTCCGACAGTCCGATGTGCCGGACCTTCCCAGCCTTCACCAGTTCCGCCATCGCCCCAACCGTATCTTCGATCGGAGTCGTGCGGTCGACGCGATGCTGGTAGTAGAGATCGATGTGATCGACGCCGAGCCGCTTCAGCGAGGCATCGCACGCGTTGCGAACGTAGTCCGGCTTCCCGTTCACGCCGAGAAACGCGCCGTCGTCGCCCCGCATGTTGCCGAACTTCGTGGCCAGAACGACTTCGTCGCGGCGGCCGCGAATGGCGCGGCCGACCAGCTCTTCATTCTTGAACGGGCCATACATGTCGGCCGTGTCGAGAAAGTTGCATCCGAGGTCGAGTGCGCGATGGATAGTGGCGATGGACTGGGCGTCGTCGCCTGTGCCATAGAACTCCGACATGCCCATGCATCCGAGGCCGATAACGGAGACTTCGAGAGACTTTCCGAGCGTGCGTTTTTTCATCGTGCGAACGTAGCAGCAAACTAAGTGCCGTGGTCAGTGGAACTCA
>ODAK010006333.1_pt1 | contig 11950 bp, 6 predicted proteins | sample 1539591 | NCBI WGS metagenome assembly ODAK01 (sample SAMEA3539303, study PRJEB22396) | soil metagenome | biome: tundra; feature: field; material: soil | place: USA | collected 2010-05 | depth 0.15 m | reverse complement strand
TGGCGAGCAATACCAGCGCGGTCGCCGACAGCGCCGCCACGACCGCGGCGAACACCAGGCCTGCCGAGCGCAGCCCGGACAGCTGTGCCAGCAGGCCTTCGCCGATCACCGGCACCGAGATCGCAACGTAGGCCACGACGAAGAAGCTCGACGCGACCTCGGCCCGGCGCTCGGGGGGCGAGGACGCGGTCAGCCCCGTCAGCCCGGCACGAAAGCTGAGGCCCTGACCGCCGCCGGCGATCATCGCCCCGATCACGAGCAGCGCCAACGACGAGTCCGCCAGCCCGAGCGCGAACACTCCCATCCCCGCGATCAGCGCGCCGCAGCCGGCCGGCAGCGCCACCGGTTGCGGCACCACTTCGAGCAGCAGCTGGCCGGCCGTCGAGGCGGTGAACACCGCGAATACGACGAGCCCGATCACGGCGTGGCTCGTGACCCCCAGCCCCTGTCCGAGGAACGCGGGCGCGACGGCGGTCTGCAGCCCAAGCACCGCGAACCCAGCAAACGCCGCGAGCGCGGCCCGGATGAAGACCGGCCGTAGCTCTACCGGGACGCTCAGCGCCTGCGGGCGCAGCTTCGGATGGGTGCTCCGCGCCACCGGGTCGCGCATCGCGATGATCCCGGCGAGCGCAGGAATCAGCAGCGCCAGATCGATCCAGAACGGCAGCCGCAGCGGTGTCGAGGCCCACTGGGCGACGAGCCCTGCCAGCAGCGGCCCGCACCCGAGGCCGCCCATGTTCGCGATCGTCGCGACGAGCGTCGCCCGTCCGCGGCGCTCCGCCGGCGCAAGGTCGACGAGCGTCGCGGTCGCGGTCCCGGTGAAGACCCCCGCCGAGACGCCCGACAGGACCCGGCCCACGAGCAGCAGCCCGAGCCCGTTGGCCAGCAGGAACACGACCGCACTGAGGACTGAGAAGCCGAGCCCGATCAGCAGCACCGGCCGCCGACCGATCTCATCCGACAGGCTGCCGAACAGCAACAGCGCCGCGAGCACGCCGGCTGCGTAGCTCGCGAAGATCACCGTGATCATCAGCACCGAGAAGCCAAAGCGGTGCTGGTAGAGCCCGTACAGCGGGGTCGGAAGGGTGGTGCCCAGCATCGTCGCCGCGAACGCGTACGTGACCGCGACGAAAGCGCCGCGTTGACCGAGCCGGACGGTGGCCCTGCTGCTCATCAAGTGCACCCGATCACAAACGCACCCGGCGCTATTTTTTGTGGGTGCCGGTGTCGGTCGTTTTCAGGTGCGAGATCTGCGGGGCCCGCCCGGACCCGGATACGCAGCTCGCGCTCGAGCACCAGCTGCTCGACCTGCGCCACGGCGAGTACGTCGATGCCGATCCAGGAGGCTGGCTGACCTGGCACGGGGGCGGAATCTACGGGCCCCAGCGCTACTCGTGCGGCGAGCACCGCGGCGAGCTGAAGGCGGCGCTGCGCGAGCACTATGGAACGCTCGGATGGCATCCGTGGGCGAAGGGGCCGCATCCGTGGGCGGGGCGCCGCGGGACCGATGCGGCGCGGCGGCTGGCGCACAGCCTGCGCTCCACCTTCGGCTCGCCGGGGGCTCGCCGGGGGCATGACGCCCTCCGCGGGACGCCTCCAGGACGCCCCGCTGCAGCCGACCGAAGCCCTCACTATCCTGGGACCGCGACTCTTTAGATGCTCGATCCTGCTCACACGGACCGCCTGGAGCGCCGCGCAGCAGCCAGAGGAGCCATTCGTCGTCGACGACGGATCGCAGGACTTGCGGTCGTTGCAATCGTCTTGCTTGTGGTGGTTCTGGCCAGCGTGGGCGGCTCCGGGTCCCCGAACAAGGCGGCGGTGTCCGCCCCGCGCGCCGCGGCTACCACTGCCGCGTCCGGCGCTGGGCGCACCGATCCGGCGCCTTCGAGCGATCCGCTCGCCCCGGCCTTTGCCGGCGGCGTTCCGGCGCTGTGGGCGCCGCAGAACGTCGTCGGCGAGCAGCCCGGGACGTCCGCCGCCTACGCGGCGGCCTCCAAGCTGCCGGGGTTGCCTGGCTTCCTGCTGATCGCCGACCGCGGCAACAACCGGATCCTGGTCGTCGATCCCCAGGGCCAGCGTGTGTTCCAGTATCCGTCGAAGGCGGACCTCGCCGCCGGCCGCAAGCTCTATTACAACGACGACACGTTCGTGGAGCCTGGCGGCAAGGCGCTGATCGCCAACGAAGAGGACAACCACCAGATCGTCGAGGTCGGGATCGCGGACCACTCGCTCCGCGTCCTGTTCGGCCACGCGGGCCAGCCGGGCTCTGATTCCACGCACCTCAACACGCCCGATGACGCCTACGGGCTGACGAACGGCTCGTTCACGGTCGCAGACGCCTACAACTGCCGGATCCTGTTCATCCAGGCGCACACGATCATCAAGCAGTTCGGCCACTCCGCCGTCTGCCGCCACGATCCGCCCGCCTACCTCGGGGCCGTCAACGGGGACACCCCGCTGCCCGACGGCGGCGTGCTCGTCAGCGAGATCAACGGAAGCTGGATCGACGACATCTCGGCGGACGGGAAGCTGCGCTACGCGTTCCAGGCGCCGGTCAGCTACCCCTCGGATCCCCAGCCGCTCCCCGGCGGCCGGATCCTGGTGGCCGATTACGCCAGTACCGGTCACATCCTGATCATCGATCACAGCGGCCACGTCCTGTGGCGCTACGGTCCCAGCCAGGGACCCGGCCGCCTCGACCATCCCTCGCTGGCGATGCCGCTCCCCAACGGCGACATCGCCGTCAACGACGACTACCGCGACCGCGTGGTCGTGATCGACCCGCGGCTGAACCGGATCGTCTGGCAGTACGGGCACACGGACGTCGCGGGCACCGCTCCGGGGTACCTGCACATCCCCGACGGGATGGACTTCATCCCCGCCACCCCGGACATGTTCTCCTATCTCGCCGCGCTGCCAAACGGAACCCCCGACTGGGGCGCGGTGATCCACCCGTAGCCAGATCGCGCCGCCGGCCGCGAGCGGGCGGCCTTCCCGCGGCGGCTAGCACCGGGTCGCGATCGGCGGCAATGGGCCGGGGCTGTGCGGTGGCGACGAGACGACTGACCCCCCAGGAAAGCTCGGGGCCTGTCGTGCTGTCGTCGCCATGCGGCGATGAGACGACAGACGCGGCGGAACGGCTGGGGTCTGTCGTGTTGTCGCCACCCCGCCCGCACCGCTTCCCGCCACTGCGCGCTAGCTCGACTTCTTCCCCGAGCTCTTGCCGCCGCGCTTGGACGCACCGGGCTGTTGGCGATCTTGGCCGCGCGCTCCTTGCTCATGCCCTTCTTGCGCAGGCCTTCGTACTGCTTGTCGTTCTTGACGCTTGGACCGTGATCCTTCGCCATCTGAACGCTCCTTGATCGACTGCGAATCGACCCACCCGGATCGAGCGCGCAAGACACTTCAGAACGCGACGATCGTGACGCGGCGGTCGGTCCGGACGGCGCCGGTCGCGACGCTCAGCGTCCGGCTCGCAGCGTCATAGCTCCAGCGGCTCTTGCGCTGCCGGCGGCCATCGATCAGCACCGCCCGCGGTCGCCTGATCCCGACCAGCTGTAGCACCCACGAGCGTCGGCGCAGCGCTCCGGGGAACCAACCCTTCACTCGCCCGACAGTGAGCGTCGTGCGGCCCCGGCGCTCGGCGTAGGAGATCGGCGTCCACGTGTAGGCGTGGCGGGTGTAGCCGAAACCGATTCCCTGGTCGTCGTAGAGCTCAAAGCTCCCGTTGGCGCCGGAATACGCAGTCAGGGTCAGCGTCCGCTGCGGGGCGGCCGGCGTGGATGGCGCGTACGGCTCGGTCGGGATGATCGAGCCGGCGCGCACGAGCACGGGCATCTGCGAGAGCCCGACCGACAGCGTCTGCGCGGTCGGCCCCCTGTAGACCTTGCCGGTGAAGTAGTCGATCCAGCGCCCCGGCGGGACCCAGATCGTGGCCGGCGCCGGATCGCCGTCCGCCGTGACCGGCTCGACGACCATCTCGGAACCGAACGTGTACTCCGACGGGAACTGATACGGAGCCGCCAGCTCGGGCCACTCGAGGTAAAGCGCACTGGTGATCGGAAGCCCGGTGTCGTAGGCGTGGCGCGCGAGCGTATAGATGTAGGGGTTCAGCTCCTCGCGCAGGCGCAGGAAGCTCGCCGCCGCGGCGTTGGCCGCCGGGCCGTACTGCCACGGCAGCCGGGCGCCGTGATTGGAGTGCAGCCGGTCGAGCGGCTGGAAGGTCCCGAGCGCGACCCAGCGCGCGTAGAGATCGTCGGGGAGCTGCTCGTTCAGCAGGCCGGACTCCGCCGAGCACTGCCCGCCCTCGGGCTGCCCGTTGAAGCTGCCGATGTCGTGGCTCACGTACGGCAGGCCGACGTTGCCCTCCTGCGCGGTGAACTGCGCCTCGAACCCGAGCATCGCCCAGGTCGCGCAGGTGTCGCCGGTGAACTGGATCGTGTAGCGGTGCTCGGCGAAGATCCCGGTGCCACCGTTCTGGCCGTCGCCATCGTCGGGCGCGGCTGAGTCATACGAGGCCCCGACCCGCGCGAACGCCGGCCACCGCAGTCCTCGCGCTCGCTGCTCCTTCTCGTACAGCGAGTTGATCCAGGTGTCGGCGGTCAGCCCCGGAGCGACCGCGCTCGAGTCATCGCAGCACCAGTCAAACCAGAACAGATCCGCGCCGTCGCGCTCGAATCCCTGGTGCAAAGCGAAATACGCGGCGATCTGCCGCGGGTTGGTCCAGTCGAACACGCCGCACTGGGCGGTCGGATCGGCGATCAGGATCCTGCATTGGCCGCTCGAGGTCGCGAGGCCTCCCGACAGCGACTCGGTCGCCTGCCACTGCGGATCGTTGCTCGAGATCGAGGGGTGGATGTTCAGGGCGATCGACAGCCCCTGGCTGTGGGCCCAGTCGATGAACCGCTGGGGATCCGGGAACAGGCTCGTGTCCCACTCCCAGCCATCCCAGCTGTAGGGCTGACCCGGCGCTCCCGCGAGGATCGACGCGACCGCGGCGCCGGCCTGACTGCTCTCGCGCTTGAAGTCGGTGTCGACCGAGAGCGTGTCCACCGGCACGCGATTTGTCCGGAACTGCGCGAGCAGGTCGTGGTAGTCCTGCTCGGAGTAGGGCCAGTAGCGCGAGAACCAGACGCCGAACGCGCTGCGCGGCAGCAGCGGCGCTGGGCCGGTCAAGGCCCGCAGGTCCTCCAGCCCTCGTCGGTAGTCGCGCCCGTAGCCGAACAGGTACCAGTCCTGGTATGGGCCGGTGTGCTGCGGGCGCACGGTGAAGCCAGGCGCGCCCTGTGAGAGGAGCACGGTCGCGCTGTCGTCAAGCACGTACCAACCGGCGCGTGAGAGCAGGCCGGGGTTCAGCGACACCGGACCGGCCAGGAGGTCAAGCGCGCGCCGCCAGCCGCCGAGGTTGCCAGCGCCGTTGGCCGCGCTTGGAGCTGTGAGCACGCGCCTGCCGTCGATCGTCAGTGCCAGCACGAGGTTGCCCGTCGTGAACGCCCCGGAGCCGCGCCGGTAGCGCAGCGTGACCTTGCGCGTGCGGATCGTGAGCCAGCCTCCGGCGCGCCGCAGGACGAACGACGGGACGGACAGGCGTGCCCGGGTCGCCGTCATCGTCGGACGGTTCTCAAAGCGGCGATCCTCCGCGTACTCGAGCCGGATCAGCGTCGGCGTCAGCACCTCGAACCGGACCGGGCCGGCGCGAACGATCGGCGAGCGCGCGGCGGCGGATGCGCTCGCCGCGACTCCGAGCGTCAACGCCGTCGAGACCAACCACAGCCCTGCGCGCCAGCGCATGAGCGGACGCTATCCGACTTCGCGCCATCCCCGCGCCATAGACTCACCCCGCTGCGAAGATGGACGCCAGGGAGCAGTTCAATGCCACCGTCCGCGAGTGACTGGAGGAGCCTTGAGCACAGACGTCTCCGTCGAGCTGCGCGACGACTTCGTCGCGATCGTCGAGTTCAGCCGCCCGCCGAACAACTTCTTCGACCAGCAGCTGGTTCGCGAGATCGCGGACGCCTACGAGCAGCTTGACGAGGACCGCTCGTGCCGCGCGATCGTGCTGTGCTCGGAGGGCAAGCACTTCTGCGCAGGCGCGAACTTCGCCGCCGCCAATCCCGAGGAGGGGGATCTGTATGAACAGGCGCTGCGGCTGTTCGCGGCGGAGACGCCGGTCGTGGCCGCGGTCCAGGGCGCGGCGGTGGGCGGCGGCGTCGGGCTGGCGCTGTCGGCCGACTTCCGCGTCGCCTCACCGGAGTCTCGCCTCAGCACCAACTTCGCGCGGCTCGGGATCCACCACGGGTTCGGGCTGACCGTGACGCTGCCGCTGGTGATCGGTCACCAGCGAGCGATCGAAATGCTCTACACCGGCATCCGCGTGAAGGGCGAGCAGGCGCTCGCGATCGGCCTGTGCGACCGGCTGGCAGCGCCCGAGCAGCTGCGCGAGGAGGCGGTGGCGGCGGCGGCGGAGATCGCGGCCTCTGCGCCGCTGGCGATTCGCTCGATCCGCGAGACGATCCGCGGAGACCTGGTGCAGCTGGTGCGGTTCGCGACCGCGCGCGAAGCCGACGAGCAGGCCAAGCTGTTCCCCACCAGCGACTGCGCCGAGGGAGTGGCCGCGGCTACCGAGCGCCGGGAGCCGCGCTTTCAGGGCAAGTGATCACTCGATTACCCAGGTGTCCTTGCCCCCGCCCCGCTGCGAGGAGTTCACGACCAGGGCACCGGCCTCGAGCGCCACTCGGCTGAGGCCACCGGGCATCAGCCCAACCTGCTCGCCGGCCCCGAACGCGAACGCGCGCAGATCAACGTGGCGCGGCTCGAGCCGCCCGTCGATCACCGTCGGGTGAAGCGAGAGCGGGACGGTCGGCTGGCTGATGTAGCGCTCGGGCTTGCGCTGGAGCTCCAGCGCCAGCCGGTCGAGATCGTCGCGCTCGGCGTGCGGACCGATCACGACGCCAGCGCCGCCGTGCCCGTGACGGGGCTTGACCACCAGCTGGTCCAGCTGGTCGATCACGGTTTCCAGCTCGTCGGCCACGAACGTCGTCGGCACGGAGCGCGCTAGCGGCTCCTCGCCCAGGTAGAACCGGATGAAGTCCTCGACGTGGCTGTGAACGAGCTTGTCGTCGGCCAGTCCGTTGCCGAACGCGTTCACCAGCCCGACTGTCCCTCCTAGCCAGGAGGGAAGGAGCTTGGCCGCGACCTCTGTGAACTCGCCTTGCTCGTCGCGCACGCGATCCTCGTCGGTTCGCCGGTAGACGACGTCGACATCCCGGGACTCGCCATCCGAGAGGCGAACGCGCAACCGCTCGCCGTCGGCGATCAGGTCTCCCGGCGTGACCAGTAGGGCGCCTAGCCTGGCGGCCGCTTGGGCGTGCTCGTAGTGGGCGACGTTGTCCCCGCTGTCGGTGAGCACCACGACCGAGGGCTCCGCCGCGGCCACCGGGGCAGCGGCCCTGAGCGCTGCGGCGAGCAGCTCGTAGGTGAGCGGGTCGATCGGGCGGCGATCGGGACAGCCCGCCGGCAGCGCCTCGAGCAGCGCCTCCCTGGCGGCGAGCGCATACGCAAATCCGGACGGCGTGCGGACGTTGTCCTCGAGCACCAGGAAGTCGCCATCGGGGTCGCGGACCACGTCGAAGCCGACGATCGCCGCGGGCCACAGGTGATCCGGCAGGCGACCGATCAGGTCAGGCTCAAAGCCCTCGGCCTCGCGGATCGTCTGCGCCGAGACGATGCCCGCGGCGACCACCTCCTGCCCCCCGTAAGCGTCGTGCAGGAAGCGGTTGAGCGCGCGCGTGCGCTGCGCCAGCCCCTCGGCGAGGGTCTCCCATTCGGCCGATGAGATCAGCCGCGGGACCGGGTCGATCACGAACGGCTCACCCCCGAACGTGACTCCGTGGCGCTCGAGCCGGAGGGTCACCTCCGTGGAGAGCTCGGCGAGATCGACCGTCCCGAGCGCCTGCAGCAGCTCCGTGTAGCCGGCACGCGCGTTCCCGGCTTGGTCACGATCCTCCTCAAAGCCGTCGGTGAACGGGTCCTGGTCAGATTCCATGCTTGGTCAGCCACAGCTCGAGCAGCGCGAGCTGCCACAGCTTCGAGCCCTCGAGTGTCGTCAGGTGGTCGTTGGGCGCCGCCAGCAGCTTGGTCACGTGGTCCGGGCGGAACACCCCGCGCGCCCTGACCGCCGGCTCGTCGAGCGTCTCGCGGACGAGCTCGAGCGCCGTGCCTTCGAGCGTCGAGAGCGCCGGCACGGGGAAGTAGCCCTTCGGGCGGTCGATCACTACCTCCGGGACGACGCTGCGCGCGGCGGTCTTCAGCACGCCCTTGCCCCCGTGCGCGAGCTTCAGCCGCGGCGGGCACGCCGCCGCCAGCTCGACCAGCTCATGATCGAGGAACGGCGTGCGCGCCTCGAGCCCCCAGGCCATCGTCATGTTGTCAAGGCGCTTGACGGGGTCATCGACGAGCATCACCTCAGTATCGAGCCGCAGGCCCCTGTCCACCGGTCCGTCGGCCCCGGGAGCGGCGAAGTGCCCCTCGAGGAACGCTCGGCTGGGGTCCTGCTCCAGCCGGTAGCGCTGCTCGAGCGTCTCGGCGAACTCCTCGTTTGGACGATCGAAGAACTCTGCCTGATACGCGTCGGCGCCGCTGCCCGCGGCCTCTGCGAGCGGCGGATACCACGAATAACCGGCGAACACCTCGTCGGCTCCCTGCCCCGACTGGACCACCTTCAACGACCGCGAGACCTGCTCGGAGAGGATGTAGAACGCGACCGCGTCGTGGGAGACCATCGGCTCGCTCATCGCGTTGATCGCTCCGTCGAGCGCCGGCAGCATCCGCTCGGTCGGGATGCTGAACTTGTGGTGCTCGGTCTCGAACACGTCCGCGATCACGTCGGAGTAGCGGAACTCGTTGCCCTCGCGCTTGCCGACGTCGTCGAAGCCGACGCTGAAGGTCTCAAGCCCGCGCTGACCGGACTCGGCGAGGAGCCCGACGATCAGGCTCGAGTCAAGCCCGCCCGAGAGCAGCACGCCGACGGGCACGTCGGCGACCATCCGGCGCTCGACGGCTGTCCGCAGCGCCGCCAGCACGGCGCTCGCCCATTCCTGCTCGCCCCAGTCCGAGTGCTCGGGCTGGCGAGCGAACTCGGCGCGCCAGTAGCGCTCACTGTGGCGGCTGCCGTCCGGCTCCACTGTCATCACCGTCGCGGGCGGGAGCTTCTGAACGCCCTTGAGGATCGTGCGCGGCGGCGGCACGACCGCGTGCCAGCTCAGGTAGTGGTGCAGCGCGACCGGGTCGAGCTCGGTGTCGATCCCGCCGCCGGCGAGCAGCGCCGGAAGCGTCGAGGCGAACCGCAGCGCGCCGGCGGCCTGCGCGAGATACAGCGGCTTGATCCCGAGGCGGTCGCGCACCAGCACGAGCCGCCCGGAGCGCTGCTCGTAGAGCGCGAACGCGAACATCCCCACAAACCGATCGACGCACCGCGATCCCCAGCGGTCATAGGCCTTCAGGATCACCTCGGTGTCGCTGCTCGAGAAGAACGAGTAGCCGTCGGCCTCGAGCTCGCGCCGCAGCTCGCGGTGGTTGTAGATACAGCCGTTGAAGGCGACAGTCAGACCAAGCTCGGAATCGACCATCGGCTGGTCGCCGGCGGCTGACAGATCGATGATCTTCAGCCGCCGGTGGGCAAGCGCCAGGCGGCCGTGCGACCAGTAGCCGGCGCCGTCGGGGCCGCGGTCCGACATCGTCGCGGCCATCCGCTCGACCGAATCTCGGTCCGGCGGGCGGCCGGCAGATAGCTCGCCGGCAAATCCACACATCGTGGAGATACTGTCTCAGGCTACGCGCGCGAAACGCTCAGACGCCTCTTCGAAGCGCCGTGCGGCCTCGACGAAAGCGCTGAACAGCCCCGCCTGATTGGGGCGTTCCACGAGGCATTCCGCGTGCCACTGGACGGCGAGGACGAACTCCCGATCGAGCGCCTCGAAGCCCTCCACCGTCCCGTCGCTGGCCCGGCCCGTGACCACCAGCCGCTCTCCCAACGTGTCGACGGCCTGGTGGTGAAACGAGTTCACCTTGGTTCGCCGGGAGCCGAGGATCTCCCGCAGGCGGCTCTGCTCGCTGAGCGTCACCCAGTGAGTGCAGTCGCGTCCGGGCTTCTGCTGGCGATGGTTGATGCGCCCACCGGCGACGTCGGGGAGGTGCTGATGGAGCGTGCCGCCGCGGGCGACGTTGAGGACTTGGAGGCCCCGGCAGACCGCGAGAATCGGCAGCCGCCGGATATCGGCGGCGCGGGCAAACGCCAGCTCGAATGCATCGAGCTCGCTCCAGGTCGGCCCGGTGCGTTCGTGGCGCTGCGCGCCGTATGCCACCGGGTCGAGGTCCGGACCACCGGACAGGCACACTCCGCTCACGCGCGCCAGCAGCAGCTCCGCGGCCTGTGGCTGAAGCGGTGGCACGACCACCGGGATTCCGCCTGCGTCCTCGATCGCACGCAGGTACCTCAGGCCAAGCGCCATCTCGTGCTGCGAGGGCTCCCCGTGGGGGGTAGCCGCTACCGTGTTGCTCGCCCGCAGCTCGGAGGTCGTGACCGCGATCAGCGGACGGGAGGGCAAGCTGAGTGCCTCGATTGCTTCACCTCTCCATGCCGCATTGGCCACGCGATCGCATATTTACCCGCATCGTGCGCGATCCCATTGGCCACAAGGCCAGTATTCGCGTAACCATGTTCATCCTTGTGGCCGGTACCTCAGGGCGCTCGCAGCGGAATCATGCAGCGTTGAGAGCTCAAGGCTTGGCGGTGGCAACAAGATGACGCAATTATCACGGGCCCGGCAGACGCATGCCGATCCAGTTCTGCGAACATCAACCATCGACTCCGCGCGATCAGCTGACGCTCGGCTTCCGGTCGACGCAGTAAACGATTGGGCCGAGTGGACGCCCTCGCAGGCGTACACGATCGGGATCGAGGAGGAGATGATGGTGCTCGATCCCTCGGACTGGTCGCTCGCCCAGCGCACCGATCATGTGCTCGGGCGGCTCTCCCCGGAGCTGGCTTCGCACGCCACTGCCGAGACGCACGAGGCGGCGCTCGAGCTGGCGACAGCGCCGCATCAGACGGTGGCCGGGGCCGCGCGGGAGATCGCCGCGCTGCGGACCGCGCTCGCCTCCGACCTCGCCGCCGGCGGGCTGCGCGCAGCGAGCGCGGGGACGCACCCGTTCGCCAACTGGACCGAGACGCAGGTCTCGAGCGGAGCGCGCTACCAGCTCGTATACGAGTCGATGCGCGAGCTCGCTCGCCGCGAGCCAACGTTCGCCGTGCACGTGCACGTCGGCGTGGCCGATCCCGAGAGCGCGGTCGACCTGATGAACCGGCTGCGCGCCCACCTGCCGCTGTTGCTCGCACTGTCTGGCAACTCGCCCTTCTGGCAAGGCCGCGACACCGGCTTCTCCTCCACCCGCACGCCAATCTTCCAGGCGTTCCCGCGCGTCGGCATTCCGCGCGTGTTCACGTCCTACGACGACTATGTCGAGGCCGTCGACCTGCTGCTGCGCTGCGACGCGTTCCCCGAGCCCAACTTCCTGTGGTGGGACGTGCGCCTGCAGCCGTCGCTCGGAACCGTCGAGGTGCGGATCATGGACGCCCAGAGCACCGCCACGCGCACCGCCGTGCTCGCCGCCATGGTTCAGACGATCGCCCACCTCGAGCTGGAGGAGGGCTATCACTCCGAGCAGCTGATCCAGGGGCTCGAGATCCTGCAGGAGAACCGCTTCCTGGCCGCGCGCGACGGCATGCACGCCCGGCTGATCGACCCCGTCGCCGAGCGACGGGTGTCGGCACTCGAGCAGCTCGACGAGCTCATCGCTGCGGGGCTCCCCCACGCCCAGGAGCTCGGCTGTGAGGACGCGTTCGAGCTCGCAGGCGACCTCGCCCGCGAGACCGGAGCCGCCTGGCAGCGAT
>ODAK010006332.1_pt1 | contig 11951 bp, 6 predicted proteins | sample 1539591 | NCBI WGS metagenome assembly ODAK01 (sample SAMEA3539303, study PRJEB22396) | soil metagenome | biome: tundra; feature: field; material: soil | place: USA | collected 2010-05 | depth 0.15 m | reverse complement strand
GATCTTTCCGGTTTCGGCTCGCGATAACAAAATGGTAACGGGGCACGGGACGGTCCGGCCGGCGATTTGGGGACTTTCGTCACTCCCAGCCAGCTCCCCAGGGATCGCAGCCGTGCAATCAGGGAGTTCTTCATCAACACACGAGGGCTCTCAACGAGACGACATCGCCAGCCTTGTGATCTCGTCTCCTGGCATCGTTAGACCTTGGGCGTAAAGCGGTTCAAACTCGTCGCCCAGCACGTCTCGGACCGACGCGAGGTCGCGCTCGCGGATCGTCGCTTCGAGAGGCTCCCAGTCCTCTCCGAGCACGGCGATCAGCGCATCTGCTCCGCCATGCAGCACGGCGGCGTGCTGCGGTACACCAAGTTGGCTTGCGCAGCAGGCGAGTGCCAAGACGGAATAGGGGATCTGTACGAAAATGCCGGCGAGGCGGCTTGCCCTGAGCACGTCCAAGGCTAGCGACTGGGCGCGCTTCGGGTCGCCCTCAAGAAGCAATACCAACCCCAGGTTCCCATACGTCACGACGGTGCGATGATTGAGCTCCGCGCCCCTGAGCTGCAGGCTCAGCTCCAGATGGTGACGAGCGGCCACGAGCTCCCCTCGCTCTATCAAGCACAAGGAGTAGTCGGCCTGCAGGCCTCCTGCGAGGAAGTCATCGCCCGTTCGCGCGGCGATCGTCAGACCCTCGAGGAAGCTGGCCTCAGCGCCTTGCTCTTCTGCAAGCAGCAACGTCAGCGCATGCCGCGCGAGGACCGTTCCGAGCAGCTTCGGGTCATTCAGTTGCCGCGCCAGAGCGAGCGCCTCCGCTGAGGCGCGCACTGCCTCTTGTCCCCTCTCAATTTGGGCGAGGCTCCTCGAATACCGTGCCAGCGCGTCGACCTCGAGCGCCATGTCGCCTGATTCGCGGGCCGCGTCGAGGGCTTCGCGGAACGCGTCGTGTCCCCTTTGCCGATCGAGGTTGAACAGATGGACCGCTTTGCAGTACAGGGCCCGCGCCCGGCCGCCCGCATCGATCGCCGACCCAATCTGCTCGAGGGCCCGCTCGACAAGCTCGAGCACCTGGGCGGGCTGGGGGGAACCAATCCAGTACCGACGGGCAGTCCAGAACTGGTCGAGGACACGCTTCGCACCGTCGTGTATGTCGAAGGCATGCTCGGTGGCGGCTCGCAGGTTCAGATCCTCAGTGTTGAGCCGCCGCAGCCACATGAGCACCGAGCGTCCCTCGAGGTGGGGCCCGGCCTGCTCGGCGAGCCCGAGGTAGTAGTCGCAGTGTGCGGCGGCGACCCGGTCGGACTCGCTCGGGAGGTCCTCGGCCGACGCTGCCGCGGCGAGCCGCTCGGAGCCGTACTCGTGGAGGGTCTCCTGGAGGCGGTAGCGAATGTCGTCGCCGTCTGGCGTGGCGACCACCATGCTCTTGTCGACGAGCGAGGAGAGGTGGTCGGCGACGTCGAATTCGGCGATGTCGTCGAGTGCGCAGACGCGCTCGGCGGCCTCGAGATCGAAGCCATCGACGAACACTGAGGTCCGGCGGAACACCGTTCGCTCAGACTCGCTGAGCAGCTCGTAGGACCAGTCGACGAGCGCGCCGAGGGTCTGCTGACGGGGCAGCGCCACGCGGCTCCCTCCGGTCAGCAGGCCGAAGCGGTGCTCGAGGCGGTCGTGGAGCTTGGCGAGCGACATAGAGCGCAGCCGGGCCGTCGCCAATTCCAGGGCGAGCGGCACCCCGTCGAGCCGTCGGCAGATCGAGGCGACGAGCACGGCGTCGTGATCGGTGATCTCGAAGCCCGCGACCTGCGCCGAGGCGCGCTCGACGAAGAGGGCTACCGCCCCCGAACCCGCGAGGTCGTCGCGGTCCTGTGCGTCCTCGGGCGGCAGCGACAGCGAGGGGACCTGGTAGATGACCTCGCCGTCGATGCGCAGCGGCTCACGGCTCGTGGCCAGCATCCTGACCTTCGGACACCGACGCAGCACCGCGTCGGCCACTGTCGCGGCGTCTTCGAGCAGGTGCTCGCAGTTGTCGAGGATCACGAGGCGCTCCTGGTCCGCCAGCACCTCGAGGAGGTTCGTGAGCGGTTCCTTACCCTGCTGCCCCGCGATCCCAAGGTCGTCAACGACTTTGGACGCGACCATTCCGGAATCGACGAGCGGTGCGAGCTCGACGAGCCACACGCCCTCAGGGGTCTCTGCAAGGAGACAGCTCCCCACCTCGGTTGCGAGCCGGGTCTTGCCGACCCCTCCAGGCCCCGCGAGGGTCACGAGCCGTGTCGCACCGAGCAGGTTCGTGATCTGGGCCATCTCGTCGTCGCGCCCAACGAAGCTCGACACCGGCCGCGTCAGGTTGGTTGGGCTGCGCAGGTCAGCCAGGACCTCGCCCTTGACGGGGGTGCGCAGCGGCGGGAACGAGGCGGGCACGCCTTCGATGACGAGCTGGAACACCTCCTCGGGGCGGTCGAGGTCCTTCAACTCGTGGGATCCCAGGTTGACGAGCTGCATGCCCGAGGGGAGACGGTCGCCGAGCACCTCTGCGGTCGAGCGCGAGACCACGACCTGGCCACCGTGGGCCGTCGCCTCCAACCGCGCCACGCGGTTCACGGCCGGTCCGAAGTAGTCGCCATCGCGCTCCTCGCACTCCCCGGTATGCAGGGCCATGCGGACTTTGAGGGCCGCCTTCTCGGGCCAGGTCTCGACGTGCAGCGAGCGCTGGGCGGAACCAGCCGCCCCGACCGCGTCCCTGGCAGCGGCGAACGTCGCGCAGAACGCGTCGCCGACGGTCTTGAAGACGTATCCCCCGGCGGACTCGATCGCGAAACGCAGCAACGTCTCGTGTCGCGCGAGCGCGGCGGCCATCTCGTCGGGGTGCTGCTCCCACAGGCGCGTGGAGCCCTCGATGTCGGTGAACAGGAGCGTGACGGTCCCTGTGGGCAGACCCGGCATCCCGCGTACGGTACTGGCGAGCGACGTGACGTGCCCTAATCGCGACCGTCACGCGATGAGGGGAGTCGCCGCGCTGGAGAGGGTTCGGGCGGGGTGACGCGCTCGTGACGTCGTTTGGCAATCGTGCGCCAAGAGTGGCGGCTTGCCCCTGTTCGACGGCCACATCGGCCGCTGATGCGAGGACGCCAAAGCAGAGACGTGGTGTAACAAAACGGTAACGCTCACCACCGTTCGTACCTGTTCGCAGGTGTCCAGAATGGGCAGTTGATCAGCCGTAGCCGTTCGTCAGAGTCCGTCGTTGTCCGGCTCGGGCGAATTTGCAAGCAGGGGGTCGTGGGTTCGAGTCCCATCGCCTAAACCCCGTCTGATCAGGTCAAATGCTCCCCTGGAGCCCGCTGGACGGCTGCGCCGATTCCGAAATGGCATCTAGTGCAGGAGCAGGGTGGGTCGAAGTCACAAATCGGTACTGAACCATTGACGATTGCTGTCGATCGAGGAGGTCGCCGCGTCGCGAACGTCTTTACGTCTCGCAACTCACCCCTCAGCAGCCGCAGGGGGGGTTCCGTCAGGTGGCGCCTGATCTGTGCTTGTCAAGACTGGGCAGCGATCACGGCTAGTTGATCGCTGCCTCAATCCGCTCGGCTGTCGGCAGGAGCACCTCTTCGCCGCCGAGTGGGCCGACCAACTGCAGACTGGCGGGCAGGATTGAGTTGGCCACGGGGACAGGCTGAGCAGTACACGGAACGCCAGCGGCGTTGAAGAGTGACGTGTGCTTCGTGATCTCGATGATCAGGTTGGTGAGGTCCCCGGTGAGTTCCCCCAGCCTGGGGGGGAGGATTGGCAGCGTGGGAAGCGCCAACACTTCGACCTGAGCAAATAGGTCCATGACCCCCTTGCGCCAATCCACCAACCGCCGACGAGCATCCTCGACTCCAGAGCGGAACAGGTCGGCGAGACCGATCATCTCGGCGATGTCGTCGCCCACTTCGTCCCGGGAAGTGTCGACCAGAACATGATCAAGGTCCCACACCTCTGCGAAATAGATAGCCGCGAAGCAGTTGCTCCCGGTGGCGAAGTCCAGATCTATCGGCACAACGTCAAATTCCGCCCGCATCAGCGCCTCGTCGACGGCCATCTCGATCTCAGGCAGAGAGGACGTGCGGAGCCGCCCGATCCGAAGAGCCGGAGTGGCACGGGGTGTGAACCCTGGCTCGAGCAACTCCATTCCCAAACGAACACCCGCCATCGTCTTGGCCAGTGGACCGATGGTGTCCATGGAGGGCGCCAGCGGCCAGACCCCCTCGAGTGAGATGCGCCCGTAGGTCGTCTTCAGCCCGCTCACGCCACAGCAGGCGGCCGGGACCCGAATCGACCCTCCGGTATCGGACCCCAGTGCTACCTCTGCCTCATCAGTCGCCACTGCCACAGCCGACCCGCTCGAGGACCCGCCCGGGATCAGATCCGGGTCAAGGGGGTTGACCGGCGTGCCGAACCAGGGGTTCGTCCCGAACGGCAACATGGCCAGCTCGTGGAGGTTGGCCTTGCCGACCACTCGGGCGCCAGCGGCTCGGGCGCCGGTCAGGCAAGCGGCATCGCGCTCCGCCGGGACAGCGGTGCGCTCAACCGCTCGACACCCGGCGGTCGTCGGGACTCCAACAACGTCGATGATGTCCTTCACCGCGAGCCGGGGACCCGGGCCGGACGAATCAAGCCGGGTGATGAATGTGCTCACTCCCGCAAGGTACCAAGCACGAAGAGGCCCTCGCTGCCGCCGTATCGGGCCATCCTGGAAGTGATGCCATTGCAGTGCGAGACTTGACTTCTGCGGATGAGTGGGAACGGCGGTGGGCGTACTTCGTGGCGCCTCAGGCGACGGATGCGAGCGTGGCCGCATTCGAGTAGCCGTTGTCCTCGGACCACCTGTGACGGATGGCAGCGCTGACTCGGCGTACACCTACCCAGACCCCCTCCACCGTCACCAGCTGGCACCCGCAGCCAGGAGTTGCGATGGCGCATTGATGGCGCATCCCCAGCCGCACGTCAGCGTTCGCGGCCGTTCAATTCTCGTTCGTGAACTGGCCAGAGTGTCCGTCATCGTTCGCCATTATCCAGATCGGTCAACTTTGCAAGCAGGGGGTCGTGGGTTCGAGTCCCATCGTCTCCACGCAGGCTGATCAGGCTAAATGCGGCGCCGCGATGCAGTCCAAAGGGCCCCGTGGTAACGCCGTGGTAACAGTCGAAAGGAAGCAGGCCCCGTGCGAGTGGGTTTCGAGCTCCTCTGATCAGGGAGTTCTCAGCGGTAACCGCTCATTCCCCGCGACTTCCCCAGCCTCAACAGCAGGGGGCCGAACCGATGATCCGAATGCTGTTGCGAGAGGTGAGAGCGCGTGGTGCACGTCCCGCGACACGGCCTTGAGCACCCGTGCGCGATATTGGACCCACGATATTGACCGCGATACTCACGACAACACGGGATCGTTATTGCATGATGTGTCTGTATCCGCCACGAGGCGTCCAGACCTCCCGTGGTCGTAAGGTCCGCGAACCGGGCGTCTTGTGGAGTAAACGATCGAAAGGATTGTTGGTGGCGACTTGGCCGTCAGGTCCCTGGATCTGCCGAGCTTGATCCTCCACCGCAGTTGCAAACCTGCCGAGTGGCGAAGCAGCGATGTCGTCGTGTTCACGCAGCCGCTGCCCCATCTGCATCGGGTCAATGATCCGTATCTCTCCCTGCGCATCGCCGTAGCAGAGCCACCAGTCCGTCGTCCGACCGATCGTCGTGAGGACCAACCCAACGCCAGTTACGTCGTCGAGCGACACCCAAGGAGACCGTCTGAACAGGCGGACCTTGGTCTCAAGAGAACTCGTGCGCAGGTTCAGGTGCTTCAAGCACTTCAGAGGGTGTCCTATCCCAAAGGCGATCACCGGAATCGCCGGGATCGACATCACGATCAGGAGAAGCCACAAGACGACGGACCGACCCTCGATCGCGATCCAGAGCAAGAATCCCTCCAAGAGGAGGAACATGCATCCAATCAGACTCCAGGCGATGACGAGCAGGCTCATTGGAGGTCCCAGCGCGACGACCACGCCGTCTGCTCTTGGAGAAGAGTGCTGACTCAGGACGTACTCCTCATGCCGGCTCCGAGTAGTGCTGGAAACGGAGTCTCACAGGGAGAAGCGGGCTCAAACGTCTCCACAGGGACTTCTGAAGCATCTGCTGCTTTGCCTCGCGCCGAGAACGCCCATTACGTCGAACTTTTAGCCAACGACTGGTGGCCATCTAATGGGCTCCCCTTCCCTGCGAGTGGCAGGAGCGCTCACATTGCCAGCGCTTCGCCAGGTAGTCATATATCTCGGCGGCGACAGCTGACTTGATGATGGCCCCGGACGCTCCCGAGATGATCAAGGTTGGAACGGATTCGACTGGCACGCCCAATTTGATCACGGAGCTTGTTGGCGACTGCCGATGTGGGTCGATCCTGGCTGGCGCAGGAGCTCCCTTCGGAGCGGCTTGATCCGATTGACGCTGCGTTTCAACCATTGGATGGGAGCGCCTGGTGTGCTTGTGCGAAAGGGCAGCGGATGCCACACTTCGAAAGTGCGGCGTGCACTAGCTGGCAGCAGCCAGCGCTGGAGCCTTCGCTGGACGGCCATCGTGGTTGTGGCGTCAAGCCTCATCGCTGCCACAGCCGGGATGACCCCTGCCTCGGCGGAGCCCGGATTCGCGTCGACCGCGTGGTTCCCGACCAGCACACAGGTCGACCTAGTCGGACAGCCCTGGGGGGGTTCGGATCTGAGCTGCACCTCCGTCACGGCGTGCACGTCTGTGCTACCGCACTTCGACACGTCAACAGAGGTTTTCAATGCCCCGTCCGTAGAGTTAGGTGGAGTGTGGGGAACGCCCAGCGAGCTGACGCCGCCGCCCAACGCTGGCGCGTTGATTCTGCTCAGCGTCTCTTGTGCATCTGTGGGCAACTGCGCGGCAGCGGGATTCGACACCGTCCCTGCCGGTGCAAGCTCTTCCTACAACGAGGATCCTCTAGTCGTCACCGAAGTGGCGGGAACGTGGTCGAGTCCCAAAGTGATGACGCCCCCGAGCGTGCCGAACCCGTCTGCGCTCATGGAGGCGCAACTGGTGGCGATCCAGTGTGGCTCTGGGACCGCATGCACTGCTCTAGGTGCTGAGTTCAGCGGCGGAATCAGCTACTGGTTCACCACCACAGAGACCGCGGGCACGTGGTCCACACCGGCCCTGCTCGTTGAGCCCCCGAACGCCGGGGCGTCCAACTGGCCAGCCCTCGCATGCGCCAGCACCGCGCACTGCGTCGCCATCGCCTCCTACGAGACACCATCATCGGGCGAGGCGACGTCGGTATGGACGGAACTCGCTGGCTCGTGGAGTAATCCTGCGGAGGTGTCGAGCTCCAATCAGTTCATCGCGCACGGTCTCGCATGCCCCAGCACGTCCCTATGCCTCGCCGTCGGCTACACCACGACTCGCCAGTTCCCAGCATCCATGACGGAGACGAACGGTGCGTGGGCGGCGCCGGTGACGGTTCATCTTCCCCGGCTGTCACCCGCAGCCGCCGCAGGTCAGCTCGATGATGTTGCATGCGCCAGCAGCACACTGTGCGTCGCGGATGGTACGTACTTTGCGCCCCAAATCGGCGCGGCCGGCGTCGTGACCTGGTCTCGCGGCAAGTGGAGCTCCACCAATCTGCTGCACGTTCTCACCAACGGACCGGAACTCGGTGGCATCTCGTGCCCATCGACCTCGGCGTGTGTCGTGGACGGCGCAGCGTCCGACTATCCCCCGACGGGTGAGAATGCTTTCCGCGACTTCTCGGAGGTCGTCACGCCCACCAGTCCCGTCACGACGTCGGGCGCTCCCACCGGCGTCTTCGCAGCAGTCCACAAGGGATACGTCACTGTCAGTTGGGCCCCACCGCTTGAAGACGGCGGTTCGCCGGTACAGGCGTACCTGGCCTTCATCGACGGCACGCATGTCCGCTGCCGAACGGTCGCGAATCGTTGCTTACTTCGTCGTCCGGGACCGGGGGATTACCGAGTGCACGTGCTAGCGCACACGAGTGCGGGCTACTCGGACCCTGCGTTGAGCAGGACAATTCTGCTGAAGAAGTAGACGCGCCTGGCGCTGCAGCGAACCCAGCGGATGAGCACGACGCCGGAGAGCGGCCATTTTTGCGGTTCAAATCATCGACAATGGGTTCGGCCGCAGAGAGCCGGATCCGGTGTAAATGCAGTCTGCATGCGACAGAGCACTCAAACATGGGCGCTAGGTGAGCGAGCACAGCAGGCTGATTGATGCGCAGAGCGAGTGCGTAGGGCGGCGTGATGCGCTGCGAACGCGCAGATCGCCTCCCTGACTCCGAGCTTCTGCCGCGAGCGACGGGGCCGATCATCTTCGACCCGGCCACCCTACGATTCGCACGTGCCTGGGGTGGCGAGCGTCGAGGTCTTGCGGGCCGGTCGTTGTAGCGGCTGGGACGAGCGCGCTGAGTACGCGAGTCCGAGCGGCAATGCCACGCTACGACGCCTGAGCATCACCGAGATAGGCATGGGAGCGACCGTCTGGGCTTGCTGGGACGTCGTCGGATCGGACGGCGAGCCAGTGCTCGACCAAGAGACGCTGCTGTTGAGCATCGGGGACAGTGCCTGCTTTCAGCCATGGTCCCCGAGTGGTGACCGATTCGCCGTCCCGATCCTGAGCCGTTGGCCAGGCGGTGCCTGGCGATACGAGGTGGCGATCGTTGATCTTCGCCAGCAGGCGGTCGTCCAGCAATTCGACGACCTGTTCGCCTCCGAGCTCATCTGGGCACCTCACGATGACGAGATCCTGGCAGTGACCAATGAGGGTCCTGTGTTGCTGGACAGTCGGAGCGGGCAACGACGAAGTGCAGGTGTTGCCGACTTCTACCGCGCAGGCACTTCCTGCGCGGCCTGGCTACCGAGTGGCGACGGTTTCGGTTGCTCCGTCTGGAGCAATGGGAGTCAGCGGCTCGCACTCTTTGATCGTCACACGCTCCTACGGATCGGTGAGATTGCGCTCGATCCCTTGACCGTCGCCGCCTTCGAAGGCAAGGACGAGCTCCTCGAGATCAACGGCGGAGAGGACATCTTCTGGCGTTGGGAGAACGAGGTGTTCCCTGGAGCCATAGCCAGTTCTGATGATGCTCTCAGGCTGATCTTCGGCGAGTGGGCGAGTGTGGCCGTTGGGCCAGATTCGTCGACTCTTCTGCTCTCTGTCTACAGGCCGATGCTGGATTCCCATGGGCGGCTGGCGATCTCACTTGGTCCCGATGACCTCAGGACGTGCGCGATCGAGGAGGTGTGGCTGCGCGTATCGCTCGGCGACTAGGGAGGCCCTCAACGCGTCAGATTCGCGTCGTTCAGCGTGTGCGGTGGACCATCGATGTACCACCCGCAGCCGTTCGCCACTGTCCGCGACCGTCCGCTTTGCCGGTCCGGCCTGCCGTAACTGTCCGTCACCGTTCGCCACCGTCCGGCTCGGGCGTCTTTGCAAGCAGGGGGTCGTGGGTTCGAGTCCCATCGTCTCCACCCAGTGTGATCAGGTCTTTAACCATGTGGAGGACACCTCGCCAGCGACTCGCGGTAACAATTCGGTAACGCGCCAAGGCCGGCAGTAGCCCTGATCAGGATCTCTGGCTACCCCACCAGTTCCCCGATCAAACAGCAGGAACACCTTCCTAATCCGGCGGTGAACTGACTGCGAGGTAGTGCGTTGCGTCAGCCCTCTGGTCGGATCTCGACTGAATAGGCATATGCCACAGACTCGTCTCCGCTTGCCACTTGTCTTGCCCACGGCAAGGCAGGGAGCCAGTGGTGGTGGAGAGGCGACATTTGAGAGACTGCTCAGGTGCCACTGCCCTCTGGAACCGTCACACTGCTTTTCAGCGACGTCGAGTCCTCGACACGGCTGTGGGAGCAGGCGCCCGAGGCGATGGCGAAGGCCGTCGAGCGCCACGATGCGATCATGCGCGAGGCTGTGGAGTCCGAGGGCGGCTTCGTCTTCAAGACCGTGGGCGACGAGTTCTGCGTCGTGTTCGCGACCGTACAGTCCGCCGTGGCCGCGACCCTCACCGCGCAGCGCGCGCTCGACGACGAATCCTGGTCCACGCCGTTGCCGCTGCGCGTCCGCATGGCGCTGCACACCGGGGCGTGCCAGGAGCGCGACGGCGACTACTTCGGGCCGACCGTGAACCGCGCGGCACGCCTCATGGCCATCGGCCACGGGGGACAGGTCCTCATTTCGGGGGCCACAGCAGAGCTGTTCGGCGACCGACCGCCTGACGGCTCCACTTTGCGCGACGTCGGGCTGCACCGACTGCGCGACCTCGGCCGGCCCGAGCACGCCTTCCAACTCGTCGCGGAGGGGCTTCGCGGCGAGTTCCCCCCATTGCGCTCGCTCGACAACCCCGATCTTCCAAACAACCTGCCGGCGCTGCTCTCTGCGTTCGTCGGCCGTGAGCACGAACTCGGAGAGGTCCGTGGGCTCGTGCGAGACGCACGGCTGGTCACCTTCACCGGCGCAGGCGGGGCGGGCAAGACCCGCCTCGCCGTGCAGGCGGCGGCCGAGCTGCTCGACGGCAGCGGCGACGGCGTGTGGCTCGTCGAGCTCGCGCCGATCGCCGACGAAGCGCAGGTCCCCCTCGCCGTCGCGGCCGCGATCGGGCTCAAGGATGGGATGGACGTCGACCCCCAAGGCGCGCTCCTGGCCTCCCTCGCCCCGCAAACCCTGCTGCTCGTGCTCGACAACTGCGAGCACCTGGTCGACCGCGTAGCGAAGCTCGTCGACGCGATCCTCCGCACGTGCCCGGGCGTCCACGTGCTCGCCACCTCGCGCGAGCCTCTCGGCGTCGACGGCGAGCGCGTCTACCGCGTGCCGTCGATGTCGATTCCGCCCGAGGACATCGAGTCGCTGGAGGAGGCGGACGGGTTCGACGCGATGACGCTGTTCCTGAGCAGGGCCAACGACGCGGGCGTGGTGATCTCTGACCGCGACGCCTCGCTGGTCACGTCAGTGTGCCGGCGCCTCGACGGGATCCCACTCGCTCTCGAGCTCGCCGCCGCGCGCCTCTCGTCGATGTCACTCGCGCAGCTCTCGGACCGTCTCGACCAGCGCTTCCGCCTGCTCACCGGCGGATCGCGCAGCGCGATGGCACGACAGCAGACGCTCCAGGCGCTCGTCGACTGGTCCTACGGGCTCCTCAACCCTGTCGAGCAATCAGTGCTACGACGGCTCAGCGTCTTCGTGGGCGGCTTTGATCTGGACGCGGCCGAGTCGGTGTGCGCTGGCGATGATGTCGACGAGTTCGACGTGCTCAACCTGGTGCACTCGCTGGTGGAGAAGAGCCTGGTCGTTGCCGACCAGGACGCAGGCTCGGTGCGCTACCGGCTCTTGGAGACCATCCGCCAGTACGGCGCGGCAGAACTGCTGCGTGTCGGCGGCGACGAGGGCGTGCTCGAGGCGCGCGACCGCCACGCTACGTACTTCATCGAGCTGTCGCGGTGCGCGTCGCTCGAGCTGTTCGGCCGCGAACAGGGGGCATGGCTCGCGCGCCTAGACCTAGAAGCCGACAACCTGCGCGCGGCGATGTCGCACCTCGACACATCGCCCGGCAGAGCACGCGACACGCTCAGTATGGTCACTGGCCTCGAGAGGTTCTTCAGAACCCGGGGCGCGGTCGAGGTGATCCCGCGGGTCACCTTGGCGCTCGACGAGCTCGGCGACGCCGTCGATGAACTCGTGGTCCGCGCACTCATCACTCAGTCGATCTTCGTGGGCTGGCTACTCGGAGGCTCCGACCCGGTCGAGGTGGCCAAGACCAGTGCGACCATCGAGCGGGCCCACCGGATGGCGGCCGAGCTCGGCCTCACCTACCTACAGGCGCGGGCCGCGGGCGTCCGTGCGATGTTCTGCCAGTACCACGGCGACCTCAAGGGAGCAGCAGCGAACCTCGACGAGGCGTTCG
>ODAK010006329.1_pt1 | contig 11957 bp, 12 predicted proteins | sample 1539591 | NCBI WGS metagenome assembly ODAK01 (sample SAMEA3539303, study PRJEB22396) | soil metagenome | biome: tundra; feature: field; material: soil | place: USA | collected 2010-05 | depth 0.15 m | reverse complement strand
TACGAGCCGTCCAGGCTCTTGGAATCGTAAAGGACCGACTCGTCGCGCAGGTCGAGGCTGCGGTCGTGGCGGGCCGAGAACAAGCCAAGATGAACGTCGAAGAAGTGGTCGGGAAAGGTGTCTCTGACGACCAGGCCCGCCTCCGTGGCCCGGAGATCGGCGGCCTTGGCAGGGTCGTCCCAGACGGCGACTCCCCCTTCCTCGACGTGAACCTGCGAAAGCGAGAAGGGGGCGAATTCCACGTCCCACGGCGCTCCGGCCCGCAGTGCGGCCACCAGATGCTCGTGGGCGTTGCGGGCAAATGGACAGCGGTAGTCATAGGTAACGGAGAAGGTTCGAGGGTTCACCTCCTGGTCAACGCTGGTCGTCACCGAGACATTCCATCCGGTTCACTAGCACCCTCCGACAGGCACGAGGACGGTCCAAGCCGCCCGAGCAGGACACCGAGGCGCCCGGTGTCAGCCGGCCTGGGCGATTGGTGCGTCCAAGCTCGCCCCGGTGAATTCCGACGCCTGGGCCGGATCACCTCCGTAGATCGGGCACAGGGACTGGAAGCTGCACCAATTGCACAGAGCAGAGGGCCGGGGACGGAAGTCCTCGTTCTCGCAGGCCCGTTCGATGGCGGACCACACCGCCGAGGTCCGCTGACGGGTTCCGCGCACGGCCTGTTCGGAGGGTACGGCCTCGATGACGAGTGGCTCGCGCAGGTACATGAGCCGGACGCGGCTCGGACGACGGCCCAGCACCTGTTCGCACAGCAGCGCGTAGAACTGGACGCCGCCGAGCCGTTGTTGCTCTTGGTTGATCGACGGGACGCGCCCGGTCTTGTAGTCGACGACCTCGAGTTCGCCCTCGGCGGTGACGTCGAGTCGGTCGATGATGCCCCGCAGCCGGAGGCCGGCGACATCGGCCTCGAGGGTCAGCTCCACGCCGACGGCGTCGACGGCGTCGGGGTCCTCGAGTCGCAGGTAACCGTCGACCAGCGAGGCCGCGTCGGCCACGAATGACTCGCGCTCGATGTCTGTCAGCTCGAGACACGCCAGGTCGGGATCCTCCTGGAGCGCCTGCCACGCCACATCGAGGGCGTGACGGGCGGCTTCGGCGGTGCGCTCGCCCCGGGGGTGGTCCCAGAACAGGCGCTCGAGCGCGCTGTGGACGAGGGTGCCTTTGACCATGTGGGGAGCCGGGGCCTCGGGAAGCCGGTCGATGGCGGAGAAGCGGAAGGCGAGTGGGCAGTCCTTGAAGGCACTGAGCTTCGAGGGGGAGAGGGATCGGGGGAGCGCGAATGCCATCGCGCGAAGGCTACGCCCCGGGTGTCTCACTCACTGTGGATGCGGAGGGACCAGGGAGCCCCGCACCGACGCCGCCACCGCCCCGGGATCCTCGAGGGGGCCGAAATGGCCCATGCCCGAGAGCACGACGGTCCTCGGTGAAGCGAGACGCTGGGCGAACGCGTCGAGGAATTCGGGACCGAACCCGTCGGTGCCGGCGCCACAGGTCAGGGTGACCGGGCACCGCACTTCGGCGAGGTGAGCGAATGCGTCATGGGAGAAGGCATGGGCGAACACTTGGGATTCGTGTTCGCGCCGGCAGCGCAGCCTGATGCCACCTCCGTCGACCGGAGCGAAGCCGTTGTCGACATAGGCGGCCAGCGCTTCGGGGTCCACCTGGTCGAAAGGGGCCTTGCTCGCGAAGTTGGCGATGGCTTCGTGGCGCGAGCCGAACTCCTCGCGCCGCCGGAGCGCCCCGGTCGCCAGGGGGTTCCCCTCGACGAGGGGCGCCAGGGGCTCGTCTCCGGGGTAGATCACCGGCTCGAAGCAATACAGCGCCGCGAAGGTGCCCGGCCGGGCTTCCTCGGCCAGGAGGATCGCGGCACCCCCGCACGAATGGCCGAACCCGTAGGGTCGTTCGAGCCCGAGGTGGTCTATGACTGCGAGCACATCAGTGGCGAAGCCGTGCCAGTCGAAGTCCCCGCCCGGCGGGGGGTCCGAGGCTCCGTGAGCACGCTCGTCGAGCGCGACACAATGGAATTGCCCGCGCAGGTGCTCGGCCATGGGGGCGAGCACAGGGCCACAGAATCCGGTGGCGTGGGCGAGCAGGAGTGGTGGGCCCTCCCCGCCGAGGTCGTAGTACGCGATGCCGAGTCCGTCGGGCGTGGTGACCCGGCCGGCGGGCACCATCGGCCGCAAGGGATCATCAGGCGCCGCGAGACGGTCATGCTCAGTCATCGAGGGGACGCTACCGGGTGCCGACTCGAGGTCGATGTGCAGATCAGGGTCATCCCGGACGGCAGGTCTCAGTCCTGGAAGCCGAGCAAGCGCCGAGTAAAAATGGTGTGTGCAGCACTTCATCTCGACGTCCGGCCACCTGGCCGTCCACCTCTTCACTGCGCTCGAGGCGGGCTGTCCTTCGAAGGAGAAGACTCGTGGGGACACGTTGTCGCCATCAGTGGTGACGCCGCGCGCGAGGGGATGAAGCCTTCTGATCTCCTGCCGTTGTCGTTAGCGGCGTGTCTCTCCTACGACGTCGTGGAGGTCCTCCGCAAGAAACGCCAGGATCTCCACGCCATGCAGGTGACGGTCAGCTCCGAGCAGCAGGACGTGGCGCCGGGGCGTTTCGTCCGCGTGGCTCTGCCCTTCGATGTCGGCGGCGAGGTGGACCTCGCGGCGGCCCGGCGGGCTCTCGAGCTCGCCGAGAAGAACTGCCCTGTGCTCGCCACCATCACCCCCGCGGTGCGCACTTCCATCGAGGTCATGGGCCCCGTGTGATCGCGCCGGGCATCGCTCGTGGCTGAAGTTCGCGCGCCGTTTACCTTTTGTTCGCCCGCTGTTCACCTTAAATGGCGTTGCTCCGTTGTCGCCCGGAGCCATCTCCGGCGTCTCCCCGTACCACTTGGGCCTCGAGGTGCCAGTTGTATAGGGTCTGCGTCGTGGGGCCGTGGCGGTATGGAGTGACACTGTTGCCGGGTGCATCGAGACCTGACGACGAACGCCACGAAGGCAAAGTCGACGAGGTTCTGCGCGCCCGTTCCGCGAACGGGTGGGAGCTCGTCAACGCCGTCACCGAACGCGACGGATCGGACCTTCTCGTCTTCAGGCGGCTCGTCGACTGAACAGTTGTCGCTGCGAACGTGTCGGTGACGCCTGGCGCAACAGGGGCTACGAACCTTCGAGCAGTGTGGCGCGCAGCTCGGCTACGGCGTCGGTGACACCAAGGGCTCGAGCCAAGTCGTCGAAGCTTCCGTGCTCGACTTCGAGCCAGTCCAGGAATGCTGCCATTGTCTCGGGGGACACCGAGATGACCGCAGGCGCGTAGCGCTCGACTTCTGCGACCGACTCGGCGTATTCCTGCTTCAAGCGCTCCAGGAGCGCGATCATCGCCTCTGCGCTCAATGCGTAGTCATGCACGATCACCTCCCGCGGAACACCGAGGAACCCGAGCACGAGGGCGGCCAGGATGCCGGTGCGGTCCTTTCCGGCGCTGCAATGGAATACCGCCGGCAGAGCATCGGGCGCGGCAAGCAATGTCACGGCGCGCGCGAGGGAGGTCGATCCCTCGGAAAACAGATGTTGGTACCGCGTCGTCACGAATGCCGGCTCGTCGTATCGACTGAGGTCCTCGGTTGGCGGCAACACGTCGGTGAGGGGGAGATGGTGATACTCGACCTCGAAGGCATCCTCGGGGAACCGGCCACGTTCTTCGACCTCCCCCTTGGTGCGGAGATCGATCACCGTCGCCAGACCGAGATCGGCTAATTGCGCGCAGTCTTCCTCGTCGAGCCTCGTGAGGCCGTCGGCCCGGAAGAGACGGCGCCAACGGATGCTGCGTCCATCAGCGCCGGGGTATCCGCCGAGGTCGCGGAAGTTCACACACCCCGACAACGTGAGCTTGCGTTGCGGTTGAGCCATGGCGTCGGTCACGGACGAGAGGCTAATGGCCGATTCTCTGGTGGTCGGCCCGCGCCGGGGACCAGTAATTGCTTCGGCTCTAGGGGGAGTGGCGGCGTTGGAGTTGTTCATCGATCAGCGACCGGACCAGGTTGCTCCGGATCTGCTCTTACTGAGAATCTCGGGTTGAGGTGGCTCACTTTCGCCGAGATCTCGCCGGTGCGGACGCTCGACACAGACATCCGCCGACTTGGGCTCAAGCTGGAGGTCGATCCTGGTCATCCCCAGTTCTTGCTTACGTTGCGCGGGGTGGGATTCAGATTCGAGCTCAGAGGGCACGAACAATCCCCTTCCGTCGCTCCACCTGCCACGGACCCATGACGGGCGAAGAACCGGTGTCAGGGAGAGAACGCAGTCGTCTCGGAGATGAAAGCGGTCTGAAGCGTGTTCCACAGAGGCTTGGTCGTCGGTGGCAGACAGTCTTCGTCGTAATACCACCAGAAGTAACCCCCGACATAATACGGAAGGTCGATTCCAAGTCCGTAGTAGTAGTCCATGATTGACTGCGCCGCTCCAAGGGTGTCGGTGGTAGTGGGTTTGTCCATGCCGACCTCACCGAACCCGAGTTGGGCGCTGGGATAGAGGCCGTGGAGTCGAGCGAAATACGCCGTCCAAGTGGCGGCACTTGGACGGATGCCTTTGCAGTCGCCCTCGTAGTAAGACAGCAAGACATAGTTGAGCCCGCTTCGCACCGCGGCAGGCACATACTTCTGGGTGAAGGAGATCGGATCGAGCTCCTTGGGTCCGTCACCGCAACCAACGTTGTAGTAAAGGGTGAGTGCGCTTCTCTTTCCGACCGACGCCACGTCGTGGTAGGCGTCGGCGAGTTTGGCTTCCACTGTGGAGTACCGGCCCGTCCAGTTCCCGTTCACCTCGTTTCCGATCTCCCAAACGTCCACCCAGGTGCCGAGCGTGGACACATATGACTTGACTCTCTTGTCGTACGAGGCGGTGGAGATGCGACGTGATTCCGAAGAGTCGAGCAGCTCTCCCATGATGTAGCTCACGGGCTGGATCTCTTTGACGGCATCCTCATAGTTGGCCGCCCGCTGCTTCACATTGAAGTAAATGCGAGTCGTCGGCATGTGCCCGAGTGTCCGCGAACCTGCAACGATATTCCCCAAGTTGGCGACGTTGTCGACCGTCACGCCGTAAAGCGGAGCGGACAGAGCGCGCATCGAGGTGGTCGCACCACCGCTCGTGCGGGTCGCGGGCCGCTGAGGGTGGGCAAGCCCTGGCGTCGCGCCGGCCCGCGGGTCAAGGGCAGTGGCGGCACCCAATACCAAGACACCCAAGATCAGACCCCGGAGGCTCTGCATCGCTCGCATCGCGCCCGACACTATGGCAACGGCGGTCGGGTGAAAGTGCAGGGGGCTCGGTCGTGCGAGGCGGCGATGGCAGAATCTGTCGGTGCCATCCCGGCCCAACGTGTCTCTGCGCACCATCGTTCGAGAGTGGGGCAGGATCGGCTGCGTCGGATTCGGCGGCCCCCCGACCCATGTCGCCCTTCTGCGCCACCTTTGTATTGACGAACGACGGTGGATGTCGGCCCAGGAGTTCGAAGACGGCGTCGCCGCTGCGAACGTGCTGCCGGGGCCCATGTCGACACAGCTGGCCATCTTTTGCGCATGGCGTCTGCGAGGACCCGTGGGAGGTCTCGTGGGCGGGTTGTGTTTCATTCTCCCCGGTCTGGTCCTCATTCTTGCGCTCGCTTCGGTCATTCTGGGTCCTCACCCGCCGGCTTGGATCATGGGGGCAGCCGTGGGTGCGAGTGCAGCGGTGCCGGCTGTGGCCCTGAAAGCGGCGGTGGACTTGGTTCCCGCCAGCCGGAGGCGTGCCGGTCCGAAGCGAACTCAGGCAGTGTGTTGGGTCCTGTACGTGATTCTCGGCGCAACGGCCACTATTGCCGTCGGTCGGTATCTCGTCGTCGTTCTGGTGGTGTGCGGACTGACCGAGGTCGCGATTCGATCGCAACGGGGACCCAAGGGCGGTCCAGCCTCGGTGCTGCTGCCCGCGATCGCCGGACATGGGTTGGCGCTCGGAGGGTTGGGGGCATTGCTATGGGTAGCGCTCAAAGTCGGAGCCCTGTCATATGGCGGAGGCTTCGTCATCATCCCGCTGATGCAACACGACGTTGTGACCACCTATCACTGGATGACTGGGGGTCAGTTCCTGAACGCGGTGGCGCTCGGCCAGGTGACCCCGGGTCCGTTGGTCCAGACGGTCGCCGTTGTTGGCTACGCCGCTCGCGGCGTCGGTGGTGGCCTGCTGGCTGCGACTGTCGCCTTTGCCCCGTCGTTTCTCTTCGTTCTTTTTGGAGCGCCCCGCTTCGACCAAATCCGAAGGAATGGCTCGGTTCAGTCATTCCTGGCCGGAGCTGGTCCTGCTGCCGTAGGCGCCATCGCCGGGTCGGCGGTCGCCCTGGGTCTGACCTTTCAGCACCTGTGGCAAATTCCCGTTCTGGGTGGAGCTCTGCTCTGGTTGTTGGCGGTACGCCGTGGCGTCGTGGGCGGCATCGTTCTGGCCGGTCTCGCCGGTGTCGCGCTCTGGTCAATCGGCGTTCCGACGTAACCGGAAGCAACTCCTCTTGGGCTGTAATTCGCCGGCTGTGACTACGCCGGTCGTCCGCTCGGAGACGTCGCGACAGCATTGAGGCGACTCCGAGCAAAAGTCTTCGAAAAGTGGCCCGGCTGTGTTGAGAGCGTGCCGTTCGTCGCGCCGCCGTCGAAGTCCACCGAACTCCCATCTTTGATGTGGAATGGACCTCCGATTCTGCGGCCGGGACCGTATTGGCAGACAAGCGGGGAGTCCGATGTCGTCGAAGTGCAGTCGTGGCAGCGCCCGTGAACGCGTGGCCGGCCGATCGACTGCCTTGCGGAGTGTCATCTGGGTCTAGTGGAATGGACTGGTGCGACCCGCCAATTTCCGCCCCAAAATGCGCCGTTGGCCAAGCGCAATTCTGACCGTGGCAGTGCTCCTCGTAATGGGCATCACGTCGTCGATAGTGATTGCCAACGCCGCCGGCGCGGCGCCATCGATGGTTCGGGAGCCCCGCCTGGCGCCACCCCGCCCGCCCCGTGGTGCTGTCTCTGTGGGTCGCATGTCAAAGTCTCAGTCGATCAGCCTCGAGGTGGTGCTCGCTCCCTCCCACCAGGCTCAGATGGCATCGTTGTTGCACTCGCTCTACGCGGTGGGCTCTCCCGATTACCACCAGTGGATGTCTCGGGGGGAATTCGCCCGGCGGTTCGACCCGTCGCCGGCAGAGGTTGCTGCGGTTGAGTCCTGGCTCGGACGAGAGGGTCTTCACCCCACCTACGCGTCGGGCCTGGCGGTGCATGCGTCGGGCCCTGCGAGTCTGATCGAGTCGGGGTTGGGGCTCTCATTCAACGAGTACCGGCTGGCGGGGGGGCAACAGGTCCATGTTGCGACAGCCGCCCCTCTCGTCCCTTCGAGCGTGTCAGGCGCAGTGTTGTCGGTCCTCGGGTTGGACAATGCACCGCGACTGATATCGCACATCGTCCAAGACCACTCGGAGCTCGACGCAAGCCAGGTTCCCCACGCCGAGGGGCTCTCTCCCTGCGTGGCCGCGCCACCGGGTGCCGACACACCCGACCAGGTCGGCGCGGCCTATGGCATCGGAAGTCTGACGAGCGCGGGCCAGAACGGAGCCGGTCAGCAGGTTGCGGTGTATGAACTCGCCCCACATTTCGCCGGGGATGTCTCCACGTTCGAAGCGTGCTTTGGACTGCACAACCTCGTGAGTACGGTCGCAGTCGATGGGGGAGGCACGGCCGGTGGCGGAACGGCTGAGGCTGACGCGGACATTGAGCAAATCGCCACCCAGTCTCCGGGCGCGTCCATTGTCTCGTACGAGGGTCCCAACACCAACCAAGGGTCGTATGACGTATGGAGCGAGATTGTCAATCAGGACACCGCCGGCGTGATATCGACCAGCTTTGGGCTCTGTGAGCCAGACAGTGTCTCGGCCGGAGTCGTGACACTGGAAGACGCCCTGTTCTCCCAAGCTGCGCTGCAGGGGCAGACGATCCTGGCGGCCTCGGGTGACTCGGGCTCCGAAGACTGCTATCCGCCTTCGGGAAATCTTGATACGAGCCTGCAAGCCGACTTTCCCGCTTCGGATCCCTCGGTGACCGCCGTCGGCGGGACCACCCTTTTCAGCAACGGGACCCAAGCCGCCTGGAACGACTGTGAAGGTCAGACCGGTGCCTCGTGTGCGAACCTCGGAGGCCTCGCCGGCGGTGGAGGGATCTCTCGGTACGAGACTCGACCCAGTTGGCAGCCGGCTGAGTGGGAATGGGGCCCCGGAAACGCATGTGGGACCAACTGTCGTAATGAGCCGGACATCTCCGTCAACGCGGGCACCCCTGAGGCCTTCTATGTGCAGGGCAACTGGGGTCTGTATGCCGGGACGAGCATCGCTGCGCCGCTCGTTGCCGGTCTCGTGTCCGACACAGCGGAGGGTTGTCTGTCGGCTCGCCGCGGGGTGATCGCCCAGTCGCTGTACGGACTTGCCGGCGACGGCGATTACGGGACCGCGCTTTCCGACGTGACGACTGGTGACAACGACCTCACGCGCACCTATAACGGTCAGTCGTTTCCCACCGCCCCCGGATACGACCCCGCGACCGGTCTGGGCACGCCCATCGCCAGCGGCTGGTCGTGTCCCGAAGTGTCGTCGGTGTCACCGATGGAAGCCCAACCGGGTGCGGCGGTGACCATCGGCGGGCTCGGCCTCGAGACAGCCACGATCTCATTCGGGGGGCGGACCGCAAACGTCCTGAGCGCGACGGCCACCTCTGCGACCGTCTTGGTGCCGGCCGGCAGCGGCACGGTGACTGTGAGTGCGACGAGTCTGATGGGTGCGGGTACGTCGGCGCGGTCGTTCACCTACACACCGCCGCCGTCACCCCCCCCGGCCATCGTGCCGGCAGCGTTCTCGGGCTATGACCTTGTGGGTCAGGACGGTGGAGTGTTCGTTTTTCCGACGAACCAGTCGGGCGGGTTCTTCGGTTCGCTCCCGGGACTCGGTATTCACATCCAAGACATCGCGGGCATGGTGCCCTCGCCGGACGACGGGGGGTACTTCCTCGTCGGCCAGGACGGGGGAGTGTTCTCGTTCGGCGACGCCCCGTTCCTCGGATCGCTCCCCGGATACCAGGTCGCCGTTCACGACATCAAGGGCATTGTCCCCACCCGCGACAACCGCGGCTACTTCCTCGTCGGCCAGGACGGGGGAGTGTTCTCCTTCGGCGACGCCCCGTTCCTCGGATCGCTCCCCGGCGAAGGGATCCGTGTGAACGACGTGGTCGGACTGGCGGCCACGCCTTCGGGTCAGGGGTACTGGGTGGTAGCGGGCAATGGCGCGGTCTACGCGTTCGGCAATGCCTCCAACTTGGGCTCGGTCACAGGAAATGTGTCACCGGTGACAGGGATCACGGCGACCCCCGATGGAGGTGGGTACTGGATCGTCACCCAAGACGGGAGTGTCTACGATTTCGGTGACGCCGGCTCGTTCGGTTCGCTGACCTCCGTCGGGGTGAGCCCGACGAGCCCGGTGATCGGACTGGTGCCCACGGCTGATGACAGCGGCTACTGGTTGGTCGGATCCGACGGCGGTATCTTCGCCTTCGGCGATGCCCCGTTCGTTGGTTCCCTGCCCGGGCTCGGCATCCAAGTCACCAACGTCGTCGGCGCGGTCCCGACCACGTTGTGACGCGATGAGAACTGTGTGCGGAGAACGCCCATCTCATCACCTTGCGGCAAGCGCGTCCATGACGACGGCCACATAGAGCCGGCTTCTCTCGGTGCTGGGGTCGGCAGTGGTGCCCAAGACCTCTCAGCCGAAATGAGCCCTGAACGCCGCTAAAGCGTTCGGGAATCTGCCGTCGATGATGTTGTCCTCATGGGCCAGCATTACAACGGCTTTCGCCCGCACCAGGGACTGTCCCAGCAGATCCCCGCGCCAGCATTGCCCTTTTCTGTGTCGGCAGCGCCCTCGCACTCCCACCAGCAGCTCATCCATCGACGTGACCGGCTGGGAGGTCTGATCCACGAATACGAGCATGCCGCTTGAACCACGGATCGAGTTTTCGGACCGTACGGGTCCAGAACGAATCTGGTTGACCGACATCGGGCGCATCGGACTCCCTGAACGTGCACATGACCTGTGGACCGGCCTGAGCCAAGCCTCTGCAGTTCACGTTAGAGAACCTCGGAGGCGCTTGACCCTGGCGGGACCTGGGAGACCGCAGATGCCGGCGTTATGCATCAACAGGGCCACCAGCCGGTCACTCACGACCAGTCCCATGCCCAGCGTCAGCTCTGCGTGCACACGCCTCGATCCGTAGGTGCCACGACTAGCAGTGTGGACCTCGCGAATAAGGCCGGCGAGCCACTGGCGTCGCATCTGAGTAGGAGATATTGGTCGCTTGCGGTACTTGTAGTAGCCGGGACTCCTGACTCCGAGCACCCGACAGCAGATCTTGGCCGGCAACCCGGTGTCGACGAGCGTGTCGATCACCGGGTGGATCCTTTTGGGTCGGCCCCGCCTTTCCCGAGGAGCTTCTGTGCCCTCCGCAGAATCTCGACTTCGGTCTCGAGCTCCCGTATGCGCTTTCTGGCTCGGACGAGCTCGGCGTTCTCCGTGGTCGTGGTGCCGGGAACCTCGCCCCGATCGACCTTGTCCTGGTGCACCCACTTGTGCAGCGCAGCGGCACTCACACCGAGATCCTGCGCTGTCTTCGTGATGGGCTGGCCCGCTCGGACGAGAGCGACAGCACGGAGTCGGAACTCCGCTGGGAACGGTCGTGGCATATCGATGGCCTTTCAGCGAAGGCCCGATATCCACACCGATTTGGGTAATCAACCTGGGGGACAGGTCAAGGAGTCAACCGACTTGGGGGCAGACCCAACCCTCGATCACCGGCCCTGGACCGGGAGGCAGCCATGAGTCTCATCGGCGAGCTTCCGGACGTGGAGCGGCGGTTGTGGACCCTGAAAGACGCCCTACGGAGGCTCCTCGACGAAGAGCCCTGACGCGAAGAAGGCCCGACCCCACGGCATGCAGAGGACGGCAGGCTCCTCCGGTCGGCGGGGCTACTGCGGATCCGCCAAGCGCCCTCTCGGTCGGTGACGCCGCGTTTCCGAAATGGCACGGAAATGGCACGAACGAAATCCGAGGCGTCCGAGATGGCGGAAAACGTGCTCTGACCTTGGAGCGGGCGACGGGAATCGAACCCGCATGACCAGCTTGGAAGGCTGGGACTCTGCCATTGAGCTACACCCGCGGGGTCTCGCACCGCCGATCAGGACTGAAGTGTAACGAGGCCCCCGGGTACGACCGGACGACCGTGCGGACGCGATCCCTCGACCGTCTACCGTCGTATTGGTGAGAACGCTGTATGAGCGCGTCGGGGGCCAGCCGTTCTTCGACCGGCTGGTTGAGCGCTTCTACGACGGCGTCGCAAAAGACCCGCTCCTCCGCCACATGTACCCCGACGACCTGAGCGATCCGAAGCAGCACCTGGCCCACTTCCTCGGCCAGTACTGGGGCGGGCCGCCCACCTACAGCGAGGAGCGCGGCCATCCGAGGCTCCGCATGCGCCACGTCCCGTTCGTCATCGGCCTCGCCGAGCGCGACGCCTGGCTAGAGCACATGGTGGGAGCCGTCGAAACCTCGGGCGCCGACGGCGACGCTCAGCGGGAGCTGACCGAGTACTTCGAGATGGCTTCGCGGAACCTCATCAACTCGCGCTGAGCGTCAGGAGGGCGCCGGTCGGGGGCGACGTCACCGAGCCGTTCCGATCGTCACCGGCCCACCAGCACCCCGTCCCGGGACGGGCGAAACCGCCACCAACCCGTGTGACACCGATCGTCTACCGTGCACGAAGACGGGGGCGAGAGTCCCCGAAGACAAGTCCTGAGCGAGAAAGAGGTGTGGCCGAAATGGAGATCGACAAGTACGAGCACGGCGTGTTCTCGTGGGTCGAC
>ODAK010006328.1_pt1 | contig 11958 bp, 13 predicted proteins | sample 1539591 | NCBI WGS metagenome assembly ODAK01 (sample SAMEA3539303, study PRJEB22396) | soil metagenome | biome: tundra; feature: field; material: soil | place: USA | collected 2010-05 | depth 0.15 m | reverse complement strand
TGCTGCATCTCTCTATTGTGGGCGATCATGCCAACGCCCGCAAACCACCCTTAGCGGACATTCAGGGAGTCTGCTTGTCGGTCCGTCGTATGCGGATCGCAGGGAGCTTGCCGGAGCCGTTGTTCGCGCCACGCGTCGCTTCCGTGTCAATGCAATGTTGACGTCCAAGCGTCAACACGATATTGACTGTCAACTCATCATTGACACATGGAGGTTCGCCATGGCCGCGACCGAAACCACCCCGCAAGCCGATCCCGCGACGACCAAGCACACCATGTACTGCTCCTTCTGCGGCAAGTCGCAGCATGAGGTGGCCAAGTTGATCGCCGGGCCGGCGGTCTTCATCTGCAACGACTGCGTCGGCCTGTGCGACAAGATCCTCGCCGCCGAGAGCGAAGCCGACGCCAAGAAGGCGGCGCCCGAGGCCAAGCCCGATTTCACCAAGCCCGAACAGATGGCGACCGATCGGCTGCTGGCCCTGCTCGCCAGCGCCGAGACCACTTTCGAGCGCGTCGGCGAACAGGTGCAGCATCATGTCGACGTCCTGCGCGATCGCGAGGTGAGCTGGGCCGATATCGGCAAGGCGCTTGGCGTCTCCCGCCAAGCTGCCTGGCGGCGCTTCGCCTAGGACGATCCCGCCGGCAGGACAAGCACGAAGGCGGTTCCGGCGCCCGGGTTCGGGCGCGCCTCGAGCTGGCCGTGGTGGGCCAGCGCGATCTGCCGCGCCACGCTCAATCCGATCCCCGATCCGTCCGCCTTGGTGGTGAAGAAGGGGACGAACAGCTTTTCCCGGACCTCCCTGGTCAGGCCGGGGCCATTGTCGGCGACGGCGATCTCGACCTGATCGCCGCGCAGGCGATACGAAATCGAGAGGCTGGGCGCGGCCGTCCCGGCGACGGCGTCGATGGCGTTCTTGAGCAGGTTGATGATCGCCTGTTCCAACAGATCGGGATCGGCGGCGACGTTCAGGTCCTCGGGCTCGACCTGGCTGTTATAGGCGGCGTTGGCGGCCTCGATCGTCGGGCGCATCAGACGATCGAGCGCGGCGGCGAATGGGCCCAGGGCGACGGGCACGAGCACCGGGTCGGGAATCTCGGCGACCTTGCGATAGCGGTCGACGAAGGTCATGAGGCCCAAGCTGCGGCGGACGATCACCTCGACGGCGGCGGCCACCTCGGCCGGCTGGTCCAGCCGGTGCTGCAGGCTCTCGGCCAGCGACGAGATCGGGGTCAGCGAATTCATCATCTCGTGCGCCAGGACCCGCACCAGGTCCTGCCAGGCCTTCAATTCGACCGCATCCAGCTCGACGGCGATGTCCTGCAGCGAGATCAGCCGCTGGGCCGCCCCGCCCGGCGCCCGGAACAGCACCGCCGAGGCCAGCATGGGACGACCATCCTCGAGCCGGACGACCTCGCGTCCGCCGGGCGCGAGCGCCAGGATACGGTCGGCCGCCGCAGGCCCGATGGCCGCGATGTCGGCCAGGCGGGCGACCTCCTCGCCGGCCAGTTTCCGCGCCGCCCGGTTGGCCAGGACGATAGCGCCATCGCGCTCGACCACCAGCAGCGCCGCCGAGACGCTGTCGGCGAGGGTCTGCAGATAGTCGATCCGGCCTTGCCGCGCCGCGCGATCCGCCTGCAGCCCAACCGCCGCCTGGTCGATCGACGCGGCCAGGGCGCGAAAGCCCGCCGCGCCGCGCCCGGCCCTGTCGAAATCTCCGCCCGCCAGCCCATCGACAAAGCGGGCCAGCACCCGGTCGGCGCGCAGCACCGCGCGCCTGAGATCGAGAAAAACCAGGGCGGCGAAGCCGAACAGCACCAGGGCGGTCGCATAGAGGCGGTAGGTGACCAGCAACTCGATGACGCCGAAGCCCAGGGCGCCGATCGCCGCGACCCGCACCACCAGACCAAGCGAGAACAGGCTCGCGCCAGACAGCCTAGAGTCCATGCTTGGCCATTCTGCGGTAGAGCGCCGGGCGGGTCAGGCCGAGCGCCACGGCCGCGCGCGAGATATTACCGTCGTGGTGCGCCAGGGCGCGCTGGATCGCGGCGCGTTCGGCGCCGTCGAGGTCGAAGGTCCCGTCGGCCTGGCGTTTGGAGCGCGTCAGCGCCGCGGCGGTGGTCACCGAGGCGACCAGCTTGTCGTTGCGCCAGGGTTTCAGCACGAAGTCCACGGCGCCGCGCTTCAGCGCCTCGACGGCCAGGGCCACGCCGCCGAAGGTGGTCATCAGCACGATCGACAGGTTGGGATCGAAGCGCCGCGTCCGGTCGAGCACGCTCAACCCCTGCTGGCCGCTCTGGTCGCCAAGGGCGAAATTCATGTCGAGCAGGACCACATCATAGGCGTCGGCCTTGAGCCTGTCCTCGAGCCCCTCCACCGCCAGCGCGGTCTCGACGCGCTCGACGTCTCGCGCCAGCGCCAGCCGCGCGGCGTGGAGGACATCGCGATCATCGTCGACCACAAGAACGGGTCCGGCCATGCGCCGCAGCCTAGTTTGCGCCGCGCCCGGTTCCAACCTCTGTCCGTTTTCGGACAGCTCGGGTCTCCGACAGATGCCGTCTGCGGGCCAAGCCACTGATTCTATGTCGTTTCTCCCAAGGCCTCGATCGCCTCATACTGCTTGGGTTGGAGGACGCGCATGAGCGTGGACATGGATCGCAAGGTCCCGCGTTCGGCGCGCCGGAACAGGCGGATCATGATCGGCGTCGGCTCGACCCTTGCGCTGGGCGCGATCGTCACCCTGGCGGTTGCCGTCATTGGCGGCGCGCAGCGCTCGGTGCGGACGCCGATGGCGACCGTGACCATCGACACCGTCGAAGCGGGCGTCTTCCACGATCTGACCCCGCTGCGCGGCAAGATCGCCCCCCACGACACCATCTATCTCGACGCCCTGGAGGGCGGCCAGGTCGCGCGGGTTATGGCCCATGCCGGCGACATGGTCAGCGCCGGCCAGCCGCTTCTGGCCTTTCGCAATACCGAGCTGGAACTGGACGTGCTCGACCGCGAGGGGCGGCTGGTCGAGTCGATCACCCAGCTGCAGACCTATGAGAAGCAGCTCGAGGACACGCGGCTGAGCAATGAAAAGGCCGCGGCCGAGATCGATTTCAACATCGTGCGCCTGAGCCGGGCCGCCGCACGCCGCAGCGAACTCGCCGCCGCCGGCGACATCCCGCTGGAGGTGAGCGACCAGCTGAAGGACGAACTCGCCTACGACACCCGCCTGCGCCCCTTACAGGCGCAAAGCGACGCCCGGCAGGAGAGCCTGCGCGTGCGCCAGCTTCCGGAGGTGCATGCCGAACTGGCCAGCCTGCGGCAGAGCCTGGCGATCACCCGCGGCAAGCTCGACGACCTGGTGGTCAAGGCGCCGGTCGCCGGCCAGCTCACCGACCTGGTGCGGAACATCGGCGAGAACCACAATCGCGGCGAGCGGCTGGGCGAGATCGTGCCCAATACCGGCTTCAAGGTCGAGGCGAGCATCGACGAATATTATCTCGGCCGCGTCCGCGCCGGTCAGACGGCCATCGCGGATATCGACGACAAGACCTGGAAGTTGCGCGTCGAGCGGGTCTATCCGCAGGTCAAGGACAGCGTCTTCACGGTCGATCTGGAGTTCGACGGCGCGGCGCCGCCGGGCCTGCTGCCCGGCGAGGCGGTCGAGGGCAGGCTCTCGCTCGGCGGCGACCAGCCGGCGCTGGTCCTGGCGGCCGGCCCCTTCCTCGAGCGCACCGGCGGCGACTGGGTGATGGTGGTCGATCCGAGCGGCCGCCACGCGATACGCCGCCGCATCAAGATCGGTCGCCGCAACACCGAACAGGTCGAGATCCTGGACGGCCTCAAGCCCGGCGACCGGGTCATCACCTCCGACTACGCCGCCTTCGAACATGTCGATCGCGTCGATCTGACCAAATAGGGAGCTAGCACATGCTTAGGCTGGAAAAGGTCTGCAAGACCTATCAGACCAGCGAGGTCGAAACCCTCGCCCTCGACAACGTCTCACTGGAGATCGGCGCCGGCGAATTCGTCGCCATCATGGGGCCGTCGGGATGCGGCAAGTCGACCCTGCTGAATGTGCTGGGCCTGCTCGATAGTCCGACCAGCGGCGTCTACGACTTTTTCGGCGAAGACGTCGCGGGCTATCCGGAAAAGCGGCTCACCCAGCTGCGGCGCGACCGGATCGGCTTCGTCTTCCAGAGCTTCAACCTGATCGACGACCTGACTGTGGCGGAAAATGTCGAGGTGGCGCTGATCTACCGCGGCGTGCCCGGCGCGGAGCGCAAACGCCGCGTCCGCGAGGCGCTGGACCGCGTCGGCGTCAGCCACCGGGCCGGTCACCGGCCGCAGCAGCTGTCCGGCGGCCAGCAACAGCGCGTCGCGGTCGCCCGCGCCCTGGTCTCCGAGCCGAAACTGATCCTGGCCGACGAACCCACCGGCAATCTCGACACCACCAATGGCGAGGCGGTGATGGCCATGCTCAGCCAGGCGGCGAAGAGCGGGGTGACGGTGGTGATGGTCACCCACTCCCTCACCCACGCGGCGGCGGCCCAGCGGACGATCAAGCTGCTCGATGGCCGCGTGGTCAGCGAAACCCTGCTGGCGGCCTGAAAGGACAAGACCGATGTTCCGCAGCTATCTCGCCGCCGCCCTGCGCAACCTGGAGCGCAACGGCTTCTACGCCGCCGTCACCGTCGCGGGCCTGGCCATCGGCTTCGCCGCGGCGATCCTGATCGGCCTCTATGTGCGCCACGAGATGACCTACGACCAGTTCATCCCCGGCCACGACCGCATCTTCGTGATGAACATCAAAGGGGTGGGCACAGATGGCAAGCCGCTGGATATCGACGCCACCTCGACCAATCTGGCCGACGACCTGAAGCTGGACTTCCCGCAGATCCAGTACACGGCGCGGGTCGCGGGCGGGAGTTTTCCACCGGCCGTCCGGCGCGGCGATGTGAGCGTCAGCGAGCGCGGCTTCGTCTGGGTCGATCCGGACTTCTTCAAGATCATGACGCTGCCGGCGGTCGCCGGCGATCCGGGGACGGCGCTGGAAGCGCCGGACGCGCTGGTCCTCACCCGCACGGCGGCGCGGAAATACTTCGGCCGCGACGCGCCCATCGGCGGCGTGCTGCAGGTCGACGGCGATCCCATGCGCGTCGCGGCGGTGATCGAAGACCTGCCATCCAACACCAGCCTGGCCGGCGACGTTTTCGGTCCGTCCAGCGCGCCCTTCTCGGCGATCAAGCAGATCAGCGGCGGCGGCTATCTGAACAATGTGGTGGTCACCTATGTCCGTCTGAAACCCGGAGTCTCGGCGGCGTCGGTCCAGGCGGCGATGCCCAGCTTCGTGGCGCGGCGCATCATGCCGACGTTCGCCGAAGTCGCGCCGGAGCTGCGCCAGTCGCGGGCGTCGCTGAGCCTGAAGCCGCTGACCGCCATCCATCTGCAGCCCTCGCAAGGCGGCGACCAGAAGCCGGGGACGGACGTCAAGGTCCTGGGCGGCATCGCGGTGATCGGCGTGCTGATCGTCATCGTCGCGGCGATCAATTTCGTCACCCTGATGACCGCGCGGGCCGCAAGACGCGCGGTCGAGGTCGGCGTGCGCAAGGCGGTCGGCGCCGAGCGCAAGGACCTCATCGTCCAGTTCATGGGCGAGGCCCTGGTCTATGTCGCGCTCGCCCTGGTCCTGGGCGTCGCCCTGGCCGAACTGGTGCTTCCCGGCGTGAACGCGGCGCTGCAGCGCAAGATGGCGTTCGACTATCTGACCGATCCGGCGCTGCTGGTCGCCATGATCGGCGTGGCGGCGGCGACTGGCATCCTGGCCGGGCTCTATCCCGCCCTGGTGCTGTCCTCGTTCCGCCCCTCGTCGGTTCTCAAGGGCGGCCCGATCACCGGCGGCGGCGGCGGGCGCGTGCGCCAGGCCCTGGTGGTGGCGCAATTCGCGGTGCTGATCACGCTGGTGCTTTCGACGGTCACCATCTACCGCCAGACCGTTTTCGCCCTGAAGGACGCCACCCACACCAACAAGGACGGCGTGGTGATGCTGTTCGCCTCGCCCTGCACCGACGGGCTGCGCGACGCCATAGCCGCGCTGCCCGGCGTCCGGGCCGCGGCCTGTTCTTCCCCCGCCGCCATCAATATGAGCTCCACCGACGACCTGGTCGCGGCCAACGGCAAGAAGGTCATCGTCAGCTGGGCACCGGTCGATTTCGGCTTCTTCGACATCTATGGCATCCGGCCGGTGGCGGGGCGGCTGTTCCAGTCCAACCGCCCGGGCGATGACGGTGCGGGCCTGACTGACGCCGCGCCGCCCATCGTGCTCAACGAGTCGGCGGTGCGGTCGCTTGGCTTCGCCTCGCCCCAGGCCGCCATCGGACGGCTGGTGAACTGGCATTTCCGGCCGAACCTGTCGCTGAAGGCGATCAGCGCGCCGGAGCCGCCGTTGAAGCCATCGGAAGTGATCGGCGTGGTTCCCGACTTCACCTTCGGCTCGGTCCGCCGGCCGATCCAGGGCGGCTTCTTCTATGTCGGGCCCAAGACCGACTGGTTCGCGTCGGTGGCGCTCAACATCAAGCTCGATCCGAGCCGCATGCCGCAGACCCTCGTCGCCATCGATCGTGTCTTCAAGCGGGTCAGCGGCGGCCAGCCGGTCTTGCGGCTGTTTGTCGACCAGCTGCTGCTGTTGCAGTACCTCGACACGGTGATCCAGGGCGCCTTCATCGCCGTCTGCGCCGCGGTCGCCGTCTCCATCGCCTGCCTCGGCCTCTTCGCGCTTTCGGCCTACACGGCCGAGCGGCGGACCAAGGAGATCGGCATCCGCAAGGCCATGGGCGCAAGCTCGTCGGACATATTGCGGCTGCTGCTGTGGCAATTCACCCGGCCGGTGCTGCTGGCCAATCTGATCGCCTGGCCGGTCGGCTACGCGGTGATGAACTGGTGGCTGCGCGGCTTCGCCTACCATGTGGACCCGTCGCTGCTGACCTTCGTCGCGGCGGCGCTGGCGGCGGTGCTGATCGCCCTGGTGACTGTCTCCGTCCAGTCGGTGCTGGTGGCGCGGGCCAAGCCGGTGACGGCGCTCCGCTACGAGTAGGCCTCGCCGATGGCCTAGCCGGGAATTTCCGGCTAGACCCATGTCGGTGGGGAGTGGGACTCAAGAGACGCCTGGGTCGGTACGCGGCGGCGACGCTGCGCCAGCCGGCGCGCCCGGCCCCGACGGGTCTCACCCGCCTCGGCGGACGGCCACCCTCTTCATCCTGATCACCGTGCTGCTGGATTCGGCCGCGCTCGGGGTGATCTTCCCGGCCCTGCCGAAGCTGGTCAGGACTCTGGGCGTCGGCCAGGCTGCCTCGACCGCCGAGATCATCGGCTTCCTCGCCATCGCCTTCGCCGGCATGCAGTTCGTCGCTTCCCCGATCCAGGGGGCGCTGTCGGACCGGTTCGGACGCCGACCGATCATACTGGCCTCCAATTTCGGCCTGGGGATCGACTATCTGATCATGGCGCTGGCGCCGAACTTCCCATGGCTGTTCGTCGGGCGGCTGATCTCGGGCGCGGCGGCCGGCAGCACCTCGGCCGCCTATGCCTATGTCGCCGACGTCTCGACGCCGGAGGAGCGCGCAACGCGGTTCGGCTATCTGCAGGCCGCGTTCGCGCTCGGCTATGCGATCGGCCCGGCGATCGGCGGCTTCCTGGTCGATTTCGTCGATGTGCGGGCGCCCTTCTGGGTCGCCGCGGGCCTCAGCCTGGCCAACGCCGGCTACGGCCTGTTCATCCTGCCGGAATCCCTGCCCAAGGATCGCCGCGCCAAGCTCAGCCTGCACCAGCTCAATCCCTTCGAGGCGATCGCCAGCCTGTTGCGCGCCCAGCCGAGGCTGATCGGCATATTGACGCCGTCCTTCCTGATGTACGTCATCTCGACCGGCCTGTTCAGCTTCGCGGCCGTCTACACCACCTACCGTTTCAAATGGAGCGGCCTGCATATCGGCCTCTATCTGCTGGTTCTGGCGGCCGGGGTGATCGTGGCCCAGGCCGGGCTGGTGACCGTCGTGGTCAAGCGGGTCGGCGAGCGGGTGACGGCCGTCGGCGGCATGATGCTGCAGACCGCCGCCCTGGTGGCCGCGGGCTGGGCGACCAGCGACGCCGGCTTCTGGTGGGCGGTGCCACTGATGTGCTTCGGCGCGGTGGCCAATCCGGCCTGGTCGGCGATCGGCAGCCGGTCGGTGGGTCCCAGCGAACAGGGCCGCTTCAACGGCGCGGTCACCAGCCTGGCCGCCATAGCGGGCATCGTCGGACCCGGCCTGTTCGCCGAAGTCTATGTCCATTCCGCCGGCGCCGAGGGCAAGACCTTCATGGCCGGCGCGCCCTTCTTCGTCGCCGCCGGCCTGGCGCTATTGGCGGCGCTCCTGGCCTTCTGGGCCACGCGGCGACACGCCGCCAGCCCGACCTGAGCTGTTTAGTTCAGGGCGCGGACGCCACCCGCAGCATCTTGTCATCCGGCCCGAACACCGCCGCATACTGGTGCGTCTCATCGCCGGCGAACAGGCCGCCATCGCGCGCCCAGGCCAGGGTCTTCTCGCCGTTCGCCGCCTCATAGACCGAGCTCGGCGGCCCCAGCGCCGCGATCGCGTCGGTGCGCGTGGTGACGCCGGGGGTGAAGTGCGAGGCGGCCGACGAGACCAGCGCGCCGCCGCCGTCGACGCACGCCGCGCAGGCCAGGGTGGCGATCACGGCGGCCAGGAGCGCTAGGGTCCGCAAAGTTTGGCCTCCCAGGTTAGAACGGACTGTCGGCGGCAGACTCTGAGCCTATGTCGCCCGCCTTGCCAAGCCCTAGTCCCGGGCCACGGCCCGCGCCTGCTTGAGCACCTCGTCAAGCCGGTCCAGCCTGGACTGGATGGCGCGCCGACAGCTGGCGCCGAGCGAGGCTTGCGCGCGCTGGGCGCGGATCGACTGAAGCTCGAAGGCCGCGCGGCGCGCCTGATAAGCGTTGAGCCAGCCATAACAGGACCCGCCGCGGATCCAGTCGCCCAGCCGACCCTCCTGTTCGGCCAGGCTGGACAGAGGCCGAAGGTCGCGGTCCGCACCGCCCCGCCCGTCCGGCTCGCCGCGCCAATCGGGATCGGCGAAAGCCATCCCCTCGGTCGATTGATGCAAACTCATCCGCCTCAAGCCTTCTTTGGCCCACCCCGTGCCGCGGAACATGGGCCAGGCCGCCTGAAGGGGGACGGACGGCGCCGTTTAGGCGCGGTTCATTTCGCCGCCCCGCGTCACGGCCGCGACATGAAGCTCGGCTAAGAAAGCGGTTTCGGCCGTCTGAGCTTTGGGGGCGGGGTCGGGATCGGTTGGGCGATGAACATCATCGCGGTCGTCGCGCAGAAGGGCGGCACCGGAAAGTCGACCGTTATCGCCAATCTGGCGGTGGCGGCCCATCTGTCCGAGCGGCGTACGATCGTGGTCGATACCGATCCGCAGGGCTGCATCGTCAACTGGTCGCGCGCGCGACAGGCCGCCGAACCGGCCGTTATCTACGGCAAGGCGGCCGCCATCCATCCGATGCGCTTCGCCGCCGAACGGGCGGGCCTGGACCTGATGCTGATCGATACGCGCGCGTCGTCGATCGAAGATTCGCTCGACGCCGCCAAGGCCGCCCAACTGACGCTGGTGGTGGTGCGCCCGACCGCGATCGACCTGCATGCGATCCGCAAGACCATCGAGGCGCTGAAGCCGCTCGGACGGCCGGCCGCCTTCGTGCTCAACCAGGCGCCCAGCCGCCGGGTGGACCGCGAACCGGCGATCGTCGGTGCGGCGGTGGAGCTTCTGCTGGACTATGGCCTGGCCTTGGCGCCGGTCGCGTTGCGCAGCCGTGGCATCTATCAGACGGCTTTCGCCCAGGGTCTTTCACCACAAGAATTGGACCCCGAGGGCTTGGCCGCCGGCGAACTCAGGGCGCTCTGGGAGCATGTTTCCGAGCGTCTGGCGTGGGCCGGCGCGTCAATCCCCGCAAGGATTCCGCGGGGCCCGGAACGCCCCGTCGCGGAAAAAAACCGGAACATCGAGCATAGCTAACCGTTCCCTTCGGCGAGACGGATAACAATCGTTGGAGGAACACCATGACCACCACGGAATTGAACAGGAACGAGATCGAGCGCCCCGCCGAGCCCGGTTCGATCGGTGCCGGCGCCGAAATCTATCGCCGTATGGAACGTCGCTCGAAAGGCCGCCCGATGTGGATGACGGCCGCGCCGATCGCGGTGCTGGCGCTCGCGGCGGCTGGCGGCGTCGTCGCCTATGAAGCCATGAAGCCCCACGCCACGCCGGCCCCCGTTCAGGCTCAGGCGACCCCCGCCGCCGCGCCGCAGGTTGCGGCCACAACGCCGACCCCGGCCCAGCCGGCTCAGGTCGCTGAGATAACGCCGACCCCGGCGTCTCCCGCGCCCGTGACCCGCGTGGCCAGGCCGGAACACGCCCGTCCCGTCATTGCGCCCGTTGCGCACAGGCGGACGGCGCGCGACGCCAACGCGGCGTCCTCGGCTGGCCAAGACACCAGCGCCTTCACGCCAGCGCCGCAACACGCGGTCACCAGGCCGCCGGTCGCTGTCAACCCGGCCCCGGTCCAGCCCGCGGCTCCTGAGCCCGCCGCGCCGGTGACGCACAACTTCGCGCCCCCGTCCGCCGTTACGCCCGCGCCGGCGCCGGTAACGGTTTCGCCGCCGCCGCCCGCCGCGACCGTCGCACCGGCGCCCACCGGGCAACCGTAAGCGCTTCAGAAAACGCCGCTCGCGCCCGAGTGTTAACGAAATGGGCATCGAACTGAGCTAGTCTGTAAGGCTGGATGCCAACGGGCGGGCGCGAGCGGATGACTTATCACACAGCAGCCACCAAGGCGGGGCCGGCGCTCTATGTAGCGGCGGCCTCTGCTGTTGCGAGCCTGGTTTTCGCCGTGCTGTACGTGATCTCCTACCTGTGCGGCAGCCTGGGGATCGCCCTGCTCAGCGAGATGGGATCGGTCAGCCTGATCGGCCTGGTCATCGCCGCGCCGGTCGCCGTCGTCACCTCGCTCATCGTGCGCTGCCACACCTGCGACCGCCTGCTCATCCCGCTGGTCTACGACGGCAAGTCGTTCTTCACCTCCAAATCGCCCAACGCCTGGGTCATCGGCAAGACGGCCTTCATGGTCGTTCTTCACCGCCGCGCGCCCTGCCCGCATTGCGGCGCCGAAGCGGAAGTCTGATCCCGGCTCGACCGAGGCCCCGCTGACGGCGAACGGCGGCCTGCCCGCCCCGAGGCGACCACATCTGCACGTGATCGTCGAGTCTTGCGAAACATAACTGATTGTTCACGAGACATCGCCGACAACTCAGTCCAGTCGTTTGAGGTATTGTTGGACCCCGACGAGGACAAACAGATGATCCAAGTTGTGTTTCTATTGGGTTCTCTCTGCGGTTTCGCGTCGCTGACTTGGCTCATCCTGCAGTACAGGGATCAAGACCGTAATCGCCTTTCCGTGACGTCGACCCGCTCGCTGACCGGGGGTATCGATGTGCTTATCCAGTATCGCCCGCGGCGCACACGGGTCGGATTGAGCGCCCGGGTGACGCTGATCGAGCCAACGACAGCGCACCTGGTGGGCGGCGTTCGCCAGGAGCGCGGCGATCGATACGGCGCCTATGCGGTCGACGAGCCCGACATCGCGGTCAAGGGCGTGACCATCGAGACGCCGCTCAGGCGCCTCAGGCCCGATCCGCTCGGCGTCTTCGCCGGCGTGATCTATGTCAACGCCGATCAGGGCGACCAGCCCAGCGCGGCCAGGCTGAGGCTGGAGATCTGGACCGAGGCCGGCCCCACCCGCATCGCCGCCCGCGAGGTCGAGGTCCGCGCTATTCACTGGTAGGCCAGAGCGGGTTGAGGAAAAGTGTGAAGCGGTTTTCCGCCCGCAACGCGCTCTGACTCTTAGGAATCGATCACGTTTAT
>ODAK010006327.1_pt1 | contig 11960 bp, 14 predicted proteins | sample 1539591 | NCBI WGS metagenome assembly ODAK01 (sample SAMEA3539303, study PRJEB22396) | soil metagenome | biome: tundra; feature: field; material: soil | place: USA | collected 2010-05 | depth 0.15 m | reverse complement strand
TGTGCCCAAAATCGCACAAAACCCCAAAAAACCCGCAAAAAACCTGTGGAAACCACGTAAAACCCATTGACAATCCTCCGCGAAAGGCTGATCGTGAAATGCGGTACGTTTCCTCGCACCCGCATAAACACCGGAGATTTCGCAGCACAGACGTTTCCGCGAACCGGCCCAACGCGGGAGAGGCAAGTCGCATACCGCATTTAACAACGCAATACGCAGCACTAATTCGATACTACGCACTACCAATTCGATCCAAGGAGCAACACACATGGCAAAAGGTATGACCAAGACCGTTCTCGTTCGCACAATGGCCGAGAAGCTCGAAATCACCAACAAGCAAGCGGCCGCCGGCCTGGAACTGCTCGCCGAAATGGCCGTCAAGGAAACCAAGAAGAACGGCGAATTCACCATCCCCGGCATCGGCAAGCTGGTCAAGGCAGACCGCAAGGCGCGCATGGGACGCAACCCCCAAACCGGTGAGCCGATCAAGATCAAGGCCAAGACCGTGGTCAAGTTCCGCGTCGCCAAGGCCGCCAAGGACACCATCGCCCCACCCAAGAAGTAGGCGCTCCAGGCCCTCCCCCGCCCGAAGTTGCAGGCCTTAAGCCAACCCCGGCCCACGGCCTGCATCTCACCCAATGAGCGGTCTCCCTGTAGCTGCTGCGCCCGCGCTATGGACTGGGGCATGGTTTCCGATTCCAGAAGCCATCCTGCCCAGCCTCGCCAAGGCGACCAGCATCAGCGAGGCCGCTCTTGGCATTTCACCCCCATCGCCCCGGCCGATAGCTGGATAGCTGCCAGCGTACAGCTCATGAATCAAGCCCTTCGCCTATGCCCCGGCCGATAGCTGGATAGCTGCCAGCTTACAGCTCATGAAATCAAGCCTTTCGCCCGCGTCGGGCGATATAGAATAGCCGCATGGACGACCGGCAACATCAGTTCAAGCGCAAGATCCTGGCACTGCGCATCGTCGCCGCGAGCATCGTGATACCTCTGGGCGTCTTCCTCGATGTGCTTAAAACGGTGTACCCGCACAACCACTACCAGGGTCGGATTGCCCTCGTCGTCCTCGCGCTCGCGTTCGGCGTGGCCTACCCCATCCACCGCCGTATCTCGCGCATAAAGACCGAGCTGGCGACCGCCTCTACGGATTAGCGTGGGGCTTTAGCCCCACCAATAAGGCCCACAGGAAAGAAGGGCTTTAGCCCTGGGTCTTTTCTCCACCCCGCCCCACCACCCCCTTCACCACCAGCGCCACTCCCAGCGACACCAGCACGCACTGCAGCAGCAGATTCGCGTCATACCGCCATCCCAGCACCGCAAACCCCGCCGCCGACCCCCACATATACACCTCCGCCACCGCCGCCCGGTCCCACCTCGGCTTAGCAACCGGGTGCCCCACATCTCGATTTTGAGATGTGGGTTTAGGAGATGTGAGTTTAGGCACAATCCGCGGCACCTGCGCGCAATACGCCACATACGCCTCGCCCAGCTTCGCCCGCAGGAACGCCTCCTCCGCCAGGATCAGCCGCACGTGGAACCCCACCAGCGCCACCAGCGTAAACACCGCCCCGCTCGGCCGCATCAGCAGCGTCAGCGCCAGCGTATTCAGCCAACTCCCCACGTACAGCGGGTTCCGCATATACCGGTACGGCCCCGCCGCCATCAATCGGGGTTCCCGGCGAGTTTGCTCGCTGGGGTGAATCACGGTATCGCTCCGCATCTGCTTGTCGCTCATCACGTCCGTGCCCAAATACGCCGTCCCCCAGGTCCGCAGCCACGCCCCCGCCACCGCGCAGCCGATCGCCGCCACCAGCACCACCTTGAACGCCGCTCCGAAGCTCATCGCCCCGCTCTGTGCCAGCCTTCCCGCCAGCCACCCCCACACGTGCGCGTTCGCCCCTCGCCCATCCACGGGCCACACCACCGGGGTCCCCGGCGAGCTCAGCTCGCTGGGGTGGACCGCATCCCACGGCACCGTGAACCCCAGCGTATAAATCGCCAACGCAATCCAGAACCGATGCCGAAACTCCCACGCCGTCGCCTTCATAGCTCCCCTGGCACCTAGTACCTGGCGCCTGGCACCTCGTCCTTATACACAACCCCACCCTTCATCACAAAAACCACATGCTGCAAGATCCGAACATCCTTCAGCGGGTCACCCTCCACCGCAATCACGTCCGCCCATTTCCCCGGCGCAATCGACCCCACCTTATCCGACCACCCCATCAAGTCCGCCGCATTCACCGTCCCGGTCCGGATCCCCTCGAGCGGCGTCATCCCAAACTGGTTCACATACACATCGATCTCATGCGCATTCAACCCATGCGGATACACCGCAGCATCGGTCCCCAGAGCCACCTTCACGCCCGCCCGGATCGCCCGGATCGCGTTCGCCTTCTCCACCGCGCTCACGTCTTTCATCTTCTGCTGGTACAGCGCCGGCAGGTTCCCATACTGCTGCACCCAGTCGATCAGGTACGCCGTCGGCACAAAGTAGGTCCCATGCGCCTTCATCGCCGCAATGCAGGCGTCATCCATATAACTCCCATGCTCAATCGAGTCCACCCCCGCCTCGGTCGCCCACAGAATCCCCTGCGCCCCGTGCGCATGCGCCGCCACCTTCCGTCCCAGCCGGTGCGCGTCCGCCACAATCGCCTGGATCTCTTCCAGCGTGAACTGGCTCGCCTGCGGGTCGTCGCCCTTCGACAGCACTCCGCCCGTCGCGGCAATCTTGATCAGGTCCGCGCCGTATTTGATGTTCTCCCTTACCATGTGTTGCACCGCCGGAATCCCGTCCGCCACGCCCTGCCCAACCGCGTGGTACTCCCACGGCAGCAGGTTCTCGTCCATATGCCCGCCCGTAATCCCAATCGGCGGTCCCGACACCTGCATATGCGGCCCCGGAATGTGCCCCGCGTTGATCTCGTCGCGCAGCGCCACATCGGTAAAGCTGTTCGCGCCCACGTTGCGCACCGTCGTGAACCCCGCCTCCAGCGTCACCTTCGCGTTCTCCACGCCGATGATCGCCTCCTTCGCCGGCGTCATCGTCAGCTCAAAGTAAGGATCGAAGTTGTTCGCCATGGTCAGGTGCGTGTGCACGTCGATCAGCCCCGGCAGCACCGTGTATTTCGTCAGATCGATCACCGTGTCGCCCGCTCCCGCCGGCGTCGCCGCCGTCGCCGCAATCCCCACAATCTTGTCCCCGCTCACAATAATCGTCTGCCCCGCCGGCTCCGCTCCCGTCACCACATCCAGCAAATGCCCCGCCCGCACCAGCGTCCCCCCCACCCCCGCCGCCGGGTGCCCCACATCTCGGGGTCCCCGGCCAGCTTGCTGGCTGGGGTGAGCGTCTCGATTTTGAGATGTGGGTTCACCTGTCTGCGTCCCCGCCGTCTGCCCCTGCGCGGAACCCACCACTATTCCACCACCGACCAACCCCGCCACCAAAACCATCTGTAACCACATCCAGCACAAACTCCCCCGCACCACGCGCACACCTGCCATAGCCAACTCCTTCCAAATCCTGCAACCTGAAGTCTCTTCGGTTGCCCTAGTCTACGCCCACCCCAATCGTCGCCCAACCTGCAGAATCGATCCCAGGCGTTCAACCCGCCACCAACGCCAGCGCCAAAGGCGCGTCGCCATCTTAGCCTGGGGCATCGCCCCAGGTGCGCGTGCCAACAACGAATCCGAGGGCTGAAGGCCCGACCCATCCTTCTCGACCGGCAACGTAACCCAACCAACTCGGGACCACCAAGCCGCTCCCACGCCTCACCCTCACCGCCGCCCAATCGGGAAACTCAGTCCCAGTTTCCCGTTATAGTCGTTCCGCCAGTCCCCATGCGGATACACAAACACATACTCCGCCGGAGTCACCACCACCGACACCCACCGCGATACCGGAATCGTCACACCCACTCCCGTCGCAATCAGCAACTCATTCGTAATCGTCCCCGCCGACGACGCCCGCACGTCGCCCGCCTCCCCAAACACCGAGCACTTCACCCGCGCCCGCGCCAACACTTCCTTGGTCACACCCAGCGTGTACCCATGCGAGTTCACCGACCCCTTCGCATTCGTCCCGTAATAATTCGTCGACGAGAAGAACACGCCATACCCCCGCGCAAGATTCACCGTCCCCCGCACAAACCACCCATTCAGGTTCGCCCGGTAGTTCGCCCCCTGGTCCGCCCACAGATACGTCCACCCGGTCGCGAACGTCGCAATCGGCTTGGCTGCCTCCCCGCCGCCCGGTTGCCCCCGCGCCGCGCCGGCCGCCGCACACGCCATCACCACCCCCGCCACCCAGCTCCCCGCTCGCGTCATCGCACCCATGCCATAGCAAACTCCTACCAAATCCTGCAACCTGAACGTCTCCGTCATCTCGACCGAAGCGCGCCAGCGCGTAGTGGAGAGGCCCCCGCATTTGTCTTCGCTTCTCGGCAACCCAAGCTTGGTAGCCTGAGGCTTCAGCCTCAGGTCTCCTCGGATCTCCCCTGGGGCATGCTCTCTTCTGCCCCACCCCACCCATACTGCTGCCCGCTCTTTTTCGTTTGTCATTCCCGCAGGGAATCTGCTTTTTGCCGGCCTTGTCCCGCACGCGAGCGCGGAGAGCTTGCCGGGTGCCCCATTCATCGCGCGTCTCTGCTCGATGGGTGGGATGCATACCGCTCGCACCACCCCGCCCTTGCCTTTGCTCTTGCTAACCCAAGCCAGGTAGCCCAGGGCTGTCGCCGCTGCTTTATTTTTTTGTGTTGGCCGCGATTTGCTCCAAAAGGTGGATCAGCACGTTCGTCTTGCGGATATAAATGCTGGGGAAATAGATCGACATAACCGCAATAATTACCAGGGTAGCAAGAATCACCAAGCTCGATCCAAACATTAAGATACCTCCAATGGGGATGTGGACAACATATACCCAGCCACGCGGCATCGGCATATGGGTTCGGCAATCATTCTATGCAGAATGTTCCCAACCGCCCGAACAAAAACAACATCTGTACCTTGGATGAAACCCTTCGATTCGGCTGAATCATGCCGCTCCCGCGCCGTGCGCCCCATTCATGCCCGTCCTTTGCGCATGGGCGACCCGCTCCCACCTTTGCTTCTAGGTAAGCCAAGCCTTCAGGCTTGGCCCTCTCACGCCTACGGAGAGACAGGGGTTTTAACCTCTGGGGTATGCTCTTTTCTGCCCCACCCCCACCCATACTGTCGCCCGCTCTTTTTCGTTTGCCATTCCCGAAGGGAATCTGCTTTTTGTCGGCCTTGCCCCGCACGCGAGCGCGGAGAGCTTGCCGACCTTTCCCGCGCATAATCGCCCGTGCGCCCCATTCATGCCCGGCCTTTGCCCATGGGTGGGGTCTCGGCCCGGCCCAAATTCTATGCGCCTGCTCGGGAGAATGTTCTCGGCAGAGCGTAAAATGAAAAGTGCGGGCGCCGAAACGCGAGCGCAGGAGAGTGTCCAGTGGCATCAGGAACAGTGAAGTGGTTCAACGACGCAAAAGGTTTTGGCTTTATCACCCCGGACGACGGTAGCGCAGATCTCTTTGCCCACTACTCGGCAATCGTATCCAGCGGCTTCAAGTCCCTTCAGGAAGGCCAGAAAGTGACCTACGAGCCGACCAAGGGACCCAAGGGTATGCAGGCTTCGAACATCCAGCCCGTTTAGTCCCTGCTCCGAAATCTAGCCGTCACCCCCAGAGCTGAAGCGCTTCCGCAGAACTGTGTCTGGCCAGCCACCCCGCCGCACCATCATTCTGGCGCAGCCAGAATCTCCGTATTTGTCCTGGCCTCCCTCACGCCGCCCCCTCTTGTCTGAGCTGGTGCGATTCCACGTACACCTCAAACCTTGAAGCCGCAAGCGCCGGGCTGAATAAGAATCCCTGATACCCATTGCAACCCTGGCCCTGAAGAAATTCAAGCTGCTGCTCGGTCTCAACCCCTTCGGCGATCAACGATAGTTTCAAGCTCTTCGCCAGAGCGATGATCGCGCACAGGATCGAAGCATCCTTCTCCTCGTTCAGCAGATCGTGGACAAAGCTCTGGTCGATCTTCAATTGGTCAAGCGGCAATTTCTTCAATTGGGAAAGCGAAGAATAGCCGGTCCCAAAGTCATCCATCGATAGCCCGATTCCCAGCGCCTTCAGCGCCACCATCTTGGCAACCGCCTCGTTGGCCCGCTCCACCATGGAGCTTTCCGTAATTTCCAGCTTCAGTCGCATCGGATTCACCCCCGACGCGAACAGCAATTGCCGCACCAGCGGCACAAACCCCGAATCCTGGAACTGGCGCACACTCACATTCACCGCAACGCTCAGGCCTTTCAGCTCGGGCCGGCGCGCCCACATTCGCAGTTGTTCACACGCAGTTTGCAGCACCCATTCCCCCAGGCCGTTGATCAGCCCCGCCGATTCCGCCAATGGAATAAACTCGCTCGGAGCCACCATCCCGCGCTGCGGATGCCGCCAGCGCAGCAGTGCTTCCGCGCCGGTTACTCGTCCAGCGCCGTCCAGCTGCGGTTGGTAGTGCAGCTCGAATTCCCCATTCTGCATCGCCCGTTTCAAGTCCGCCAGCAGGGTCGCGCGCGACAACACCAGCGCCTCCATGGTCGTATCGAAGAAGCAAACCGCGTTTCTGCCTTGCGATTTTGCCCGATACATCGCCAGGTCTGCCTGCTTCAACAACTGGTCCCCGGCCTGCTCGGTCCCGCGGAAAACCGTCACGCCAATGCTGGTCGTCCCCTCATAATCGTAGTGGTCCAGGTGGATTGGCTCCTGACAGGCCCGCAGTATCTTCTCCCCGATGGACTGCGCCTCGGCTGCCGCCATGGCCGCATCGCCGCTCAGGCCCTCCAGCATCACTACAAATTCGTCCCCGCCAAATCGAGCGGCCGTATCGAACTTGCGCACGCACCCCAGAATCCGGCGCGCCACCTCCTGCAGCAGAATGTCCCCAACATCGTGGCCCGCCGTATCGTTCAAAGTCTTGAAGTCGTCCAGATCGATCAGCATCAGCGCGCAAGCCGTGCCCCGCAGCCGCGAGTGCTGCATCGCTTCTTCCAGCCGCTCCCGCAACAGCACGCGGTTCGGAAGGTTGGTCAGAAAATCGTAGAAAGCCAGCCGGTGGGTCTTTGCCGCTGCCGCTTCCAGGTTGCGCCGCGACAGCACCGCCTCGGTGATATTCCGAAAGAAAATCGACATCCGCTCGGGACGAGGAAAGCATCGGATCAGGTACCACCGCTCCTGGTCCTCGATCTGCGCCTCGAATGAGGTCGCAACCCCACCCCGCGCCGCTGCCCGCAACCCGGCCAGCACCGACGCGGAAAAGAACCCTGAGATTTCAGCCGAGATCTCCCGCGTCAGCGCCCACTGTCGATCGATGCCGAACTCGCCCGTCGCCGCGTCGTTGATGTAGACCAGCCTGTATTCCGGATCCACCGAGATAAAACAGTCGGAGATGCTTTCCAGCACCGCCGATTCAATCCTTAAAGACTCCGCCCGCTCCCGCTCCACGATATACGCTTCCCGATAGCGCGTCGCCGCGTTCAGCGCCAGCGCAAAACACACATAGCTTAAGCCGAAGAAAACCACCACAATCAATGTTTCGACCGGAAAAACCGCAACCACGCGCGGGGCCAGTGCGGCCAGCAGCGTCAGCGGCGCTGCCAGCAGGAACCGGCTCAGAAAACGGCCGATAGTTCCCGAATTCACCAGCTTGTTGAACACCAGCAGCGGGAAAAACCACAGCAGATAGGTGAACAGATTCACATGCTTGCCGTTGCCCAGCACCGCGGCCACCACGCCGCCAGAAAGGCATAGCGCGTAATAGCTTGTCGCCACGGCCCCCAGCGTATTCACCGCACCTTTGCGAAAATACAGCATCGCGAACGCGACCAGCCCAAACAAACCGCTGGAAACCGCAATCGCCACCTCTAACCCAGTCTCCACACGCTGCATCACCGCGTACACACCCAGCCCAGACCCCACCACCGCCAGTCCGACTGAAATCAGCGTTGCGTCGCGAGCCAGGGTGATCGAGTCCCGGTCGAGTTCGGTCACCGTTCGCATCTTCGCCTTCGCAACTTCGCCTTCGCATCTCCGGTCGATCCTTGCCGCCGAATCGTATCTTCCCTATCGGCCCCAACACCTCAAACTTCACCTCCAGGCAAGCCAAGCCTGGTAGCCCGAGGCTTTAGCCTGGGGTCTGCTTGGTCTCTTTTTGCTTGTCATTCCGAGCGCAGCGAAGAGTCCCCGCATTTGCCTTTCCGTCGAGCAACCCGGGGTCCCCGGCGAGCTCTGTGTTCTCTCTTTTCCTCTGCGATCTCTGCGATTCGCTTTTCGCCGAACCCCACCCTCATAAACAATGTGTAACCACATCCGTTACACAACCTCTAGCCACTCAACTAACCACTAACCACTAACCACTGGCAACTACCCCTCCCCCAGCGCCTCCAATATCCGATCGAACTCCTCCACCCCCGCGTACCCGATCACCACCCGCCCCTTTCCGCCCTTATCGTCGATCTGCACCCGCAGCCCCAGCTTCTCCCGCAGCCGCTGCTCCGCCGCGCGCACATTCGGGTCCATCACCCGCTCCTTTGCCGCCGGCTTCTCTTTCATCCCCATCCGCCCCGCCAGCAGGTCGTCCACAAACCCCTCGGCCTGCCGCACCGACAGTTCCATCCCCACGATCTTCAGCCCCGCATCGATCATCGCGTCGTTGCCGTCCTTTTCCAGCTTCAGCACCACCTTCGCATGTCCCGCCGTCAGCTTCCCAGTCTCCACGTACGCCTGGATCGTCATCGGTAACCTCAACAAACGAACGATGTTGCTAATGCTGGCCCGCTCCTTCCCCGTCCGCAGCGCCATCTGTTCCTGGGTCATATTGAACACCGTGCCCAACTGTTCGAACGCCCGCGCCTCCTCCATCGGGTTCAGGTCCTCCCGCTGCAGGTTTTCGATGATGGTCATCTCCATCACCTGCTCGTCGTTCGCCTGCCGCACCAGCGCCGGAATCGTCGCCTTGCCCGCAAGCTTCGACGCCCGCCACCGCCGCTCCCCCATGATCAGTTGGTAGCGCCCGCCCCCGATCTCCCGCACCGTCACCGGCTGCATCACGCCGTTCGCCTTGATCGACGCCGCCAGTTCCGCCAGCGTCGCTTCGTTGAACGAAGTCCGCGTCTGGTGCGGGTTCCGCTCGATCCGGTCCAGCTCGATCTCCAGCGGCTTGCCCGTCCCCTCTACCGCCGCCGCCTGCGCCTGCACCCGCGGCCCCAGCAGCGAATCAATCCCTTTGCCCAGCGCCGCCCGCTTCTTCGCGTCCGTATGTGTGTGTACCGCTTCCATGCGTCCTCTCCCTAAACCTCTAACGCCGTCCCTAAACCTCTAACGTCGTCATTCTGACTCGCAAAGGACCGTCACTCGACCCCTCGGATCGTCATTCTGACTCGCAGAGTCAGAATCTACGTATTGCCTTCCCTCTAACAACTCAACTAATCACTAACCACTAACCGCTAACCACTACCGGTACGGCCAGAACTTCGGAACCACTTGCGCTCCAGTATCTCTTTGATTCTGCTTGCTTTGCTCCATCTTTGGACTCACAATCCCATTCCGCTTCAGCAACTCCACGGCCAGCGCCGTATACGCCTCCGCGCCTCTGGACCGCGGATCGTAGAGCTGCACCGGTTTCCCATGGCTCGGCGCCTCCGCCAGCCGTATGTTCCTTGGAATTGTTGTACTTAGCAGCTTGTCCCCGAAAAAACGGCGCAGGTTCTCCGTCACCTGCTGCGACAGGTTTGTGCGATCATCGTACATCGTCAGCAAAACCCCCTCCAGCGCCAGCGTCGGATTGAATGCCTGCGCCACCCGGTCCAGAGTCTGCATCAACTCCGTAATCCCTTCCAATGCAAAGTATTCCGCCTGCATCGGAACCAGCAGCCCATCCGCGGCCACCAGCGCATTCAGCGTCAGCAGATCCAGCGCCGGCGGACAATCCAGCACAATAAACGGATAGCTGTTGCGAATCGGCGCGATCGCATCGCGCAGCCGGAATTCGCGCCGTTCCTGCGCCACCAGTTCCAGATTCGCGCCAATCATATTCTTGCTTCCCGGCAAAAGACGCAGATTCGCCACAGCGGTCGGCAGCACCGTTTCTTCCAGCGTCGCCACACCCATCATCAGGTCGTAAACGCTCAGCCGCGCCTCATCGCGCGCCATGCCCATTCCGCCGGTCGCGTTGGACTGCGGATCGCAGTCGATCAGCAGCGTTGACAGGCCTTCGAGCGCGAGCGCGGCGGCCAGGTTGATTGCGGTGGTGGTTTTGCCGACGCCGCCTTTTTGGTTGACGACGGCGATGACCTTGGCGGGTTTGGCGCTGGTCTGGCTCGAAAGCGTATTAGAGGGCGCGGAAAGGGTCGACACGTTCGTAAGTAGGAAGCCTATCGGGGATGGGCTTTGCTGGCAAGGAGCAGGGACTGTGCAGAAGTGCGTGCACCTGTGAATAAACCTGTGGAGAGTTCCAAACAGGGGCATTCAGCGCGGGAGTCGTGCGGTGGTGGTGTGGAAATCTTATGTGGGACGGGGCACATAACCATCCCCGCCAAAAAACCCACGATTGTTCCACGTGGAACAATTTGAGACCAAACGGAAGGGGGTGGGGGAGGCGAAATTGTTCCACGTGGAACAATTTGAGGCCAAACGGAAGGGGGTGGGAGGCGAAATTGTTCCACGTGGAACAATTTGGGCTAGCGGCGGTGGGCGATGAGGAGCGCTGCGCCGTGCGATTCGGGGAGGGGAATGGGTGGGTCGAGGGTGAAATTTGGGGGGAGGGAGGGGTGAGATTGTGACGATAAAGTGCTTAGAATGAGAAGCTTATGGGTTGCGCGGAGGGCGGCGGCGGCGATGGCGGCGGGCATGTGGTCGACGGCGCGAAGGGTGACGGTGTCGAATGTGCGATTACCGGCCATCGATTCGACGCGATGGGGCCAGATCTCGGTGGGGAGATGGAGGGTGCGGACGGCTTCGTGGAGGAAGGCGGCTTTCTTGGCGCGGGACTCGGCCAAGGTGACCTGGACTTCGGGGCGGAGGAGCTGGATGGGAAGGCCGGGGAAGCCGGCGCCGGAACCGTAGTCGAGGAGGGTGGCGCAGGGGCCGAGGTGGGCGGCGGCGAAGAGGCTCTCGCCGAAGTGGCGGCGGACGATGTCCTCGGGGGTGCGGATGGCGGTGAGGTTGAAGCGGGCGTTCCACTTGAGAATGAGGTCGAGATAGGTGAGGAGCTGGGAGGCGAGCGAGGGGGTGACGGTGGCGTAGGGGGTGAGGAGGGCGGTAAGGGTTTCGGGGGTCATGAGCAAGGTGCCAGGCGCCAGGTACAAGGTACAAGGAAGGGCGCGGGGCGGTTGGGATTGATGATAGCGGAGATGAGGTTCGAGGTTCGAGGAAAGGCTTAACACCGATTGTCGCCGATGGGGCCGATTTTTTGTGGGTGGATTTATGTACTAGGTGTAGTTACATATTTGGGAGCGAGGCCCAACGGATGGGGCCACCCGAAGTGGGGTTGGGACGGGGCAAAGCCGGCAATGAAGACAACTGGGCTTCCAGCACCATCAACCATGGCTACTTGCCGGCGACAGTAGCGAGGTAGCGGCGCAGCACAGTGTGGCTGAGCAATGTCGCCGAGCCGTATTTGACCGCTATGGTGCTCACAATCAACCACTGCGGAGCGCTGCCGGGGAACGCAATCGGAAGAAACGCGTCGAGCAGCCGGACTACCGAGAATCCAATCAGGATCGTAACCGCCTTAAGTAAGGCTCCTTTCCTCATGTCACCACCTCCCTTGGGGCGTCCGAGGGTTTCGGAGTGCCGTCCCACTGGGCCTAAGCTACACCCGACGCATCATTCCACGAAGGAATTGATGAGGAATAACATGTTTTATTGTCAATTACTTAGCCAGAACCCTAT
>ODAK010006326.1_pt1 | contig 11961 bp, 6 predicted proteins | sample 1539591 | NCBI WGS metagenome assembly ODAK01 (sample SAMEA3539303, study PRJEB22396) | soil metagenome | biome: tundra; feature: field; material: soil | place: USA | collected 2010-05 | depth 0.15 m | reverse complement strand
AGGCGACTCGCGAGCAAATCCTGCTGGCGGTCGATGGGGCCTTCTTCTCGGCTCAGCAAGCCCAGTCGGTGACCCTGGTCGCGCAGCAGACCGTCACGGCCCGGCAGATATTTCTCGAACAGGTCAACGCGCTCGTCACCAACCAGATGAAATCCGAGCTTGACCTCAGTTTTGCCAAAGTCAACTTAGAGGATGGCAGACTCCTGCTGAGCAAGGCGCAGAACGACTTGCAAGCCGCCTTCGCGCAGCTCGCCAACCTGATGGCCCTGCGCGAGCCGAAGACCTACCACCTGGTGGAGGAGCCGTTGCCGCCGGAGCTTTCGACCAATATTTCGGAATTTGTTCAGCAAGCCCTCCAGTTCCGGCCCGACTTGCTCAGCCTGCGGAACTCGCAGGAAGCGTCGCTCAAATTCGCCCGGGCAGAGCGGGCCTTGCGTTATCCCACCTTCTCCGCCGTGGGCAGCGCCGGCGTGGTTCCCATCGGCAATTCTGCGTTGGGGGACAATTACGCCGCGGGCGGTCTGATCCTGACCCTGCCGCTCTACGCCGGTGGCCTCTACTCCGCGCGGCAACAGGAGGCCGAGCTGCGCTCCCAGGCGGCGGCGGAAAGCCTGCGCGACCTCGAGAACAATGTGGTCCGGGATGTGCGCATCGCCTGGCTCAACGCCCAAAATGCCTTCGACCGGCTGCGCATCACCGCCCAGCTCCTGGATAATGCCAAGCAGTCCTATGAGCTCGCCCAGGCGCGCTATGCCAACAAACTCAGCTCAATCGTGGAGTTCAACCAGGCGCAACTCAATCTGCTTTCGGCCCAGATCGCTTATACCGACACCCAATACGAATACCTGCTCCAGCGGTCAGCCCTTGATTACCAGACCGGCTCGTTGCACTGAGCGTAGCCGCCCCCGTGTGCGATCTTCGGTTCTCCCTTGACCGGACGGCAGTATTCGATTCGGAGGGAATACGCAGCGAATGCAGGAGAAAGAGCGCAGAGTGCAGAAAAAGCTCAATAAGGGGCTGCAAACACAGGGGTTTTCGCGACCCACATGGGGACTACACCGGGGTATATCCAGGGTGCCTCCGGGACATAGCCGGCGTAACACGGGGCATGCCACCAAGAAGGAAGGAGGAAGGAAGCGTGGAGAATGCGGAAAGCAGAAGCTGAGGGCCGCTTCGGAAGTGCAGCAAGCGCAGAGGGTTACGCGATTCCGATGGGGGCACTATCGGAATACTACCCGCACAATCGGGTCAGACTATGGGTTGGCCCGACCACAGGTGAAGAAGCGCCGGCCTTCGGTGGTCCTGCTTCCGGGCCCGCTCACTCTGGCCGCGGCCGGTTCTTGTATTTCTCGTAGAGCCGCGTGTGGCGGTTTTCGAGGCTAACCTCCTTGCCTGCAATCCACATCCGCTTCACGTTGGCACGAATGTCCAGGATGTCGCCATCGGCGGCGAAGAGAGTTGCTTCCTTGCCGGGCTCGATGGAGCCGAGTCGATCAGCCACACCGGCAAGCTGGGCTGGGTAAAGCGTCAGGCCCTTAAGGGCCTCGGCTTCGGGCAGACCGAAGGCGACCGCCTGCGCCGCGGAATAAGGCAGGTTCCGGATAAGCGGGGCATTGAAGCTATCCGAACCAAGGCAGAACGTGACCTGCACTCCCGCCCGGTGCAGAATGTCGGGTGCCCGGAACTGAACGTCGTAAGAGGCCGTGTCGCGCACTGGTTGAGTGAACGTGTGCCCATAGATTACAGGGATTCTCTTCGCCGCCAACAGGTCGGCGGCCATCCAAGCATCGCGGCCCCCGGCCAGTATGACTTTCCAGTGATTCGTATCGGCCCAATTGATGGCCGCCCGGATTTGGCGGACCTCGTCGGCATGAACCGTGATGGGCAGTTCGCCGCGCACGTAAGGCAACATCGCTTCCCAGGCGGGAATTTGTTCCGGTGCCGGGGTGTTACCCTTCACCGCGGCGTCCTTGGCTTTGGCATAAGCCTTGGCTTCCTCGAAGAAATCCTCCGCGGCCTGGAGCCGGGCACGGCGTTCCTTGGCCTGGTCTTCGAGTGACTTCCACTTTGATTTGTCCCGCGCCTTATCCTTGGGCGTGGTCTCGAGTTCCATGCTGGGCCAGAACAAATGGAGCGCGATGGGTTTCCTGATCGTCATCTGCTCGGTGGTCCAGCCGGCGGTCGCGAGCAGCGCGGACTGGCCGGAGATAATGTGGCCTGCCGGCACGGGCTCAAAAGACGTGATGCCATTGGCGCGCGTGACCGGGATCAGCTCGGAATCAGGATTCACCGCAATCCACGATTCGACATCCGGCGTGAAATCATCACCCACCTCGGTCGTGTCTTGCGTGGCCCGGACGCCGCTGATTTCTGTCAGGCCGAGGACGGTGTTCAGCGCGATGATCCCCGGGTAAAGATGCTGGTCGCGGAGATCCAGGGTGGCCGCCCCGCCGGCTGCAACGGCCTTTCCGACGGCCGCGATCTTCCCATCCTGGATAAGCACTTGGCCCGGCGCGAACGTCTCGCCCGAAACTGTGTGGACGGTAGCACCGGTGAGGAGAAGGCCCTCAGCGAGAGCGCATGGTAGTGAGCCGCCAATGCCGATCGCCAGCAGAAGCAGGCAAACCCAACTGGGGATTGGAACCAGAGCAGTGGAGCTAGGCTTTCTCATACGCGGCTATTCCTCCTCCAGGCAGTGACGGTCACGGCCATCGAACTCGTGCTCGAGTGAAACGCGGAAGAAGGAGTCATCCCCTCCACCCCCACCCCCGCCGTCCTCCCCGCCAGCGGACAGCTTTGCGAGCTTCTTTGCCTTGGCCAGGAGGTTCGCGCGTTCCTTCTCCAGCCCGGAGATGCGCTCAGCGTTAAGCGCGCGGTCAAAGTATTTCTTCCCGTCAATCCAGGTCTGCAGACAGACGGTGCCTGAGTCGAGCGGCGGCTTGGACCAGATCGCGAAATCCGCATCCTTGCCCGGCTCCAGCGAGCCGACGCGCTGGTCCATACGAAGCTGGCGAGCAGGGTTGATGGTTACAAACTTGAGCGCCTCCAACTCCGGTGTGCCGCCATATTTCACGGCCTTGGCGGCCTCCGTGTAAAGTCGGCGCGCTAGCTCGGACGAGTCCGAGTTAAAAGCGACCACTACCCCGCGGTCGCGCAGGAGGCTGCCGTTATAGGGAATCGCGTCATACACCTCGAACTTGTACGCCCACCAATCTGAGAACGTGGAGGCCCCCGCGCCGTGTTTCGCAATCTCATCGGCCACCTTATACCCTTCGAGCACATGCTCGAGGCTGCCGATCTTCACGCCGAACTGCTCCATCAAGCGCAGCAGCATCAGGATTTCGTCCTGGCGATAGGAGTGGCAGTGAATCCAGCGCCGACCCTGGAGAATCTCGCCTATCGCTTCGAGCTCCAGATCGCGCCTTGGGGGGAGGGTGGACAGGCGGGAGGCCTGTTCCACTTTGGCTAAGTAATCTCGCGCGGCGGTGAAGCGGTTGGCAATGAAGGTGCGCACACCCATGCGGGTTTGGGGAAAGCGCGTTACGTTCTTGTCGCCCCAGTTCGACTGCTTCACGTTCTCCCCCAGCGCGAACTTGATGCCGGGCGGCGCGGCGACGAAGATCAAGCCCTCCGGGCTGGCGCCGTCGCGGAGCTTGATGACGCAGCTCTGCCCGCCAATCGGGTTGGCGGAGCCGTAGAGCAAATTGACCGCAGTGACCCCGCCGGCAAGCTGCTGGTAAAGGGTGTCCGTCTCGGAGTTGACCACATCGCTGATGCGCACCATGGCACTCGATGGCAGCGTCGATTCGTTCACGGCGCCGAGAATGGCCGTGTGGCTATGGGCATCAATCAGGCCGGGCGTGACGTGCAGGCCCTGGCCGTCGATCACCAGCGTGTCTGGCCCCGCCTTGACCTCGCCCACATATCCGACCACCCCGATCTTGCCACCCGACACCAGGATCTGGGCATTGGTCAGGACGCCATTCGTGCCGCACGTCCACAACGTCGCATGCTCAATGAGGATGGCCTTGGGCTCCGCCAACGGCCCGCGCCCTTCCAGCGGCGAGCGCGCCATCCGTGCCTGCTGCAGCTCGCGCAATTGCTCCTTCTTCTGGTCCCCGGCTTTGCCGGATGCCTTCTCCTCGCTTGATGTCCCTTCCTTCTTCTCCTGCTTTACGGTCTCGGGGCCGGATTTGCGCTCCTCACCGGGGACGCGGTGGATCCGCCCGTCGATCCAGACCTCGCGAACTTTCGCCGCGGGGTCGAAGTAGTTGGTTCCTGCCACCACCGTCAGGTTTGCCAGCTTGCCGGCCTCGATTGTGCCAAGCTGGCTTTCGACGCCGCACAGCCTGGCGGGCACGGTTGTCAGCGCCGCCAATGCGTCGGTTTCCGCCAGGCCGCGGTCCAGGGCCAGCCGCAGGTTCGGGCGGAACTTCTTTGGGTCACTCAGGCCATAGGTCGTGAGCGCGAGTTCGCAGCCTTGCTGGCGGAGCAACGCCGGGTTCTCGGGCGCCCAATCCCAGGCGCGCAACTGGTCGAGCCCCACCTGCTCCCAGTCGCCTTCGTCCGGAAGCTTCGGCAGGGTGGGGAAGTCGAGCGGGACGATGAACGTCGCCCCGGTGGCTTTGGCCAGGTCGGGCCGGCGCCATTCCTGTCCGGAGGAGATGAGGCAGCAATCGAGCCCGAGTTCGCGCGAGATCTGGGCGGCGCGGTCCGCCATCAGCGCGCTGCCCGGCTCGAGGACAACCCGCATCTTTCTGCCCGCAGCAGGGGCAAGCGCTTCGAGGGCAGGATTGAACTCGGGCCGTTTGCGGTCTTGCGGATGCTTCTGATAATCGGCGTGATCGAGCGCATAGTGGCGCGCGTCGAAGAAGCTCTGCCGCACCGAGGCGATGACCCCCATCAGCGAGCCGGGATAGGCGCGCTCATCGCCGGCACGCGTCTCGAACACAATGTGCTGGAAGACATCGGGCCGGATGACGACGTCATTGGGGTTTTCGTCGGACAATGCGACCAGCGCGCTGGTGCCGCGGATGATGCCTCGGGACGGGACAATCACACCAGCGGTAAAGCCCAAAGCGCGCAGCGGCGCCAAAGTCTTGTCTTTTGGCGAGTAGTCCCGCACCGCCCGATACTCCGGCGTAACCCTGACCACGGCTTCGCCCGGGCCCGGGTTGCCCATGTCAGTCTGCGTCCCGGGCGCGCCGTAGAACCTGACCCCTCCAGATGTCAGGCCGGCCGCCGAGACGGGCTCGACATAAGATGTAGTCACCGGGGAGTTGGTGGCGCTGACAACGAGGTAGGGATCAATGAACCCGGCGTAAATGGTCATCCCCTTCATATCCCAAACGCGCGCGTCAGCCGGTGCCGGGATATCTTTGCCGACCGCCTTAATGAATCCATCGCGAATTACAATGGAGCCCTCATCCAGGACCTCGCCTGGCTTGATCACGACCCTGCCGCCGACCAGGGCGTGGACGCCGAGCGGCAGCGGGCGGAAACCGGGGGGCAGGAGGTCGCTGGCCGGCAACGGACCGGCCAGCAAACTGAACTGGAAAGCCCAGAGAAGAACCGAGCGCTTGGTCTGATTAAATGGTCGAGGCGGCTTGCTCATCTGCGGCATTCAGTATGGAAACAGCGCTGACCCATGACAAGCGGGAGGTTTTCGAAGGATGGAGAGGCCAAATGGGTGTTGAGGGCTGAGGGTTGAGGGTACCGGCGCGAGCATTCCGGCAGGTCCGGCAGGGCCACTTGACCAGACCTGATTTCGACTATAAGTTACAATGTAAGCTCGATTTGTTATGATCACCCGGGTCAACGGCCCTCAAGTGTGGCAGCGGTGGAAAGCAGCGAAGCGGTTGGCTCTTCTGGCGATCTTCGAGGACTCGGTCACGGGCATGCGGGTAAAGGAGTTCTGCCAGGGTCTTTCGCGTAATCTGGGCGAGCAGTGTCAAATCGTTGAGCATGTCTGGCTATTCAACACCCTTCGCCTGCGCGAACTGCAGGAGATTGCCGCCGAGGAAGCCTCCGCGTCCGACCTCGTCGTCATTTCCGTTCACCAGACCGAGGGTCTGCCTGACGACGTGAAGAACTGGATTGACCTGTGGCTCCGCCAAAAAGGCTCTCGCCACGCTGTGCTCCTGGCCCTGCTTGATCCCCCCTATGAGGGAGCCTCCGGCCCGACTGAGGCGTATTTGGAGGAAGTCGCCACGCGGGGAGGCATGGAGTTTCTGGTTGGATCAACGGATGTGCCGGTGTCCGGCTGGCACGCGCGAGGGCGGGGCGGCGACGTCGAAGCGTGAAACCCGTCGAATCCGTGTAACCTAGCCAGCACTTTGGCGGTCTATGTCTATAACTTGGGCGCTCCGGGACGCGTCGCCGCTCGGCGGCTGCACAGCACCTGCGCCCCGCTCGGGAACCGGGCGGCAGGGGGGAGGAAAGCTTCAAAGAAGGTTACAACAGGCTTGCAACATGCCTGCAACTACCTTGCAACTACGGACGCACTACGGTGTTTGTCCGGCATTGCACCCATTTTACTCCTTTGACCCCCTGACTGCTCTGACGGCGGGACGTCGGCCCAGGTTCGCCTTGAAATCAACTTCATAGCCGTTGATGGGCTGCCGGGTCCGAATAAAGATCCGCTGACCAACCTCCCCTTTCCCGATCAACGTTTGACGGTCGTGTTTTGGGCGAGCCACTGGATATCCATCCATGAATCACCGGCCGTAACATTTAACGCCAGGTAGGAGTTGCTCGGGGGCGGTTTGATTTTGCTTCCCAACCATTTATGCATATCCAGATGACCGTCGGTGAAGGAAAAGCCCCCGGCGCCGTGGTGGGGGCTGGCGGGGAAATCAATGATTTGGGCCGCGCTGGGAGGGTCCGTCGGCTGGGCGCCCGTGCAGACGTTGGCAAAAGCCGAGTCGTTGATACTGCTCGGATGCTCATCCACGAAAAGGAAGGTCTTGGCGGGGATCACAATCTGCGCGCCGTTGGCGTAGGTGCGCCAGACGGTTTGGCCAGGATTGGGAGCCTTGTCGAGCCATGTGCCGGTGCTGAAGGCCTGGCTCATGGAGTAGCTGCGCACGCGCGGCTTCCAGACGCCATTGACGGAGACGGCGGATTGGTCGGCTGGGCATTTGAAAGCGGCTGCGTTTGAGCCGGTGTAGGACCTAAGGGGACTCCTGGCAATGGCTTGGTTTACGTCCCAGTTCAAGGACGTGGCACTGAAACTCAATACACCGGTGCACCAATTAACGCGGCCCGAGATGCCGTTCTCACAGGTAAGGAGCGAGTTATTGTAGTCGCCATTATACATGCTCCAAGCCACGGTGAGCTGCCTGAGGTTGTCGAGGCATTTGAAGGCTGGACTGTTTGCCCTGGTTCTGGCCAGCGCGGGGACCAGGATGGAAGCGCCCAGGGCAATCATGGCAATCACCACCAATAGCTCTAGAAGGGTGAAGCCGGCCGGATGACGGGTTGTTTTCATGGGGGGTTGGGGGCTCTTTAATGGGCGACGATCCGATAGAACCGGCGGTCGGCGGCTGGCGCAAGGTCGTTGAGGTATCCTTGAGTTCCGACGACGGAAATGCCACCGGCAAGGTTCTGCCAGGCAGAGTCATTGAGGTCGTTCTTGAACTGGACGCGGTAGGTCTTGCCAGGCAGCACCGGCCAGGAGATCCAAGGTCCCTGAGCCGGTGTGGCCCCGGCGCTAATCCCGGCAGAGAACAAAGGGATGGGGGCCGAAGTGGACAGGGCAAAGGAGAAGATGTCGTTGCCATTATTGAAATCCCCAGAGGTGAGATCAGAGGCTGCGCTTTGGAAGATGAGGATTCCTCCGTTGCCGCTGAAAAGAGGGGCGAAGGATCTATTGTTCCCGCTAGAGGTTCCAAACCGGTTGACGCTCAGGAGAGTCGTTATGCCATTGGTGCGATCGTAGAGGAACACATCGGACAGGCCGTTAGTATCCCCCGGAACAATATCCGAAGCCGAGCTGCGGTAAGCCACGAATCGTCCGTCGGCGCTGATATCCGGGGAATCGGACGGCCCATTGGGCGCGCCGGGTGAGGCGCAGCTTAGGCTGATCAGGAGATTCGTGCGGTTCTGAAAGTCGTAAAGATAGATGTCGCTGACGCCGTTCGTATCAGTCGGCGACTGAGCTGCGATAGTGGCATAAGCGAGGAATCGGCTGTCCGCGCTGAAGCGCAGTCCGGCATGGGATGCAGGACATTGAGGGCTGACGATGAAGTTGGTGCCGGCAGTCCGGTAGCGCGCGTATAAGGAACCAGCTTGCGACCAAACAATCCACTTCCCGTCCGGGCTTGCTTGCGCGGAGGATGCTGAAGTTCCAACCGAGAAAGCGCAGAGCTGGGTGCCGGCTTGCGCATCCTGCACCGTCATGGAAGCACTGGTCGCTGAAAACGAGAGATACAGGCGGTTAGGAGTCATCGTGGAGGAATAGAGGCCGCCTGTGGTAAGCGCTGTATTCGTGCGGGCCTGCAAGTCACGCATGAAGAGATTCTCGGTGCCGGAGAATGTGCCGCGCGCGAGGTTGGTCGCTTTGCTGTGGAAGAAGAGGAACCGGTTATTCGCGCCGATCATGGGCAGATAGGAATCCCCGCTCCCAGGGCTGACGCCGTTCGTGCCGAGGCTGGCCAAGATCGTAGTCCCCGCCTGCAGGTCCCGTACAAACACGTCCCGTGCCCTGTTGGTATCCCCTGCGACGAGGTTATCGGCACTGCTGGTGAAGGTCACAAAGCGGCCATCGGGACTGATCGCGGGATCGGTCGAGGCTCCGTCGCCGGTGCTCACACCGTTGGTGCTGACGCTGACGAGAATGTTCGTGCTGGTCACGAGGTCGCGCACAAACACATCGCTGCATCCGTTCGTGTCACCGGGCACGAGATTATCTGCGTCACTGGCAAACGCCAAATACCGGCCATCCGCGCTGAGGCAAAGCGGCGAGAATGTGCCGGGACCATTAGGCGTGAGGCACGGCAGGGTTGTGTCCCGGACGGAAATCAACTCCGTGAGCGCAGCCGCCGGGTCCCGCACGAACACGTCGTAATAGCGGTTGCGATCATCCGGGACGAGGTTCAACCCAGCGGATTCGAACGCGACCAGACGACCATCCGCGCTTAGGCGGGGGATAGTCGCCAGACTGACCCCGGCACCCAGGCCGTTGGTGTCGGCGTCCACCAGGGTTGTGGTGGCGGATAGAAGGTCTCGAAGATACAAGTGGAGGTCGCCCGCCAGGGTGTTGGCGACCAGATTGGTGGCATTGCTCAGGAAGACGACAAACCGCCCGCTGTTGTCGAGAGCCGGCCAATCGCATGTGGAATTAGGAGGCACCGTATTGCTCAAGTCGCCACTGGCGAGGGTCGTCGTGCCGCTCTGCGCATCCCAGACGTAAATGCCAGTGTTGGTTCCAAGCGTGCCGCTCGCGTTGCCGACAAAAGCGACGAATTGGCCGTCCGGAGTCATCGCCAAGCTGCGGGCATCCTGGTAAACGGCGGTCGGAACGCTGGCGTTGGTATTGATGACATCGGTCGTGCCGGTCAGCAGACTGTAACGGAGGATGACGCCTGCGGGAGCAGCACTGGTGGAAAACCAAGGGCTGGACTCGTAAGCAACAAATTGACCGTCGGCACTGATGGCGTGGTTGTAGGAAACCGCGTTGGTCGCCCCCATTGCTCCAGCCACTACCGGGCTCGCTCCAGCGCTGATCCAGGAGGTGGTTCCCCCGGCGAGATCCCGGACGAAGATGTCCCCCGTGCCCGACATTCCCGGCACGAGATTCCCCGCAGAACTATAGAACACCACATAACGGCCATCGGGCGTGATGTCAGGAGCCTCAGAACTGCTGGTCGGGAAGCCGGCCGAGCCGGCAGGGGTGGTACCCACGCTGGCGAGGGTTGTCCGCCCCGTCTGCATGTCACGGACGAATACATCGGGGATACCGTTGGTATCTCCGGGCACGAGATTATCGGCAGCGCTTACAAACGCAACATAGCGTCCGTCCGGCGTCATCACCGAGCTCCAGGAGGCTCCATCGGCCGGCCCATTGTTGGTGCATGCGCTCACAAGCAGAGTCGTGCCCGCCACCAGATCGCGCAGAAACACATCATTCACACCGTTCGTGTCGCCTGGAACGAGATCGCTGGCGCTGCTTTCAAACAGCGCATAACGACCGTTGGTGGACACGGCAACGGGCACAGAATCTCCGTTGCCGCCGACGTTGTCGGGGAGGTTGATGCTGACGAGGGTGGTCGTCGCATTGCTTCGGTCACGCAGGAAGACATTCTGCACGGGCACCGGGCCAGGCCTGGAGCTGCTGCTGGCATTGTTAAGAAGGTTGCCCGCCGCGCTGGAAAAGAGAACATAGCGACCATCGGGGCTCAAGCTGGGGACCAAGGAATCCGCACCTCCGCCCGCAGCCGGGTTCTGTGAAGGATCTGGGAGGGAGACCAGTTGGGCGGTTTGGGCGTCCAGCTCCAACGTGATGCCGCCAGGCAGCAGCAGGGCAAGAACCAAGCCCGGCAGAAGAAGAGAGGCACACCCAGCGAGCTTTATACCCACTTGCCAACCAAAGCGCGGAGTTGTCATAGGAACAAGCCGTCTTCTAAGTTTGCTCCCTGCCCATGGTGAGAGGCACCGATCTTCTCTAACCGGTGCCATTGAGCGCCGGAACTATGAGATGGTCAAGGCTTTTGAGGTTCCTTGCGATGGCCGCGAGGGAACGCAGAGATCGTGTAGGGGGGTAAGAAGGCGGATCTGCTGGATGCCGAGGCGGTGTGCAATTCTACCCACGCAATGCTGATGAGCTCTTGTGCGCGGACGCCCATGGTAGCTCGGTCCGAGTAAGACGGGCCAACGTCGCGACCCGGCACTGGATTGTTAGTCCCTTCGAACGCTAGCCATGCCGGAGTGGTGGCGGTGCGGCAGGGTGGGTTCGCACATTTTGTCAAGTGAATGACAACAATTATGCGTGCTCCGGGTGGAATCATTTGTTGCTTGTGACTGGTTTGGGGTTATGTTGCCAGGTATGGATTGGCAGCAGACGGTGTCGTTAGTAGTAGTTGCCTCCTCAGCGGTTATGCTGGTGGGGAGCAAGTTCCGCCGGCGCAAGTTTAGTTTCGAGCGGGACACGCATTGCGGTTGTGCTTCAGTGCAGGAATCGTCCCCCCAAAGCTCAATCGTGTTTCGCGCTCGCAAAGGGCAGCGTCCCGAAGTGGTAGTGAAGATGAGGTAACAACGCGCTTGCGAAGCCACACCGACTGAGATAACATTCGTTTCGCTCAAGATGGCCATGTGCAAAGTCAGTTCCTCCGTGCATTTTGTGACGCGCTCTGCCGCGGGGGGGCAGGAAGTATCGGCGAGCGCGCATTGGGTGCCCAACACGGACGTTTACGCGACGGACAACGGCCTGGTGGTGAAGGTGGAGCTGGCGGGGATGCGGAGCGAGCACCTGGAGATCACGGTGGAGGGGAGCCGGATGCGAATCGCCGGCAACCGGCCGGATGGATGCCGGGCCGCCAAGGCCAGCTTTCTGGTAATGGAGATCAATTACGGTCCCTTTGAAAGCGTTCTGGAGCTGCCTGTGGGCTACGATTTAAGCCAGGCCAAAGCGGCTTACCTAAACGGGTTCTTGCGGATTGATGTGCCGGTGGCACAGCGGCACGTGAAAAATACCAGGGTGCTTGTTGCCGAAGGGAATTAATCCTTTCGCCGAACTTTTCTCAGGGCGGCAGCATGTATATTTGCAGTATGGCGTGACCATGACCTCGCCGGAGACTGAATTTATTAGCATTTTGGGAGCTGCCGGGAGTCCGGAAGCGCCGCCGCACGTCTCGTCCCGGTCCTTACCGGAGGTGCTGCCGATTCTGGGCTTGTCGGACATTGTGATTTTTCCCGGGATGGTGGCGCCGCTGCTGGTGGAGACGGCGCAGAGCACAAAACTCA
>ODAK010006325.1_pt1 | contig 11962 bp, 15 predicted proteins | sample 1539591 | NCBI WGS metagenome assembly ODAK01 (sample SAMEA3539303, study PRJEB22396) | soil metagenome | biome: tundra; feature: field; material: soil | place: USA | collected 2010-05 | depth 0.15 m | reverse complement strand
AACACGTGCTGAGCGATGAAGACATCAACCGCATTGCCGACTACCTCTGGTCGAAGCAGCAACTGAAGAAGGAAAGCTGGTAGATGGCTAGCCCTTATTACAGGTGACCCGCAGAGCCGATTGGTTTGAGATTTACACATTCCGTGCTTCAAGGGGATGTCCTGAGCCGCAACCGAATAGGTTCAATAAGTCATTAATGACATGGTCCGCCGCCGAAACCTCATCGGAGGTATAAGGGATGAACAGGAGGTGTTCCATGGAAATTCACACGATCGGCATCGATCTTGGTAAGACGGTTTTTCACCTTGTTGGTCTTAACTCGCACGGCGAAGTTGTGGTGCGGAAGAAATGCTCCCGCAACCAGATTTTGCGCTTCACCGCGAACCTTCACGTGTCCTTGATTGGTATGGAAGCTTGTGGAGGTGCTCACTTTCTAGGCCGTGCTCTGCGCGAGCAAGGACATGATGTCCGTCTGATGCCGGCCCAATATGTGAAGCCCTACGTAAAGACGAACAAAAACGACTTCATCGATGCGGAAGCTTGTGCCGAAGCTGTAGGACGGCCGAATATGCGCTTCGTACCGATCAAGACGGATGATCAACTTGATCTGCAGTCCCTGCATCGGGTGCGGGAACGCTGGGTGGCACGGCGCACCGCGGTGGTCAACCAAATGCGTGGATTGCTGCTGGAACGTGGCATCACGATCCGGAAGGGTCGCCGCTACATAGAGGAGTCGTTGCCCGGGATTCTGGAGGATCCGGAGAACAAGCTGTCGGGCGCATTGCGGGTGCTGCTGACGCAACTGCATCTGGAGATGCAATACCTCGACCGACAGGTCGAGGAATCCGACAAGCTGATCCTGGGCATCGCCGGAGAACTGGAACCTTGCCGGCGGCTGGTGGCGATCCCCGGCATCGGTCCGATCATAGCAACTGCCACTATCGCTGCGATCGGGAACGGAGCGGCCTTCAAGAAGGGCCGCGGATTTGCTGCCTGGTTGGGAGTAGTTCCAGGGGAACACTCCACTGGAGGCAAGCAAACGCTAACCGGTACCAGCAGACGCGGGAACAAATATCTTCGAAAGCTCTTTGTGCAGGGAGCACATTCTGTCCTGCTCCAGAAGACGAAACAATCTACCGGCCTGAGCAAGTGGCTAGATCAACTCACATCACGCAAGCGTATTCAAGTGGCTACGGTAGCTATGGCCAATAAGATGGCGCGCATGGCTTGGGCGGTACTGTCCAAAGGAGAAGCCTATCGGCCTCCGCTGCTGCCACAGACTGCTGGAGACTGAAATGACCGGCCTGCAGATGACGCCTGTCACAAGCACAGGCTTGGAAATCGCTGCGCGATTCCCACATCCGCAGACCAGCGGCGACGGCTGACTGAACTGAGTTTTTTAAATCCAGCCAGGTTTGCTGGCGAACCATGAGATGGCACAACGGTCGATCCCGGCGCTCCCGAAACCTGTACCCGTCAACAGCCTAGCCAAGGCCGTGTCATTAAATAGAACGAGGGCGCAGCGCATTCCATCCAGGCCAGGAGACAATTCTCCAACAAAGGCCGCATACATGTGCGCAGACCAACACGCCACTCCCATTTTTCGCTTGCAAAACGGCGGCGGACCATACATGACGAGTAAGCAATCGAGGCCAGGGCGATACGAGTCCTGATATATCGGCATTTCTTCTGAAATGCATCGTGGAGTTGATTTGTCCCCGTGGGGTCCATGCTCTGCGGTTGTTTCCTGGGTACCCAAGCACTCAGTCAGGACAAGCGGACTGCACAAACCAAGGTAGTCCAAATGATGCTGCCCAAACCCGCTCCGCTGGCAAAAGCGGGGTAAAGTTGTTCCCAACAGCGCTTGTTGTTCCTTTGTGTTCCCACGCACGGACGGGGAAAGTCCAGAAACCTACTGTAAGTTCTTTAAAATATGGTAGGCACGATTGGACTCGAACCAGCGACCTCTTCCGTGTCAATTAGGAAGATGATCGTAACCCATTGATTCTAAAGCGCACTGATGGCTCAGAAAGCGCACATAAGCACCCTAAAACACCCTTCAGCACCCTAATCGAACCCTAAAGTTCGCAAGAAAGAAGAGGTCAGGAGGGAAGAGGCGGTCTTAGCGTAGTCGCATCTGAAGGCACGCAACGCTTCAGACTCCCCGGCTACCATCTCATGGCTCCTGAACTCCCCTCGATGGCTTCATGGTTGTTTGCCTGTCTTCATGTATACATGAAAGCATGCGAGCATAAAGTCACTCATCGTCGTAAAGTCGAGCTGAATGGCCGCAAGCTTGGCCGCCTTAACGTCACTTGCTGACCACCTGACCTGTAGAGGTACCACCTTGGCCTTCGGTGCCGGTTTGCCCCGCTTCGGCTCGACCGGTGCCGTGGGTACCTGCGCCGCCTTGGGTTCAGGCACCGGTCCGTTCATGATGTCTCGGTCTAGTGCAGTTGCCTTGGCCATATGGCGCTACCCCCTGCGTGTTTCCATGGTCTCATGCAGGCATGATTTCACGTTGGTCCACAAGGCCGCCATCTCCTTTGCAGCAGTTCCCCGTGGCTCCGCCTCGGTAATGGTCTGGCCCTTGAGGTACGGGGACTTGTAGGCTGTGCGATCACAAATCCCTGGATCTGGCGCACAAAACCTACAACAGGGTGGACCAGAGGGTGCATGAACGAACGAATCAGAACGAGGGTAACGACGGGAACTCGTCAAATCCACGCACAAGCATGTCTTTCACACCCAGCGGGTTTAAGTTACCGACAGCCCCCTTTTCTCGTATTGGTCCTTTTAAGAAACCCTCTCCCCGAAAGGGAACACATGAAACTGCTCGCGGCATTTTACTCGGCCCCTTCCACGGCGACACCAAGCTGAACGGGATTGCCGCGTGGCAACCCGAGTGAAATGATCGCGGCCAGTAAGACCATTGCCGCAGATCCCCAAAGGCAACCGTTGAATCCAGCTGCTTGGAAGATGAGCCCCGACAGCAAGGTGCCGAGAAGCCGGCCTCCCGCATTGGCCATGTAATAGAACCCGACGTTGATTGCAACGCTGTCTTCATCCGTATAGGCAAGCACCAGGTAGGAATGAACCGCAGAGTTGATCGCAAACAGGACCGCGAAGGCAGCAAGCCCAATCATCAGCGCGACGCTCGGATTGAGTCCGGCGCGAAGTGCGCCAATCAATCCGAGAGGAACGATTAGCAAAATGAAAGCCCAATGCTGCGCTGCCGGCCCATCGACTTTCTCCCTCCCAATCGATCGAAGGATGTCTGGAACAAGCGCCTGAATGATGCCGTAGCCAACGAACCAGAGGGCTATGAAAGCGCCTACGCCGGTAAAGGTCCAACCGAGTTGTGACAGGAAGAGTGGCAATCCCACCACGAACCAGACATCGCGAGCCCCGAACAGGAAGAGTCTCGCCGCCGAAAGCCAGTTGATTGCCGCGCTCTTTGAAAAGAGGGATGAGAACTTAACCTTTTTCTTCGAGCGCCCAATTCCTGGCGGTAAGGCAATGACGGTGCCGAGCAGCACAATCAGAAGTCCCGCCGCCATTGCAATGAGCGATCCGACAAAGCCGAGGGTAGCGAGCAGGAAACTACCGACAAAGAAGCCCGCACCCTTCAGTGCGTTCTTCGAACCTGTGAGACGAGAGACCCACTTGAAGAGAGTGCCTTCGGTATCGTCGGGCACGACCACCTTGATAGCACTCTTCGCGCTCATCTTGGTCAGGTCCTTCGCAATGCCGGAGAGAGCCTGGGCCGCCATGACATACGCAACGGATAAGAAGCGCGCCCACGATGGCTGCAACAGCCCCAGCATGAGCAGCGCGAAGATTTGCAGCGCAAGGCCGCCGTACAGTGTCGTCTTCAGACCTGATCTGGAAGCGATCCATCCGCCAAGAAGGTTCGTAACGATGCCGAAGAACTCATAGAAGAGAAACAGAAACGCGATTGTGATGCCACTGTATCCGAGCTTGTAAAAGTGCAGAACGACGAGCATACGAAGTGCGCCGTCTGTGAGCGTAAAGCCCCAGTAAGCAAACGTAACGAGGGCATAGCTGCGAATGCCATTCACTTGGTCAGCCCTCAGCCTTCACTGGGAGTGATGCGGCTATCTTCGCTGCGAGTTCTACCATCCGATTTGCATAGCCCCATTCGTTGTCGTACCAGGCCAGAATCTTAACCTGGGTGCCGTCGATCACCATCGTTGAGAGCGCATCGATGATCGAAGACCGTGGGTCATTGAGGAAGTCCACTGAGACCAAGGGCCTCCCCTCGTATCCCAGGATGCCCGCGAGCTCGCCTTCTGCGGCGGCTTTCAAGAGGCCATTCACTTCCTCGACTGTCGTGGGCCGTTGCACCTCAAATACACAGTCGGTGAGTGATGCATTCAGGAGCGGGACCCGTACAGCGACTCCATTCAATTTGCCCTGGAGTTCCGGATAGATGAGTGTGATTGCCGTCGCCGAGCCGGTAGTCGTCGGAACAAGCGACGCCAGAGCGGAGCGGGCGCGGCGAAGGTCTTTATGCGGAGCATCGACGATTGTCTGCGTATTTGTCACGTCATGGATCGTCGTGACCAGACCGTGACGTATGCCCAGTCCTTCATGGATGACCTTCACAATGGGAGCGAGGCAGTTGGTGGTACACGATGCTGCCGTAATAATGTCGTGCGCCTGGGGATCGTAGAGATGGTCATTGACACCCATCACAATGTTCAACGCGCCCTGCTTGACAGGCGCAGCGACGAGAACTTTCTTGACACCGCGTGAGAAGTAAGGCTTCAGTGTTTGGGGTGTCAGCATCTTTCCGCTGCATTCAAGTACAAGATCAACAGCGGACGCCTCCCACGGGACATCACCGGGCTGTGACGCATCTGTAAATGCAATCTGCTGACCCTCAACTGAGAGGCTGTCCTCGCTCGCTTCGATGCGTCTCGGCCACTTTCCATGCACACTGTCGAACTCCAGAAGGTGCGCAGCGGTATGCGGACCGCCCTTGAACTCATTGATATGCACAATCGAAAGATCGTCGCGACCCCATGCTGCGCGAAAAGCCAGCCTGCCTATTCGTCCAAATCCGTTGATACCGATTCGTGTCATTTCACCTCTTAATTGAAGACTTCATAAGGCCAAATGCGGTTTGGATATGCGGTGATCCCTCAGGCATCATTTCAAACTCAAGGGACGGCCAAATAGGTCAGGCTGGGCAAACCTTTGATGTGATTCTTTCTCTGATGAGCAAATGGTTGATGCCCCGGTTGATCTCGTTACGGAATACCCGAGCCCGCTCCCTAGCTCTTTCCAATGTCGTCCAGTTCCTTCTGCAGAGCGATGGAGCCGAGACTGGAAAGCGGCAAAGACAGGAAAATGCTGATACGCCGGTACAGTGCGGAGAAGGCCTGACCATAGGCGCGTTCGATATCTTCGGGAGTACCTTGAACGTCTACAGGGTCGGGTATTCCCCAATGCGCAGTTGTGGGTTGTCCAGGCCAGGTTGGACAAACTTCGTTGGCCGCTTTGTCGCATACAGTAAAGACGAAGTTGAGCTTCGGCGAATCCGGTTGCGAGAACTCTTCGCAAGACTTGCTCCGAAGATTAGTGGTGTCTAGGCCCGATTTCTCTAGCTGCCTAATGGCCTCTGGTCGCACTATGCCTGCCGGATGGGTCCCCGCACTATAGGCAGTAAAATTCGCCCGGCCTAGTCTGTTCATGATCGCTTCCGCCATGATCGAACGAGCAGAATTGCCAGTGCAGAGAAACATTACATTGTAGTGCTGCATAGAAGTTGTTCCCTCCTTAGCTTCGGTTAGGCTGCACTCGGCTTGATCGCGTAGACTTTCACGCTTGCCGCTGCGGCGTTGACGTCGTACTGAGAAAGCAGCGTGGTCAGCTCCGCGTGCAGCGAATCCGACTCGCTTGGCGCAGGAGTGCAGCAGGCCGATTCAATCACCTGGAATGGGCTGGCTTTATCCATTGAAGGCGAGCAGCAGCCTGCCTGGTTCTCGACCTTGGCGTAAGCATTCAGGTTCGCACCGCTGTCAATAATCTCTACATGGGCAAAGCCCGCTGCGAGCAGACCAGCTCGGTAGTCGTCAATCTTGATTGCTCCAGCAATGCAGCCAACGTAGGCGGCTACGCTGTTTGCGACCGCCTCAGGGAGTTCGCACTTCAAAGCAATATCGCTCAATGCCACTCGGCCACCGGGCTTCAGAATGCGGGCGATCTCACGAAAGACGGCTGGCTTATCGGGTGCCAGATTGACGACGCAGTTCGAGATAACACAATCGACCGACGCATCCGGCAGCGGAATCTTGTCGATGGTTGACTGGTAGAACTCAACGTTCGTATAGCCGCCTGCTTTGGCATTTGCACGCGCCCGTTCAAGCATGGCCGGGGTCATATCGATGCCGATGGCGCGGCCCTCCGGCCCCACCATTCTTGAAGCAAGGAACACATCGAGACCGCCGCCCGATCCGAGATCGACTACGACTTCGCCGGGACGGATGTGCGCAGTGGCTGTGGGGTTTCCACAAGACAGCCCCATGTTGGCGTCAGCCGGTATCGAGGTCAGCTCCTCTGCGGAGTAGCCGAACGCTTCTGCAACTGCCTGAACTCCCGCGTGGTCGTTCGATAGAGAACTTTCCGCGACCGCTCCATACTTCGATTTGACCGACTCAAGTACGTCTTTCGCCATGTCGTGCCTCCACAAACATATCTGTCAAGCCGACTATATGTGTTGCCAACACATTCGTCAAGGCGTATAAGTAAGCTATGGCGGCAAAAACATCAACCTTTAACATTGAACGATTCTTTCAAGCCCTCGGCGACACCACTAGGCTCCGCCTCCTTAACCTCATGGGAGAGCAGGAGATTTGCGTCTGCTACTTTGTGGAGATTCTGGAGCAAGCGCAGCCGAAGATTTCCCGGCATCTGGCATATCTGCGCCGCGCCGGGATCGTTGAGGCTAGGCGTGACGGCAAATGGATGCATTATCGGATCGTCATGCCGCCGAACATCGGTGCCTCCCAGGTTCTGCGCCAGACGCTCACGTGGCTGAAGGAGGAAAGAGCGATGCAGGCGGACCGGGCACGTCTTTCAAAGGCTTGCTGCAGTCCCGCGACGTTTACGGCTCTTCAAGGCGCACCCTTGCCAATTTCCGTCTGTTGCTCAAGCGCACCGGAGGCCAAGTGAACATCGCCAGCACGCCCTATACGCAAGGCCAGGTCTGCGCTCCTCTGCAGCGCAAGAAACTATCGTTTCTCGACCGATACCTGACTCTCTGGATATTCCTTGCAATGGCCATTGGAGTGGCGACCGGCCACTTCATCCCTGGCTCCGCCGGGTTCGTTAATCGCTTTCAGAGTGGCACGACGAATATTCCAATAGCCATCGGCCTGATCATCATGATGTTCCCGCCTCTGGCGAAGGTGCGGTACGAAAAGCTGGGCGACGTCTTCCGTAATAAGCGTGTCCTCTCACTTTCACTGGTACAAAACTGGCTCATTGGACCAGCGCTTATGTTCATTCTTGCCATCGTGTTCCTTCGCGATGAGCCAGCCTACATGCGCGGGCTCATTCTGATCGGAATCGCACGTTGTATAGCGATGGTCATGGTGTGGAATGAACTGGCAGGTGGTGACACTGACTACGTTGCCGGGCTCGTCGCGATCAACAGTGTGTTTCAGGTGCTCTTCTACAGCCTCTATGCGTGGGTATTCATTACAGTGCTCCCAAAGTGGTTCGGCCTTCAAGGAAGCATCGTCCAGGTCAGCATCGGTCAGATTGCAAAGAGCGTGGCAATCTATCTTGGTATTCCATTCGTTTCGGGGTTCATTACGCGCTTTGTTCTGATTCGGATTAAGGGAGAGGAATGGTACCGCACCCGCTTCATTCCCCGGATTAGCCCACTAACCTTGGTCGCCCTGCTCTTTACGATTCTGGTGATGTTCTCGCTCAAGGGTGACCTGATCGTGCGGCTGCCGCTCGATGTAGTGCGCATTGCACTTCCGCTGGTCGTCTACTTCGTCATCATGTTTCTGGTCAGCTTCTGGATGGGCAAGCGGCTCGGGGCAAACTACGCACAATCAGCCACACTTTCGTTTACTGCTGCGGGCAACAACTTTGAATTGGCAATAGCTGTGTCCGTCGCCGTCTTCGGCTTGAACTCCGGCGAGGCATTTGTCGGCGTCGTCGGTCCGCTCATTGAGGTGCCGGCGCTCATCGGGCTGGTCAACGTCGCATTTTGGATTAGGAGGCACTACTTCGCGAATGGAATCCGGGTCTTCTCAGTGCATCCGGTTGCGGACGCTCGGTAGAACATTCCTGGAGCTTCCCGGCTGACCGAGGATCAACTTGATCGGTTCATTCTCCGTAAGGTTCTTGAGCTGCATCAGCGGGTCCGTGATGATATCACTTCCCCTCAGGTTCCCTATGGAGGCAGTCATGACGGAAGAAAAGAATGGGCAAGAGAACTGGAGCCGCCTGCTCAAGTGGCTCGCCGTAATTGCGGTCATCGCTCTCCTCGTGTTCACCTCGTTCTTCCTAAGAGTGCCACACGGCGGGATTGAGTAACGGGAGAGGGCGGGACTATGACGCTAGAATACCCTCCGGCGCATCTCTCCAGGATCACCGCCTTCTATGAGAAGGTCATAAAAGTCAAGGCCGACGTGGCGGCCGGGCCAGGTCTGGAGACCTTTGATGTGTGGCATGATCGGGCCGTCTTCCACTTTCTCACTGTTCCGGATGACCGGGCGGCCTATAGAAGGTTACTAGCGCAATCGGTTTCCGTGGGCGGGCATGCAGTGATCGGTTCGTTTGCACTCGATGGACCGGAGAAGGGCAGCGGGCTCGAAGTTCGGCGGTATGACGGGCCGATGCTCGCTGCGGAACTCGGCCCGCAGTTCTCTCTCCTAAAGAGCGAGCGCGAAATACACGTAACTCCGTGGGGCAAACCGCAGTCTTTCCAATTCAGCCTTTTCAAGCGTCTCTGTTCACCTGAATTGCTCAAGCATCATGCAAGGAGATCTATGAGCAAGAGTAAAGCCTACCTGGGAAGTGCGATCGTACTGTACTTCGTCATTTGTTTTGAGATATTGATCATGATCAGCCCATTTGCCGGCTTTTTCTACTCGGCATTCAGCCCGTTCCTTGTGGGTTTGGCAAAGTATCCGGCAACCAGTTGGTTAAGCGCCTTTTTCTTTACGCATATGGTGGTCCCCCCAAACAACCTGCTAAAACTCGTCCGAGTCTTGGGATCCGTCCTCTTCTCTGCCGGGATTGTGGTGTTTCTGATCTGCGTCATTCAGGTGTATTCAAGCAAATTGCTTCGCAGAGGCCCAGTGATCAAGGGCCTCTATTCCTTCATCAGGCATCCGCAATACATCGCTTTAGCGGCTGCTGGTGCGGGTCTCGCGATCCTCTGGCCAAGATTCCTGGTTGTTGTTCTTTGGCTCGCGATGGTGTTTGTGTACTACCTGCTCGCGAAAGACGAGGAAGGCCGCATGCAACGGCAGCACCCGGCAGCTTACCAGGATTATATGGAGCGCACCGGAATGTTCCTGCCGAGGAAGATCGAAAATGCCGTGCCAGTAACCACCGGTGCCCGCCGATTAGCCGCCTTTGTTGTGCTGGCTATTTTCGTCGTTGGAGGTGCTTTTGTTCTCAGGCAGTACACCGTGGAGCACCTTCCCCTATGGACAGACTCGAAGGTTGTCGTACTGGCAGTGCTGGCCGAAGATGAACCGATGATGGAGCACCGCATGAGCGACGTGCTCAATCTCGATCCGATCAAATCCAGACTGGCGGAGAACCAGCCCTACCTGGTTTACTTTCTGCCCCGAAACTACGTAATGCAGGGATTGATTGCCGACACCGGGGACGATTGGCAGCTCTACAAGAGGCACCATACGATCAGCCGATTCGGGGATTGGATATTCCATCCCTTTACTCATCTGGGAGGGGCACATGCTTCGGCTTTCGAGCCGGAGGGCCATTCCCATCATGGCGGAGCCGAGGGCACAGTACGGAGACTGATCTTTGTAAAGATCTCCTCGACTTCGGCCACAAAGGCCGCCGATGCCTTTTCAATCGGTGCGACCCGGACGCCGGATTTCATGGTCGATGTGGATGTACATACGCTCACGGTTCTCGGCACAAAGAACCTGCCGGTCGAGACTGCGTGGGGAAAGGTACCTACTCCGTCGTTTTAGCCTAAAGACCAGAAGTTGGCGATTGCTGAAAGGCGTTTCTCCTTCGACATTGATGTGTGCGCCGAGATGACCCCGATGGGAGTCGCACCGGGCATCATCGTGGAATTGGCAACAGAATCCTAGGTTTTGTGAAGATTTGGATTCCGGGCCTCGAAGCGGTCGTCCGCCACTTCGCCTTGCACGGACTTGCCATGGAACCAACCCGTGCGCGTTACCTCAAAGCAATCGAAGGCGGGAATGTAGGGCTTGATGTCCAGTAAGGGCGTACCGTCTAGCATATCCACCTCGGCAATAAGCAGACGATTCTGCTCCACGCCAACAAGACGAACAGCAGACATGCCTATATGATTCGGACGGGCCGGAGCACGAGTGGCGAATACCCCGTGCGCCTGATCATCCAGATACGGGCGAACCAGCAATTGAGGCGTCGAGGCGCGGTTCAAAAGATAAATCAACCACAGACGCTCAAATCCCTCGAGATCGCGCAGGCCCGGAGTGAATTCCGGAAACAGTTCGACCACTCCTTCGGAGTTGCGAGCAACGGCGCTCTGAATAGGTGTGCCGTTTGCGTGCAGAAAGGGCGTATGGATGATGCCGATCGGACACATCGTAAACACTTCGGGTCTCGTAATCGATTCCTGTTTTTGCATGCTTCCTCGTATCGGTATTATCCGCCGTGTATAGAATACGCATCTTCTCAAGGAGTTGCTATTGGACGTAGGCCGCCATGTGCACAATGTAACCGAAGAGGGCGATGAGCCAGAATTGACCTATGCGCTCGCCGATGCGGCCGAGACGGCGCGAAGGACGTATTCCGTGAGTTCTCCAAAGCCGTCTACCACGCCAACGATTGTTCCAGCTGCCGCCAGCAGAGTCAGAAAGTGCCCCGTGACAATCCATGCGCCCTCGTAGGTGAAGTCCGCAAAGATGTTCATTGCTTCTACGAGGAGGACATACCGCAGGGCGGCGGATTGCACTAAAGCGAGTGGGTTCATCACTGCGCTTCTCTATGCAACGAAAAATGCGTTCGTGATTCGTCTTCGGTCGATTCCGCAAACAATTCCCGCACTCGCCCCCGGCCACTCTTGAGAGCCTGACGTCCGGTGCGGGTGATCGGGAAAGTGCCTTCGGTGGCCTTGCCCAGAGGAGCTTTTCTCACGTGATCTGCTTTGATTTCGTCGTCTAAATCTACTTGGCTACTGCGGCGTTGTGCCGCTCATATTTCGACGGAATTAGCAGGAGCAATCCGATGCTGCCGACGACAGCGAAGGCGGCGCCATAATAGAACACGGACGCATGGCCGATTCGATCCCACAGCAGTCCGGCGACGACGCTGGCCACCAGTTGCAGTAATCCGACCGTCGTGCTGTACCAGCCGACGCCGCTAGCGCGCAGATGGTCCGGCACGAAATCGGATGCAAACGCTTTGCCAACAGAGCGGAATATCCCCTCATACAGCCCGTAGAAGCCAAAAAGGGCTGCGATGAGCAGGATATTATGCGTCAGGGCGAAGCCGAGATAGGCGACCAAGAAGATGACGAACGAAGCGAGCAGGACGTTTTTTCTGCCCAACGTGTCGGAGAGGTATCCCGCTGGATACGAAATCAGGGCTGCTACCAGATTGAACGCCGCGTATATCAAAATGGTTGTTTTCAGGGAGGCACCGAAATCCTGTGTCCGCAGAATCAGGAATGCGTTGCTGGAGTTGCCTAGCCCGAACAAGGCGATCACAAGTAGATATTTCC
>ODAK010006324.1_pt1 | contig 11965 bp, 11 predicted proteins | sample 1539591 | NCBI WGS metagenome assembly ODAK01 (sample SAMEA3539303, study PRJEB22396) | soil metagenome | biome: tundra; feature: field; material: soil | place: USA | collected 2010-05 | depth 0.15 m | reverse complement strand
ATGGGAATCTGCAGGTGAGCCGGGACGGCGGCGTCAACTTCACGGAGGTCGGCACGAATCTTCCGGGGCTGCCGCCGAACAACCTGTATTGGATCTCCCGGATCGACGCATCGCACTTCGACGCCGGGACGGCGTACGTGTCGGTCGACGGCCATCGCAGTGACGACCTGAAGCCGTACGTCTTCGTGACGCGCGACTACGGCAAGACGTTCGCCAGCATCACGAACAACCTGCCGGCGTCCGGTAACGTGCAGGTCGTTCGCGAGGATCCGAAGAACAAGGATCTGCTCTACGTCGGCACGGAGTTCGGCCTCTACATTTCACTGAACGGCGGGGGGCAGTGGCAGAAGTTCATGACCGATTACCCGACGGTGCGCACCGACGACATCCTGGTGCACCCGCGCGACGGCGATCTCATCGTCGCGACGCACGGCCGCAGCGTGTGGATCGCGGACGACATCACGCCGCTGCAGCAATTCACGCCGAGCGTGGCGGCGCAGGATGCGTTCCTGTTCGACGTCCGCCCGGTCGTGGCGTGGCTGAACGATCAGCAGCACGGCCAGCAGGTCGGCGGGCAGAAGGTGTTCATTGGCGAGAACGGGCCGCGCGGCGCGGCGATCAACTACTACCTGAAGACCGCGGCCAGCGGTGACGTGAAGATCACGATCGCCGACGCGACGGGGAAGGTCGTCCGCAATCTCGACGGCACCAAGAACGCCGGCATCAACCGCGTCGTCTGGAACCTGGCGCCGAATCCGCCGCCGAACGCGCAGGGCGGCGGCGGTGCCTTCGGCGGTGGTGGCGGCGGGCGCGGCGGGGCCGGCGGCCTCGGATCGGGCACCTATATCGTCACGCTGTCGGCGAACGGCAAGACGATGACCAAGCCGGTGACGATCCTGCAGGATCAATGGCTGGGGGAGAAATAGGAAATTGGGTGATGGGGTGATGGGGTGATGGGGTGATGGGGTGATGGAGCCGGCACCGAGTCAGACCGACTTTTTCGACGCCATCAAGGCGGGCGAGCTCGAACGCGTGAAGGCCATGGTGTCGGCGACGCCGGCGCTGGTGAACGCGCGCGGCGACGGCGGCAGCGCGATCCCCACCGCGGTGTACCACCGCCAGCAGGCGATCGTGAATCTGCTGGTGGCGCGTGGCGCGGATCTGTCGCTCTTCGAAGCCTGCGCGGCCGGCGAGCTCGAGCGCGTCGAGCGCCTGCTCGGCGGCGCGCCGGACGAGATCGGCGGCCATAGCGCCGACGGGTGGACCCCGCTGCACCTGGCGGCGTTTTTTGGCCACGCCAAGATCGTCGAGCATCTCCTCGCGCAGGGCGCCGACGTCGCCGCACGATCGACCAATCCCACCGCCAACACGCCGCTGCACGCCGCGCTCGCGGCGAATCAGAAAATGGCGGCAGGGCTGCTGCTCGGCCGCGGCGCCGACGTGGACGCCGCCGATGCCGCCGGCTGGCGGCCGCTGCATCTGGCGGCGGCGACCAACAATCTCGACGCGATTAAAGCGCTCATCGCGCAGGGCGCCGACGTCGGCGCGTCGAACCACGAAGGCGCGACGCCGCTCGCGCTCGCGGAACAGAAAGGCCATCGCGAAGCGGCGGCGTTCCTGCGACGCCACGGCCGCTGACTCGTCGTGGCGGCGGACGCTACTTTTTCTCTATGGTCACCGACTCGATCGTAATCGGCTTCAGAGGACGGTCGCCCGGCTTGCTCGTCGCAACGCCGCCAATCTTCTTTACGACATCCATCCCTTCGACGATCTCGCCGAACACGCTGTGCTTGTCGTTCAGCCACGACGTCTCGGCGAGCGTGATGAAGAACTGGCCGCCGTTACTGTTCGGTCCGCTGTTGGCCATCGACAGGATCCCGGCCTTGCTGTGCCGCAGCTTGGGACTGAACTCGTCGGCGAACTTGTAGCCGGGTCCGCCGGTGCCCTGCCCGAGCGGGTCGCCGCCCTGAATCATGAAGCCGGCGATGACGCGGTGAAACACGGTGCCGTTGTAATACGGCTGTTTCACCTTCCCGTGGGTCCGCGGATCGGTCCATTCCTTGGTGCCTTCGGCCAGCCCGACGAAGTTCGCGACCGTATTGGGGACTTCCGCGTCGAACAGCCGCGCCGTGAAGGTGCCTTCGCTCGTGATGAAATGTGCGTACAACATTGATATGCTCTCCGTGCCGGCTTTGCCGGCCTGTACATCATGAAATCATACCGGTATCTGCACCTTGACGTCTTCACCGACCATCTCTTCGGCGGCAACCAGCTCGCCGTCTTCCTGGACGGCCGCGGCCTCACCGGCGAGACGATGCAGGCGATTGCGAAGGAGATGAACTTCTCGGAGTCGACCTTCATCCTGCCGCCGGAGCGGAAGGGTACCGACGCGCGCATGCGGATCTTCACGCCAGCCGAGGAATTGCCGATGGCCGGCCATCCGACCATCGGCAGCACCTACGCCCTCGCGCGCTCGGGCGTCATCGGCCCCGACCGCGACACGTTCGTCTTCGGCCTCGGCGTCGGCCCGGTACCGGTGTCGCTGTCGTGGAAGAACAAGACGCTCAACTTCGCCTGGATGACCCAGCCGAATCCGACCTTCGGCGAACCGATCGTCGATCCGGCCGGCGCGGCGGCGGCACTCGGTTTATCGACGGCGGCGGTATCGGGCACCGGACTCCCGGTGCAGGTCGTCTCCTGCGGCGTGCCGTTCCTGTTCATTCCGCTGACCACGCGTCAGGCGGTCGACGGCGCCATGCTCGACACCGACGCGCTCGCCGCGTTCTACGAATCGTCGAAGAAGGCGGCGCACGGGGTGTTCGTCTTCTCGGCGCAACCCGGCGGCGACAAAGCGACGGTCTACAGCCGCATGTTCGCGCCGAGCCTCGGCGTCGGCGAGGACCCCGCGACGGGCAGCGCGAGCGGACCGCTTGGGTGTTATCTGCTGCGCCACAAGGTCGTGACGCTGGAGAAGGCGCGTGCGATGCTGAGCCTGCAGGGCGTGAAGATGGGACGGCCGAGCCACGTGCACATTTCGATTGGCGCGACGAAGAATGAGATCACGAGCGTCCGCGTCGGCGGCGAGGCCGTCGTCGCCGGTGAAGGCACTCTTTACATCTAGGAGATCACATGACGATTCGGATGAGAACGATGATTGGCGTGGCGGCCGCGGCACTCGCGGCGATTCCGGCGGGAGCGGCCGCCCAGACGGGCACAGTGGATTTCAGCAAGGCGAAGCTGCGGAACCCCGAGCAGCTCAAGGAAACTGCGCCCGCCACCTACAAGGCGACGTTCGATACGAGCGCCGGCGCGTTCGTCATCGAAGTGCACCGCGACTGGGCGCCGAACGAAGCCGATCGCTTCTACAACCTCGTGAAGAACGGCTTCTACGACGACTGCCGGTTCTTCCGCGTCGTGCCGGGCTTCATGGTGCAGTTCGGGATGAACGGCAACCCCGCGATTCAGAAGATCTGGCAGAACACGAACATGAAGGACGACCCGGTGAAGCAGAGCAACAAGCGGGGCTATGTGTCGTTCGCGCAGACCGGCGCCCCGAATTCGCGCTCGACGCAGCTCTTCGTCAATTTCGCCGATAACACCTCCCTCGACCACGCCGGCCAGGGCTTCGCGCCGTTCGGCCAGGTGGTGTCCGGGATGAACGTCGTCGACAAGATCACGGCGCAGTACGGCGAGCGGCCGGACCAGGGCGAGATCGTCGCTAAAGGGAACGCCTACTTGAACGCGTCGTTCCCGAAGCTCGATTACATCAAGAAGGCGACGATCGAGAAGTAGGGCCGAGACGCGCTCGGCCCTTACAGGTTCAGGAACCCGAACTCCGGATGCGCCGGTTCGGGTTCCGGATCCTCCGTCTTCATCTTCTTCAGGTTCTCGTCGAGCGAGGGGTTCATTTCGTGCCACTTGGTCGCGCGCTCATACGCGAGCGCCACGCGGAGCACTGACGCTTCGTCATACAAGCGGCCGGTGATCATCAGCGCCTGCGGCGTCCCGTCCACGAAGCCCGACTTCAGGCACAACGCCGGGTGGCCCGTCAGGTTCGTGATGCTGAGGCTCGCGCTGGTGGTCGGCGAAAGGAACACGTCGACCTTCGACATCAACGCGTCCATCTGCCGGATGAGCAGCGTGCGCGCGCGCTGCGCGCGGATGTACTCGACGGCCGGCACGAAGCGGTGGGTGCGGAACGAGTTCGGCCACGTGCTGCCGAAGTCGGGGCCGTTGGCGTTCATCATGTCGAGCCGCCTGTCGCGCGTTGCATCGTCGAACGCCGCGGCGCCTTCCGTCGTCAGAATGAAGTTGATCGTGTTGGTCTGGAGGTCAGGCAGCTCGATCGGCTCGAGCTTCGCACCGGCGGCGCGTAAGACGTTGAGCGCGTCGTTCAGGAGCTTGTTGCGCTCCTCGGCGCGTCTGCGCGCCTCTTCCGGCGTGAGGCCGCCGCGTCCGCCGCCGCCTGCCGCTGGCGCGTTCGGATTCGGCGGCGCGAGCTCGAACTCGCGCTTGACGTAGCCAATCTTCAGGCTCGACAGCGGCACGTCCGGGTTCCACGTGAACGGCGCGTCCACCACGGTCTCGTCGCGGTTGTCGGCGCCGTAGATCGCGTTGAACACGATCGCGCAGTCCTCGACCCTCCGGCACATCGGGCCGATCTTGTCCATCGTCCAGCTGAGCGCCATCGCGCCGTAGCGGCTCACGCGCCCGTACGTCGGGCGCAGGCCGACGACGCCGCACGTGCTCGCGGGCGACATGATCGAGCCGCGCGTCTCGGTGCCGATGCCGAAGGCGACGAGCCCCGCGGCCGTCGCCGCGCCGGGGCCGGCCGACGATCCGCTGGAGGTGGCGTCGGGCGCCCACGGGTTGCGCGTCGAGCCGCCGAACCATATGCCGCCCTGCGCGAGCGAGCCCATCGACAGCTTCGCGCACAGCACGGCGCCCGCCTCGCGCAGCCGCTCGACGATCGTCGCGTCGATGTCGGGCACGCGATCCTCGAACGGCTTCGCGCCCCACGTCGTCCTGATGCCCTTGGTGTCGAAGAGATCTTTCGCGCCCCACGGGATGCCGTGCAGCGGCCCGCGATAGCGCCCCGCTTTCAGATCCTTGTCGGCGTTGGCCGCCTGCGCAAGCGCGAGATCTTCGGTGAGCGTAATGACGCAGTGAAGCGGATCGCCGTAGCGTTTGAGCCGCGCGAGGTACATCTTGGTGAGATCGGTCGAGGTGATCTTGCGGCTCTCGATGAGCGAGGCCAACACCGGGATCGGCTCGAACGCGAGATCTTCGAGCGAGGAGCCAACCTGGACGCGCGCCGGCTTCGCGACGGCGAGCTTCGCGTTGCGCGTCGAATGGCCGCCCGGCTGTTTCCCGGGCAGGTAGGGCCGGAACGTGATGGCCGGCTCCGTGTCCAGCGGGATGTCGATCTTGCGAAGCTGTTCGTAGCTCGTCAGGTTGCCGCTCACGCCGCGGACGATCGCTTCTTCTTCGGCGTCGGTGAACTCGAGGCCGGCGACCTGTTCAGCGCATTTGAGGACGTCTTTCCCGAATCGCGGGGGAGCGCCGCCCCGGCCCTGGGGAATGGGGACGTTTGGTGCCACGGTGCCGGCGGCGGCGATTTTCGGCAGCGTCATGCCGACCGCCACCCGGCCGGAACGGCTTTGATGAAGCGGCGGCGTCCGATTTGCTGGGGTTTTTTCACGCGATTGTCCTCTGCAGGCCTGTTCTAACACAAAAGCCGATAAGATCAATGTCATGACTCCGGCGATCCACCCCAGCGCGCTCGACCTCGCTCTCGGCGCGCTCGCCGCCGGGCAGCACCGCGATCCGTTCGCCGTGCTCGGTCCTCACGTCGAGGAAGGGGTCATCCGGGCATTCAATCCGGCCGCGCAATCGATCGAGCTCCTGCTGCCGGCGACCGGCGAGCGTCGGGCGATGACGCGCCGCGCCCCCCACGGCGTGTTCGAAGCGCGGATCGATGGCCCCGGCGTGCCCGATTATCGTCTCCGCATCACCTATCCCGGCGACGTCGTCGTCGACGTGGACGACCCGTACCGGTACGGACGGGTGCTGACCGATTTCGATCTGCATCTGCTCTCCGAAGGCACGCATCATCGCGCGTTCGAGAAGCTCGGCGCGCACCGCATCACCTGGGGCGGGACGACGGGCATTCACTTCGCCGTGTGGGCGCCGAATGCCGACCGCGTCAGCGTCGTGGGCGATTTCAACGCGTGGGACGGCCGGGTCCATCCGATGCGGCTGCTGATGCCGAACGGCGTCTGGGAAATCTTCGTGCCCGAGCTGCGGGACGGCGAAAAGTACAAGTTCGAGATTCGCACGCGGTCCGGAGCGCTGCTGAAGAAGACCGATCCGTTCGGCTTCGCCTTCGAGGTGCCGCCGCAGTCGGCGGCCGTCGTGCGCGACATCGCGGGCTATCGGTGGCGCGATGCCGAGTGGATCGCGGCGCGGCGCGCGAGGCGCGGCGGGCTCGATCAGCCGATGTCGATCTACGAAGTGCATCTCGGATCGTGGGCGCGCGTGCCCGAAGAGGGCAATCGCTTCCTGTCGTACCGCGAGCTCGCGTACCGGCTCGTGCCGTACGCGAAAGAGATGGGCTTCACGCACCTCGAGCTGCTGCCGGTGATGGAGCATCCCTTCTCGGGATCGTGGGGCTATCAGGTGCTCGGCTTCTTCGCGCCGACGAGCCGATTCGGCCCGCCCGAGGACTTCAAGTTCTTCATCGACGCCTGCCACGAGGCCGGCCTCGGCGTGATTCTCGACTGGGTGCCGGGCCACTTTCCGAAAGACGCGTACGGCCTCGCGCAGTTCGACGGCACGGCGCTCTACGAGCACGAGGACCCGCGCCAGGGCGAGCACCAGGACTGGGGCACGCTGATCTTCAACTACGGCAGGAACGAGGTCAGAAACTTCCTGCTGTCGAATGCGCTCTTCTGGCTCGAGGAGTATCACGTCGACGGCCTGCGGGTGGACGCCGTCGCGTCGATGCTCTACCTGGATTATTCGCGCGCCCCCGGGGAGTGGGTGCCGAACCGGTTCGGCGGACGCGAAAATCTCGACGCGATCACGTTTCTGCAGGAGCTCAATCGCCTGACGCACGGCGAGCATCCGGGCACGATCACGGCGGCGGAGGAGTCGACGGCGTGGCCCGGCGTCAGCCGTCCCGTGTACGCGGGGGGCCTCGGGTTCAGCTACAAGTGGAACATGGGCTGGATGCACGACACGCTCGTGTACGCGCACGAGGATCCGGTGCACCGCCGCTGGCACCACAGTCTCATCACCTTCTCGATGCTCTACGCGTTCACGGAGAACTTCATCCTGCCGTTCTCGCACGACGAGGTCGTGTACGGCAAAGGCGCGATGCTCGACAAGATGCCGGGCGACGCGTGGCAGAAGCGCGCGACGCTGCGCACGCTGTACGCCTACATGTACGGCCACCCCGGCAAGAAGCTGATGTTCATGGGGGATGAGTTCGGGCAGTGGCGCGAATGGAATCACGATCGCAGCCTCGACTGGCACCTGCTCGACGATCCGGCGCACGCCGCGCTGCGCCGGTTCGTGCAGGATTTGAACGCGCACTACCGCGCGGAGCCGGCCTTGCACGAATGCGACTTCGATCCGGGCGGCTTCCGCTGGATCGACTGCAACGACAACGAGAACAGCGTCCTCTCGATGGCGCGCTACGCGCGCGACCGCCGCGACTGTCTCGTGATGGTGTTCAACTTCACGCCGGTACCGCGTCCCGAGTACCGCGTCGGCGTGCCGCAGCCGGGCTGGTACGCGGAGCTGCTGAACAGCGACAGCGCCGTCTACGGCGGCAGCGATGTCGGGAACGGGGGCAACGGCGGCGGCGTGGCCAGCGAACCCATTCCGGCGCATGGCTTCGAGCACTCCGTCCGCCTCATGGTCCCCCCGCTCGGGTCGCTGTATCTAAAAAAACGCTAGGCCGCCTCCTTCGTGATTAGCTGTCGTTGAAACCAGAGATGTCGCTGCGAGATTCCAGGGCCGTTGCCGTCGCGCTCGTCACCTTCGCCACCTTCACCGACATCGTCGCCTACTCGATAGCGGTGCCGGTGCTGCCGGACCTGAGCCGCCGGCTCGGGGCGTCGCCGACGACGATCGGGCTCCTGTTTGCCTCGTTCGGTCTCACCTTGCTCATCGTGTCGATGCCGATGGGCGCGATGTCCGATCGCATCGGCCGCAAGGCGCCGATGGCCGGCGGCCTCGTCGCGCTCGCGGCGGCGACGCTGCTCTTTGCGTTCGCCCGCGGTTTGCCGGGCCTGTTCGCCGCGCGTCTGGTCCAGGGCGCCGCCGACGCGGTGACGTGGGTCGTCGGCTTCGCGCTGATCGCGGACCTCTACGGCGCGGAAGAACGCGGCCGCGTGACCGGCATCGTCATGTCCGGCACCGGATTCGCATTCATGGTCGGGCCGTCGCTTGGCGGCTGGCTGTACGAAATGGGCGGCATCCGGCTGCCGTTCGTCACGGTCGCGGCGATGGCGGTGGCCGGCGCGCTGGCGTTTCTCTGGCTGAGGATTCCGTCGCCCCGATCGGCGCACGATCCCGTGCCCATCGGCGTCGTGCTTCGGGTGCCCGCGATCGGCGCGTGCGCGGCGGCCGTCGTCGCGGCGTCAGCCACGATCACGATGCTCGAGCCGGTAATGGCGATGCACCTGCAGACGCTCGGCGTCGGCCCGGCGCGCATCGGCCTCCTCTTCGGCATCGCCGCCGTGGCGACGACGCTGCTGCATCCGATCTACGGACGCCTGGCGGATCGGTGGGGAGCGCGCCGCCTCACGCTGCTTGGCCTCCTGCTCACTTCGCTGGTGCTGCCGATTCTCGCCCGCACGCGGACGTTCGAATCAGCCGTCGCGCTCTTCGTCCTCCAGGTGGCGACGATGGCGCTCGTGATCACGCCGTCGCTGGCATACATGGGCGAAGCGACGTCCGACGCAGGGATCAAGTCCTTCGGCGTCGCGTACGGTCTCTACAACGTGGCGTGGGGTGCGGGGCTGCTGGGCGGTCCGGCGCTCGGAGGGTTTCTGTTCGAGCGCATGGGATTTGCCGGGCTCGCGATCGTGTGGGCGCCGGCGGTGATCGCTATTACGCTTTTGTTGGCTCGCGCGGGGAGTCGCCCAACGGCCGCCCGGCTGTTGGCCGATTGACCGAGCATCCTGAATGAGCTGCACCTCAATTTCCCACAATGGCGGCTGTTCGCGCTAATATCCAGCTGCCGCGCGGAGCCAAAGGAGGTGAGCCGATGAGTGCCGTCACCAGTGGGACCAAGGAAACCGGAGCCATGAATCTGCAGACGCGGGTTACGAACATTCTCACCAAGCCCAAAGAGGAATGGCCCATCATCGCAGCCGAGACGACGGACGTCCCGACCCTCTACACGAGCTATATCGCGATTCTGGCGGCGATCCCGCCGATCGGCTCGTTCATCGGGATGTCGATGATCGGTGTCAGCCTGCCGATTCTCGGCACGTACCGCTACGGATTTGCGCACGGTCTGACGATGGCCATCGTGCAATACGTCCTCGGGCTCGTCGGCATCTATCTGGCTGCCTTCGTGATCGACAAGCTGGCGCCGACCTTCCAGTCGCAGTCCAGCACGATTCAGGCGCTGAAGTTGGTGGCCTACGCCTCGACGGCGACGTGGTTGGCTGGGGTCCTCAACATGATTCCGGCGCTTTCGGTCCTCGGCATCCTGGCAGGCTTGTACGGCATCTACCTGTTCTATCTGGGCGTGTCACCGCTGATGAAGACGCCGAGCGAGAAGGTCATTCCGTACATGGTCGTGTCGGCGATCGTCATCATCGTGGTGATGGTCGTCGTCGGGGCGTGCGCGACAGCGATCACGGGCGCGATGTTCGTCGGTCCCGGTGTAGGGGTTCAGAACTTTTTGGACCGTTAAGGTCGCAAAGAGTGGTTGCCGAGTATGAAGATCGCAGTCGGGTTTCAATCTGCCGCGCTTGCACTCGCTGGTCTGGCGGTGATCTGGGGTGTTTTTAACGCTTATTCGGTCGCTTTCCCCGGACCGAGCATAAGCGGGGAGTGGGCCGTCGGTGCGAGTGTGTTTGGGGCCTGGGTGGTGAACGTGCCGATCGGCGTCCTGACCCTGGCGATTGGATTGATCGTAAGGAAAGGCTCCTCACGCATGCGCCACCTCTGCATCGTCACTTCGCTCGTGGCGCTGTCCTTACCCATCATCGTCAGTCTTATCGCCAACCGGACGCATTGACTCTGAGATGGGTGGCGACAACGGAAATCCGAGTCGCGCGTCGGTCCAGAAGAAGAAGGCGACCGTCGCGTCCGTCACGGCGCGACGGAATACGCTCCTGAATGTGCGAGACGGCCTGCGCGCGCTCGCGGCCAAGCCGAAACCGAAGGAGCTCAAGCCCGACGAGCAGAAGGTCTACGACGAGTTCGTCGCCAAGGCCGATGAGGTCGCCGACGGCTGTGATGGGCTCGCAAGGAAGCTGGCCGAGGGCATGCAGAAGCAGCAGGATCTCGACAGCCTGTCCGAGTTGGGCGAGACGGAGTCGCTACGGCTCCAGATGGCGATGGATCGCGTGTCGAAGATGATGTCCACGCTGAGCAACATTCTGAAGAAGATCTCCGACACCGCACAGACCATCACCCAGAACCTGAAGTAGCGGCTGCCCCCGAGTAAAACGGGCCAAATGGAAGGGTGGACTTAGTCATGGCCAGGTACTTGATCTTGTTCGTGTTGCTCCTCGCCGGGTGCAGTTCATCTGGATCGAGCACTGTCTCCGCAACCTGCCCAACATCGGCGGAGATCACGGCCGCGGCGGGAATCGCCTATCCGGCACCTAAAGTATCCAGCTTCATGGGAACTGTCATGTGCAGCTACAGTGCCCCGGCAACGGGCGCGAACCTGGAGATTGGGTTCAGTCCAGCTTCTGGGACGTCGGCCAGCACATTGAAGACCGTCGCGGACAGCCAGGCCAACGCTCAAAAGAGGACGGCTGCCCCGGTTTCTGGCTTCGGCGCCGCTGCGTACACATACACCCTCGCCGATGCCAGCACCAATTCCAGCGGCGTAGCCACGACAGTCCTGATGATCCTGGATGGCTCGAGACTCATTAATATCACCGCGGAGGCCACTGTCGCCCAGGTCCAGGCGATAGCTCGCTACGTCCTCGCGCACTAGCGCTCCATTAAAGCTGAAGGGGACGAACCTATGGCATTCTGTTCGAAGTGCGGGGCAAGTGTGGTGGATGGAACATCTTTTTGCGGCAAGTGCGGCACGCCGGTACAACCGGGCTCAGGAGGCGGCGCCAAAATGCCGGCTCCACCGCAATCCCAAAACAGCTACGCGCCGGCTGGCGCCGCTTTCGCGCCGGGCTTGGTGGCCCGTGTCACCAATATTCTGACCAAGCCTCAACAGGAGTGGGGCGTGATTGCTGGAGAATCAACCAGCACAACGGCGCTCTTCACCGGTTACATCGTGATTCTGTCCGCGATACCCGCGGTGATGGCTTTCGTTCAAATGAGCCTCATCGGGATCGGCATGTTCCGGGTTGGGATGACAACCGCCCTGGTCGCCATGATTGTGTCTTATGTGCTGGGGCTCGGTGGAGTTTTTCTGGCCGCTTTCGTCATCGACAAGCTCGCACCGACCTTCCAGTCGCAGTCGAACATGCTTCAGGCGCTCAAGTTGGTGGCATACGCCTCTACCGCCGCCTGGGTTGCCGGCGTGTTCAATATCCTGCCAATCATAGGTGTCCTGGGCGTTCTCGCTGGAAGCCTTTACAGCATCTACCTCTTCTATCTCGGCCTCCCCGTGATGATGAAGACACCCCCCGACAAGGTCATCGTTTACATGATTGTGTCGGCCGTGGTTATCTTTGTCATCTATATGGTCATCAGCTTCATCGCGGGGAGCATTACGGCGGCGCAATACCTGGGTAGCCGTGTCATT
>ODAK010006323.1_pt1 | contig 11965 bp, 17 predicted proteins | sample 1539591 | NCBI WGS metagenome assembly ODAK01 (sample SAMEA3539303, study PRJEB22396) | soil metagenome | biome: tundra; feature: field; material: soil | place: USA | collected 2010-05 | depth 0.15 m | reverse complement strand
TCGCGACGTTGGACCGGCGCCATTTCCGCATGATCCGTCCGCTCACCCGGCATGAGGCTTTCCGGTTGCTTCCGGATGACAGACGTCGTGCAGCGTCTTGACCGGTCGGAACTGACGACGGTGCTGGTGCAGGTCTAATCATGCAGGTAGAACCGGAGGCGCGTCTATGGAGTGGTTCGTACCGGCACCAGGCGGCAGGACGCTGGCTGTCGAGGATGCCGGGGATCGTGGTGGCCGACCGGTGATGGTGCACGTTGGCACGCCGGGAGGCCGCCGTCTGTACGGCCGCCGTACGTTGGCTGATGCGGAACGCCGCCGGTTGCGGCTGATCAGCTACGACCGGCCGGGTTACGGCGACTCGACGGCTCAGCCAGGACGTTCCACGGCCGATTGCGTTAGTGATGTCCGGGTGATCTGTGAGGCCCTCGGGATCGAGAGACTGGCGATGTGGGGCCTGTCGGGCGGCGGCCCGCATGTGCTGGCATGCGCGGCCCTCCTACCGGACCTGGTCACGGCGGTGGCGTCCTTGGCGTCGCTTGCGCCCTACGCCGCCGAGGGGCTGGACTGGCTCTCGGGCTTCAGCCAGGACGCCATCGAGGAAGTCCGGCTGATGTTCGCTGATCACGCCGCAGCACGCGCATTGTTTGAGAAGGAGCGGGAGAAGATGCTGGCGGCGTCGCCAGCCCAGATGGCCCTGGACATGGAGGCGCGTGCACCCGGTGCCGACCTGGCGTTGCTCACCGACGAGGCGGTCTCTATCCAGCTGGCCCTAGCACCCGGGATCGAGGGCTCCTGGGATGACTGTGCAGCGCAGATCACCCCGTGGGGTTTCGAGGTGGCCCAGATATCGGTCCCGGTGCTGTTGCTGCACGGCGGCCAGGACAAGGCCGTACCATTCAGCCACGGTCAATGGCTGGCCTCGCACATCCCCGGCGTCGAAGCCTGGTTCTTCCACGACGAAGGGCACGCCCTCCGGGAAAATCATATAGCAGACGTGCACGCCTGGCTCATAGATCGCAGCTCTTGACCTTAGTCCTTCGCGCGTCGGCTCTGATCGTGGTCCCGCGGCACATTCCGGAGCGAGCGGGACACCGTGCACAATGCCGCCTCAGTCGGCGTCTGGTTGTACGGACGCGCGCGGCGCGTCGTACAGGAGCGCCGGTACCGCGCGCTCGGGACACCAGGCGAGCGGCGTGCTCACGGACCTGGGTTGCCGCTGGCCGTTCGGGCCATGACGGTCACGGGTTCGGTGGGTTGTGCCGCTGTCCTCGTGCGTGGCCGCGACGAGCCAGCGGATCTGCGCGCCGGGCACTCGGCATCGGGCCGGAGCGGACGGCCCGGCCCGGCGATCACCCCGGACACGCGTTTCGAGATCGGTTCGGTCACCAAGATCTTCACCGGGCTCGTCCCGGCTGACATGGTCGTCCGGGGTCAGACGGAACTCGACGCAACGCTGGGGACCCTGATTGGCTTGCCCGCGAGGGCCGGCGGCCTGATCACCCTCCGCTCCCTCGCCACCCACAACTCCGGCTTGCCCCGGCTGGCGCCCAGCCTTCGGATGAAGGCCCACGCCCTGACCGCTCATCCCGATCCCTACCGGGACATCGACTTGGCGCATGTGATCGCGGCGCTGACCCGTAACCCGCCCGCCGAGCCCGGTGCCTTTCGCTACTCGAACCTCGGCTACCAGCTACTCGGCACCGCGCTGGCCGCGGCGGCCGGTACCACCTGGTCTGATCTTGTCTGGCAGCGTATCTGCCGGCCACTTGGCCTAACCGCTACCGGCATCGAACCTGATCGCAGCACCGCGCGCGGCCATGACCCGGCCGGCCTGCCGGTGCCGTACTGGGACTAAGCTCCTTGGTCTGCAGTTTCGGGGGTGATAGCAGCAGATTGCAAGTCTGCAAACGCCCGAGCTGCCCGCCGCCGACTCACAATAGAGGCGACGATGCAACTGTGACGCACCTGTGGCGCCTGACGCCCAAATACCGCCGAAGGGGCACTCTCAGTGCTGTGGAACCCGACGGCTTGTCATCGAGTGGTGAAAGTGCCATCAGTCAATGTCTGTCCACCACTTTTCGCCCCACGTAACGGCGGGGAACCGGCGACTGCTCGGGCACCTGGATGCCATGCCGGTGCAGGAAGCTAGAGAACCAGCCAGGATCATCGAGAATCTGGCCATAGAGCCAGGAGTAGCCCTGATGCTGCTTCAGCTCGGTGGCTGCGGCCTCATGGCCGAGGATCAAGCTGAGGCTCTGGTACTCCAGCGCGCACACGCCCATGTGCAGCCAGGTAGACCGAGCATCATGGCAGCCGGCCGGAGGCGGCGGCGGACTAGGCCAGCGTGTGCTGGCCTCGATGATGGCATTGTCGACGCCGGGTCCTTCGAGCCAGTGCAACTGCTCATGCAGGAACGTGGTGAGTGCGCTGGCCGGACGGCGGACCAGCAGGACAGGGCTGATTGTGAGGGGGTGGCTGAAGCCGCCCCTGATTGTCTCATCGACCATGACCAGATCGGTAAACATCCAGCGCCGCAGATCATGCCCGGCCAGCACGCCGCGCAAGGCGGCGACGCCCGCTACTTCTTCGTCCGTGCCATGAGCCGCCCGGATATCCACGACGGTCGCTGGTACTCCCCGGGCAAGCGAGCCCGGATCGTCCTCGCTAGATCCAGCCTGCACGGGTGGTGCATCACCGGGCAGGTAAGCTGCTACACAGCCCTGGCAGCGGGGGATGTGCGGCAGATGACTTCCATCCCATGGCTGCTCCGTGGGTGCCAATCGGCCACCGTCCCGGCCGCACAGTGCACGCCCGTCAGCGCCCAGAGCATGCAGCAGAACCCGGCCCGTCGTCAGCTCGATCTCCCGGCCCCGGAACAGCTCAAAGCTCGTCTGCCGGTCGATGAACTCCTCAGCAATGGACAGGCTGCCGTCCATAGGCCCCCTCAACTGGCGTCGGCGGACCCTAGGCTGGGGTCAGACGCTAACGATCGCTTCACCTGGCCGGCGAACCTGCGCCATGCGGCCGGGGTGAACCGGAGCACGGGGCCTGTCCCGTCCTGCTTGGTGTCGCGGACGGCCACAGCGTCATCGGGGCTGGCTACCTCGATGCACTCGCCGCCGTTACCGGAGCTGTAGCTGCTTTTGCGCCAGCTCATATTGCCATCGTTCTTTCGCCACCTTCATGATCAGTTCCTGCGAGGCACCGCGCGGGAGTGCTTCACAGCGCAGCATGTCCGACATCTGCCGCACCTTGGCGACAATCTCAGGTGCCCCCGGGCCGCTCCTCATGATCGGCTATCGAGACAGCACCCGCCAATCCGGCATGTGCGCCTACCTCCGCCGGTATCACCTGGATCATGACCTTCGACTGCTGGCCGGCTTCCGCTAGATGGGTGAGCTGCTCGTACATCACAGCGGGTCCGCCGACGCCACGGTGCAAGACGGCCTCGGCCATGACCACGGTGACCGCTGGCGGTTGCGGGCGGGAGAGAACCTGCTGGCGTTCCAGCCTGCCAGCCAGCAGCACGTCTGGCGACTCGGTTTCGCCCGGCTCTGTCGCCAGGATCGTATGAGCGTAGGACTCGACCTGGAGTATGCCGGGGACCAGGATGGGAGCCCAGTAAAACAGCGTGGCGGCGTTCTTCTCAGCCTCCACCCAGTCCACGAAGAACTTGGGGAACGATCCCCCGTTCTTCCTGACATGCTCTGCCCACTCCTCGATCAGCCCGTTGTCGATCAGCGCGTTGAGCTGCGGGAATTCCTGGGCGTAAGCCCTGGCTACGTCTGATGAGGGCGGGCGCTGCCCGGACTCGGCTTTGGCGATGACCGTCCGTTCATAGCCGAGCCGTTCGGCTAGCTCATCCTGGCTGCTGATGCCCGCCGCGATCCGTGCCCTGCGCAGCACCGCGCCGAGGAACATCGCGTCCAAGTCACGCTCCATCGTGCCCTCTCCCTCTCCACCGTGGCGGACTGTGGCGGAAGCGTGTGCCTTGGCTGCGCCACATAGCAATTGTGATCTTCGGCTGAGACGTCAGGAAGCGAGATAAGGCCCCGCACACCCCGCCTGAAGGACTGTCAGCCGATGTCAGCCACCGTAGCCCAGCCCGTGACCGGACCTCCGGAAACGGTCGATCAGCCCAAGCACCCGCTGCCCGCGATGACCACGTACGAGCTCCGCGACCACCGCCGCCAGCTTGAACGGGCCATCGAGTACGTCGGCACGGGGTGACCTGCAGGCCAGGCTCGATGACGTGACAGCCGAGCAGGAAGATCGCAAGAGGATTGCCGATGCCTGACTTGATCCGCCATCGTGATGCCGGGGGCCTGACGGCTGGGGAGCTGACCGGACCAGGCGGGAGCAACAGGCAAACCTGGCCCTGGTCCGGCCGGACTCACCGGCGCGCGTGCCGATCCTGGCGCACCTGAGTGCCATCGATGCAGAGCTGGCCAGACGAGGCGCGGGCACAGCTCAGCCAGCGAGGTTGACGTCATGAATCTCACGCCAGGACAGCTTGGCAGGATCGGCCAGCTGAGCGATCAATGGTCCTTCTTGTGGGATAAGCGGCGGTCGCTGTGGATCGCGGCCGAGGACTGCCCTGATGGCGAGCAGATCGAAGAGGCCGACCTGGACGTCCTGCTGGCCCGGCTGCCAGCGATCGTCGCGTTACGCGGCTAGTCCGGTTCCCCGCCGTCTGCCCGGTTGCCGGCGATCTGGCGTTTGCTCTGCCAGCTTCGTAGCGCGTGGGGGGTCCAGCAGGGGCGGCCGTCGCCGGTCTTGCCCTCGCCGGGGATGGGGTGGCGGGTGTGGGCGCGGCGGAAGCTGTCCGGCTTGCGGTATCCGAGGTAGCGGGCGGCGGCGGCGATTCCGATGATCATCTCATCGGCGGAGGCGGCGCCCGGCTCGCCGGCGGGGGCGACGGCGCGGGCGCGGTGCCGCCCGGCCCGGCGGGCCGGGCCGGGGATGGCCAGGGGGTTCCGGTGTCCGGGGGCAACCGACCCCCGCATCGACAGCGACACCGACGTCGGCGCACCCCCACCCGCCACGTTTGCAGACTTGCGAGCCGCCGCCAGAACACCAGAAACCGCAGACAAATCCGCATCGGACGCGCCATAGAGCACGCGCCAGCTAGCCGCCGGTCCCGATCGTTCGTCAGTTTTGGTCGCTAGAACAGCCATAACTGACGAACGATCCCTAGCTGTCGAACTACCGCGCCGGCAGACGCGACTTGCCGCCGTCGTAGAGCCGATCGCAGGCTCCTTTGTCTACGGTAACGGGCGTGATAGCACCCAGAACCGCAGGCAAATCGAGGGGGACGTCTGGGCGGGTGCCGCCTAGCTGCCCTGGTTGCTGTTGTCCTAGTTGCCGCTGTCCTGGTTGCCGCTGTCCTGGTCCTGGACGCCTAGGTATCCCTCGGCTTGCTGCTCGGCGCCTTGGATCTGGCTGTCGAACTTTCCGCCGGTCTTGTCCTCGGCGAACTGGGCCGCCTCGTCGAAACCCTTGTCGGCGACGTCGGAATGCTCGTCGGCGAGGTTCTTCGCTTCGTCCATCCAATCCGGCATGGATCTTCCTCCCCTGGTCGTTGGCTAGGTCTTCTAACCCAGGGGCGCCCGCCAGCCGGCGGCAACCTCGGTACGCTGGCCGGGTGATGGCGTCGCTGACGGTGGGCGGGGTGCTTCTGCTGACGATGATCGCGGCGTCCGCGCGGGGCGCGGTGAGGCTCGCGGCGGACGCGCGCATCCCTGTTCACTACGGGTCAGTCGAGCACTGCCTGTACGTGTCCAAGCGCGTCGGGCTGGTCATCTGGCCCGGGGCGGGCGCGGTCTTGTTCGGGGTGCTGAGCGCGATCGCCGGGAGCCGCCTGGCGGCCGGCTGGGTGCCTGGGGTGCGCGACGTGCTAGTGCCCGCGGTGCTATGCGTGACGCTCGGGTTCCAGGTCGGCGCTTTGGTCATGGCGGCCAGGAGCGTGGCCGGGCCGGGTCCGGCGGCCCGTTAATTGGCACGACGCTCGGGCCGGCGGCCCTTACCATTTGCATGAGTCCGCCGCGTTGTCCGGGGCGATGGCGGAGGGCCAGCCGACACCGTTAATACAGGAAGGCACCATGAAGATCGACAACAGTCCGGCCCGGGGAATGCGGGACCTGCGTCCCGCTGACGTCGCGGTCCGTGACCATGTGCTCGCGTCGATCTCGGCGGTGTACCGGCGGTTCGGGTACCAGCGAATCGAGACTCCGGCGCTGGAGAACATCGACCGGCTGCAGAGCGGTGAGGGCGCCGACAACGAGAAGCTGATCTTCCAGGTGCTGAAGCGGGGGCTGCCCCCGGAGGTGGCCGCGGGCACGTCTGTGCGCGAGCTGGTGGACCTCGGGTTGCGGTACGACCTGACCGTGCCGCTGACCCGGTTCTACGGCAACAACCACGCGTTGCTGCCGGTGCCGTTCCGGTCGCTGCAGGTGGGTCCGGTGTGGCGGGCCGACCGGCCGCAGCGGGGCCGGTACCGCCAGTTCTACCAGTGCGACATCGACATTATCGGCGAAGCCTCGGTGCTGGCCGAGGCGGAGCTGATCGAGGCGACCAGCGAGGCACTGGCCTCGGTCGGGCTGACCGGGACGACGATCCGGCTGTCGGACCGGAGGTTCCTGGCCGCGCTGGCCGCTGACGCCGGGGTGCCTGAGTCATCGTGGGATACGTTCTTCATCACGCTGGACAAGCTGGACAAGATCGGCTGGGACGGGGTGTCGGCCGAGCTGGCTGAGCTCGGGTTCTCGGCGGGCCAGGTGTCGGCGATGGTGGAGAAGATCCAGGGGCTGATGGACGTGCCCGCGGGCAAGCTGGCCGGGGTGCTGGCCGACAGCGCGCCCGGGTTGCCCGCGGGGGTGATCGAGGACCTGTCTGCGACCGCGGCGGCCCTCGAGCGGCTGGCCGCGGAGCGGGCGCTGAGCTGGCAGTTCGACCCCACGCTGGTGCGCGGGATGGGGTACTACACCGGGCAGGTCTTCGAGATCATCCATCCGGAGATGAGCGGGTCGGTGGCCGGCGGCGGGCGCTACGACAAGCTGATCGGGCGGTCGCTGGGGCACGACGTGCCCGCCTGCGGGTTCTCCATCGGGTTCGAGCGGATCGTGGACCTGCTGTCGCGGGAGCTTTCGCGGGACGCGGTCGCCGTGCTGGTCGAGGCCGATGTGCCGGTGGCGGACGCGCTCGCGGTGGCGCGGGAGATGCGCGCGGCATCCGGGTCCTCCGGGTCCTCCGGGTCCTCCGGGTCGGGGCGGGTGGTGGAGACGGTGCGCCGGAGCGGGAAGTTCGGGGCGCAGCTGAAGCGGCTTGAGGCCGCGGGGTTCGGTGGGTTCGTGGTGGTGCGGGTGGAGGACAGCATGGTGGTGCGCGGGGAGCTGCGGGCGCTGGGCGGGGAGCCGGGCGCGTAGGCCCAGGTGACCCCAGGCCGTTCCTGGGGAGACTCACGGCAGCGATCGCGTCGATCTAGCGATCTGGCCGCGGAGGAGGATCAGCGCAGCTGGCCGGCTGCTCTGAGGTCGTCGAAAAGCAGCTGGTCGACTAGGGGAACCTGACGGCGGTGCGCGTAGGAGAACCAGGCCAGCTCGTCAATCTCAGCGCTCGGGGCCAGGGTCCCGGCGTAGTCGGCGGCGTAGCAGCTCATCCGGACCAGCGGGTCGCCTGCCTCATAGGTGCCCACGTGGGTCACCGACTCGGGCCGCAGCGCAACCGTCAGTTCTTCCGCGATCTCGCGCAGCAAGGTCTGCAGATCGGTTTCCGCGCCTTCGCGCTTGCCGCCGGGGATGTAGAAGACGTCTTTGCCGCGCGGCCGGGCGCAGAGGATCCGGCCGTTCTCCAGGTGCACCCAGGCCACCGTGTCGATGAAGACCGGAATGGTACTGCTCCCATCTACTCGATGTGGGCCCCGCCACGCCGGGCACGCGGCGCTAGAAGCGGATGCTGGTTTCGCTTCCGGACAGGGTCTCGGTGACGGCTGGGGGGGCGGCGTCGAGTCCTGGTGCGGTGGCGCTGGGGCCGATGTAGAGGATGGCGAAGGAGTCCGGGGACTCGATGCGGGTCATGGCGGGGCCTTTCCTGCGGGTTCCCGGCGGGGGCCGGGTTCCTGGATTGTATAACGTTGTTGTGTTATTCAACATAGCGCCGTTATGCAACGCTGTCAATACGGCGTTATGCAACACTGTCAGGATGACCTGACTTCGGCCACGATTTGGCCTTGATCGACGTTGCGGGTGGGTCGCTGGGCTGCGGGTTCGCTGGTGGCGATCGCTGAAGTTGCGCACTAATTCTGGCCCGTAGAGTGGCCTGGGCCTCCGTATGTGCGCACGGTGAAGACCGCGTCGGGTGCGACGGCGGTGCAGATCGCCAGCGATTCCGTGCTGACCTCCTTGCTCAAATGGACTCAGGCGCCAGCATCCTGTCCAGCGCGCCGGCCTTCGTGCCAAGACTCCCTGCCAAGTCGTTCGAGATGCCGAACTCGGTGTTCAGTCAGATCAAACGCGGCGCCGCACGACAGCGTTCATCGCCTCGATGACGGTGAGCCTCGAATTCCCGGATTGCCGTGTCGGTTTGCGCAAAGGTCAAGAAGTCCTCGTCAGTCGCCTGCTGGCCAGGCTGTTCGCGGCCCGCCCTGGTGAGGACCCGCCTCAGGGGGCAGCGGATCGAGGTGTCAGGGCGATCACGACGCGGTAGGGCGAGCACGACCGTCAAGCGCTATGCATTGCGGTGCTGTACGCCGTGCGCATCACCGGTGGCGCCAACGCGATCCGCACAGCTATCCCCGTGGACATAGGCAGCCAGGGCAGCAAACGAGCCTGCACCCCATATAGTTGATAGTAACTAATTACTCATGGATAGTTATGATCAACTATCACCGAGATGGGGACAGATGGCGAAGACGCGGAAGGTCGGCAACCTGCTGGCGCTGGCGGTGCTGTCCTATCTGAGCCGAGCGCCGATGCATCCTTACGAGCTGAGCAGGATGCTGCGCGACCACAACGACGTACGCAGCATCAAGTTCAACCAGGGATCCCTGTACATGGTGGTGAAGCAGCTGGCCAGGGCCGGGTTCATCGCCGAGCAGGAGACCACCCGCGACGGGCAGCGCCCGGAACGCACCGTCTACGCGGTCACCGACGCCGGCCGGCACGAGGCACGCGACTGGCTGCGCGAGCTGGTCGAGGTGCCGCAGCACGAGTACCCGCATTTCGTGGCCGCACTGTCGCTGATCGCGGCGCTACCACCGGGCGATGTCCTCACCCTGCTGGACAGCCGGCTGCGGCGGCTGGCCGAGCAGCGCACCGAGATCCGCGACGGGATCGACCGCGCACTAGCCGACGGGCTGCATCCGTTGTTCCAGGTCGAGGAGGACTACCGGCTCGCCCTGCTGGACGCCGAGTCCTCCTTCGTCGAGCGGTTCATCGCCCGCATCACCGATCCCGAGACCGGCTGGGGCCCGCTGTGGGCTCAATTCCACGACCAGCCCACCGACATCAGCGAAAGGCAGGAACCATGACCCGCACCCGTACCGCCCTGATCATCGGCGGCGGCGTGGCCGGCCCGGCCACAGCGATGGCGCTGCAGAAGGCCGGCCTCGACTCGGTGATCTATGAAGCGCACCCCGGCAGCGCCGAGGGCATCGGCGCGTTCCTCACCCTGGCCTCCAACGGGGTCGATGCGCTGCACGTCATCGACGCGGACACCCCCGCCCTCGCCGCGGGGTTCCCCACGCCTGCCATCGTGCTGCGCAGTGGCACAGGCAAATACCTCGGCTCCGGCCCCACCGGGCTGCCGGAGGGCATGGCCAGCCAGACCCTCAAGCGCGCCGACCTCTACCAGGCGCTGCACGAGGAGGCGGCCCGCCGCGGCGTCCGCATCGAGCACGGCAAGCGCCTGGTCGACGCCAAGGAGACCGGCGAGGGTGTACGTGCGGTGTTCGCCGACGGCTCGGAGACCACCGGCGACCTGCTCATCGGCTGCGACGGCGTGCACTCCACCCTCCGGCGGATCATCGACCCCGCCGCGCCCAGCCCGGCCTACTCCGGCCTGATCAACACGGGCGGCTACGCACCTGGCGTGCCGGTGGACACCGAGCCGGGCCGCTACGAGATGATCTTCGGCAAGCAGGCGTTCTTCGGCTACGCCGTCGCTCCCGACCGCGAGGTGTGGTGGTTCGCCAACATACCCCGCCGTGGCGAGCCCGCCCGCGGTGAACTCACCGCCATCACCAGCGACCAGTGGCGCCGCCGGCTCCTGCAGCTCTACGCCGACGACGCCGGGCCCGCGGTCACGCTGATCGAGGCCACCCCGGCCCTGATGGCGGTGAGCCCGATCCACACCATTCCGCACTTGCCCACCTGGCACAGCGGGCGCATGATCGTCATCGGCGACGCCGCACACGCGCCCTCCCCGACCTCCGGGCAAGGCGCCTCCCTGTCCATCGAGGACGCTGTCGTGCTCGCCCAGTGCCTACGTGACCTACCCGACCACAAGCAGGCCTTTGCCCAGTTCGAGACGCTACGCCGGTCCCGGGTCGAGCAGATCATCAAAACGGCCGCACGCATCAACAACAGCAAAGCCGCCGGCCCGGTCGGCCGCACCGTCCGCGACGCCATGCTGCCGCTGATCTTCAAGTTCGCCGCCAACAGCAAACAGGCCAGGCGGCCCTTCACCCACCACATCGACTGGGACACCCCGATCAGCGCGACCACCGGCACCCAATGATCATCCAGCCCGGATAATGACACTTGCCCTTGTACCAGCGGAACTCCCGGACCGCTAGACCGGCCACGACCGGCCACGCAATCATGGGCCAGGGCAAGCCTGTGGGCACGCCCCCACGGCGCGCCTTTGTCCCGGGAATGGGGAGCACCCCCGGTTTTGATGCCATCGTTCCGCCTATCGATGCGTCAGCAGTGGACGGTTGTCACCTGCGCAGCGCTGCTTGTCACCGGTGATCGCTGGGGCGGCCGGGTGGCAGGGATGGGCTGTCGTTTGCGGGTGCCAGTTCTGCGAGCATGGGGCGCAGCCGGGTAGCGAGCGCGGGATCGGATTGTGCGAGCTCGCCGGCCACGACGGTGATGGTGGCGGCCAGGGCACGGCGGAGTTCCGGTTCGGCCAGTGAGCGGACGAGCGTTGTCTCTAGCTGTGCGGTCAGGTCATCAGGCAGCAGGTGGGCGCCCTTGGCGTAGGCGGCGGGATAGCCCAGCCGGACGCAGGCCAGCGTGATTGCGTGGTCGCGGATGGCGCTGATCCAGTGCTCGGCTTGCCACCAGCGGCCGCGCTCGATGCAGATGCGGGCATGAAGGGCGTGGTGCCAGACGAGCCCGGCCAGGTGCCGCGGGTCCGGGGCCGGGAAGGGCTCGAGCGGCTGGGCCTGGCCGAAGATGGTCCGCCATTGCGGGCCCCGCGGGCCGAACTCGGCCTCTGGCGCGAACGTCAGGTCGATCTCAAGCCAGCCCGGCAGCAGGAACACGCGGATGGTTCTCGCTCCGGCGGGCAGGTCCCAGTGGTGCAGCGCGCCGAGCTCGTCGTAGAGCCATCGTGTCCACCGGTCCAGCACCGGGCTGAGCTCGCCGCGGACGGCCAGCACAAGGTCGGTGTCGGACCAGCGGTCGCCGTCTCCGGTGGCGTGCGAGCCGGTGAAAGCCGCGCCGGTGATGGCGTTGTCGGCTTCGGCGCGGGCGAGCAGCTGGTCCCTGGCGCGGTCTCGTTGTCCGGCCGTGAACATCACAGCTCCCTTGTCCGGTGTCGCCTTGTCCGCGCTCAAATGGACTCAGCTGCCAGCCACCCTGCCCAGCACATGCCAACCTTCGTGCCCAGACTCGCTGGAACCCCCAGCTCGCCGTCGTTCTAGGTGCCAAACTCGGTGCTCAGTCACAACCATCTGGGCTTCCTGCAGTAGCTATGCGGGTTGGCCGTAATCGCTGTGCGAAGATCCGCGGCCTAGCATTGT
>ODAK010006322.1_pt1 | contig 11966 bp, 9 predicted proteins | sample 1539591 | NCBI WGS metagenome assembly ODAK01 (sample SAMEA3539303, study PRJEB22396) | soil metagenome | biome: tundra; feature: field; material: soil | place: USA | collected 2010-05 | depth 0.15 m | reverse complement strand
CATGGCCTTGAATAACTCGGCGCCGAGGTGCGACGTAGAGCCGGGCGAACCGGCAGCGTAGTTGAGCTCGCCCGGCCGGGCTTTCGCCAGCGCGACCAATTCCTGGACGGACTTCACCGGTAATGAGGAAGGCGCCACCAGGAGGTTGGGCGTATTGGTCGCCGAGGTGATGGGCGCGAAGTCTTGCAGCGGGTCCCAGGTCACCTTGTCCTGCGTGAGCGGCGCGAGCCAGAGCGGGCTGCCGTAAGCCAGCAAGGTGTAACCATCAGGCGGCGCGCTGGAGGCTATTTCTATTGCGGTCAGCCCCCGGTTGTCCACGATCACCTGCTGGCCGAGGCTCGCGCTTAGCCCTTGCGCAACGATGCGCGCCGTGAGATCGGCGCCACCGCCGATCGCCGCGGTCACCATGCGTATCGGCTTGTTCGGATAACCCTGGCCATGAACTGCGCCGGCGCCCGGGACCATGAGCATGACAGAGCATATCCATAATGCGGAGCGCAGCGGCAACATGATTCTCCCCGGCATTAAAATTTGAATTTGGATTATCCTACCACCTTAGCATCGGCATCCGAAACCACAACGGGAAGCACGCGATGATCTACATGGTCGACCACGTCTATACGGACCCCGCCACCGAACAGGCATGGAACGACTGGTATGCGGCGAACATCCGTCTTCTGCTGACAGTGCCCGGCGTATACGGCGTCCAGCGTTTCAAGGCGATAGGGCAGCAGCCTTCACGTTACCTGTCGATGTACAGCGTCGAGTCGGGCGGCATCTTCGAGTCTCCGGAATATAAACGCGTGCAGGGCGGGGGCACGCAGAGCGTTCAGTTCCATAACGCTTATCGCGGGTGGACCCGGAATCTGTTCGACGGCGCAGCACGCGCCCCCGAGCTGGCAAAGGGGCAGCGTGTTTTCGTGTGCGACAGCGACACGCCCGACAAAAAGCTCCCCGGCAGCATAAAGCCTCTCTGGGTGAAGGCGGCGCCCGGGCTGCCGAAGACGACGCCCTTCAGCGCGCAAAAGCTTGCGACCGCGCCTTATCGCGCGGTGATCGTGCTCGATGCGACAACGCCCGTGAGCGATTTTGCGAACACCGGCGGATACGTCTACGAGCCGATCACGGGCGTAAGCAGGCCGCAATAAAGCTTGCTCGTCACCGGCCGGTGATGTTCTGTATGGCGTCCACGACCATCCTGGCGTCGATGGTGATCAGCAGGAGGTCATTGGCTACGCGCACGTATCGACTGCGTCGGCGCGCTGGTCGTACTCAGGCGATGTCGGGAACTGGGTGATAGCTCAGCGGCAGGTCGGCGTACCGGGGCCAGCTCGCGGGACCGAGCGGCGGACTGCGCTCAGTGGGTACGTGCCCGCTCGTCCCGAACGTGCCACACCTCAGATCCGGTTCGTGTACCTCGCCCCGCGCCGGTTCGCACTGCATAATTACACGCCTGCGCGTCCTGAACTGCAAGTGATGGGCGCCGATTCTTGCCGGACGGAAATTTTTCTAACTGCGTCTGGGCATGAGTGCAGACGCGAGTTTCGGGGGTGGGGTGGTGGGCGGGCCGCTCGCCGGTCGCGTGGCGGTCAGGCGTGCGGCGTCACCACCGGATTGCGCTGCGGTGGTGGCGATGCTTGGCGTCAGCGATCTGGAGGTCATACACAAGCCGCGAGCACTGCGCAGTGTGACCGATGCGCCGGCAAATTGACGCGGCGGGCAGGACTGTATGAATTCCCACCCAGATTCCCACCCAAGAGAGGGAGATTGACGATTGCCCAATAGAGGCGCAACCCGCGGAGCTAGGAAACACAAGGGTTTCACGGCGATTGGCGTAAATGAGCCGATTTCATCAACCAGTAATGCATGAACGAAACCTTTAAAACAAAAAAAATGCGGCGTTCAGCCGCATTTTTGAAATGGTCCCCCGCAGATGCCGTTAGGCCCTCTTCTTGAACCTAGGTTCAAGTTGGTCGCTTCCCGAGCACATCAGGCGCCTCCGAAAAAGGACGCGCACAACAGCGCTCTTAGGTCCGCAACCAGGTCTCAATTATTGGTTCAAAGAGTTGTAGACCTTGACGAACACCGCAGGGGGTTGACCTGCAGCCGGCCACCTTCGCGACCGGCTAAAACAACTTTTCCTGATCAGCGAGCGCCTGATCCAGTGTTGTCTCCATGTTGACCATTCTACGCTTGAATTCGGACGCATCAAAGTTGCCGAACCGCGTCGTCAGGAATTCGTGCGAGATGTTGAGCGCGGCCATGATCGCGATGCGCTCGAGGCCTGTGATTTTGCCCTGTTCCTTGATCTCCTGCATCTTGCGATTCAGGAAATCGACCGCTTCCAGCAGCGCTTTTTTCTCGTCCGGCCCACATGCGACGCGAAACTCGCGCCCCATGATGCTGATCTGCAGACCTTTGGCGTCAGCGCTCATGCCTCTTCGTCAGGAATCTGGGTGAGCAGGGTTTCGAGACGGGTTTTGGCGTCACCGATCTTATCCGACAATTGCTTGTTTTCGTTCTGCGCCGACACCAGTTGCTGACGTAATTGATGGTTATCGGCGCGCAGTTGCTGGTACAGCGCGACGAATTGACTTATTTTGTGTTCGAGCGACCTGAGCTGCGCGTCCATAGTTACACTATAATTTCAAAAGTCCTGATGAGTCAATACCTAACGTTATTTTCTGAATGTGGTTTGATACAAAAACTTTGGGCTCTGGAGTAGAATCATCCCGTCGCCGCGCGGCTTGCGCTGACGGCGACACGGTTTCAGGTGCCTGGGTTGACGTCTTCAGCCCGGGATAATCGGGAAACAAGTGCAAAGCTTGTGCTGCCCCCGCAACGGTAAGTGAGTGCGGGCGTATCTCAATGCCACTGTGGTTGGGGTTTGTTTGGATATCCCTGCCACGGGAAGGCGGTACGCCAAGACTCGTGAGCCCGTAGACCGGCCTCGAACCGCTGGGTAAGGAAATGCCGCGGGGAGGCGGTGTTCAGATGCCGGCAGTGGTCCGAATCAAGTTTCTCCTCGGTGTTTCCTCGTGCAACCAATCTGCATGCGGTGGGCGTGCGCAACTCGAGGAGATGTCCTGCAGCAATTTTTCAAATCCCGTCACAGGTTTTCCCGGTCGTTCACCTTTATCGTGACATGGATCGCGGCATCACCGGGCTACACGCAGCAGCCGGTGGTGATCGCCGAAGAAGTCGTCGTAACCGCGACGCGGTTTAAAGAGCCGCAACAGGAGCTTCCGGTCGGCGTCACCGTCATCAACGCCGGGGAAATCCGCAACAGCACGGCGGCGACGGTGCCCGAGCTGCTCAAGCAATATCCGGGCATCCAGGTGCGCGACAATTCCGGCTCGCCGAACCAGCAGGTCGACCTGCGCGGCTTCGGCATTACCGGCGATCAGAACACGCTGGTCTTGCTCGACGGTCAGCGTATCAGTGAGAACGAGCAAACCACCGTCAACTGGGCGGCGATTCCGCTGTCCGCAATAGAGCGCATCGAAATCATGCGCGGCAGCGGCGCGGTGCTGTATGGCGGCGGCGCGACCGGCGGCACCATCAATATCATCACCAAGACGCCGCAGAAGAACCGCAAAAACGCGACCGTCGGCGCGGGATTTGGCAGCTACAACGCCAGCGATTACCGCGTCGGCGCGGATCTTGCCGGCGAAAATCTCGGGTTGATATTCAACGCCAGTCGGCTCGAAAGCGATAACTACCGCGACAGCAACCGGCTGCGCCAGCAAAACGCGCAAGCCGAGGCGCGATACTCGGGCGCGCGCGGCACGCTGTATGCGAAGTTTGGCGCCGACGACCAGAACTTGCTGCTGCCAGGTTCGCTGACCGAAGCGCAGATTGCGGTGAACCGCCGCCAGGCCGCAACGCCTGGCGACTTCAGTCACATCTCCGGGGGTTACCTCAATCTCGGCGGGGAGCTCAAGCTCGACGGCGCCGAGTTCGCGCTTAACGCTGGCTACCGCGGCAAGAACGCAAACTCCGCGTTCTTTGTCGCAACTCCGTTTCGCAACAATATCAGCACCCAGGCCAACGTCATGAGTCTGAGCCCACGCGCGAAGATTCCATTCACTTTCGCTGGCATGAACCATACGCTGGTGACCGGCATCGACTGGGACGATTGGGATTTTGACTCCAGCACGGGTCCCGGCCTGGTCAGTCACCCGCTTGCAGTGCAGCGCAACGCCGCTTGGTATCTGCAGAACACCACGGCTTTGAGCGCGACAACATCGGTCTCTGCCGGCGTGCGTTTTCACCGCGTCAAATACAGCGTCAACGATGTAATCAGCGGCGCCGCAGATGCGCGCGACCGCAGTCTGCGCGCGTTCGAGATTGCCGCGCGTCACAAAATCAATGACGCACTGGCTGTCTACGGCAAGTTTGGCAACAGCTTTCGCGTTCCCAACGTCAACGACAACTTCAATCTGTTCACCGCGACCGTGACCATCCTCGAGCCGCAAACCTCACGCGACCGCGAAATCGGCAGCGAATTGCGGCTCGGCCGTGCAAATTACCGGTTTGCGTTCTACCACATGGATGTCAGCAACGAAATCCACCTCGACCCGGTCGCGTTCAATAACATCAACTTGCCGCCGACGCGGCGTTACGGCTTCGAGCTCGAAGGCAAATGGAGCCTGGCTGCCGGCTTGAGCGCGTTTGCCAACTATACTCACGCGCTTGCCAGGTTTCGCGCCGGGGCGTTTGGCGGCGTCAGCGTTGTCGACAGGGACGTGCCGCTGGTGCCGCGGCACGCCGCCAATCTCGGCGCGGCATGGGAGTTCATGCCACGCACGCGGCTCAACGCGGTGGCGAATTACGTCGGCGATCAGGTTTTCGACAACGATGAAACCAACACCTTCGGCCGCAAGATTCCGGCATATACGCTGGTTGATCTGAAGCTCATCCATGCAACGGGGGACTGGCTGCTGAGCGCAGGCGTCAGGAATTTGCTCAATCGCGGGTATTTCACTTACGGCGTATTCACCGGCTTCCCGACGTTCAATGCCTATCCGGCGGCGGAACGCTCGCTGTTCGTATCAGCGCAGTATTCGTTCAAGTAAGCCGGACGCATAACGGACAGACGTTTCCCACAGTGGCGGAGCGCCGTTTTCTTTTGGCGTTCAAGTTTGTTATTGTTGCGCCCATGCAACATATGACCAGCACCGAACTGTATTTGCGGCTGTTGCGCTACGTCTCGCCGTATTGGAAGGTATTCGTGCTGGCGTTGCTTGGCATGGTGGTCGTCGCTGTCACCGAGCCGGCGCTGCCGGCGCTGATGAAGCCGCTGCTCGACGGCACCTTCGTGCACAAGGACGAGGCGCTGATGCGCTGGATGCCGTGGGTGATCCTCGCGCTGGTGGTGGTGCGCGGCAGCGCCGAGTATGTGGCGTCATATGGAATCAACTGGGTAGGCAACAAACTGGTAATGGACCTGCGCCAGGCGATGTTCGACAAGCTGCTGACGCTGCCCAACTCCGTTTATGACGACCGCGCCACCGGCAACCTGATTTCCAAACTCACTTACGACGTGACCCAGGTGACCGCCGCCGGCACCAGCGTGCTGACGGCGCTGTTCAAGGACTCCTTGTCTTTGCTCGGTTTACTCGCGTGGTTGCTGTGGCTCAACTGGAAACTGACGCTGCTGGCGCTGGTGATGGCGCCGCTGATCGTCGGCGTGGTGCGGCTGATCAGCGTGCGGCTGCGCAACAGCAGCCGCGCGGTGCAGCAGGCGATGGGCGATGTGACCCAGGTGCTGCAGGAGACCATAGACGGGCACAAGGTGGTCAAGCTGTTCGGCGGGCAGCGCTATGAAGCCGCACGCTTCGCCGAGCAGGCGAACCGCGTGCGCCGCTTCATGATGAAGCAGGCGACCGCTGCCGCCGCCAGCGTGCCGGTGGTGCAGTTCCTGGCCGGCATTGCGCTCGCCACCATCGTTTATCTGGCGACCCAGCAGTCGAGCGCCAACGAGATCACCGTCGGCGAATTCGTGTCGTTCGTCACTGCGATGCTGATGCTGACCGCGCCGCTGAAACGCATCACCGGCGTCAACGAGCCGCTGCAGCGCGGGCTTGCCGCCGCCGAGAGCGTGTTCGAGTTGATCGACCAGGAGGGTGAAAGCGATCCCGGCCGGGCGGCGATCGCGCGCGCGCGCGGCGAGATTCGCTTCGACGACGTGAGTTTTTCCTATATCGACGCGAAGCGGCTGGCGCTCGATGCGATCACGCTCACCGTCAACCCCGGCGAGACCGTGGCGCTGGTGGGCGCCTCCGGCAGCGGCAAGAGCACGTTCGCCAATCTGGTGCCGCGCTTCTATCGGCCGACCCGCGGTCGCATTCTGCTCGACGGCCACGATCTCGAGACGCTGACGCTCGCCAGTCTGCGCGCCAACATCGCGCTAGTGAGCCAGGACGTGGTGCTGTTCAACGACAGTGTTGCCGCGAACATCGCCTACGGCGCCATGCGCGACACCAGCGAGGTTGACATCGTTGCGGCGGCTGAAGCCGCGCACGCCATGGAGTTCATCCGTCACATGCCGCAGGGCCTGCAGACGCTGGTGGGCGAGAACGGAGTTAAATTGTCAGGGGGACAGCGCCAGCGGCTGGCAATTGCACGCGCTCTGCTCAAGAACGCGCCGGTGCTCATACTCGACGAGGCGACCTCGGCGCTCGACTCGGAATCGGAGCGCCAGGTGCAGGCGGCGCTCGAGGCACTGATACAGGGGCGCACCACCATTGTGATCGCACACCGGCTGTCGACTATTGAAAACGCGGGACGCATTGTAGTGCTCGACCAAGGGCGTATCGCCGAGATCGGCAATCATGGCGAGTTGCTTGCCGCTGAAGGAATGTACGCGCGCCTGTATCGGATTCAGTTCGCGCCGAAACGCGAGTTCACCTAGAAAAGTTCTGATTCGGTGGATATACAAGGAGGCGTCGCCTCCTTGTTCAGACATTCGGTAGCGCTCAGCCGGGATCCGGCTCTTTTACGGCGAGGGCTTCGGCATCTGCCGCGACAGTCCTGACGGAATAGCCGCTCAGCCACCACAACAAACTGCCGGGTAAGCTTGCCGCCGCGAGCGTGAGGCCAAACAGTATCGAGACCGCAAATGCGGCGCTCGCCGGCACATTGATAAAACCAAACGCGACTACCATCGCGCCTTCGCGTACGCCCCAGCCGGCGATCGAAACCGGCACCACCGTGATGAGGATCACCGGCGGCACCAGCAGCACGCAGTCTCTCAGCGTGATGTCGAGCTGCATCGCGTGCGCTATGTAAAACACGATAATGGCAAAACCAATGAAGCTCAGTACCGACAACAGAATTATCGGCAGCGCATAGCGCGCGCGGGACATTACTTTGCGCGCGAGTGCCGCGAGGCTGAGCAGCGCGCGCACCACGCGCCAGTGTGCAATGAGCTGCGGCAGCCGTCTGAGCGCGAGCAAAACACCAAACCCGGCAACGCCGGAGAAGACCACCGCCGACAGCGCCCAGCGAGCCGCCGGATCAATGATTATCTCAAATAGCCACGGCAGCCCGGCTGCGGTGAGCAGCAACAGCGAAAACAGCGTGAGCGCGCGATCGATGATCACCGTATTGGCGGCAGCGCTGAAATTCAATCCGGCACGGTATGCGCACCATATGCGTACAGCATCCCCGCCGACCGATGAGGGTAAGGCCTGATTGAAAAAATGTCCTATCAGGACCAGTTGCAGCGCGGTCTTGAAACCGAGCCGAGTGCCGTTTGCTTTGATTACCGCGAGCCAGCGCAGCGTGTGTAACAGCGCGATCGACAATGCGATTACGGTCGCCAGCAGCAGGGTAGCGGCGTCAACTTTGGCGAAATGCGATATGACGCCTTTTACATCGAAGGCGCGCAAAACGATAGCGATAAGCGCCAGAGAAATCGCGATCTTGAGCAGAGGTTTCAGAAGTCTCATGCAGCGGAGTTGCCCAAATATGCCCGTATAACGTCAAGGATTCTGGCGGTGGCATGGCCGTCGCCGTAGGGCGAGCCGCCGCGCGCCATGCGGGCATAAATCCGGGTATCGCGCAGCAGCTCGCCCGCAGCCGCGACGATTTCGCCGCGTCCCGTGCCGGTGACCTTGGCTACGCCGAGTTCGACCGCCTCAGGCCGTTCAGTCACCGCGCGCAATACCAACACCGGTTTGGAGAGCGCAGGCGCTTCTTCCTGGATGCCGCCGGAGTCGGTAAGAATCAGCTTGGCTTGCTGCATCGCGGCTACCAGATCAGGGTAAGAAAGCGGCTCGCTGAGCCGGATTTGCGCATGGCCGGAAAGCAGCTTTTCAACTGTTCCGCGCACGTTGGGGTTGGGATGAACCGGGTAGAGCACTTTCAAGTGCGGGAATTCGCGGCATAAATCGAGTACCGCATTGCAGATATTGGCAAGCGGAATGCCCAGGTTTTCGCGCCGGTGTGCGGTAAGCAAAATGTCGTGATCAAAGCGGCGCGCAGGCGTTTTATTGAGTTTCCGGGTCGTGAAATAGAGCGCGTCGATTACGGTATTGCCGGTGAGATGCACATTTGCACTGCATGCATGCTCGGCGAGCACGTTGTCCAGCGCGCGGCGCGTTGGGCAGAAATGCAGTTGCGCAAGGCGTGTTACCGCGGCACGGTTATATTCTTCGGGAAAAGGGTTGTCGAGGTCGAAAGTGCGCAAGCCGGCTTCGACATGGGCAAACGGAATTCGTTGGTAGAAGCAGCTCAATGCCGCGCACATCACCGTGGTCGTGTCGCCCTGTGCGATCACAAGATCGGGTCTTGCCGTGGAAAAGTATTGTTCGAAAGCATGCATCAGCCGCGCAGTCAGTTCGCCGAGCGACTGATCGTCACTCATTACCCGCAAATCCTGATCGAAGCTGATTTCGAACCAATCGCTCAGCGGCGCAAGCAGGTCGCGATGCTGGCCCGAGCACAGCACCTCGAGGTCGATCTCCGGTGTGGTGCGCAGTGCACGAATCACCGGCGCCATTTTGATGACCTCGGGGCGCGTGCCGACAATGCAGACGATCTTGTTTTTCACGCTACTAGCAGCCTGTCGAACTTAACAGTCCGTATGAGCGCCTATTTTAAACCGCGCACGCGCCATGCCACTAATTTCCTGAGCAGGCGCAACGCGTTGCCGCCGACATCCATTTTGCTCGCGCCCTGCTTGAGATCGTAGCGCAAGTTGATTGGCACTTCGCACATGCTCGCGCCGACGCGGTTCAACTTGAGCAGCAGCTCGACCATGCACGCGAATCCCCGTTCTTCGACCAAACGCTCGCCGTAGTGCGTGCGGGCGCGTTGCAGCAATCCGACGCGGTACCCGCGAAAGCCGCAGGTGTAGTCGCGGACGCCGCGACACCAATGCAGCAGTTTGAACAGGGTTGCGGCGCCTAGACTGAGCAGCCGGCGATGCAGTGCAACACCGGCAATGCGACTGCCATGGCGATAGCGCGACGCAATCACGATGTCGTGGCCGCGATCAAGCGCTGCAAGCATGACGGGAAACTGATCTGGATGGTGGGTGTCGTCGCAATCCATGATGAACAGCACATCGTTTTCGGCGCCAAGCTCGGTGACATGCGCAATCAGGCTGCGCAGGCCTTCCCCCAAGCCCATATTAACCGCCTTGCCGATGATCTCGACGTTAAGCTCTTTGCCCCATTCGAGCGCACGCTCGACGGTGCGATCGGTGCATCCGTCGTTGTAGAGCACGATCCGGTACGGCATACCTTTTTCCGGAAACACCTGCTTGAAGCGCCGGAACAGCGCCGGGATCGTCACTTCTTCGTTGTAAGCGGGAAGCCCGACCCAGATCGTGCGTGCGGTCATGGTTGATGACATATAAATCGGTGCCGGCATCGCGTGGTGCGCCGGTTTTTCCGCAGGTGCATTAAAATGTCCGAGCAGCCTGTCGGACTTGAAGGTCCGACAGGCTGCTAATAGCAAAACCGCCCCACTATTTTGTCAATAATGAATCTAATCCCCAATTCGACCAGAACCTGGTGGTGGCTTTATGCCGCGGCAGCGCTGAGTTTCGCTACCACGCTCACGCTCCCCTATATCGGCGAGGAAGCGGTTTATACCATTACGTCGCTCGAAATGCGGCTTAACCACGATTTCCTCGTGAACACGCTCTACGGCGCCAACTATGGCCGCCCACCGCTGCTCAACTGGCTGATCATCCCGCTCGCCGAGATGATGGGCTGGGAACGCGTGCTGCTCGCTTCCCGGCTCATCGCGGCGGCCGCGACCGTGGCGACCGGACTGGTGCTCGCGTGGCTTACGCTGAATCTTACCCGAAATCGCAAGCTCGCTGCGTTGAGCGCAGCCGTGTTCCTGAGCGGCGATGCGCTCTTTTACCGGGGTTGGCTCGCGTATTCGGAACCGGTGTTCACGTTGTGCATTTTTGGCGCGATCGCCTGCCTGTGGGTCAGTGTACTGCGGCGGCGGGGAATGCTGCTGTGGGTTGCGGCGCTACTGCTCGCGTGCGGTTTTCTGACCAAGGAACAGACCGCGTATCTGTACTACGGAGTAGCCTTCGCCGCGCTGCTGCTGCAACGCGACGCGCGGCTGTATCTGTTCAGCGTGAATTCGGTTCTTGCGCACGCTGCGGCGCTCGCCGCGGTGGTCGTGTGGAACGCTGTTCTGACCCATGGCATGCAGAACATCACCGTGGGCGTGATCGCGCAGAAACTGATGACAGTCGAGATTGGCGATTATTTGAACCAGCTGTGGTCGTTCCCGCTCGAAACCGTGCTGCGTTTTATTCCGGCGAGCCTGATCGCGATCTATTTCGGCTGGCGCCAGCGCACGGCGCCTGCAACGGACGCCGCCGGTGCAAAGTTCCCCTGGCACGTGCTGCTCGCGATGCTGAGTGTCAACTACCTGCCATACTGGCTGGGCCCCAAGACCCACATCCGCTACATCATGCCGCTCTATCCGCTGATTTCGCTGCTGATCGCGGCGGCGATCTGGCGCTGCGGCGACCGGCCGGTCGTGATCGCAGCGCGTTGGCTGGCAGCGGTGGTCGTACTCAGGTATGTGATCGGGCTGTGGGGGTTTCCGTGGTACCTGCAGCACTACCGCGGTGACTACGCGGGGACCGCGGCGCAGATTGCCGCCACCACGCACGGTTTTCCGCTGTATGCGACCGACGTTTCGGCAAGCGGCTTGAGCGTCACCGCTCATCTGGACGCAATGCGATATCCTGAGCCTTATTTGCGGTGGCCGCCGCCGCAGTGGGACAGCGGTTTTGTTCTGAGCTATACGCCCAATGCAGAGTTGGGACAGGTCAAAGCCAGCTTTAGGCTCGGCGGCAACATGCTCTATTTGTTGTGCCGCGGCGCGGCGTGCGGGACGGCCAATTCAGCGGCGAAGTGATCGATCAAGATCGGCCTCTATCAATTTTTCGGTCAATACCGACGCAACCAGGTATTCATTGCTATCATTGCCACAGACATGAAAATTCCATTCAACAAGCCCGCTGTGCTCGGCGCCGAGTTCGACAACATGGCCGACGCGCTCGCGCGCGGCCATTTGTCAGGCGACGGTTACTACACCAAGCGTTGTCACCATTGGCTCGAGCAGCGGCTTGGCTGCCGGCATGCGCTGCTCACCCATTCGTGCACCGGCGCGCTCGATATGGCGGCCATTCTGTGTGACCTTGTGCCCGGCGACGAAGTCATCATGCCGTCGTACACCTTTGTCTCGACGGCAAACGCGTTCGTGCTGCGCGGCGCGGTGCCGGTATTTGTCGACATCCGGGCTGACAATCTCAATATCGATGAGCGGCTGATTGCCGCTGCGATCACGCCACGCACCAGGGCGATCGCGGTGGTGCATTACGCCGGCGTGGCGTGTGACATGGACGCCGTCATGGCGCTCGCAAGCCGGCACAATCTGCTCGTGGTTGAAGACGCGGCGCAGGCGTTGCTCGCGACCTA
>ODAK010006318.1_pt1 | contig 11968 bp, 14 predicted proteins | sample 1539591 | NCBI WGS metagenome assembly ODAK01 (sample SAMEA3539303, study PRJEB22396) | soil metagenome | biome: tundra; feature: field; material: soil | place: USA | collected 2010-05 | depth 0.15 m | reverse complement strand
ATAACGACATCCTCGAAGCTCGCGATGCGGTAGTGGGTGACTTTGGCGCGGAACATCTCCTGACCCAGCAGCGACGGCACTCTGCCTGCCTCCAACGACATGCGGACGTAACGGCGCAACAGCGCCTCAGTGTATTTGCGGTAGAAGGCTAGGTTGGGTTCGGGCGGCCGGGTGGTTGCCATGGGCAGGCACGGTCCCTGGGAGAAGGCCCAGACATAGGGGAGAACCGCCGCGGCGGCGCTCATTCGGCACCTCCGGTGCGGCGGTGGCCGACGCAGCAGCCGAGGACGCGCAGACGGCGGCGGGGGCGTCCGGTGGAGGGCCGTCCACCCGGGCGCTTGCCGGTTGCGGGGGGAAAGGCCGCCAGCCGCACAACGCATTCGCTGCAGTACACGCCGTCGCTGACTACGTTGCGGAGCCAGAGCGCTCCGCAGCCTTCACAGATTTTCACTTCCACGCGCAAGTATCTCATTTTCAGTGTTCTCCAAGGCGTACTTTCCCCTGGCGAGCCTCAGAATTTTTCAGCGGTCGGAGGGGCTCGCTCAGGTTGTCAGGAGGTGGGGGCGTTGCTTGCGGGGGACTCTTTGGCCCACTCGCGAGTGCCAGGCACCTGTTTGCGGCAGTTCGATTTGCCTTTCGTCACCCAGGAAAGTCCACTGCATCCTCTCCACTTCAATCCGGCGACACCCAGCTTTAAGGGGGGCGTACTGGCGAGAGGCATCAGTGTTATAGCTTTGGACAAACTAATCTATCAATGACGATCTTATATATAGCTTGGTGCAACTTACGATATACAACTTATGGGTGATATACGCCATTGTAGGTTGCTAGAAGCAAAACTTCTGCTTTATATTGATTTGCGCAAAGTGATATTGTCGACAAACGGGACGGAATAATATAGATGAACTTCCAAGATCTCCATGAACTTCTCCGCCTGGAACTGTTGGGCCGCATCGAGAGCGGGAGCTTGACGGGCACGGCCCTGGCGCGGCAGTCGGACTTCAAGCAGGCGCACATCTCGAATTTTCTGAATGGGAAGCGGGCGCTCTCGCTGGAGGGGCTGGACCGGGTGCTGGCGGCGGAGGGGCTTTCGGTGGACCAGTTGATGCCGGTGGAGCTGAGCGCGGCGGAGGGCGGATGGGGGAGTGCGGCCGCGGTGGCGGAGACGGAGGCGATCCCGGTGGTGACGGCGGCGACCGCGATGGACGAGCCGGAGGTACGGCCGGGGGCGGTGATCGAGATGGTGCGGGTGGCGGCGGCGGCGCTCAAGAGCAATCGCTGGTGGGCGCCGGAGAAGTATGTGCGCTGGCAGCGGTACGTCGCAGTGCAGGCGGACGCGCAGCAGGCGGCGGCGATGGCGTCGATGATTGCGCCGGGCGCGGTGGTGGTGCTGGACCGGCACTACCGATCGCTGGCGGCGTACCGCCCGCAGCAGCGGACGCTGTACGCGGTGCGGGCGGGGGCGGGGCTGGCGCTGCGGCATGTGGAGCTGGATGGAGAAAACCTGGTGCTGCGTCCGCTGGCGCTGGCGTTCCCGGTGCAGGTGGTGACTCCGGGGCCGCAGGAGACGGCGGCGGACTATATTGTGGGGCGGGTATGCGTGGTGGTCTCAGAGCTTTAGAGCATTGAAAGTCCGCCAGAGGAAAGGCCCGGGGCTAAAGCCCGCGTTTCTTCGAAGTTATTCGTGGGGTTGAAACCCCACGCTAATCCGGAAAAACCTTCTAGCAGCCTCATCAGGCCGGGACACAGGTACTACCGGGGCGATTTCCACACGTTTTCCGGCACATATTTGGCGCAGTAACATTGACGCAACAAATGCGCGGGCGTATAAATCCGGGCAGCAGCATTCCTGGAGGTGCAGCCTTGCACACGGAACCCGCAGCCCACGTTTCAACCTCTTCGTTCCCCCACCTCATCCATGAACTCCACGCGAACTGCCCGCATTGCGGGCGGACGATCGACATCCCGCAGGCTGCCGTGCATAGCGACGGCACCGCGCGCGGCTATTGTTCGACGTGCCGCACGGAGTTGTTTGAGGCGAGCCTGGAACACTGAGGTAGTTGGGCTGCCGACGGCGGCGCCGGGGACATCCTGAAGTTGAGGATGACGAGGTTGATTGTGCGCCCGCGGTTTGGCGGGTTCCGTCCAGATAGGACCCAACGCACTGGGTCTGCCGTGGTTGCCGGGCATTTGCTGGGTTTGCGTTCGCTGTGGAAATGGCGTGAGGAGAGAGGTGCATTCCGCGTCGCTGGTTGGCGCGATCTCGATCCGGTGGGGCCGGTGCTACACTTTTGCTCACGAGGTTCGGCCATGCGGCGGATGTGTTGCTGAGTCTGTTTGCGATACTCGTGACGGATGCGTGCGCCCAACGCCGGGGCGGCATCGCCCCTGGGTTCGGCCGGGGCGGCTTCGGGTTGAGTCGCGGGCGGTACGCGATTTCCTACGGGTACGGGTACGGATACGAACCCTACGCCGCCGGTACCCCCTACGCGTATGCACCGCAGCCGATGCTGTTGGTTCTGCCGCCGCCGCCGCCGGTGATCGTCGAAGCGCCGCCCCGTGAAGTGCATCCCGTGGTGATTGCCTATAAACAGCCGGCTCCAGGGCCTGCCTCATCCGCCCCTGCCGTCAGACAAACCACATACCTCCCCAAATTATTGAATGGTAATGGTTTGTCTGGTCTCGCCGATGGCGCCCTTGTGCGCCATGTTCACCGATGATGGCGATGTGATATAGCGGATGGGTCACGTGAGACGCGGGGAGGTGTGCGGATGAGGCGATTTGCGGTGGTGGCGGCGAGTATAGCGAAGGTGTTGGTGGTCGCGGCGGCGGGGATGGGGTTGGGGGCCGGGTTCACGCGGGGGCAGGCGGCGCCGGCGAGTGCGGACCCGTATGCGAACAACCCGGCGGCGGGGACGATGCAGTTTCCGCGGGCGGCGCCGGCGGGGAAGGATCCGGGGGCGATCGACAAGGCTCCGGCGGGGGCGGTGAACCAGGGGCTGCTCGATCCGGCGAAGTGGAAGTATGGGCCCAATTACGACGTGCCGGGCGATGTGCCCATCTGGAATCCGGTGATGATCAAGATGATGAAGGGCGAGAAGGTGACCGGGGGCACGGTCTTCTCGACCGACACGCCGGAGACGTATTGCGCGATGGCGAATGCGGGGTACGACTTTATCTGGACGGAGATGCAGCACAACACGCGCGACTGGGACGCGGTGGCGAAGATGTGGAAGGCGTGTCCGCATGCCAAGGCGGTGCCCGGGGTGCGGGTGGCGTATACGGACGAGCGCGAGATTCAGCATGCGATGGATGCGGGGGCGCTGGTGATTATCGTTCCGACGGTGCGGAGTGTGGCGGAGGGGACGGCGGCGCGGGACTGGGCGATGTATCCGCCGCTGGGCAAGCGGAGTTTGGGTGGCGGGCAGGCGTTCGATCCGGAGATGTGGGGGAATGTTCCGGGCGGGTACAGGAACACGATCAACAGGAATGTGGTGCTGATCGAGATGATCGAGACGCTGGATGGGGCGAAGGATGCGGCGAAGATTGCGGCGATTCCGGGGGTGACGGCGATCTTCGCGGCGAGCGGAGATTTAGGTAACTTTTCCGGTTACAAAATGGGAACGCCGGACTACGAGCGGCTGATCAATGTGGTGCACGACGCAGCGCTGGGCGCGGGCAAGCGGCTGTGCGGGCCGTTTGCGTGGCGCGATAGGCCGGACTTTACCTGCTTCCAGAACGCGAGCGAGGTGGTGGCGATCCAGCGCGGCGTGGCCGATGAGCTGGGGCCGCTGAAGGATACGCAGGGCAAGCCGGAGGTGGGGCCGTACGCGGGGAAGTAGTGGTTAGTGGTAAGTGGTTAGTTGAGTGGTTAGAGGGAAAGAACCAGAGGTAAGGCAAGAGGAGTGGGTTCGATGGATCGACGCGATCTTTTGAAGAAGAGTCTGGCGGCGGCGGCGGCGATGGGGATTTCGAGCGGGCGTGCGGCTGAGGGGCAGGGTGAGGCGGACCCGCCCAAGCAGAGCTTCCAGCCCCAGCCAGCGAAGCTGGCCGGGGACCCCGGTCCGGATGGGACACCCGGTTCGGTGAGGGATCCCGGTTTGGACGGGGCACCCAATGTGGAGGCGGGTGCTACGGGGGTGCTGGCGAGTTTGTATGACTACGAGGCGGCGGCGAAGCGGAAGCTGTCGGTGGCGGCTTGGGAGTACTTCAACGGCGGGTCGGGCGACGAGATTACCTTGCGACGGAATAGGACAGCGCTGGACGGCTTGCAGTTGAAGCCGCGGGTGCTGGTGGATGTGTCGACGATCGATACTCGGCGGACGCTGCTGGGGTTTGCGCTGGAACATCCGATCCTGCTGGCGCCGACGTCGTCGCATCTGCTGGCGCATCCCGATGCGGAGGTGGCGACGGCGCGCGGGGCGGCGGAGGCGAAGACGATCCTGATTGCGAGCACGACGTCGAACCGGAGTATTGAGGACATCTGCAAGGCGGCGCCGTCCGGCTCGGTGTGGTTTCAGCTTTACGTGGAGGATGACCGCAAGGCGTGCCAGGCGCTGATCGAGCGGGCGGAGGCGGCGGGCGCTCGGGCGCTGGTGATTACGGTGGACAATCCGCTGGCGTACGTGCGCAACCGCGAGGAGCGAGTGAAGGCGCAGGCGCCGACGCTGCCGTTTCCGAACATCGGGATCGAGTCGGGGCCGGGCGGGCGCGGGCTTTCGCGCAGGCGCTTCAACTGGAGCGAGTTGGGGTGGATCCAGGGGATTGCGAAGACGCCGGTGATTTTGAAAGGCATCCTGAACCCGGACGATGCGGATGAGGCGGCGCGGCGCGGGGTGGCGGCGATTGTGGTGTCGAACCACGGCGGGCGGGTGCGCGCCGGCGACGATTGAGGTGTTGCCGGCGGTGGTGGATCGCGTAGCGGGTCGCGTGCCGGTGCTGATCGACGGCGGCGTGCGGCGCGGGACGGATGTGCTGAAGGGGCTGGGGTATGGCGCGGCGGCGGTGCTGATCGGGCGGCCATATATCTACGGGCTGGCGGTGAATGGGCCGGATGGCGTGCGCGATGTGGTGGGGATTCTGCGGACCGAGCTGGAGGGAGCGATGGCGATGACGGGGCGCGTGCGGCTGAGTGATGTGGACCGGACGATCTTCTGGAAATCGGCGGACTATCGGGCGTGAGTTGTGGGTAGTGATGCGCCGCGGTATCGCGGAAATCTACCAGAAGAGGACTTTGCGTCCCACATCGTCCGCGAACTCCCTACATTTGCCTTGCGTTGTTTTGGCACTCCTCTTGCTTCTTTTCGCAGGCCTCGGTCAAGGCAGTGGTGTCCTCAACTTTTCTCGCCCACTCCGCATCCCGCCTATCCAGCTTGGAGATCAGGTCGGCAAGCTTGAAGCGGTCAGGGACCTGCTCATACATCTTCGCGTAGATTAGCTGTTTGCGGAGGGTATCGAGCTTTATCGCGCGATCCTCATACCACTTAGCTTGTTCTATGAGTTCGTTGTAATGGTCTCTTTTCGCATCGAAATGTCGAACAAGATGCGTGCGTCAAGCCTACTTCCACAGCGGGACGAGCGCGGTGATGAGAGTTATGTTCGCAGCGACCAGCACGATCACGTCGGTCGTTTGTCGCACGGCTAAACCGCTTTGCGGTTGAAGTTGGTTTTCTTGGTGTTGGCGAAGGAGTCTTTGGCTTTGATGGAGGGGTTGGACGCCTCGAAGGTGGGCTTCTCGCCGGTCTTAAGCTGGGCGGCCTTTTCGCGCATGGCCTGGAGCTTTTGAGCTTTGCGGCCCAGTCCGCCGATTTTGATGGTTCCGGGTTTGGGGATGAAATCGCTCATGGAAGTGATTTTCTCACGATTCCGGGGGCGAAGAGGCCCGGGACTGAAGCCCGCTGATTTATGGCGCGGCCTACCGCAGGCTGAAGCCTGCTGCTACTCCAGACCCACATCTCAAATAGCGAGATGTGGGGGCCCGGCGTTGCTGATCCGCGGCAGTGTGACGGGAGGCCTACTGCGGACGGGCGGCGGCGGATAAACTATAGATATGTCGGGTTGGTATGCGAAGTGGATGACGCGGTGGGAGACGGACCTCACCACGCGGGATACGAATCGGGTGGTCCGACCGCTGGAGTGGGGGTTTGACTGGCTGGAGGATTTTGACGATGGCGGGTATGTCCCGGGGGCTAAAGCCCCTGTTGCATCTGGAGCCTTATTGCCGGGACTAAAGTCCCGGCCTATCTCAGAAACGAGGCTTGCGGCAGGGTCCGTCGGCACAGCTCTGGCGGAAGAGAATGGGAACGGCACGGGACGGATGGCTGGTGTTGATGGCGCGGGCGGCGGGGATGCGGAGCGGATGATTGCGCTGAATGAGGAGATTGTGCGGCGGTCGGTGGATTTTTACGGATACACGACGCCCACGGACTTTCGCATGGAGCAGCGGCATCCGGAGCTGTTTCCGACCAATGTGCGGCCGGAGACGCTGGCGCAGGAGGCGGAGATGAAGCGGCAGGCGGCGGCGGGCGAGTTGGAGCCGGCGGACTTTCTGCGGTTCACGTCGGCGGTGCGGACCGGCTATGCGGAGAACGACCAGGTGAATGCGCGGTGGTATCCGGTGCCGGCGGAGAAACAAGCCGGTAAGCCGAAGCAGGCGATTATTGTGATGCCGCAGTGGAACGCGGACGCGATCAGCCACAACGTGCTGTGCAAGCTGTTCAACCGCTTTGGGGTGTCGGCGCTGCGGCTGTCGAAGCCGTACCACGACATTCGCCGGCCGGCGGAACTGGAGCGGAGCGACTACGCGGTGAGCGCAAACCTGGGGCGCACGATCGTGGCGTGCCGGCAGGCGGTGGTGGACGTGCGCAGTTGCATGGACTGGCTGGAGACGCAGGGGTATACAGAGTTCGGCGTGCTGGGGACGAGCCTGGGGTCGTGCTACGCGTTTATTGCGGCGGCGCACGACGAACGGCTGCGGGTGTGCGCGTTCAACCACGCGTCGACGTGGTTCGGCGATGTGGTGTGGGAGGGGCAGAGCACGCGGCACGTGAGGGCGGCGTTCGAGGAGGCGGGGCTCACGCAAGACCTGGTGCGGGAGATGTTCCTGGGCATCAGCCCGATGGCGTACATGGAGCGGTTTGCGGCGACGCCGAAAACGGGGTCTCCCGGCCAGCTTGCTGGCTGGGGCAGGAAGCGGGTGTTGGTGGTGCATGCGAAGTACGACCTGACGTTTCCGCCGCACCACTCGCTGGAGGTGCTGGAGAACTTTAACCGGCGCGGGGTCGACTTCGTGTCGAAGGTGCTGCCGTGCGGGCACTACACCACGGGCGAGTGGCCGTATAAATATTTGGATGGGTGGTATCTGGGATCGTTCGTGTACCAGGCGTTCAAGAAGCTGGCGGAGCGCGGCTAGGCGCGGCGCCAGGCGGCGGGAGAGCCGAGGCTACTTCATCTCTTGGGAGTGGCCGGTGGCGAACAGCGCGATGGCGCAGGGGGTGAGCACCATTGCGACGTAGACCGCGGCGGCCAGAATGCTGTGCATCATAGGTGCCTCGATTGTGCCGGAGGATTGTTGCGCCCGGAACAATGTCACGATATGGCGCATTGAAGTGGTTAACCCATCCCACGAGCGGGTCAGCGGGTGCAACGAAGGCGGCAGCGGGGAGCGGGGTGGTGCAAATACGGAGATTCTGACTCTGCGAGTCAGAATGACGGGCGGAAGCAGCGGTGGGTTAACATAGAGGTATGCCGATTGATTTGAGCGCCCCGCTTGCCACTGCCGACCCCGAGATTGCCATCCAGATTCAGAACGAGATCGCCCGCCAGCATGAGGGGCTGGAGATGATTGCGTCGGAGAACTTTGTCAGCCGCGCGGTGCTGGAGGCGGCGGCCGCGGTGTTTACCAACAAGTACGCCGAAGGCTATCCCGGCAAGCGGTACTACGGCGGCTGCGAGTTCGCCGACGTGGTGGAGAACCTGGCGCGCGACCGGGCGAAGCAGATCTTTGGGGCGGAGCACGCGAACGTGCAGCCGCACTCGGGCTCGCAGGCCAACGCGGCGGCGTATATGACGCTGATGTCGCCGGGCGATACCATGCTGGGGCTGGATCTGGCGCACGGCGGGCACCTGACGCATGGGCACAAGCTGAATTTTTCCGGGAAACTCTACCGCGTGGTTGGATATCAAGTCCGGCGCGACACGGAGACGGTGGACTACGACGAACTGGAGGCAATTGCCGAGCGCGAGATGCCGAAGGTGATTGTGGGCGGCGGCAGCGCGTATCCGCGGCAGTTCGACTTTGTGCGGATGCGCGCGATTGCGGACAAGGTGGGCGCGACCCTGATGGTGGATATGGCGCACTTTGCCGGGCTGGTGGCGGGCGGCGTGCATCCTTCGCCGGTGCCGCATGCGCAGGTGGTGACGACGACGACGCACAAGACGCTGCGCGGGCCGAGGGCGGGAATGATCCTGTGCCGGCAGGAGTTGGCGGCGTCGATCGACCGCAGCGTGTTTCCCGGGCAGCAGGGCGGCCCGCTGGTGCACATTATTGCGGCCAAGGCGGTGGCGTTCAAGGAGGTGCTGCAGCCGGAGTTCGCGGCCTACGCGGCGCAGATTGTGGCCAGTGCGAAGGTGCTGGCCGAGGCGCTGGCCGGCGAAGGCTACCGCATTATCTCCGGCGGAACCGACACGCACCTGATCCTGGTGGACGTGTTCCAGAAAGGGATCCTGGGCAGCGAGGCGGAGTACGCGCTGGGCCAGGCGGGGATCACGGTGAACAAGAACGCGATTCCGTACGACACCAACCCGCCGATGAAGCCGAGCGGCATCCGCATTGGCACGCCGGCGCTGACCACGCGCGGGATGAAGGAAGCCGAGATGCGGGTGATCGCGAAGTGGATCGTGGCGGCGCTGGAGCACCGGGGGGACGCGGCGAAGCTCAAGAAGATTCGCGGCGAGGTGCTGGAGATGGCCGAGCGCTTTCCGCTGTACGCGTGGCTGCGCGCATAAGCGTTGTCCGTTCTTGGTTGACCGTTCCCTGCAGATTCCAGCGCACAGCAAGGCCTTCCTGTGAGACACTTTCCGTCGTCAGAGGGCGCGGCTGTGTGCGGTCCTTCCGCGACCAGACCGCTGCCTGTCCGCCGCGGGCAAAGCGTCAGACGGGAGCAACGGTCGACGTAGAACGGAGAACGTCGCAATGGCCGTAGAGATGATGGCGTGGATGCTCGCGATTCCGCTGCTGGGGCTGACGACGGGGCTGCGCTCGATGACGCCGATGGCGGTGATGTGCTGGTATGCCTATTTCGGCTGGCTGCCGGTGGCGGGCACGTGGGCGGAGTGGACGGGGTGGCTGTGGGTCGCGATCGTGTGGACGCTGCTGGCGCTGGCGGAGCTGGTCGCCGACAAGATGCCGTGGATGGGAGACCGGGTCTCGCGGGGACCGCTGCTGTGGCGGCTGGCGCTGGGCGGGCTGGCCGGGGCGATCGCGGCGACGGCGCTGGTCGGGCCGGGCATTGAGGGCGTGGTGCTGGCCGTGATCGGCGCGCTGCTGGGAGCGTTTGCGGGATTCATGATCCGGCGCGACCTGGTGGAGAAGATCGGCTTCAAGGACTGGCATATCGCGGTGGTCGAAGACGTGTTTGCGATCGCGGCGGCGGGGTTCGCGCTGCACGTGATCACGGACTGAAGGACGCTGTCCGTTAGGGGTGCAATCCACTTCCGGAAGGCACTATGACCGATCCGGAACTTACGGTTTTTTAGCACAATATCTACCTACTTTTTACGCAGAAAGGCATCTGCTGGAGACAGTGTCGGCCATGGCCGGCGGCTGCGGGCAGGTGTCGAATGGGCTATTTGGGCGTGATAGTGTATCGGGCGGAGGGGCGCGGGAAGACCCTGTGGAAGCTAACCTGGGGTGTTTTGTTTGTCTTAGCGATGACGGGGTTGTCCGAGTGGGGTCCGCGGCTGGGGTACTCCAAGACGCCGCCGGACGCGACCTCCGTGGTGAGCCAGCCGAGCCAGCCGATGGTGCATGCCATCAAGTAAGGGCTCGAGAAACGGTCAGGCAATGGCGGCACGCATGCTTATGGAATCTTAGCGGAATCTCTACTCCCCTTTAACAGAGAAAGGCATCTCCTTGGAGTGGGCCAGTCCTACCAGCCTTAGGAGTGGGCCGGCAGGCGCCGTATGGGCCTGGAGGTGACGTATGCAGCGGATTCGGACGAGAACGATTCGAGAAGCCAGCACGGCGAAGAAGCTTTGGGACCTGACCTGGGGCCTGGTGCTGGTGTTGACGCTGACCGTGCTGTCCGAGTTCGGTCTGCGGCTGGGGTATTCCAAGACTGCGCCGGATGCGACGCCGGCGGTCAGCCAGCCGGTGGTGCCTGTGGTGAAGTGACGCCCCACCCATGAAAAGACCCGGAGACAGTTGTCTCCAGGTCGATGGTATGCAAAGACGCTCGTAGATTATCGATTCAGCGCGATCAAGACGGGGGCATCGACAAGACGCCGCGCCACTGTGTATTGCGTCCAGGCCCTCTTCTCCGCCCTGGTGGCCGAGAAGTCGATATTGATCGAGGCGCCTTCGGAGCGAATCTGGCTGAGGAAGTACTTGTTGCCGCAGGTGTGGAACACCAGCGCGTCGATATTTTGCGGATTGCTTTGATTGGACCGGCCCGTGGTCACGATCTTGATATTCTTCTCCAGGTTCCTCAGTACGAGCACATCGGGAGAATTCGCGGAGGAACCGATGGTGTAGGTGCCTGCTGGCAGGGTAAAGTCTCCGACCGTGAAGCTGAACGGCACCGTTGCCTTGACCCGGTGTTCCTGGGCAGAGGATGTGCCGGCGACGAAGAGAGTGGATACGAGGACGAGGGCGATTGCGAGAATCCTTTGCATGACGATCTCCTTTCGCGACCAGGGTGATTCGTTCCTCTGTTAGCCCTGGTTGCGATGCTCCGGAATCTAGACCGGGGCCGGAGTTTTCACCATGCTCTGGGGCTGATTTCGAGTTCAAAAGAATCTCGCCGCGCAGGTTATAGAGATATGGGGACTTAATGGGAGATATATTCCCGGCATAGCCTGACTATTCGCGGTTGGATGGTGCTAAACTTCTCGGCATCATAGCGGGATGTACGTATGCCCACGCCAGGAAGCACGCGGAAGATCTGGCACTTCGGCATTTATGAAGTGGACGCCAGCAGAGTGGAGCTGCGCCGGAACGGCAACCCGATCAAGCTGCGAGAGCAATCGTTCCTCGTCCTGATTCAACTTCTCGAACACGCCGGAGAGGTCGTGACTCGCGAAGACCTGCGCCAGGCCCTTTGGCCATCAGACACATTCGTAGACTTCGATCACAGCCTCAGCACCGCCGTCATGAAGTTGCGCGATGCTCTGGGCGATTCCACCGGGACGCCTGTTTACATCGAGACCATCCCCAAACACGGCTACCGGTTTATCGCAAAAGTGACGGCAGTGGAGCAGAACACTGCTGCACTGGAGCAGAATGTTGCTGTTGCGCCGATCTCTGCACCGACGCCCGCGCCGGTCGCAGCGACGCCCCGCAGCCGCGAACGCATGGCATGGCTGGCGGCGGGCCTGGCTGCGGTGCTGCTGGTCGCGGCGGCGGCAAGGATTGCGTTCCATCCGCGCACCGAGGCTGCCCCACCCGCAATGGTGGAGTTCCAGATCCCGGTTCCGGACAAGCTGAACTTCACCCAATATGACCTGCTGGTGGTGTCGCCCGACGGCCAACGCATCGCCTTCACCGCGTCAGACAGCGTATCCAGCATCCAACGGCTCTTCGTTCGACCCCTGAATGCGGCCACTGCGACAGAGATTCCTGTTTCAGGTTCTTCCTCCCATTACGCTTTCTGGTCGCCGGACTCGCAGCAGATCGCATTCCACTCCCACGGAACCTTGCAGAGAGTGGATCTTTCGGGGGGACCACCCGTCACCATCTGTAGCGACTGCG
>ODAK010006317.1_pt1 | contig 11969 bp, 11 predicted proteins | sample 1539591 | NCBI WGS metagenome assembly ODAK01 (sample SAMEA3539303, study PRJEB22396) | soil metagenome | biome: tundra; feature: field; material: soil | place: USA | collected 2010-05 | depth 0.15 m | reverse complement strand
CCGTCGCCGCCCAATCAACCGAAAACCACCGACCTCAAGTCCGACGGGCTGCTAGGGTCGCCGGCTCCCCGGATCGACGCAGAGCAAGGCAGAGAGGGCGAGTGAATTCAAGCGTTTCTCTTCCGCAGCGGTTTTCTAGCGCGAGATTCGCTGCACCGCATGCGCAACAGGGACTCGCATCTCGAAGCACAACTTGGTACATGCTAAAATTACATTGTGTGGGATCGCAGGGCCGATTGACCTTTTGCGTTCCGCCTGTCGGCACTAATCTCTGATGTCCGCCACGCCTCCGTCACCCCGCAAGCTCACTATCGCCACCCGCGAATCGGCGCTCGCGATGTGGCAGGCGGAGCACGTCCGCGACCAACTGCGTGCGCTCTATCCGTCGTGCGACGTGACGCTCCTGGGACTGACCACGCAAGGTGACCGCATCATCGATCAACCACTTGCCGATATCGGCGGCAAGGGTCTCTTCATCAAGGAGCTCGAGCAGGCGATGGCGGACGGCCGCGCCGATCTCGCGGTGCATTCGCTCAAGGATGTGCCGATGGACGTGCCGCTCGCTTTCCTGTTGGCGGCGATCATGAAGCGCGAAGACCCGCGCGACGCATGGGTGTCGAATCGATATCCGTCGCTGGCTGAGCTCCCCGCGCACAGCATCGTCGGCACGTCGAGCCTGCGCCGCGAGGCTCAGTTGCGCGAGCGTTATCCCCAGCTCGACGTCAAGCCGCTTCGCGGCAACGTAAACACGCGGCTGAAGAAGTTGGATGACGGTCAATATGCGGCGATTATTCTCGCCGCGGCAGGCTTGAAGCGTCTCGGTTTCGCCAATCGCATCGCCGCACTGCTGGATCCCGACGACAGCCTGCCCGCCGTCGGTCAGGGGGCGCTGGCCCTGGAATGTCGCGCCGATCGCGCCGACCTTATCGCCGCGCTCGCGCCGCTCGCTGACGCCGCGACGACACTCGCCACTGCCGCCGAGCGTGCCTTTGGGCAGCGCCTCGGAGGAAGTTGTCACACCCCGCTCGCCGCACTCGGCATTTGGCAGGGCGACCAGTTGCGGCTGCGTGGACTGATTGCGAGCCGCGACGGCCTGCGCGTGTTGCGCGGCGAGCACACGGGCGTGGCAGCGAACGTAAAGGCCGCGGAGGTGATCGGCGACGCGCTGGGCGCGGAATTCCTCAAACGCGGCGCGGCGGAAATTCTGGCCGACCAGGCATGACTGGAAGCGCAAGCGGGCCGTTGCAAGACGCGCGCATCGTCATCACGCGTCCTGCTCGTCAAGCCGCGGGACTGGCGCAGCAAATCGCGGCGCTCGGCGGCAAACCGGTGATGTTTCCGGCGATCGTCATCCTGCCGCCGGCCGATCGCTCGGCGCTCGAGCGCGCGCAACGCGATCTCGCGCAATACGATTACGCAGTCTTTGTCAGTGCCAACGCCGTCGAATACGGCGTCGGCGATCCGGCGTCGTGGCCCGCGCGTCTTGTTGCGCTTGCACCCGGGCCCGGAACGGCGACGGCGCTCGCGGCCGTCGGCGTCGGCGCGGTGCGCATTCCGGCGACGACCATGGACAGCGAAGGCCTCCTCGCGCTGCCCGAGCTCGCCGACGTCGCGGGTAAACGCATCGTGATCTATCGCGGCAGTGGTGGGCGCGATCTGCTCGGACGATCCCTTTCCAAACGCGGGGCGCAGGTTGATTACGTCGAGTGCTACCTGCGCGCCAAGCCGCGCGGCGACTTCGGGGCCATGGCCGCCGCGTGGCGCGGCGGCGAGATCGATGCGTTGACCCTGACCAGCAGCGAAGGCCTCGACAATCTATGGGAACTCTTCGACGACGTTTCGCGTCCGAGTATCGCGGCGACCCCGACATTCGTTCCGCACCCACGCATTGCGGAGCGAGCGCGGACGCTCGGGTTCGGCCGCGTGACCGTAACCGCACCCACCGACGCGGGGCTCCTTGCGTCGTTGCTAGAATACTTCGCGTCCAAACAACCCTAACCATCGAGACATCCATATGCAACCCGATATCATCATCACCGCGTCGTTGCCGCCGTTTCTCTACGAGCCGCTGAAGTTGAGCTATCGCTGCCACGATTACGTCAAGGGCGACGACAAGCCGGGCCTTCTCAAGGCGCACGGTGCGCACATCCGCGGACTGGTCCAGGGCGGGGGTACGGTGACGCCGACGGCACTGCTGGACGCGCTGCCGGCGCTCGAAATCATTTCCGTGTTCGGGGTCGGCTACGACGGCGTTCCTGTGGCGTATTGCAAGTCGCGCGGGCTCCAGGTAACGAACACGCCCGACGTGCTGACCGACGACGTGGCCGACGTCGCGCTGGGCTTGATTCTGATGACCGGCCGCGGATTCGTGCGTCTCAATCGTTTTGTCCATGCCGGCGATTGGCCAAAGCGCGGAGCGGAGTTGACCACCAAGCTCGGGGGACAGAAAGTCGGTATCCTCGGGTTGGGCCGCATCGGCAAGGCGATCGCGGCGCGGTGCGTGGCGATGGGAATGAAGATCGCCTACACCGGCCGCAAGGCGCAGCACGTGCCTTACGAGTTCGTGCCGGATCTCAAGTCGCTTGCGGCCGCGGTGGATTTTCTCGTCGTCGCCTGTCCCGGAGGCGAAGCCACCCGCAACATCGTCAACGCCGAAGTGCTGGCAGCGCTGGGCAAGAAGGGAACGCTGATTAACATCGCCCGCGGCTCGATCGTCGACGAGTCGGCGCTGGCGGCCGCCCTCGCCGCGGGAGTGATCAAGGGCGCGGGCCTCGACGTATTCGCCGACGAGCCGAATATTCCTTCGACGCTGCTGGCGATGGAGAACGCTGTGCTACTCCCGCACGTCGGCAGCGCCACGCGTGAGACCCGGCAGGCAATGGGCGATCTTTGCAAGGCAAATCTCGATTCGTGGTTTTCGGAGAAGAAGGTCCTGACGCTGATTGCGGAGCTGTCGTAGACGCAAATTTCGCGCGAATTCCGATCACGGCTTGATACCGTCGTCCCCGCGAAAGCGGGAACCCATTTTGACGTTCAAGAGCCAATGGATTTCCGCGCAGTTCCCAAAATACGCGGGAATGACGAAATAGGCTCAGGTTCGGTGCTGGATTCGCGACCCGCAGCCTTCGCCTAATCCGGCGCAGCAGGCGCCGCCGGCGATTTCGATGCCGGCGCGAACATGACCGCACCGAGCGACGCCAGCACCAACGCCAACGCGACGAACTCACTCACCCCCGGCCGCTCCCCAAGAAAAAGCATTCCCGACAGCACGCCGACCACCGGCACCGGCAGCGACGCAAGCGAGCTGACCGCCACCGGCAGCGTTCTCGCCATCGTGAACCACGCCCAATGCGCCAGGGTGCCGGCAAAGAATATGTTGTAGATCACCGCGAACCACGCGGTGTTATTCATCGTCGACAGCGAAAGCCACGGATGCGGATCGAACCACGGCACCAGCACTGCGATCGGCAGCCATCCCACGAGCATCATCCAGCCGGTAAGCGTGTTTTGCGGCACCTCCGGCTTCCAGCGTCGCAACAAGACCGTCCCGAATGCCCAACTGATCGCAGCGCCGACGATGAAAAGCGCGCCCGCGGGTGAGCCCTGCACGTGACGAAAGTCGTCGCCGAGCAACAGCGCCATGCCGCACATCCCGAGCGCGAGACCGATCAGCTTGCGGCGTGACAGCGGCTCGTGCAGCAACGGGAGCGAAAACAGAACGCTCCAGACCGGCAAGGTGTACGCGAGTATTGCCGACCTGCCGGCGGGCATTTGTTGCACGCCGAAGAGGATCAGCCCGTTCCACCCGGCGATATTGAACAGCGCCAACCCAGCAACCTTGCCCCACAGCGCACGCGGAATGGCGATCGAATCGCCCGTGAGTTTAGCCACGATCAAGAGACCGATCGCCGCGAATGGAAGCGTCGTAGCGCGAAAGGTCAGCGGCGCAAGCTCGGTAACGCCGAGCTTCAACACCGGCCAGTTGCAACCCCACACCAACGTGAGGATGCCGACCAGCAGCAGGCTCGAAACCGGCACCACATGCTGCGTGGTGGCGGGACGCGCAGCGCTCATGGGCGCGGAGGTCGGTCGGAAGGCGGCTCGCCGAACTTCGCCTGATGCAGCTCGCGCGCCTGCGTTACCCATTGGTCGCGCACGATGCGTCCGGGAAATTCCGGCAGCTTGGCATCGAATTCGGCGCTGTCGCGCTCGCTCCAGCGCGCGATCTGCCGGAACGTGGTGACGCCGAGGTTGTGCAGCATGCGTTCGAGCACCGGGCCGATGCCGACGATGAGCTTCAAGTCGTCGGGCTCTCCGGCGCCGGACAGGATGGGCGGCGGCGCATGGTTCTCGATATCGACGACGAGCTGCCGGTAGCGCGCGCTTTCGGTTCGCGCATTGGCGAGCGCTGCGTTCAGCCGTTCGCATTCACGTTTCAATCCGGCATCGTCCTCAGCATGCGCATCGCGGTCGGAGAGACTCCGGCGAAGCGTCGCGGCCTCGGCATCTCGGCTGCGGATGATGCGTGCCTTTTCGATGCCGACCCGTTGCATTTCCGCGCCTTCGTCAGCGGACGAAGCTGTCGCTGCAGCCGCGGCGAGCGCAGGCGCGGACGCCGGCGTGTTCGTCTGCGCCGACATGGCGTTGCCGCCACCACCGCGCGCACCGATCGCATAGCCGGCAAGCGCCGCAAGGACGATGACAACGATGATAGCTATGGCGACGAACAAGATCATGACTCCGCGGGAAGGCGTCGCCCCATCTGGCGTAGCTAGCGGCGCAATGCACATTCTACTGAGGATTGCCGTATTTGCGTCATCCCCGCGAAGGGATCATGGTTGGTTAGAGTTCGTCATTCCCGCGAAGGGATCCATGCTTGGTTCGAGTTCGTCATCCCCGCGAAGGGATCCATGCTTGGTTCGAGTTCGTCATCCCCGCGAAGGCGGGGATCCATGTTGACTTAAGAACAAATGGATTCCCGCCTTCGCGGGAATGACGATATTAGGAATACGGGCGTTGAGCGGGGACCTAGCGTCTTTGGAAGCGTTGCGATACCGCGACGAACGCCACTGGGTTCCCGCTTTCGCGGGAACGACGATATTTGGTCGTGACGCGCTTTGGTAATCCAAAAATACCAGACCCGAGCGGCCTCGATTCCACTACGGCCCACGCATGCGGCGACCCGTCTTGACCTGCTACAATCGACTCGACCATCCCCCGCTTTCTTTGCAGTTTTCCGTCCCCATGGCTGACACGGAACACGAAGTCGCCTCCCCGGCGCCCCCGGCGGCGCCGCGCGATCCTGCGCGCGCGCGGCGGTGGCTGCTCGCGTTGGTGCTGGCGCTGCTGGCTACGGCGTTGGTCGCCGTCTGGCTCGATGGCCGCAACGCCCGCCGAACGCTGCGCACCGAGGTCGCGAAGCGTCTTGGCGATATCGAGGCGACGGATCAAACGACGCGCGCGACGCTCAAGGACGCGCAAGAGGGCCTGCGCGAAGCGCAGGCCAAAGTCGCGTTGCTCGAAAGCCGCCTGGCGGAGTCGCAAAATCAACAGGCCGCGCTCGAGGCGCTCTATCGTGAGCTCGCGCCGTCGCGTGACGAATGGGCGCTGACCGAGATCGAACAGGTGCTGCAACTTGCAAGCCAGCAACTGCAGCTTGCGCGCAATGTACCCTCGGCGCTGGCCGCACTCCAACTCGCCGACTCCAAGCTGCAACGGCTCGACCGGCCGCAATTCGTTCCGCTGCGGCGCGCACTCGCGCGTGACATGGATCAGTTGAAGGCAGTGCCGTACGTAGACGTGCCGGGTTTGTCGCTGCGCCTCGATCAGGCCATTGCGGCGGTTGACACACTGCCGCTCGCGCTGGAACAACGCTTGCCGCCGCAGGCCGCGCCGGCGCCGCCCGCGGACGAAGGGGGATGGCGGAGCTTCCTGCGGGCGGTCTGGCAGGACGTGCGGCAGTTGGTCCGGGTCGAGAATCTCGATCGTCCCGAAGCGCCGCTGCTCGCGCCGCAGCAGCAGTTCTTCCTGCGTGAAAATCTCAAGCTTCGTCTCTTGTCAGCGCGCTTTTCGCTGTTGTTTCACGACCAGCAGAATTTTCGCGCGGATTTGAACGCCGCCGATGGCTGGCTGAGAAAGTATTTCGACACCCGCTCCTCTGCGGTGTCGACGATGCAGATGCTGCTCAAGCAGATGCAAACGACCGATATGGCGAGCGAGATGCCCGATGTCGTGCGCAGCCTCGAGGCGGTGCGGTTGCTCAAGCAGGCGCACGAGAGGCCGCCGCGCTAGCCTGGAGCGACGGCACCTTCATGCGCTTCCTCTTCTGGTTTCTGCTCCTCGCCGTCTCGGCGGTGGTCGTCGCGCTCGCGATTAAACTCAATGCGGGCTACGCCCTGCTGGTCGCGCCCCCGTACCGGATCGAGCTGTCGCTCAATCTGTTGCTCATTCTGCTGGTCGGCGGTTTTTTTGGCTTGTACTTCGTCATACGGATCATCGCGCGCACGATCCAGGTGCCGCGCAACGTTCGCATCTGGCGCCGTCAGCAGAAACTGGACCGTGCGCGCGCGAAGCAGGATGGCGCGGTCGTCGCGCTGCTCGAGGGCCGGTATGGCAAGGCGCGGCAGCAGGCGCAGGAAGCGCTCGCGATTCCGGGCTCGTCGGGCCTGAACGCGATTATCGCGGCCCGTGCCGCGCTCGACGTTCGGGATTTCGAGGACGTCGAGACGCTGCTCAACCGTCCCGACGCGCAAGCGTCGAGTCTCGCGGTGCCGCGCCTGATGCTGTCCGCGGAGAGCGCGCTGGAGCAGGGTGACCCGCGGGAATCGCTGCGCGTGCTGGACAAGCTGCGCAGAGAAGCCGGCATGCACACTGCTGCGCTACGACTGGACCTGCGCGCCTTGCAGGCGGCGCGACGCTGGACCGATGTTCCGCCATTGCTGGACCAACTCGTGAAACGCAAGGTTTTCGATGCCGACCAAGCGGAGCACGTTCGCGTCAGCGCTCAAAGCGAACAGCTCAAGGTTCTCGCCCACGACGCTGCCGGGCTTCGCGACTATTGGGGTCGTCTTTCGGACGCGGCCAAGGTTCATCCGAAAATAGCGCGCGCGGCGGCGCGCAGCTTCATGCAGCTCGGCGGCGAGCGCGAGGCCGCGGACATTCTGGCGCAGAGCGTCGACCGGGAGTGGGACTCGGATCTGGTCGAGCTCTACGGCGAATGCCAGCTCGGCGATGCGACGCGGCAGCTCGAGCAGGCGGAACGCTGGCTCGTGTCGCATAACCAGGATGCGGTGCTGCTGCGCGTGCTGGGAACGCTGTGTCAGCGTCAACAGCTATGGGGCAAGGCGCAGACGTATCTCGAAGCGAGCCTGGGCGTGGACAACACGTGGCGAGCACACCTAGCGCTGGGAGAAATGCTCGGCCGCCTGGGCCGCGATGCCGAAGCCAACGCGCATTTCGTCGCCGCACTCAAGCTCGCCACGGATACGCTGCGACGGGAGTAGAGCGCAAGCGTCGCGTCGGCCGCATTTATTGAGCATTGCGAAAGTGCGTGACATTCGACTACCCAAATTCGTCATTCCGGCGAAAGTGGGAATCCATTGGATTTTGACCGTCGCAAAATGGATCCCCGCTTTCGCGGGGATGACGGGCGCTTGCAGAAGAAGTCGCCCATTTCCGCAATGTGCCGTTACGTCCAGACCCGAATTCGTCGTTCCCGCGAAGTCGGCAATCCAGTGTCTCTTGAGGCGCGCCGCTGGCTCGATCTACTTCGGCGCGTCCACCTGTGCCGCATAAGTAAACGCGTCGGCGAAGAAATCCTCGGGAGGCAATCCGCGCTCGGCGACGAATTCACGCCGCGCGATGTCGATCATGCCGGGGCCGCCGCAGGTGTAGACCTGATATCCGGAGAGATCGGTGAAATCGGTCATCACCGCCTTGTGCACGAAGCCGGTGCGTCCGGGCCAGTGGTCTTCGGGCAGAGGATCGGACAGCACCGGAATGAACGTGAAATTCCGGTGCTGACTCTGCCATTCTCCGGGCAGGTGCGGCAGATAAAGATCCTTGAGCGAACGCACACCCCAGTACAGCACCATCGGCCGCTCGACCTGGTGATTGAAAGCGTGCTCGATGACGGCCTTGATCGGCGCGAAACCCGTGCCGCCGGCGACGAAAATGATCGGCTTGTCGGAATCGATGCGCAGGTGGAACGTGCCGAACGGACCCTCGAAGCGAAGGATTTCGCGTCCCTTGTACTGATTGAACAACACATCGCTGAATAGCCCACCAGGAACGTGCCGTATGTGCAGCTCGAGCAACGCGTCGTCTTCCGGCGCGTTGGCCAGCGAAAAGCTCCGCCGCCGTCCGTCCTTGAGCAGGAAGTCGATGTATTGCCCGGCAAGGTATTGCAGTCGCTCATTCGCCGGAAGCTTGAGCGTTACGATGGCGACATCGGGAGCGGCCTTGTCGATCTTTTCAATGCGGCAAGGCATCTTGCGAATCTGAATGTCACCGGCGCGGCGAACCTCGCGCACTTCGAGCACGAGATCGGTCAGCGGCTTCCCCACGCACAGCAGCGCGAGTCCTTCGCTTTTATCGGCATCGGTCAGGGTGCCCGAAAGGTGCGCGCCGTAATCGATTTTTCCGCTGATGATGCGGCTCTTGCACGTGCCGCAGGCGCCGTTGCGGCAGCCATACGGGATCATCAGATCGGCGCGCATCGCCGCGGCGAGCACCGTCTCGCCGTCGTCGGCGGCGAACGAGGGATCGCTGGGTTTTATGGTAATCTGGTGCGGCATACAATCTGGCCTATGCGCGGGCCTTCGCGCCGCAGGATAACGCCCTCGCCCCTTCCCTCTCTGCAGAGGGCGAGGGGAAATGGATTTCGGCGCTACGCGCCGCACGGTGGTTGGAAGGTGTGATCAGGGTTCTGCTAATAGGTTGCGGCGACGTCGCTATTCGAACCGCCGATCTTCTGCGCGCCAACGTGCGGCTGTATGGTCTCACGCGCAGGCCGGAGGACATTCCGAAATTGCGAAGTCACGGCATCACGCCGATCGCGGGCGACCTCGATCAATTACGCAGTCTCGGCAGGCTGCGCCTGGCGCCCTTCGCGGTGCTGCATTTTGCGCCGCCGCCCAGCGACGGCCGCGATGATCCGCGCACCGCACGGCTGATCGCCGCGCTGACAAAAGCGCGGATTATACCGCAGCGTTTCGTCTACATCAGCACCAGCGGCGTTTATGGCGATTGCGCGGGCACGCGGGTCAGCGAGTCGCGGCCGCGCAACGCGCAAACGCCGCGCGCGCACCGCCGCGTTGCGGCCGAGGACCGCCTTCGCCGCTGGGCTACGCGGTACGGGGTGCGATTGTCGATCCTGCGCGCGCCGGGCATCTATGCCGAAACGCGCCTGCCGCTCGATCGGCTGAAGCTGGGAACGCCGGTGCTGCGCGCCGAGGATGACGTCTACATCAATCACATCCATGCCGACGATCTCGCGCGTGCCGCCGTTGCCGCGGTATTTCGCGGCCTGCCGAACCGCGCGTACAACGTGACCGACGATGCGGACTTGCAGATGGGTGGATGGTTCGACGCTGTTGCCGACGCCTATCATCTGCCGAGGCCGCCTCGGGTGTCGTGGGACGAAGCCGAGACGCGCATCGCGCCCATGCTGCTTTCATTCATGAGCGAATCGCGGCGGCTGGCCAATCAGCGGATGAAGCGCGAGCTGCGGGTGCGCCTGAAGTACCCGACGCCGCAAACGCTGTTCGCTGAAATTGCGCCGAGAGCATTGAAGAAGCAGCTCGCGCTTCCGCTGGGAGAGGCACCGTGAACGACAACGCTGCACCACCCGTCGATGCGCGATCGCGCTGGCAGAAGGCCGCAGCGCGAATGGACGCCTACGAGCGGCTGATCCGGCTCGACAAGCCGATCGGCACGCTGCTTCTCCTTTGGCCGACGCTGAGTGCGCTGTGGCTGGCGTCGTACGGAACACCATCGTGGGTGGTGGTCGGAATTTTCGTGATCGGCACGCTGCTTATGCGCTCGGCAGGCTGCGCGATGAACGATTTCGCGGACCGCAAATTTGATGCTCACGTGCGACGTACCGCCGGCCGTCCGCTGCCACGCGGCGAAATCGAACCGTGGGAAGCGGTCGCGCTGGCCGCCGCGCTGGCGCTCTGTGCATTGCTGCTGATCCTGCGGCTGAATCGCCAGACGATTTTGCTATCCGTGCCGGCACTGGCGATCGCGATCGCCTATCCGTTCTTCAAGCGTTTTTTCGCGCTGCCACAAGCTTTCCTCGGCATCGCTTTTTCGTTCGGCATCCCGATGGCGTTCGCATCGGCCGGCGACGGCGTCACCCCGCTCGGCTGGTGGATGTTCGGCATCAACCTGTTCTGGGTCATGGCCTACGACACCGAGTACGCGATGGTCGACCGGCGCGATGACGTGACGCTGGGTCTCAGGACTTCAGCGATCGCTTTCGGCAATCTGGACGTGGCCGTGGTCATGGTTTGCTACGCGATTTATCTTGCCGGCATGTCATGGGTCGGGACGCAGCGGCGCCTGGGGCCGATCTACAATGCGGGTCTGGTCGTCGCTGGGCTCCTGGCGCTGTGGCACTTCTGGCTCATACGCAATCGCGATCCGGCGCGATGTTTCCGTGCGTTCCTCGGCAATCACTGGTTGGGCTTCGCCGTGTTCGCCGGCGTCGTGATCGACTACGCGGTGCGCCTGCAGCGATGGCCGCTTTGGCCAGAATAGAGATCGCAATGAGGTCCGCAAAGAGAACCGGGCGGATGCGCCGCGGTTTCGCGCCTCTGGGGATGTTCGCGCTTTGCGCCGCGTTGCTCGGTACCCCATTCGTCGCGCAACTGGCGGGAGCGGCGACGGCGGAGCGAGTCAGCTTCGACAGCTTCGACATCGACCCGGAAACAGGACAGCCGGTCATTATCAGCGCGCTGTATTTCAGGCCCGAGGACAATGCGGCCGATGCGCACTATGCATCCGGCAAGATGCCGGCGGTCGTCGCTCTGCACGGTTGCGGTGGCATGTACAGCGCGGTCCCCGCGCGGCGCGATCGGCTAACGGAGCGTCATCAAGCGATGGCGGACCTGCTGGTCGCCGAGGGATACGCAGTCCTTTTCCCCGACAGCTTCAATCCGCGCGGACGGCGCGAAATCTGCTCGCTCAAGCTTAGCGACCAGCAAATCACGCAGGACAACCGTCGCCTGGATGTGCTGGCCGCCCTCAGCTACTTGCGCACGCGACCGGAGGTCGACGGCTCGGGCGTGGCGCTGTTCGGCTGGTCGCACGGCGGCAGCGCAGTGCTCGCGACGATGAATCGGCGTCATCCGTTGGTGGCGCAATTCCTGGCCGCTGACGCGTCTGCCGACAGTTTCTATCGAACCGCAATCGCGTTTTATCCCGGGTGCTACGAGTCGGTATATACGCGATTCGGCTACGCACCCGCTTCGCCGGTGAGTATTTTCATTGGCGCGTCTGACGACTGGACGCCGGCATACCGTTGCGTGTTGCTGGGAGAGAAGATGGTGAAATTCAGCGAGCCGCTTCGGGTGCGGACTTATCCCGACGCCTACCACGGCTTCGACACACCCAACATGTCGACGCCTCTGCATCTGGACGTGCCGACCGGCGTTCATCCGGGGCAGGGCGTGACGATTGCCCCCAATGCGGCAGCGCGCGACGACGCTTTCATGCGCATGAAGGAGCAACTGCGCGCGGCGTTCGCGCCTTAGTGAAATAGGAGAGTATCGATGGATCTGAATCTTGCCGGACGCGTGGTGGTCGTGACCGGTGCAAGCAAGGGCATCGGCTATGCGTGCGCAGAAGCGTTCGCCGCCGAAGGAGCCAGGGTCGCGCTGGTGTCGAGGGGCCAGGCAAATCTCGATGCGGCGCTCGCGCGCTTTCCACACGGCGAGAGCGTTCCCATTGCGTTCGCTGCCGACATG
>ODAK010006316.1_pt1 | contig 11971 bp, 8 predicted proteins | sample 1539591 | NCBI WGS metagenome assembly ODAK01 (sample SAMEA3539303, study PRJEB22396) | soil metagenome | biome: tundra; feature: field; material: soil | place: USA | collected 2010-05 | depth 0.15 m | reverse complement strand
ATAAATGGGATCTTCTCACTTCCCACTCCATGTTCCCCCGTGATCGTGCCACCAATTTCCAGAGCTGCGGAGATGACATCATGAGCCGCTCTGCTGGCCTTATTTACGGCATGTATATCTGTACCATCATAAAGAATAACTGGGTGGACATTGCCATCGCCTGCATGACCGATCATAAGCATGGTGAGACCATAACGGCTGGCGACTTGTTGCACAACATGCTGCATATCTGGAATGTGTGATCGGGGAACAGTTGTGTCGCAGATATGATACTGTTGCCCACTAGCAGCCAAAGCCTGACCTGCCAGGAGACGGCCACGCCAGAGCAATGATCGCTCTGTTTCATTGTTGGCGTGATGAACTTCGCGTGCTGTTGTACGTACGATGCGCTCGATAACGGCAATATCATTTTCAACCTCTGCAAGATTGCCATCAACATCGATGATCAGAGCAGCAGCAGCATTCAGTGGGTAGCCCGTGGGTGCGTAACTGTCAAAGAGGCGAATTGCCTGTTGGTCAAGATACTCTATTGTGGCTGGAACAATTCCAGTTGCTAGGATAGCTGAGACTGCTTGACCTGCTTTTTCAGGTTGCTCGAAAGAGGCAAACAAAGTACGGGTAGCTTGTGGAAGAGGACTGAGTTTGAGTCGAGCTTTCGATACAATCGCGAGTGTTCCCTCCGATCCTATAATAACACCTAACAGGTCTGGTCCGGTATCTGAGGCGTTCAATTGCAGAACACCTCCATCTGCAAGCACACATTCTATTCCGAGGACATGATGGTAGGTAACCCCATATTTGAGACAGCGAGGCCCCCCAGCATTTTCGGCAATATTACCACCGATGGTGGAGATGGGAGCCGAGGCAGGATCAGGTGAATAACGCAAGCCAAGTGGCGCGAGTTGAGCCTGCAAATCTCCATTCAGGACCCCTGGCTCGACAGTTGCCTCACCTTGCTCAGGATCGATAGTAAGCACTTGATTAAGTCTGCGCAAGTCAAGAAGAATGGAGGTTGATGTCGGCAGAAAGCCTGCGCCAATATTAGTTCCTGCTGCTCGAGGGATCACTGGGATGCTATAAGTTCCTGCGTAACGTAGTGTGGTGATGATGTCTTGAGTGTGAGCAGCTCGAACTACTAGACCAGGAGTGCCACGTTGACCCCAGAAATCACTCCCATAAGCAGGCAATTCAAGTGGATCATCAATGAGAGCATTATCAGAAAGATGTTTGGCCATATCAGCCGCTATTGAGACAAGATCAGACATTCTTTTTCCTGTTCTTTCCTTACTATTGGATCAAAAACACATATGATTTGTCCTCAAGCTTTACCGTTAGACACCGATGCCGCCACCTACAACGAGTTGGGCTCCAGTGACGTATTGTGATTCGTCAGAGGCAAGATAGATCACAGCAGAGGCCACATCCTGAGGTGTTCCGAGTTTTCCAAGTGGGACGCGGGCAATGTATCCCTCACGAGCACTTGCCAGGTCACCGCCATAGTAGTGGAGAATTTGTGTGCTTAGTGAGGTGTTGATTAGTGATGGATGTACTGAATTACAACGGACCTTGTAGCCTTTCCGTGCACAGTAGATGGCAACAGATTTGCTCAGATGTGCGACCCCTGCTTTGGCAGCACCATACGCTACAAATGTGGGTGTCGCCAGCATACCAGCAGTAGACGATATATTGACAATCGAACCACCCAGACCTGTTTTCATAACTGCAATTGCTGCCCGACAACCGAGGAAAACTCCGTCGAGGTTAACTGCCATAATCCGCCGCCACTCAGAGAGTGTAAGTTCTTCTGGATTTTGTAGATCATCTGTACCTGCATAACCTGCATTATTAATTAGTACATCAAGATGCTGAAATTCGGTAAAAATCCTGTTCAGGATTTCGTTCCACTGAGCCTCATCTGTCACGTCCTGTTCTAGATAGAGCACACGTTTCCCCAGTTGCTTGCAAGCATTCATTCCTCGTTCGCGATTGCGACCCGTGATCACAACTGCATGTACTCCTTCGCGCAACATGTTTTCGGCCACTACGAATCCAATTCCATCTGTTCCCCCTGTCACCAGTGCTACTTTATTTGCAAGTCGTGCCATAGCATTCTCCTATCTAATAGACATTCAATTACGTTTCTCTTTGAACTTCCTCTCGCTGTTTGATCAAGTACTTTATTGCATAAGGAGTCTCTTTTCATCTTTAGCTTACTAGCTGGAAGCAAGATCAGGGAGGTAAGAATAGGCTGATATCCAGGTCAGATCAGTCTTCACATCGATAACGACTGGTCCACATTGTGACATTGCCTGTTTAAGGACTGGAGTGATCTCTATTTCTTTGCTTATAGTAAGCCCCAAGGCTCCATACGCCTGAGCCAGGGTTGCAAAATCAGGATTGTACAGATCGGTTGCGGCGACGCGACCAGGATATGCTCGTTCCTGATGCTGCCGAATTGTTCCATAGCTATTGTTATTAGCGATGATAATGATGATTTTAGCATGCCGTTGTACGGCTGTTGCCAACTCATTGCCAGTCATGAGAAACCCACCATCACCCACGAAGGTGATTACCTGTTGATCTGGATAGCGTAGGGCAGCAGCTACGCCAGACGGTACGCCAAATCCCATAGAGCTTGAAGATATACCAAGCAGGCGTCGGGAAGCACTAAATCGAAAGTATCGATGTACCCAACTAGTAAAGTTACCGGCATCAACGGTGAGAATAACGTCGCTGGCAGCCAACTCATTACAGGTGCTGATGACGGCTCCAAAGAGATCGCTATTGTGAGGTGCCTGATGGCTCAAGATTGCCTGCTCAGCCTCAAGCGTGTGAAGATGTTCTATCCATATCCGCCGATGTTCGAGATTCTGGGAAGAAGCAGTAAGCGTGTAAAGTGATTTTAGGAACGTGATTGATCCACAAGTTAAGCCCAGACTCGGCTGATACACGAAACCTAGCTGATTTGCGTCTGGATAAACATGGACAAGCTTCTGTGCCGGTATAGGTGCCTGTGGGAGTGTATAATGTTGGGTTGTGACGTGATCGAGTCGTGTTCCCACTGCCAGGATCAAATCTGTCTGCATTAGAAGATGGCGTTGCTGCGCTTGAGTAGCAATATTGAGGTGGCCAGCGTAATATGGATGATGATTGTCGAAGAGATCCTGATGTTTATTACTTGCCACAATTGGAATGGTGTGTCGTACTGCAACTTTCTGAAGAAGGCGACGTTCCTCTAAAGAAGCGATGCGTCCTCCAGCAATGAGAAGTGGCCGTTTGGATGCGGCAAGCAGATCTTCGATATCCTTCATGTTAGATGAGGATGGCTCTGTGAGAATCTCTGACCAGCGCTGTACCGGTGATAGCAAAGAAACAAAATTCGCTTCCAGTATATCTTCAGGTAATACCAGAACACTCGCTCCAGGAGTACCTGCTTCGGCGATACGAATAGCCCGAGCGACCATCTCCGCAGCCTTCGTAGGATCATGCAAGACCCATACCCCTTTAGCTAAATCTGAGAATGTCTTTACGTAATCCATGTCTTGAAACGCCTGGCGCCCCATATCAGCTATCCTGATTCCACCAACAAGCAGCAAGAAGGGAGTCGCATCCTGTTTTGCTGCGTGAAGCGCTATACAGGCATTGCTTGCCCCAGGGCCTCGATTGACGATACACGCACTTGTTCGCCCAGTTAACTTTGCATCTGCAAGCGCCATAAAGCCTGCTGAACCCTCATGACGGCAGGTAACAACATCTATCTCTACATCAAGTAAGGCATCGAGGAGAGAGAGAAAGCTTTCTCCAGCAACACTGAAAATGCGCTCAATGCCATAGCCAGCCAGACTAGAAGCGATGACCCTGGCTGCTGTCACAGTATTGCCTTCATTGAACGGTGCCGAAAATTGCATGATGACTCCTTCTTCTTTCATGACTCATTTGGCGCGATGTAGTCATGAGTTCTGGCTTCAGGTGGATAGATGATAGCTGCTTCATCGAAGCTTTGTGCTGGCTGTTGATATTGCATGAGGACGATCTCTGGCGAAGCGTGATGCCAGTGAATATTCCCTCGATGAAAACTCACCTGCCCACGCCATATGTCAAAGCTACCTGATTCGAGTCCCTGAATGAGGTCATCCTGTGTCTCTCCGCTAACTCGCTCAAGTGCCTGGGCAATGATTGTTATATCAGTAAAAGCATTGAGCGCATTATCCGGGGGGAAGTTTCCATATTTTTGTGAATAGCGAGTGGTGAACCAGTGTCCAATCTCCGTAAGACCACTCCAGGAAGGTCGATAGAGTGTCGATGGCCAGATCACAAGATTTCCACTCTCTCCGGTCAGACGCCAGTAGTCATCTGAACGCATTGGAAAGGGAAATGCTACCATCATTGGAAGGGTCGGTCGTAATCCTACCTCGGCTGCCTGGTTGATAATCATATAATTGGTACGGACTACACCGACATTGATGATCAAATTGAGATGGAATTTTTTCACCTGCTTGAGTTGAGTATACACTTCAGTAGTTGACTCCTGATCAAAATCAAAGCGGATCAACTTCAGGTTGAATCCCATTTTCTGATTAAATTCTTCAATAGTATCAGCAATCATTTTACCAAAAACAGTATTGGCAGCTAGTATCCCAATGCGATCCATCTTCTGCTCCTTCATGAAGCGGAGCATGAGTGGAACGCGATCTGCAATTGTAAAGTAGGTGCGAAAGAGCGTTCTCCGCTGTTGTGCTGTAATCGTATTATGTCCATTCTCAATGAAGATGGGGAGTCCGAGGCGCTCAGCTGTCTTGGCAACTATCTCTGAAGTTCTAAGATGCCATTGCCCTAGTACACACAGTACCTCATCGATCATGGCCAACTTGACCAGTCCTGCTACTGCTGATCGTTGCATCCCTTCGACTGCTGCTGTCGCTTGATCATTCTGAACAATGAGTTCAATCTGTTTCCCGTCATGTACTCCTCCTTGTTCACGAATATACTCAGCACCAAGGCACGCACCGCGGACAATCAGTTCACCTGCAACCGCATCACCTGGCCCTGTCAGTGGTGTGAGAATGCCAATCTTTATTGTCTTACTGAGCCGTGCAATGTGATTGATATTTTCTATCTCTTGTAATGCTCGACTCTCATTTGAGGTAAGCTCTTCTTTCATAAGGTGTTATCCTCTATTCTGAATAGAATACGACCAACATGTAAATGTGTGAATTTATTTAGAGCTGGCTGGGTAAAGCTCGTATTGCTTGCGATAATCGTCAAAGCGCGTATCGAGATCGTGGAGGTTGAGTCCGAATTCTTCTGCTGTATAGCGGTGAGTGCCATGCTTATTTTGTTTATTTTGTTCAAGATAAAATTCCATCTTTTCCCTCGCTTGTTCTGTTATTGGAACACCAATGAAGTGGCAAATCTGTTGCATTGTACCAAGAGTATCGCTCATAAGATCGTTATAACGAATATCAAGAACGGGCATCTTGCTCAAATAGGTACGTCGAGCTTCCTGCATACGCGTTACTCCACGTTCGATTTGAGCTAACCATTGCGTACCAATTTCAGTTGGATCGATATCGTTACTGCGACCTGCACGAATGGTAGTGCAGAGACTACATGTCGAGAGAACGATAGACGTTGGATTGCGGTGAAGATGGATGAAACGAGCCGTTGGATAAGCACGCACAAGGGCATCCAGAAACCAGGCATGAAATGGGCACTTAAGAATAACCACCTTCCCAGGGATGCGCCAGAGAATATTTTTTAGCTGGAGCTGGTGATAGGCATATGCCTGGGTGAGATCACGCTCATCAAGCCAACGAGAATAGCTTGGGATGCGATATCTCATTTCATAGACCATGCTCTGGAATGTGTTACCTAGGAGCCTATGACACTCGTCCGGCTGGCGTGCATCTAAAAAATGGATGACCTTGAGTTGTGGTGCTACGCGAAAATACTCATCCACATAGGATTGAGCCCTATTGGCCAACTCTTCCTGAGCGGTGGAAGTCATAACCATATCAGCAGGGTACATCAGCTCCCACAAGTTTGGTACACGTAGGTCAGAATGTTGGGCTAACAGGTTGTGTACAAGTGTGCTTCCAGTACGTAGCATGCCAATAATAAATACTGGCTGTTCTAAAGGTACTTCATTGATTTTTGGGTTACCAAGAATGTTGCGGCTTAATTTAACTTGGGTGATAAGTGATGTGATAAGTGCGTTACTGACTGCCACGCGGCCTACAGGTGAAAGTCGTGCCTCTGTATCAAGGGCATGAGCCAGGATCTCAAGTGGCTCAATGAATGCTGACATCTCTTCAACAGTCGCTTCAGCACGCTCTTTTGCTTTCTCGATAAGGAAATCTACAGCGAAAGCAGAAGTGGGAGTATTTTGAGAATACGGTGTTGTCATAAAACCTCCTAAATATGAACTATAACCTTAGGCGTATTATAGGGTTGAAGCTCCATTTGGCTGCTCCTGTTGGTAGTTTCTGTTGAATCTGTTACATGTTGATAAGGAGAGCGCTAAGATTCACACTATTTTGAAGCTCCTCTCTACGTAACCACCTAGTAAGGTTATGTACAAATAAGCGGGCAATCTCTTGCTCTTCCTCAAAGAAACGATAAGCACCATGGGGAGTGATTAACAGATTGTCGATATCCCAGAGAGGACTTGTGGGGGAAAGCGGTTCTTCATCATGCACATCGAGGATTGCACCATGTAGTCGACCTTCTTGTAGTGCATGCACAAGGGCAGAGGTATCGAGAACGGTGCTCCTGGCCACATTGATAAGAATTGCAGTAGATGGGAGGGCACGAATTACTGTCTCATCTACCAAATGATAAGTAGCGGGTGTTGCAGGTACAGCCAGGATCAGAGAATCAGCATCTGCAACAGCGTCAGCAAGCTTCTCAGATGGGAGAACATGCTCGACAAGAGGTGATGACTGAGCTTGACGAGTGATAGCAGTAACTTTTACATTAAATGAGGCTGCACGTCTGGCAATTTCAGTACCAATATGACCGAGTCCTACAAGCACCATGTGTGAACCACTCACTAAACGCGCATTGGGAAGTTGCCACAAGTGCTGCTCTTGCTGCTTGAACAAACGAACAGCATCTTTCGCAAGTGCTAGCAATCCCATCCATACAAATTCCGCAACTGCCTGAGCTGGAACTGTGGAGGAATTTGTTACAATCAGATCAGGTTCTGGTCTTCCTGCTCGTAAATGATCCACTCCTGTGCCAGTGAGATGTAACCATTGGAGTTGAGAACAACGTTGTAAGAGACCATCCGGAAACTGGTTCGCCACAAGTATGTCAATTGTATCAAGTTCAGGAGGATCGATAGTTATATCATGAATGATGCAAACATTGGCATCGGGATAAGCTTTGGTGACTGCTTGACGAATGATGTTACCCATTGTTGGGTGGTAAATACATATGTTCATTATGCACACTCCATTATCAGCATGTCGACAACCGTATATACGTGCAACATGACATATGCTACTGCTGTGGCAGTTTTTGTAGTTTCTCAAATGCTAGAGCTTCAGCAATATCAGAAAGAGGACGAGGATCGAGGATCGAGCGATCGAGTATTACATGCATGTTATGGCGAATTCGAGCTGACACCTCAGCATAGAGCCAGCTTACAAAATCAGTAATACCCAAATCCTTTGGAGTCATATTTGACCAGATAAGGCCAGTTAAAATGGCACCTCCTGCGTTCACGACAATTGCTGGCAAGACGGGAATCTTTTTCTCTGTTAACAGGCGGTGGGCGGGTTTCGAGCAGGCAAAGTTGCCACCTTCTATAACGATCTGTGTACGTACACGGTCGACATTGCCTGCATGAATTGCATCACCAACTGCTGCGAGAATAAGCACATCTGCATCTATTTGCAGCCATGACTCTGGCTCATTACGATAATGTAATCCTGGAGGTAAAGCTGTTCGATCAATCGTTCCTGTAGAATCTGTGGCATTTATGAGTGCTTGTACTGGTAGGCCATTATCATCTACAATCGTCCCGTCGCGATCTGCGACAGCCACAATATGGAAGCCACGACGTTCCAGGCCCAGCGCAACTCCTCGGCCTACAGCCCCAAATCCTTGAATTACGGCTGTCCGATAGTTGCTGAGTCGGAGAACATCAGAAGTTGCATCGAATCCTTCACAGATACCAAATCCAGTGATATCACTACAGTGTGTCCATAAATCTGACCAGGTACATGGGAGATGCGCAATCTTTTGCTGCTCATTCATTTTGAAGCGCCCGGCACGGAGGAAATTATCCCGATCTCGGAATGAGATCCCTTGATCAACCCCTAAATAAATCCCTCCATGAAGCAATGGAGCAATGGCTTGACCAAAATCCGCGATGACTCGATCTCGCTCTGCCCCTATAGGTAAGCCACATCGAATTCCTGCCTTAGCACCACCTATGGGTAGATCAGCGAGGGCTAGCTTGAGAGACATATTGTGAGCAAGGTGCGCAACTTCGTCAACATTGACTGTTGTTGTCATGCGCGTGCCTCCCATAGCATAGCCTTCAACAAGACTATCGACGACCACATATGCCTCTAAATCAATCTCAGGGTTGGTAATGAAGAGACGAAGCTGAAGAGCCACTGTATATCTCCTTGTTGTCATTATCTATTACTTTTACGTTTTTGTTAGTAAGTGCCAGCCAAATCTTTACAATCATTGCGAAGAATCTAAATACAGCTATAACGATATATGCATTTCTTAAGAGAAATACATCGATAATGATTTTGGCTGTAATTATTCTAAAAGATTAATACGCAAATATGTAATGATATAAGCGTGATCGCCTTCTTAAGGTAAACTATTTTCTTCATTATGTCAAGTGCTATATAATTTTTATAAGATAATCCAATATGCTAGCATAGCAAAAACTACAGATGAAGCAACCAGTATATGGTGGTAAAATTAATCGTCTGTAATTAATAACCCGAAAGAATGTTTTAATATATTCTTAACATATTTTCTCATTTTGTTGAATACAATGATGAATGGGAGCAAAGTTTATATCAAACAGTAAAAATTTGACAATATCATACTGTCGAAAGTATACTTCTACCAAACGCATATCTTCACTCAAGAGCAGGATATTTTCTCTGATGCAAAGAAGAATCTATAAGCCGAGAATGTGGTATAGAAGAGTGTTCTAAAGAAAAAGTAAAATTGGGCGAGGAGATTTCAATGGCTCAACAGCAATTACAACGTACCCTGACCTTATGGGATGGCATAGCGCTGGCGATCGGATCTATCGCAGGTTCAGGCATCCTGTACCTACCGTCATTAACTTATGTACTCTCAGGTCACGATGTCTTGCTGGTCTGGCTGGGAGGGACCGTGATTTGTCTGCCCATGCTTTTTATGTTTGCCGATATGGTGCGGCTTGTAGACGATGGGAGTGGCATTGAAGGCTTTATTGCCCGAGGGCTTGGCTCCCATATCGCGGCAACTGTCCCTCTCCTGTTTCTTTCGATTGTGATTCTGGGGATTCCTGCTGGAGTACTAATCGCTGGTGAATATCTACGTTCAGCCATTGGAGGAGGAAGACTCGTCCAATTTGCAGGTGCGCTGGTGATCCTGATCGTAGCAGGCATCACTAATCTGCTAGGTGCAGCGGTCGGTGCGCGTTTCCAGCGCAATGTGACCTGGATCTTGCTCTTTGTGGTAGTTGCTCTCTGTGCCCTCTCCTATCCTCAGATCCATCACGGCTATAGTGCGGTACTTCCAACCTTGAGTGCCCCTGGACCAATTCTCTCTGGTATCGTGGTGGCCTTCTGGGCCTACGCAGGCTTCGAGAACCTGACCTTTATCGCTGGCGAGTTTCGCAATCCTCGTCGCGACTTTCCTGTGGCGATGATCGTTGCGTTCGTTGTCTATGGGGGTCTGGCTCTTGTATTGACTGTGATCATTGCCGCTCTCATTCCACGCAACCAAGTCAGCGACTTCAGTGGACTCTTCCAGTTAGCTGCACGCATCGCCCCGATCTGGCTGACAGCAGGAATTATAGTGGTTTTCGCTCTAGCTATTATGCAGCTCAACGCTGCAAGCTGGCTGTGGGGTATGTCTCGCCTGATGTACTCCTCCGCACAGGCGAAACGGCTGCCTGGCTGGTTTAACCAATTAGATAACCGAGGTATTCCCAGGCGTGCTGTTCTTGTCCTCAGTGGAGTGTTTGTGCTCATCACGGCACTTAATGTGCTCTTTCCTGCGCTGCTTGTCAATGTCCTGACAATTGCAAGTTCGGTGTTTCTGTTTCTTTACCTGCTTTGCCTCCTCTCCTATTTGCGCATCACGAAAGGTCTAGGAAAGCGCCTTGTGTATGGAGTGCTTTGCCTCTTCCTCCTCGCAACTCTTGTGAGTGTAGGGTTGAAGATCCTTTATCCACTTGTCGTATTTTGCCTTGCCTTGCTCGCATCACTTATACGAGAGAAACAGCTCTCTATGCATTCTCATGGTGTTGATGTACCAGAAGAGGAGAGGATCGCAATAGGGAAAAAGGATGTATGAGAGAGCAGGATATGTGTCTTCATTAAATAGTGAAAGGAATGGTTTCTATATGGCTACTCCTGCCCATCGTGTCTCTGCGTTTGGCACAACAGTTTTTACTGAAATAAATATACTCGCCCAGCAATATAATGCATTAAATCTTGGTCAGGGGAAGCCTGATTTTGATGCACGTGCAGATATTGTTCAACATATGGTGCAGGCGGCATTGTCTGGTCAGTACAATCAGTATGCACCAAGCTTTGGAACTACCTCTCTGCGCCAAGCAGTTGCTGATCATGTAGCACTTTTCTATAATCTGGACATTGACCCATCCCGAGGCGTTGTAGTCACAGTTGGCGCATCGGAAGGCATTTTCTCTGCTCTTCTAGGACTTGTTGATCCCGGCGATGAAGTAATTGTGATTGAGCCATACTATGATTCGTACGTGCCGAACATTCTTATGGCAGGTGCAATACCCATATACGTGCCACTTCATCCACCAACCTGGATATTTGATCCAGATGAACTCCGTGCCGCATTTCACAAAAAGACTCGTGCCTTAATTTTGAATACCCCACACAATCCTACAGGACGCGTCTTTACATATGAGGAATTGTCTCTTATTGCTGAACTTTGTATTGAGCACAATGTGACTGTTATTGCTGATGAGGTGTATGAGCACTTAGTTTTTAAGCAAGCCCAGCATATTCCTATATGTACACTTCCGGGTATGATTGAGCGCACAGTAACTGTAAGTAGCGCAGGAAAGACATTTAGTACAACTGGTTGGCGTGTTGGATGGGTCTACGGGCCTCCGAATCTGGTAAAGGGGGTCTTAGATGCGCATCAATTCGTGACATTTGCTGCTCACCATCCTTCTCAAGAAGCGATTGCTTATGCACTCAGTCTACCAGACTCCTATTACCAGATGTTTCATAGCCTATATGAGGCAAAGCGTGGATTAATGCTCACGGCACTTGAGTCAGGTGGGTTCATCTCCTTCCCTCCTCAGGGAGCCTATTTCGTTATGGCGGATTATTCCAATGTATTTCATGGAACATCCACAGAATTTACACGCTATTTGACAAAAGAGATAGGTGTAGCATGTATTCCTTCTGAACCATTATACAGCAAGGAACATGTACATATTGGACAGAACTATGTGCGCTTTGCTTTCTGTAAGAATGATGTAGTTCTTCAGCAAGTACAAGAAAGATTCAAAAATCTGAAGCAATAACACTACAGAAGCCATAGAATTTGTCAAGCCCTGTGAAAAGATGGTAGAAAATCCATATGACGCCAAGATTATCATGCCCTACAAAAACACGATATTCCCCCTGGCGTCTGGCTAGTGTCCAGACGCTTGTTGCTACAAACTGGATGAGGGCTGGGGGTTGCAGCCTTGTCAGTGCGCTAGCCGCGCGGCTAGCGCACTGACAAGGCTGCA
>ODAK010006315.1_pt1 | contig 11971 bp, 7 predicted proteins | sample 1539591 | NCBI WGS metagenome assembly ODAK01 (sample SAMEA3539303, study PRJEB22396) | soil metagenome | biome: tundra; feature: field; material: soil | place: USA | collected 2010-05 | depth 0.15 m | reverse complement strand
GCCGCAGGGTCCCGCCCGTTGAAAACGCCGACATCGAAGCGCACGTTCGATCTGGCTTACCATTTCGATGCCGCGGGAGAAAGCCAGCGTGCGCTTCCTTATGCCCTGGCGATGGCCGATCAAGCGCGAGCGCAGTACGCCCTGGAAATCGCCGAGCAGCTCTATCGGATCGCCGAGCGCGGCGCGGAACATGCGGATGCCGCGACGCGCTATCGCGTGACCGAGAGCTTGGGCGATGTGCTGATGCTGCGCGGCCGCTATCCCGATGCGGCGATCCGGTTCAAGGCCGCGCTGGCGCTGACCACGGATACGCTGGCGCAGGCCCAGACCGAAGGCAAGCTTGCGGAACTGGCCTTCAAGTGCGGCGACATGAAAACCGCCACGGAGGCCACTGAGCGCGCCTTGCGAATGCTCGGCAATCGAGTGCCTCGCTGGTCGATCACGTTCTTTATACGTCTAGTTTGGGAAGCGCTCGTGCAGGGATTGCACACCCTGTTCCCTCGCCACTTCTTGGCCCGCAAGAAGTTGGAAGGGGCGGAGAAACAGCTGCTCACGATCCGACTGCACAACCGCTTGACGTACTGTTATTGGTTTGGTCAAGGCCAAATTTCTTGTTTGTGGAGCCACTTGCGTGGCATGAATCTGGCCGAGCGCTATCCTCCTACCTTGGAACTGGCGCATGCGTATTCGATTCATGCCCCCGTCATGCACCTAGTTGCTCGGTTCAGTCGCGGTATAACCTATGCCGAGAAGTCATTCGCCATATACAAGTCGCTGGGCGATCTTTGGGGACAGGGACAATCGCTGCATTTCCATAGCCACGTTCTCCATGCCGCGTCGCGATTCGAGGAAGCCATCGAGAAATCCCGTGAAGCCGCGCGCTTATTGGAGCGAACCGGGGACTACTGGGAGGTTAACATCGCCCGCGCTCATATAGCCTATTCCCTTTATCGGTTGGGCAACCTCGCCGGTGCCGTTGCCGAATCGGGGCAAATCTATCAATCAGGGATCGAGCTCGGCGATATCCAGGCTTCAGCGATTTGCCTGGACGTGTGGGTACGGGCGTCCGGCGGGCAGGTCAATTCGGAGACACTGCAAACCGAACTTCAGCGCCCCCGCGCCGACGCTCAGGTGAGTGCTCAGGTGATGTTGGCCGAAGGGATGCGGCTTTTCATGTTGGATCGCATGGAGGAGGCGGCGGCCATTTTCGAGCAAGGCCATCAAGTCGCAGAAAAAGCGGGTGTCAAGAATGTCTATATCTATCCCCTGCGCCCCTGGCTCGCCTCGGCGTTGCGCCGACAAGCCGAAAAGATGCCGGACGCCTCGTCTGGGGATCGCGCGGCTTTGCTCAAACGCGCCGCCAAGACCGCTCACCAAGCGCTGCGGACCGCGCGCACGTTCCAAAACGACCTGCCCCACGCGCTTCGGGAATGCGGCCTCATCGCCGCGCTTCAAGGACAGATTCGCCAGGCTCGTGAGCACCTTGACGAAAGCCTCGCGGTGGCCGAGCGGCAGAAGGCGCGTTTTGAACATGCGCAGACGTTGCTCGCCCGCGGCCAAATCGGTCAGCCGAATGGTTGGCCGGATGCCCAGCAAGATTTGGCGACGGCCCGGCAAGCGCTGCACACTCTGGGCGCCGACTTCGCCCTGGACCAATAAAAACCGCCTGCGGCTTGGCGTTCGCAGAGTTTCCTGCGAACGCTAAACCGCAAGCGGCAATCAACCCATTTCACTACTTGCAGCCGCCGAACCTCACCGTTGCGCCGATCACGAGCAGGTCGGCGGACGTCGTGCTGCGCACCGAGGAGCCCGGCACGATGCCGGCGGGCGTCACCAGCGGGCCTTCGATCGAGTTCTGGAAGCCGTGGGCATACGCCGCCGACAGCGACAGGGCATCGGTCACGCGGTAGCTCACGCCGAGGTAGACGGCGTGCTCCAGGATGGTCGGCGAGGCGACGTTGAAGGTGGCCTGGCTGTCCGGGATTGGGTCCTGGTTGTAGCTGTAGCCCGCGCGCACCGACCAGGTGTCGGTCAGTTGATACTGCGCACCGGCGGACAGGGCAAAGACGCTGCGCCAGCCGAGGCCCTGGACCATGCCGGTCGGGGCGAAGCCGCTTTGCTTGAAGCCCTCGGTGTTGTTGAAATCGACGTAGCGGAGGTCGAGGGCGAGCGTCCAGCGGTCAAACCCGGTGTAGCCGACGCCGACCGAGGCGATCATGGGGATATCGAAGCGGAAGGCGCTCTCGCGCGGCAAGCCGAATTGATCGACGGTCTGGAAGTGGAAGGCGTCGAGCCATTGCGGGCTCTTGAACGAGGCACCGAAATTCCAGCCATTATCCGCCTTGTAGAAGGCGCCGAGCTGGAACCCGCCGCCCCAGGTGGTGCGGCTATGGGCGCCAGGCGGGTAGGCGCCGTTGGCGTTGGGGACCGCGAGGAAGAGCGGGTCGGCGCGCAAGTTCGCCATGGTCAGGGTCGGGCCGCCGCCGATCGACAGGCGGTCGGTTACCTGCATCGAGAGGGTGGGGACAACTTCCAGGACTTGCAGGTTGGCATAGATCGAGCCGAGGCCGACGCCGAAGGGAGGTTGCGGCGTCAGGATCGGATTGGTGGCGCTGGAGGGGTAATTCGTGCCGAACCCGCCGACGCTGAAAACGCCAAAGCCGTAGGTGAGCATGGAATCCTCGGGCTTGTAGACGAGGGCCATGGAAGGGATCGGGAAGATGCCGTTATCGCCGCGGTCCGAGCCGGCGCCGAGCCCGGTGATCGACGAGCTGAGCTGGGTCTGCGGGTAGAGGAGTTCGACGCCGAAGTCGATCGAGGAGCCTGGCAAGCCGCTGATGCTGGCCGGGTTCCAGTAGAGGGCGCCGGAGGCATCAATGGGTGCCGCGACCGAGGCGCCGCCCATGGACCGGTTGACGGCGCCGGCGCCGGTGAAGAGCGCCCCGATTTGGGCCTGGGCCGGCACGGCGCCCAACGCCAGGGCAAAGAAGGAGAGGGCTACTTTCTTGGCTAATCCGCGGCGACTTCGGAACATGGGTAAGGCCTCCCGTAAGGGTTCTGCTTGATTTTCGCGTCCTACCCAATAATTCGGCCTTGCCGATTACGCGCATGATGCCTTTTGTGAGGATAACAGCGATCGCGCGGCAATCTGGGAGAAGCGAAGCGATTAGGCTCAAAATTTTTTACCACGGATGGCACGGATAAAACGGATAGGGAGAACATTCGCCGAGGAGTCACCATTGTCTTTCTTCTTATCCGTATAATCCGTACTACTATCGCTCGATTTCTGCGCAGGCCGCGCAAATTTCTTAGCCACGGATGAAACACGGATGAAACACGGATAAGAAAAGGGAAGAGAGGATGGCAGAGAACTTTCCTTACCCTTTTGTCTTATCTGTGTTTCATCCGTGTTTCATCCGTGGCTAATGCTGTCGCGATCGGAGATCGTCATGTGTGAACTAATGGGCATGTCGTTCGCCAAGCCGGTTGTAGCGAACGTTTCGGTGCAGGCGTTCAGCCTGCGTTCCGAGGACAACGCCGATGGCTGGGGTCTGGCGTGGTATCCGGACCGCTCGCTGGCGATGGTCAAACAACCGGTGCGCTGGTCGGTCCAGCACACGCAATTCCTCGAGCACTTTCCCGGCTTGCTGTCGTCGATCTACGTCGCCCACGTGCGCAACCGCACCGTCGGTTCGACGCCGACCCATGCCGACACGCATCCCTTCGCGCGCGAGCTGAATGGCCGAGAATATTGCTTCGCGCATAACGGTACCTTGACAGGGGACTTTTGGCAACGACCGCTCGGGCGCTTTCGGCCCATCGGCAAGACCGATTCGGAGTTCGTTTTCTGCCTGCTGCTTGCCGAGCTCCAGAGCTTCGCGCATCTTGCCGAGGAGGTCGAGCATGTTCAGGACGGCCTTCACCCGGAGGCGGGCAAGGGCCGGCTGACCCCCGAGCAACAGTGGAAGTGGCTGCACCTCTACCTGCTGCGTTTGAACGACTATGGCCGACTCAATTGCATCCTGACCGATGGCGAGCGGATGCTTGTCTACCACGACAAGCATGGCTGGAAGAATTTGACGTACCGCAACGTCTACTTGCACGAAGACGCGATGCACCATTTCGGCGACGCGACGGTCGCAGTCAACTTGCAAGCGGCGCCGGTCAATCATGGCGTCATCGTGGCGACCAATCCGTTGAGCGTGGATGGTTGGGAGCGTTTCTTGCCGGGCGAGATGAAGATGCTGCACGAAGGCAAGATCGCCTTCACGAGTCGGCCGGCGCTGCACGAGAGCGCGTCCCCCAAGTCGCCGGCGGAATCGGTGTTGCGCGCGTCGCCGCTGCGGGAACTGCAAGGCGAAACGGGAACGCGGTGAATTTTAGGTCGTCCTTTCTCGTGTCCAGGCTCCGCCTGGGAACGCACTACCTGCGAGGCTCTGCCTCGCTGAACGTCGAATAGATTGGCTCCATGCTAGGCAGGCAGAGCCTGCAAGAAAGTGCGTACCCAGGCGGAGCCTGGGCACGAGATCGGGAATATTCAGGCTTATCCCCCCAATCCCGGCATGTAGGATGTCACGAGTCGATGGTCATCGCCGATCTGCGCGAATTGAAATTCGAGGATGAGCCGAGCCAGGTGAGCGGAGCGGTCCAGGTCGAGCCAAAAGCTGTCGGGCGTGACGATCTCGCGGGACCAGTTGATGAACTCCAACAAGCCGGCCGACTGAAAGGTCGGCAATGCAAGAGTGCGGAAGCGGGGATCGAGCTCTTTCAAGATTTCCAGGGTTCGGTTGGTGGACGGCAGGTGCGGCACGATGTCGTCGGTGATTTCGAAACGCCAGGAGCTCGAGATATTCTTGTGGTAATCCTTGGCGAAGTCGGCATTGCCGGCGCGGGGGGCGGCATAGGTGAAAACCTGTGGCGTGGCGATCTGCAAGCCGACCAGCCGGCTTGCCGCCAAGAAGGCGACCGCACCGCCTTTGCTGTGCCCCGTCACATACAACGGTTTGCCCCCCGCCAGTTGCTGCTGGAGTTCATCGATGAACAGGGGCCAAAGCTGGAGCAGCGTCCCGGCGAAACCTTGATGCACCAGCCCGACAATGCCATCAAGGGGAATCTGCAGCATATCGGCATCGTTGAGCCAATCCAGCAGGCTCTGTAGGAAGGCTTCCCTACTGACAAACGTCAAAGGCAAGGTGCCGCGAAACGTGAGGATCACCGCGTCGTCCGCGGTCCCGACGTAGCAGGCGTTGATCGCGTCGATCGTGTAGGCCTTGGGAACCTCGGTGAAACCGACGGCCGCGTAGTCCGGGCAGGTGGTAATCCCGCCCGGCACGTCCACGAAGTACGAGCAATCGCAAGCCTTGGCTAAACGAAGAGCCAAACTCATATCCACTGGATTCATGGTGATACCCGCGCAGAAAGGTGGAGTTCGAACCTGCGGATATCAGAACCTTGCCGTAGCGATTTGTCAAGCAAGTTTTGCGGTTGAACAAAACGAATTCAACCACGGATTACGCGGAAAACACGGAGGAAGAGAGAAAGAGACGCGACCTACAGGCGAAGGGATGAGTCTGCGCGAGGAACGTGTATTTCTTCGCCTTATCCGTGTTATCCGCACGACTATCAAACAAATTCTTCGCGGGCGAGAAGAATTTTTAGCCACGGAAGCGACACGGAATCACACGGAAAAAGGCAGGAGGGAGAATAATGTTCCTAAGTCTGCCTCTCTTCCGTGCCTTTCCGTGTCGCTTCCGTGGCTAAATGGTTTTTCGACGTGGCTGCGGCTATGCCGCGCTAAGTAATCCGTGGTTGAATGCGTTTTGCTCGGCGTTATCGGGCGGCCAATCGCCTGAGTGTGCTGGTCGTGACGGTCGGGCTGGCGGTCTGCATCACATATTCGCCCAGGTATCCCGTCTGCGACTGCGCGAAAGGGTTGTCCAGGGCGTATCCCTGGCTGCGTGGGGATTGCGATGTTTGCTGTTGCTGAATCGCGTTCATCTGTGTCGTAAGTATTTGCATCATGGCGGTGAGTTGGGCCGGCGTCATTTGTTGCATCCCGTAGTTTTGCCCGTACGGACTTTGCATCGCGCTGGTCTGAGCGTAGGGATTCTGCATGCCGGCGCCTGGGTTGAACGGGTTCGTCATGCCGCTGCTTTGGGCGAACGGATTTTGCATGCCGGAGTTTTGGGCGTAGGGGTTTTGCATGCCGTTGCCGCGGGCGAACGGGGTCTGCATGGTACCGCTTGATTGTCCGCTGGAGCCGGACATTTGGCCTTTGCCGCCCGGACCGCCGCCTTTCTTGCTGCATTGGCCGTGCGCGGGGGCCGTCCAGGAGCCGACCAGGATCGTCAACGCTCCGACCCAGATGAGATTCAGCCAGCGGTTCATGGTTTACTCCTTCAAAGATGTGCGAGGGGATGCGGATCTGACTTATTCGTTTAGCCGGCGAGCTTGCTCGCCGCAAGGCATCCGGTCCACGGCGAGCAAGCTCGCCGGCTAAACAATGACCATCGATTTTTTTGAAACCACAAGGTAAATGGCACAAACGCGCGAATTCTTTCAGAGAAAATGCGATTTCGCAGGTCCATTGGGCAAATGCATCGGGACAATCCGATAGAATCCCACGAGCACAGCCATAAAATGTCTAACGTCCGAGAGCGCCAGCGAGGCGGCCAGGGTATTTCCTCGCTGGCCGCTTGGGCTCGGACATCTGTGCAGTTTGCGTGAGTTGGGGTTTGCATGCATGTCGCGATCATCGACGGTGATGTCTCCTATCCGCCGACGTCGGGCAAGCGCTTGCGCACCTTGAATCTCATGCTTCAGGCCGCCCGCCGGCACCGGATTACCTACATGGGCCGTTGTGCCGCCAATAGCGACGAAGCCCGGCTCGCCCCGGCGTATCTGCGTGAACGCGGCATCGAGCCGATCCTCGTACATCATCCGGTGCCCCACAAATCGGGGCTTGCATTCTATGGCCGGCTGTTTGCCAACCTGTTCTCGGCCAGGCCGTACTCGGTCACGTCGCATCAAAGTGCGGCGATGCGACATGCCATCCGCGAACTCGCCAACAAACAACCCGTTGATGTTTGGCAACTGGAGTGGACCGGGTATCTGCCCATGATCGACCGGGCCTTGCCCGGACCGCGCGTTGTCATCGCCCATAACGTTGACACGCTCATTTGGCAGCGCTACTACGAGAATGAGCGTAACCCGTTCAAGCGTGCGTTTCTCAAGACCCAATGGCACAAGTTTCGCCGCTTCGAGCGCGATGCCTTTCGTGAAGCGACGCGCGTCGTCGCCGTCAGTGCCGCGGACGCCGAGCTTATCCGCACGCAATTCGGCCAGCCGAAGGTCGATGTCGTCGATAACGGTATCGATCGCGCGTTCTTCGAGCAGGTCCAGGGACAGCGCGATCCGGCACGCATCCTGTTTCTCGGCGCGCTCGATTGGCGGCCGAATCTCGATGCGGTCGGGCTGCTTCTCGATAAGATCTTTCCTCAGATACTCAAGCAACAACCCAGCGCGAAACTCTGGATCGTCGGACGCCACCCGCCGGCTGCCCTGATCCAGCGCGCCGGGCAAACGCCGGGCGTCGAGCTGCACGCCGACGTCGCCGATGTTCGGCCTTACCTCGGTGAGAGCGGCGTCATGGCGGTCCCCTTGCGCATCGGCGGCGGCTCGCGCCTGAAAATCCTCGAAGCGCTCGCATGCGGCCTGCCCGTCGTCTCCACGAGGGTCGGCGCTGAGGGCCTCCTACTCAAACCGGGCGAGGATTACGTGCAAGCCGAGGAAGACGCGATGGCCGAGGCGCTCGTGCAGGCGATCCGTCATCCCGCCGCGCTGCAAACGATGGCCCAGCACGGCCGACGGATTGTGCTGGACACCTACGATTGGGAAGTGCTGGGGAAGAAACTCGAAGCGTCGTGGGAAAAAAGTCTATTTGTTTAGTAACGTCGGGAGACATAACTTCCCGGTTTCTCGTGCCCAGGCTCTGCCTGGGAACGCGCTACCCACGAGGCTCTGCCTCGCTGAACGTAAGAGATAGGCTCTATGCTCGGCAGGCAGAGCCTGCAATGTAGTCCGTTCCCAGGCAGAGCCTGGGCACGAGATCGGGATTTGTTCCCGTCGTCCCCACTGGATGTGCCCTTGATGCGTGTCGTCCACCTGATGGCCTCGCCGTTTTACGGCGGCCCCGAACGGCAGATGCTCGGCCTGGCGCGGCATTTGCCTCGCGAGGTCGAAAGCCGCTTTCTGTCGTTCGCTGAACGCGGGCTGGCGCAGGCTTTTCTCGACGAGGTGCGGCGTCACGGCTTCGAAGCGAAAGCCCTCCTCCACAACACGCCGCACTTTCTCGCCTGCATCCGCGAGGTCGCCGACGAGCTTCGCAACGTCCAGGCCGACTTGCTGACGTGCAGCGGGTACAAGCCGGACCTGATCGGCTGGCGGGCGGCACGGCGCGTCGGCATTCCGGTAATCTCGATCTCGCACGGCTGGACGGCGGCGACCTGGCGCGTCCGCGGTTACGAAAAGCTTGACAAGATCGCGCTGCGCTGGCTGGACGCCGTCGTCTGCGTGTCGAATGCCCAGGCCGAGAAGGTTCGCGCCGCGGGGGTGCCGGAGGCGAAGATCGTCACCATCCAGAACGCCATCGGCGAAGACGCCTTCGTCGAACCCGATGCGACGGTGCGCGCCGAAATGCTCCGCTGGTTCGCCGCGCCGCCGCGCTGGCTGATCGGGGCCGCCGGGCGCCTCAGTCGGGAGAAAGGGTTTTCGGTTTTCGTTGAAGCCGCGGCCCTGGTCATGCAGCGGCGGCCCGAAGCCGGGTTCGTTCTGTTCGGCGATGGGCCGTTACGCCCGGAGTTGGAGCGGTCGATCGCCGCGCGTGGCTTGCAGGGTCGATTTCTGTTGGCGGGATTCCGGAACGATTTGCACCGGATCTTGCCGAACCTCGATGTCGCGGTGATGTCGTCGTACACGGAAGGGCTGCCCGTGATTCTGCTGGAGACCGGCGCCGCCGGCGTGCCGACCGTGGCAACGGCGGTCGGCGGCATCCCGGAGGTGATGGACGATGGTCAATCGGGCTTTTTGGTCCCTGCCGGCGACGCGAAGTCCCTGGCTCAGCGAATCGTCGCGCTCTTGGAGAACGACGCTCAAAGACAAGCGATGGGCCGCGCCGCCCGTGAGCGCGTGCGGCGTGATTTCTCCTTCACCGCGACGAGCCTCCAGTATCACGAGTTATTCGAAAAGATGGTGAGGAGGCCCCAAGCCCCAGGATAAGCGCAGCGTTTCCTGGGGGTCATGCGCGCTCACCCCCAGGAACGCTGCGCTTATCCTGGGGCTTGCCATCAACATGATCAAATTCTGCAAGCGCCTGCGGCTGGAGATCGAAGATCGGCTGCGTTACGACCCAAGAGTCCGCCGCGCAATCTGCCGCTACGAGCTCTGGCGCTGGCGTCGGCCTGAACCAACCGATCCGCAAGCCGTCGCACGCGCGATCGTGCAATTGTGTGCCGCCGCCCGGCTTGCCGAGGACGACGACCTCGAGCGCCGAATTCAAGAGCGCATCGTCGATCAGGTGCGGCAACTCGACGCCAGCCGGCTCGACTGGAGCGAATTAGTGCCGGGCTTTCGCGAGCCGCGCATCTCCAAGGCGGCGATCTTGAAACCCCCTCTCGGCCCACGCGAAAAAGGAGTCGTGTTCATCTCGTTCGAGGGAGAATGGGTAAGACTTCTTAATACAGACCATGTGCGTGAATTCGCGGCTCGCTACACGGTCGTGATCGCGCCGAGTTCCAGTCCGCACAATCTCGTCAACTACGTGTTCCCCCACGTTTTTCCGGAGCCGATCTTCACGCTCATCAGCAATCCGCACGATCTGGAGGTGTTGCCGCGCGTATCGAACCGCTTGATCGTCGTGCCGCTGTACGCTTCGCAATGGGTGAACCCCGATCTCTATGTGCCGTTGCCTCGCGTGGACCGGCCGTACGAACTTATCATGGTGGCCAGTTGGGGCAAAGTGAAACGGCACCAGGCGCTGTTCGCTGCGCTGCGATCGATGCCGCGGGAATTCCGCGTGCTACTCGTGGGCCAGGACCAAGAAGGCCGCAGCGCCGAGACGATCCGCGAGTTGGCCCGTTGGTATGGCGTTGCGGACCGGTTCACGATCTTGACCAATCAGCCCTACCGCGAGGTGAGGAAGCTGTTCTGCCAGGCCCGGGCCAGCGTGGTGTTGTCGAAACGCGAAGGCTCGTGCGTGGTCATTGCCGAGTCGCTGTTCGCCGACGCGCCGGCGGCACTTTTGCAGGAAGCGGTCATCGGCTCGCGCGTCTTCCTTAACGAGCAGACCGGCCGATTCCTCGATGGGAATCATCTGGCGCGCGATCTAACTGAATTTGTGAAGAACGCAGATCGCTATCAGCCGCGCCGCTGGGCGGAGCAGAACATCTCGTGCCACCACAGCTCACAGATTCTCAACGCTCTGCTCAAACAGAGCGCTCTGGAGCGCGGCCAGGTTTGGACGCAGGATATTGCGACGATGCAGTGGTCGCCCGATCCGCGCCTGGTCCGGCCCGAGGACCGCCAGCGCCTGGCCGCCGAGTGGCAAGAGATCCAGCAGCGCTTCGGGTGGGAGATCGGCCCCTCGCTGGTAGAATAAGGAAGTGAACCACGGGGGACACGGGGAACACGGGGAGCGGCAGCAGGTTGCGGCGACGGGCAAACGGACGTGGGAAGAAATGAGGTATGGGGAACGAGGAGTGGAGAATTAAGAAGCAAGGCGACCTATTTTTTATTCTTCAGTCTTCACTCCGCATTTCCCCGTGCTCCCCGTGCCCCCCGTGGTTCAAATCTCCTTGATGGACAATGCTTCATGGATCCGCTGGAATGCTTCTTTTGGCTCTGTTTCGCGGTCGTCGTCTATACGTACTTTGCCTATCCGATGTTGCTCGCAGTCCTCAATGGCTTCGGTCGTCAAAAACGACAGGTCGGGCCGGTGCAGACCTCGGTCAGCTTTCTGGTGCCGGTCCATAACGAGGCCAACAATCTCGAACGTCGGCTCGGTGAGTTGGCTCGGCAAATCCAGGCCAGCGGGCTGCCCGGCGAGATCATTGTCATCTCGGATGCGTCCACCGATGGCTCCGCCGAGATCGCCCGACAATTGGGCGTGCGCGTCCTGGAGCAGCCGAGCAAGCAAGGCAAGGCCGCGGCGTTGAACGCAGGAGCGGCGGCGGCGCAACACGAGCTGCTGATCTTCGCGGATGCTCGCCAGCGCTGGGCCGACGACGCACTCGTTCGCCTGGTCGAGAATTTCGCCGACCCAGCCATCGGCGGCGTCAGCGGCGATCTGATGCTCGAAAGTGCTCCGGGCGTCCTGGCAGGGGTTGGGCTCTACTGGCGATTCGAGAAATGGCTGCGCAAGCAGGAAAGCCGGCTCGGTTCGCAGGTCGGCGTCACTGGCGCCATCAGCGCGGTGCGGCGAAATCTCTTTCAGCCGCTCCCCCCAGGCACCCTGCTCGACGACGTCTATTGGCCGATCTGCGTCGTCCTGCAAGGCTACCGCGTGATCCATGACGAACGCGCCAAGGCGTTCGATCGCTTGCCCGACAACCCGCGCGATGAATTTCGCCGCAAAGTCCGCACCTTGGCGGGCAACTTCCAATTGCTGACGAGTTTGCCGAGGGCGGCGCTGTGGCCCTGGAGGAACCGCGTCTGGTGGCAGTTCATCTCGCACAAGCTGCTGCGGCTCGTCGTGCCCTGGGCGTTGCTCGGCTTGCTGGCATCAAGCTTTTTTCTTACGGACGAAGGATATCAGATTTTCTTCTGGGTGCAGGTCGCGTGTTACGCGCTGGGAATGCTGGGGTTGATTCCCTTGTTGGGTCGTCGAGTCAAGCTTCTGGGAGCGGCGGCATCGTTCGTCGTCTTGAATTTCGCCGCATGGCTGGCGTTCTGGGGGTGGGTGACGGGGCGGGCGGGG
>ODAK010006314.1_pt1 | contig 11975 bp, 10 predicted proteins | sample 1539591 | NCBI WGS metagenome assembly ODAK01 (sample SAMEA3539303, study PRJEB22396) | soil metagenome | biome: tundra; feature: field; material: soil | place: USA | collected 2010-05 | depth 0.15 m | reverse complement strand
CGTCCAGGCAGTGCCGCCGGCAAACCAAGGTGCGGGCATCGTCCTCTCGGCCGCGAAAAACGAGTTCGAGCCGTTCCAGATCGTCGTGCGTGCCGCCGTGGCGGCGAGCGCGACCCTGCAAATCACCGCCTTCACGGGCCCCTCGGCGGCCATCACGCGCGTCGAGCTCCGCCGGGTGGACTACGTTCCGATCGGAAAGGCCTCCGACGCCTCGGCGATCGCCAGCTCGCAGATCCCGGATCCTTTGCGCCCCACCACGTTCGGCGCGAGCCAGTCCCTGCCGGCGGGCCAAAACCAACCGTTCTGGATTACGGTCTACGTGCCGGCGTCGGCCGCCGCGGGCGACTACACCGCAACCCTCACCGTCACCGTGGCTGGCGTCGGGCAGGCCATCCCCGTCGCGCTTCACGTCTACGACTTCGCGCTGCCTGCCAAGCTCGGCTTCGACGGCAACTGGAACGCCAGCTTCGAGGCGCTGGGCGGCGGGGCGAGCCTGGACGCGGTCCAAAAACTGAAGGATTTCTTCTTCGAGCACCGCCTGGTGCCTTCCGGTCCGGCCTGGCCCGCCGGGCTCAATTACAATGGCGGCATCACCTACGACTGTGCCAGCGGCCAGTTCACCGCCGAGGCCAACGACTACGACTTTTCGCGCCTGGGTCCCAAGTACATCGACGGCACGGGCTGGAACTCCGTGGGCTTCCCATCGTTCGAGATCATGCAGTTCGTGGACAACTCGACGCCGCGGCCGAGCACCTTCTGCGGCGTGTCCCGCGGCACAGACCCGCGAGGAACGACCGCCTACAATGCCGCCTGGTCCAAGTTGCTCGCGGCCATCGATGCCTACCTGGTCGCGCACGGTTGGGCGGACAAGGGCTACTACTACGTGCAGAACGAGCCGCAGAACCAGGCCGACTACGACATCGCGGCTTATCTCGCCAACCTGAGTAAGACCGCCGCGCCTCACCTGCACATTGCGATCAGCGAGGAGCCCAAGCCCGAAATCGTCGAGAACGCGGCGGCCAGCGGGCACAGCTACGACCTCTGGTGGGCCGATTTGTCGGCGTTCAAGCCAGATTACGCCCAGATCCGCCAGTCGGCAGGCGACACTGTGTGGTGGTACTTCCTCTACGGCGACCTGCCGCCTCACTTCAATCCCATCACCATCGACCACCCCGGGATCGAGTCGCGCCTGCCTTTCTGGGCCGCATGGCTCTACCGCATCCGCGGCTTCGCCTACTACTCAGTCACCGGCTGGGGCTCGGATCCGTACAACAACCCGCGTCCCGAAGGCACCAACCAGAACGGCGACGGCTTCCTGCTCTATCCGCCGGATCCCGGGGGCCTGGTGACCAGCATCCGCTGGGAGCTGCTGCGCGAGGGCGCGGAGGACTTCGAATACCTGCTGCTCGCCAATGGCGGCGCCATGCCGGCCACGCCCGCCATCGCCGCCGCCGTCGATGCGACGGTGAAAAGCGCGGTATCGAGCACGACCTCGTTCACCCACGATGCCGCCGCTTTCAAGCACCTGCGCGACCAGCTCGGTTCCATGCTGGAAGGCAAGGTCAGCGGCTACCCCGTGCTCGATTCCAAGCCGCCCGGCGCCCACCCGCGCGCCGCCACCTATATCAACTTCCAAGATCCGGCGGGCCAGCCGACAGCATCACCGCTGGTGGTCAGCGGGCATGAATGGACCAAGATCGGCTGGGAAGGCTACGACGCGAAGAAGGGCTACGGCTGGAGCGGTCCATACATCGGCGATGCGACCATCATGCTCTATCAGTACCTCGCGGACGCGCCCGTGGACGAGCTCCAGCGCAGCATCATCTACAACGACTACGGCCGCACCGACACCTTCAACTGGGACATCGAGAACGGCCAATACAACGTGACTGTGTCCATCGGCTGGTATGGCAAGACCTACGCGCAACAAGTGGTGACAGTCGAGGGCAAGAAGCTGTTCGACATGGTGGCCACCACGCCCACAGAGCCCTATCGCACGGCCTCGGTCACCGTCGACGTGAGCGATGGCAACGTCACCATCGAAGCCGGGACCGTCGACCAATACACCATGCTCAATTGGATGAGCATCGAACCGGTGAACTAGAGGCCTATCGAGCGCGATCCCGACGTGGCGATTGTCGAACAGAAGCCACCCTTACCGCCTGAGAAAGTGCGATAGCTTCAGGCATCGTCATGGCGGACCATCACCGGAAGGAGTATCTGAGCCGCGTGCACCGGGCTCAGGATTTCATCGAGGCCAATCTCGGGGGGTAAACTGACGCTCGCCGAGATTGCGCGAGCGGCATGTTTCTCGCCGTTTCATTTCCACCGCGTCTTCTCGGCGGTGACGGGCGAGACGCTCGCGCGCTTCATTCTCCGCCTCCGATTGGAACGGGCGGGCTGGTACCTTGGCCGGGCGCCCGAGCGCTCGGTCACCGATATCGCCCTCGAGACAGGCTTCACATCGTCGGCGGCGTTTGCGCGCGCCTTCCGGGCCGAGTTCGCTATGTCCGCGACGGAGTCTCGCAAGCTATGCAAAGCGGATCGCAAGGATGGGAAAGCCAGCGGCGACGTGACGACCTACCTTGGGCAAGTCATCCACTTGCCAAAATCACCTGATCAGAAGCCGCTCAGCACGAACAGGCTCGACTGGCCGTTGATCGAGTAGGCGACGCTCTTGTCGTCCGGCGAAAGGTCGACGTCCATGAGGGCGAAGGAGTCCTTGAGCAACGTCCTGCCCACGGGCGGGCCGAGGGTGACGATTTCGATTCCGCGGTCCGTGCCGGCGAGTAGCCGCCGGCCGTCGCTGAACCAATCGATCCCGCCGAAGCTGGACAGAAGGTTTTCGAAAGCCGTCGAGCGCCACTGGCGCAGTTGGCATGGACGGCGGGACCGGCTCCGGGCGGAGCCATCAGCTTCGGTGGTTGTGCCTGGGGCCGCCGCGCACAGCGTCGTGCGGGTGCTCGACGGCGCATACAACCGGAAACTCTATCAGGTCAGGCGCTCGGAAATGCCAATCGTCATTTCCAATGATCGACGTTTTGTCGTTAGCATAGTGCCTGTGCGTGACCTGTTTCCAACGGAGGAGGTTTTACCCTGGCGTCTTGTCGCGGCAGACGTGTTCGTGGTTGGCGTGGTCGCTCTCTTGAGCTTCTGGGTTTTCAGGTGGATGGCGTCGCGCTGGAAGGTCGGAAAGGGGCCTCGCAAGTGGATTCTGCGACATGCATGGATTGCCCTTGCCTCGAGCGTGCTTGCTCTGCGGGGATTCTACGGCCCGCCCATTCGGTTGCTGCTCACGGCCAAGTACGATCGATGCAGGCAGCGTCTGGCCGATCGCTTGGCGAGCTCGCCAGAAGCCCGTGCTTGGAAGGCGCTGCATACGATTGAGTGGCTTTTGAAGGGAGTGCCCGAAGCCAAGATCCCGAGATTCCTCGCCCGCGATCTTCTGGCACTTGGCGAGGATGGAATCCAGCGTTTAGGCGACAAGCACTTGCTATTCCGCATGGAGGCGATTGCCCAGGGCTTTGCCAATTCAGAGAAGAACGGGTGCGACTCCGCTGGCTGGAGCTTCGTGGATGTCCTTGGGCGGGTCAACCCTCAAGCCCGCGAGGTCTGGTTCAATATGATCTTCGATGCGATCACTGCCGAGATCGTCGAGAGTCCCCCCGTGCAAGACGTGAGTGAAAAAGAAAGAACAGAGATCCTCGCCACTCTTAGTTCCGCTCGTCGACAGCCCACTTTCCGCGATGATGAATCGCCTCGGCAGCTGCGATGCCGCGAGGTCGAGCAGCTCTACGCGATGGCGAATGCACTGAAAGGCGCTCGTCGTGTGGCGGCGGCTCGACTTCTAGCGGAAGAGCCACTAGGAAGAATTGGCGATTTCTGATTGGACAGCTGAAGTGGCCCCCCAAATAGAACCATCAATTCCGACCAACGCGCTGACCGATCGACCTTGGTATTAGGGGTCGGTCTCAGGATTCTGAGGCGACAGCGCGGCACGGCCGGGGGTAACGTTGGCATTCTGTACCTTGGGTCCCCGTCGAGAATGCGGCACGGTGCTTGCGTCAGCAGGGCCTAGACGGATCTTGGAGGATTCAATGCGTAGCACGTCGACGATTCTGGTCTGCCTCGTTTCGGGCTGCGTCTTCATGGCCTGCACGGACAGCTCGGGACTTGGGCTTATCGGCCAAGGTGGAGGTGGGGGGACGATGGGCATGGGAGGCATCACCAGCGGCGCTGGAGGAAGAGTTGGCGGCTCCGGCAGCGCGGGCGGCTCGGGCGGAAGAGTCGGTGGGACCGGTGGTTCGGCTGGCAGCGCCGGAGGTGCGGCCGGAGCGGGCGGCGTAGGTCGTGCGGCTGGCGGAGCCGGCGGCATGACAATTTGTCCGGCCATCGCCTGCCTACTCCCCAATTGCCCGTACGGCATCGTGCCGAGCACGTCCCCGTGCGGATGCCCCACCTGCGCGCCAGCGCCTGATGGCGGTAGCGACGCTGGCAATACTTCCGACGTTGCGGCAACGGCAGGATCTCCAGGAACGGATGGCGCGATGCCCGACGCGCAAGTGTCGTGCTCCCCACAGTCGAAGTGCCCGAACAACATGGTGTGCGGGTTCTCGATTGTTCAGGGCTGTTCGGCTCTCGGCGTCTGCGTCCTCCGGCCGACCCCGTTGCCGTGCAATGCGATCGTCGCGCTTGCCGCGTGCGGGTGCGACGGGAAGACGATCCATTGGACCGGCGGCTGCTCGCCTTCCATGCCAGACGGATTTGCTCCCGCGCCCGTCGTCCAGAACGGGGCATGCCCGTGACGTTCGCCAGCGACAGCTCGCTGGTTGCGACGGGGTCGTTGTTCTCGTTCATGCCTCCGAAAACAAGCACCAGGCCGCTCATGAGGCGGATCGCCGATGGTTGAAATCTCGAGGAGTTCATCGCGCCCGTCGGTGCGAAGCTTTGGGCAGGGCTGCTACAGGCGGCCAACTGCCAGGCGACAAGCAAGGAGCTCAAGGCTGCTCCGGCCAGCTCAGCTGGCCATTCGGCTCGTTCATGATTTCATAAAGGATGTTACTGGCCCTGCACCCGCCGCTTCCACCCCGCTGCCAACTAGTCGCATGACTTCCACGTTCGCGCGATGACATCCGCCGATGGCGAGCAATGGCTGGGCGTCACCGACGCAACGAAGGCCGAGCTTGATCGCCGTCAAGAACGATGTGCGACGCCGTCCACGGAATGTAGTGCAGCCTGCTCCCGCTCGGGTAGAAACGGGGTGTGGGCCTTTACTCCGGTACGATTTTCCCCTGGCTGATGGACCGCATGCTTCGTCGGGCCGAGGTCACGACCTTGCGCCAGCAAGCGCTCAGCCAAGCCGCCCCGCCAGTGCTTGAGCTGGGCTTTGGCACCGGCCTCAATCTCGCCTGCTATCCCAAGTGCGTGCGCGAGATCACCGCGGTGGACCTGCACAGGCCCCGACTGGGGTTCGCTCGCAAGCGAATCGCGGAGGCGAGCGTGAAGGTAGACTTCCAGCTGGGCGACGCTGCGCGCATCTCCCTTCCCGACCACAGCTTTGCGCCGCCAAAACCTAGCCGGGGACCCCCGCCAAGCCATGCCCATCCGTCGTTATCGTCACGTCATCTGGGACTGGAACGGTACCTTGCTCGACGATGTCGCGTTTTCCATCCAGGTGATGAACGGACTTCTGGCCCAACAACGTTTACCTCTCCTGGATCGCGCCCGCTATCTCGAGATCTTCGACTTCCCCGGTGCGGACTTATTACCAGCTGCGCGGTCAGCAATACAACGCCGACGCGGCGTTTCATGCGCATCTCCGCGTTGTCTAGACAACATCAGACAAGCCTGCTCATTCGGTGCTATGGCATGGCCATGGAAGAGCGCCTCGTGGCCCTCGAAATTCGCTACACGCACCTCGAACGCCAGGCCGAGGAGCTGAGCCGCGTGGTGTTCGAACAACAAAGGGTCATCGATCGATTGACCAAGGAGCTGACTATCCTGCGCAAGTCACTCGGCGGCGTGAAAGTTGGTCCAGGCGACGAGCCACCGCCGCACTACTAGTCCGCTCGTGCGTGGAGACCGCCGTGAGCTCACCTACCGTCACCCTCGCCCTTGCCCTTGCCGTCGCAATCCTTGCGGACTGCAAGTCCGGATCCAATGGTAACATGACTTCGCAGTCGGGCGGCGCAGGCGGATTACGAGGTAGCGGCGGAATTCTGGCTTCGGGCGGAACACTCGCCGCAGGAGGAAGCGCGGCGGGCGGCATGGTCACAGGTGGCACCGGCATGGGTGGCACCGGCATGGGTGGTACGCCAGGCACCGGTGGCCAGCAACCAGACGCTGCGATTTTAGGCGATGCTCCCGAGCGCCACGATGCAGACAGCGGATTGGGCCCTGGTCGCGAAGCCCCTGGGGTCGACGTAATTCCCGACCAGGCACCGGATCTCCCGATGTCCGACTCCGCCTCCGGTGGCGTGTACAAGCCCGCGCTCATCCTGGGCGCCGACATAACGATCACACTCGAAGACGAGTACTGGGGCGCCACGTACACCGACAATGGCCAGCAGAAGTCGCTCGAACAAATCCTCAAGGATCACGGTTTCAATTTCATCCGCCTGGACACCTTCGTGAATCCGAGCGCGCCTGGCGGCTATGCCGCTAGCATGCCCGAAGCCTTCCGCGATCTCGCCCACACCATCACGCTGGCCAAGCGGATCAAGAAGATCGGCATGGGCTTCATGCTCGATTTCCACTATTCCGATACGTGGACGAACGCCGGGGCGCAAGCAACTCCCTCAGCGTGGGCAGGACAGTCGCTGACGGCTTTGCAAACCACCGTCTACGACTACACGAAAGACGCCATCACCCAGCTCAAAGATCAAGGTGCGATGCCCGACATGGTCAGCGTCGGCAATGAAATCGCGAACGGCATGCTGTGGGATGCGGGCCGCATCACCAATTCGAACTTTGCGAGCTTCGCCAGCCTGTTGAAAGCCGGCGTGCGCGCGGTTCGCGATGTGGATCCGGACGTCGTCGTGGTCATGCATCTGGACAAGTGCAACAACTACGACACCACCAAGTGGTGGCTCGACGGCGTGCTCGGCCAAGGCGTGTCCTTCGATGTTCTGGGGCAGTCGTGCTACGCCACCGCGCCGAATGGCGTCGCCGGCTATCAGGGAACGCCCGCCGACTGGAAGTCGACGTTCACCCAATTGGCCAGCGCCTACCCCAACTTGAAATTCCTCATTGCCGAATACTCGGCCGAGCAGCGCGCCGCCAGCGACGTCATGGTTGGATTGCCGGACAAGCGCGGGCTGGGAACGTTCAACTGGGATCCCACGCGCTCCTATGCCACGCATCCGAACGATCCATTGTTCAGCACCGATGGAGCATGGAATCGCTATGTCACCATCCCCGCGAAGATAGGCCTTTACGATCAAATGGCGCATGATTACGGCTTGTAACAGAAATCGCATCGCTTCTGTCACAGTCGCTCGTCTGAAAGCCTCCAAGCGAGCATGACAACCAATCCATTGCCCAACAGTAATCCACTTTCCACGTCCTACGCAGGAAACGAAACTGACGCCGACCTGGTACGCGCCGCCGTCGAAGGCGATCGGCCCTCCCTGGAGCAGCTGATCAAGCGGCACCAGGGGTTCCTCTACAGTCTGGCGCAACGGATGCTCTACGCGCCGGAAGACGCCGCCGATGCCACGCAAGAGATCCTCATTTGCATCGTCACGAATCTGGCGTCGTTTCGCGGCGAATCCGCGTTCCGCACCTGGGCCTATCGCATTGCCGTGCGCCAGCTGTTGGCCTTCAAGAAGGGGCGCGTGGAAAACGTGGTCCACGACTTCCACTGCTTTGCCCAAGCGCTGGCTGCGACGCCCGATCTTGACCCACCCGACCAGGGCAGCCTGCCTGTCGACGTGCGCTTGGTCGTCGAAGAGGCGAAGGTCGGCTGCTTGATGGCGATGCTGCTGTGCTTGGATCGCGAGCAGCGGATGGCGTTCGTGCTAGGCGAGATTTTCGAGGCCAGCGACACGGTCAGTGCCGAGGTGCTCGGCATTTCCCCCGACAATGCCCGCCAGCGCTTGGCGCGCGCCCGACAGCAACTGCGCGAATTCCTGACCGGGCGATGCGGCTTGCTCGACGAGGCCGGGCCGTGCCACTGCGAACGCAAGACCCGAGGATTCATCCAGCAGGGCATTGTGGATCCGAATCGCCTGTGCTTCACGGACGTCCATCTCGACCGCACGCGCGCGGACGCCCCCGCCCGCTCGCGCGCACTGCAAGGCTATGTCGAAGAGGCGTACGCGGATCTGCTGCGCTCGCAGCCCGTGGCGGAAGCATCGGATTTGGCTGAGGCCCTGCGCCGCATGCTCGAGCGGCCGGAGGTTCAGAAGACGTTGAATCTCGGGAACTGAGCACCTTGGGTGCCTACTACGAACGTGGCACGCTGCCTGCCGACGCGCCCGAGTCGCAAGTGATCCTCTACGACGACGTCGTGGTCGCAACCGCTCGCATTGGCTGCCGCACGCGCTGAGATCCTTGCTCCGCCGTCACAGGTTGGCGATGGTATCGGCGAAGGCGTCGACGCGGCTCCAATCAGTGAATTCGTAGACGCCCTTCGGATCGGTGGGACCGCCCGTCATGATCATGATTAGGCGGATCATGAAGCGGTCGAGAGATCCGTAGCTGGGATAGTCGATACGCCCGGCAAAGACCTCCAGCACGGCTGGCTTCCACCCGATCTTTTTCAAGAACTTGAGCAAATAGGGATTGGTGGCCGGCGAGTCCTTGCCCTTTTTGCGGGCGACGACGTTCACGGAAAAGAGCGCGAATTTCCTTTCTTGGAGCAGCGCCCGCTGCCCCTTCAGCATGGCGACGACCGCGGGGTCGTGTTTGCCGTAGCGGATGCTAGCACCGATCACAACGGATTCCGCTGCGGCGAGGTCGGCTTCAGTCACGGCCGCGATTTCGCGGATTTCGACAGTCTTGCCTTTGCTGCGGACAAGCGTGCCTAACCGGTCACAGATAGTGCGGGTATGTCCGTCAGTGGTCGAATAGACGAGCAACACGGGTTCGAGCTCTCCTTCTCAGTCAAGCGCAAAGAGCGGCTCATGGAAACGCATGACGCAGAATCACCCGCGCGGGGGGCCAATGCAAGCCTGTGCTGCAGCAGCTTGGCATTGCGATGCAGAGTAGCCCCCCTGCTGACCTAACTAGATGATTCCGCCTACGAACCTACCGATGCCAGCGCCGGCCACCAAGCCAGCGTTCAGGCCGGTGGTGAGCAATATGCCGGTTGCGCTACGAAACAACATAGCGTCTACGAAGGGAGTCACCAAGGGCCCCAAAACCAGACCGGCCAACCATGCCGGGTTCATCCCAAACAGAATCGCCGCGCTGGTACCGCCCAGGCCTGCACCAGCATACACCTCAGCGAATACGCAGGCGCCGGTGATGTCTCGACGGGACAGCTCGTTGCCGCGGAAGGAAACATGCAAAGTGGCTCTTGGTCGCACGGCCCATTCCGACGATCATGGTGCCATGAAAAGACATCTTCGTTGCTTTGGCTTGCTTCTATGCGGATTGATTTTGGTGGCGAACGGTTGCCGGCGCGGCCCGAAGCCGTTGGCCATTCGGGCGGCGGCGGAGGCGCGGCCGTCGGCGCTCGGCAGTGTCGTGATCGCGAACCTCGATCGCACCTTCGACCGCGCGGAAGCCATCGCGAAGAATTTGTCGTTGCCCTTCGACAAGACCGGCCAGAAGGAGACGCTGCTCGATGCGACGAAGGTTCCGAAGGCTCTTCTGTCGGCGCTGCGCACAGATGCGCCCGTGGCAGCCGTCGCGTTTGCGCCCAAGGACAAAGGCAAGGATCCCGAGCTGGCGATGGCGCTCATGGGCAAGTCGCCCGAGTCTCTCCGGGCCGCGGTGGATGGGCTTGGCAAACCGATCGCCGCCCGGCAGGACGCGGTTCAATTCAAAGTCGGCGATGACGAGCGATGGTTTCTGCCGCGAGGCGGATCGCTCGTGGTCGCCACGTCACTCGAAACTCTGATCGGTGGGGCGGCACTGGCTCTAGAGCTCGCGGTGGCAGGCGAGGACGACGTCGCAGTACGCCTATCGCCCGCAGCCATCGCGACGTCGCAAGGAACTGATCTCAAGAGCGCGCTCGCGGCCCTTCGCGCGACGGCTTCGGAATCGCTCAAGCAGGCACCCGGCCAGAGCCAGATACTGTCCACGGTCTCCGAAAGTATCCTCAGGTCGCTTGCGGATCGGGTAGCCGAGGTGGAAGAGGCCACGCTGTCTGCACGCCTCGACGCCACGAAAGGCGCGACCTTACGGATCGGGGCCACGCCGCGGAAAGGATCCACGTTGGCGGCCATGGTTGGTCAGACCAAGCCCTTCTCCCTCGACGGGCGCGTGGTGCCCTCGGGCGACGTCATGGCACTCATGGCGTTCTCCGCGACCGATTTGGTGCGCAGACTGTGGATCGACCTGAGGCCTGGCGTGGCAAGCGACAAGCATGGCGCAGAGGCGGCTCACCAACTCGATACGCTCGTCGACGCGTGGACCTTCGGCGGTACTGGCGCCGTGTCGGTCGTCGACAATCAATTGCGGATGGCCGGTGCGTATGCGCTCAAGCCTGGCTCGGACGGCAAAGCCCTGTTGTCTGCAATCGAGGGCCTCATGCATGGCGCGTGGTACAACGGCCTTCTCGCTGCGACGAACGTCAAGACCAAGATCCGCACGCGAAGGGACAAGGAGGCTCTTGTCGTCAGCACTTCGGCCGAGCCCACCAAAGGCATGCCCGCCGCCATGAGCCAGGCACTCAAGGGCATGGGGCTGACTGCGCAGACGTACGCCATGGTGGTGGGAGCCGACGCGCTCTTCTACGCCTCTGGCAAGGACGCGGCGGCGACTGCGCGCGCCTTGATGTCAGCTTCGCCGCGCAAGCCCAGTGGGCTGTGCGCGCGAGCCGTGGGCGAGTCGGCCGAAGCAGACGCCCTCTTCTTCATGGACTTCGCTCCCTTGGTGAAGACGGGCTCGGCAGCGATGGGCGCCGGAGCAAGTCCGCTCTTTTCGAACATGAATCTCCCCTTCTGGCTTTCGTACCGGGGTGGCCAGTCCGCGACGCTTGAGCTGCGTGTGCCCATCGAGCTGGCCCAAGGTGTGGCCGCCTTCGCACCGATGCTGATGGGCGCGGTCATGGGCGGCATGGTGCAGCCCTAATAGTGGCGACCCATAGACGATTACGGTAACAACCTCGAAGAAGTCATCGCTATGCTGCTGGAGGATGGCGCACCCAAGCTTGAGGGGGAGTTTGTCGGAACGCAGACGGTGAAGGTCGCGTAGATTCCATGGGCGATGTTCCGTTTTGAACCCCTCGGTACCATCTGCGGAAGCGTGCTAGCTTTACGGACAAGAGGCGCGATTATGACACGTATGGAAGCGAGCGATCTCGCGAAGCGGATTCAAGTCCTGCCGGAAGCCGAGCAGGTCAAGATCTTGTCGCGCGTGATGCAGGCAGAAGGAAAAAGGGTGGCCTGGACCGCTGTGGAGGCTATCCAGCGACGGATGCGCAAGCTCAACGGCGACGATGAGACGCTGACCCGTGAGATCGTAGAAGCCATACGCGAAGTGCGGCGCGAACGTCGGCGCAAAACTCTCAGCTAGCCCGCCAAGCCAGGCCGCAAGCCTCGCGCAGTTCTCGATACCAGCGTTCTCGTGGCTGGCATTTTGCAGGCTGGTAACCACCTCGCCCTGTTCCCAGACCTCGTCCAGCCGCGACACCACCGATGCTACCCCGTTGCGGGCGTACACCAGCATGTTGGTATCGAGTAGCCAGATCACAGCCCCTCGGGCGGCTCGGCGCTTCCCCCAGCTTCCCGTCCCTCGCGCAAAATGCGGATGATCTCCTCGGTGGATTCGCCCTGCCACGACCCGAGCGCCGCCATCCGTGTGCC
>ODAK010006313.1_pt1 | contig 11975 bp, 13 predicted proteins | sample 1539591 | NCBI WGS metagenome assembly ODAK01 (sample SAMEA3539303, study PRJEB22396) | soil metagenome | biome: tundra; feature: field; material: soil | place: USA | collected 2010-05 | depth 0.15 m | reverse complement strand
GTTCTTCAGATTGTGCGTGCGTGCGCCGCGAATCCTGATTTGGTCCATGGCTTGGGCGCTGGCCGGAGATACAAACCTGCTAATATACGAGATTACGCTGCCGCTGCGCTACTGCCACGTTATGTCGTCCGCTTCCTCCAACCGCATGTCGCCCCTGGAAATCCGCGCAAGTCTTTCTCTTGCCTCGATTTTTGCCCTGCGCATGCTGGGCCTGTTCTTGATTCTGCCGGTGTTCGCGGTGCATGCGATGCACCTCAAAGGCGGCGGCGACCACACCTTGGTGGGCTTAGCGCTGGGCGCCTATGGCCTGACCCAGGGCGTGCTGCAGATCCCTTACGGCATGGCCTCGGACCGCTACGGCAGGAAGCGCATCATCATCCTGGGCCTGGTGCTGTTTGCGCTGGGCAGTTTCATCGCCGCCATCGGGGACGACATCTACCTCATCATCGCCGGCCGGGCGATCCAGGGCGCGGGCGCGATCTCCGCTCCGGTGATGGCGTTCCTCGCCGACCTGACGCGCGAGCAGCACCGCACCAAGGCGATGGCTCTGGTGGGTTCGAGCATCGGCTTGATGTTCGCCCTGTCTCTGGTCGGCTCGCCCCTGCTCTACCGCCACATCGGCATGGGCGGCATTTTCGTTCTCACCGGCGTACTCGCGCTCCTCGCGATCTGGGTAGTGCTGAGCGTGGTGCCGGAAGAGACGCTGGTAAAAATCGAGGCGGAGGAGCACGTTGAGCCGGCCCGCCTGGGCGACGTGCTGAGAAACCCGGACCTGCTGCGGCTCAACTTCGGCATTTTCTCGCTGCATGTGGTGCAGATGGCGATTTTCGTGGTCGTGCCGCTCGCACTGGTGAGCGCGGGCGGACTCTCGGTGGATCAGCACTGGAAAGTCTATCTGCCGGTGGTGCTGGCGTCTTTCGTGCTGATGCTGCCGCCGATTTTCTACGCCGAGAAGAAGGATGCCATCAAGCCGGTGTTCCTCGCCAGCATCGCGCTGATGGCGCTGGTCCAGCTGGGCTTCGTGTTCGCGCTGCAGAATTTCACCGCGCTTGTCATCCTCCTGCTGGGCTTCTTCGTTGCTTTCAATGTACTTGAGGCGAGCCTGCCGTCGCTGGTGTCGCGCACGGCGCCGGGGCGCGCCAAGGGCACGGCTTTGGGCGTGTACAACACGACTCAGTCATTGGGCCTGTTCGTCGGCGGTGCCGCGGGTGGCTGGCTGATGCAGCATCAAGGACAGGTGCCGGTGTTTGTGTTCGGCACCGCGCTGGTTGCGCTGTGGGGAATAAGCGCCGCAGGCATGCGGGTGCCGCAGCGCGCGCGCGAGCGCGGCGCGGACATGGTCGGAGCTGCGGCGCTGGGCAATGGGCCGGCACGGTAACAATGTAAATGTACGAATATTAAAGAGGAGAGTCGACATGGCATCGGTCAACAAAGTGATAGTGGTAGGCAACCTTGGCAAAGACCCGGAGACTCGCTTCCTGCCCGATGGCAAGGCGGTCTGCAATTTCTCGGTGGCTACAACCGATAAATGGACTGACAAGGCCACGAACGAAAAAAAAGAGGCGACGGAATGGCACCGCGTATCGAGCTTCGGCAGACTCGCGGAAATATGCGGCGAGTACCTGAAGAAAGGCAGCCAGGTCTATATCGAGGGCAAGCTGCGCACGCGCAAATGGCAGGACAAGGAAGGCCAGGACCGCTATACGACTGAGATCATCGCCGACGCCATGCAGATGCTGGGCTCCCGCAGCGGCATGGGCGGAGGCGAGCCACGCGAGACGCGCGAACCGTCCGCGGCGGGAGAATCCAAGCCGGCGAAGAAGCCTGCCGGCCAGTTCCAGGACATGGACGACGACATTCCGTTCTAGAGCTGCGCCTGGGCGCTGCGCCATCCGCCTAGGGAGGGTTTGAACAAGGGGGCCGGGTGGGAGGAAGGGAAGGGTCCCACCCCTTCCCTTGGCCCCCTTGCATACCCCTGAAGTCAGTGAAAGCTCCGATCGCGTCTTGGACTTGATCGGGGCTTTCCCTAGTCCCTTGAAAAGGCAGGGTTTGCCCATAGATTGTCCATGGGGAAGCCCTGCTTTTCCGCTATAATCGATATCTTTTTCGCTGGTTGGAGGGCATTGTGCCTATTTACGAATATCGTTGCTCGTCTTGCGGGTTCCAGAAAGAGTATCTGCGAAAGGTGAGCGACCCCCTGTTGAGCGTTTGCCCCGAATGCAGCAAAGAGACTTTCGGCAAGATGCTTACCGCTGCCGGTTTTCAGTTGAAGGGTGGCGGCTGGTATGCGACCGACTTCAAGAACAGCGGCGCCAAGCCAGCAGCCAAGACCGCTGGCCAGAGCGGGACTGCGGCTAAGGCCGAGAGCAAGACCGAGACCATGAGCAAGAGCGAGGGTAAGAGCGAGGGTAAGAGCGACAGCAAGACTGAAGCCCAGCCTGCTGCGGCCACGGCGCCGGTTTCTCCTGCGAGTACAGCCAGGGCGGAATGAAGAAATACTTCATCACCGGGCTGCTGATCTGGATCCCGCTGGTCATCACCATCTGGGTTCTCAAGCTGGTGGTCGACATGCTCGACCAGACGCTGCTACTGCTGCCGCAGGCGTTGCGCACCGAGAGCTGGCTCGGCTTCCATATCCCGGGCATGGGCGTGCTGCTGACGCTGTTGATCGTGGTGCTCACAGGGGTGGTCACCGCGAATTTCATCGGCCAGCGCCTGGTGCATTTCTGGCACGAAATCCTGCACCGCATTCCGGTGGTGAGTTCGATCTATTCCAGCGTCAAGCAGGTGAGCGACACGCTGTTCTCCTCCAGCGGCGAGGCCTTCCGCAAGGCGCTGCTGGTGCAGTGGCCGCGCGAGGGCATGTGGACGATCGCATTTCTCACCGGTACGCCTGGCGGCGACGTCACCACTCACCTGCAGGGCGATTACGTGAGCGTCTATGTGCCGACCACACCCAACCCGACCGGCGGTTACTTCGTGATGATGCCGCGCAAGGACGTGATCGAGCTCGACATGAGCGTGGACACGGCGCTCAAGTACGTGATCTCCATGGGCGTGGCCTCGCCGAACGGAAGCGGAAAAAGGAAGTCATGATTTCGTAATGTGTAATGGGTAATGAGCGATGCGGCCTGACTTAGTGCCCATGGTTCATTACCCATTACTCATCACCGATAGCCAATATTATGCGTACACACTACTGCGGCCTGGTCAGCGCCGCCCAGCTCGATGAGACCGTCACCCTGTGTGGATGGGTCAATACGCGGCGCGATCACGGCGGCGTGATTTTCATCGATTTGCGCGACCGCGAAGGCATCGTCCAGATCGTGTGCAATCCGTCCCGGCCGGAGGTGTTCGCGGTGGCGGAGAAGATCCGCAACGAATTCGTGATCAGGGTGAGCGGCAAGGTGATCCGGCGCGAGCCGGCGCTGGTGAATCCGAAGCTCAAAAGCGGTGAAATCGAGGTGCTGTGCCACACCCTCGAGATTCTCAATCCGGCCATCACGCCGCCGTTTCAGCTCGACGAAGACAATCTGTCGGAGACCACCCGGCTCACGCACCGCGTGATCGACCTGCGCCGGCCGCAGATGCAGGCGAACCTGCGCCTGCGCTACAAGGTGGCGATGGCGGTGCGCAGGTATCTGGATGAGTCCGGTTTCATCGACATCGAGACGCCGATGCTCGCCAAATCCACCCCGGAGGGCGCGCGCGACTACCTGGTGCCTTCGCGCGTGCAGGCCGGCATGTTCTTCGCCCTGCCGCAGTCGCCGCAGCTGTTCAAGCAGATGCTGATGATTGCGGGTTTCGACCGCTATTACCAGATCACCAAGTGCTTCCGCGACGAGGATCTGCGCGCCGACCGCCAGCCCGAGTTCACCCAGATCGATATCGAAACCTCGTTCCTGGCGGAGGAAGAAATCCGCAGCATCATGGAAGGGCTGATGCGCGCCGTGTTCAAGCACTCGCTCAATGTGGTGCTACCCGATCCCTTGCCGGTCATGAGCTATGCCGAGGCGATGGCGCGCTACGGCTCGGACAAGCCGGACCTGCGCGTGCCGCTCGAGTTCACCGAACTCACCGACATCATGAAAAACGTCGAGTTCAAGGTGTTCTCCGCCCCGGCCAATGCGGCCGGCGGGCGCGTTGCCGGCCTCTGCATTCCCGGCGGCGGCGCGCTCACCCGGGGCGAGATCGATGCCTATACCCAGTTCGTAAGCATCTACGGCGCCAGGGGCCTCGCCTATGTCAAGGTCAACGAGGTCGCGCGCGGCCGCGAGGGATTGCAATCGCCGATCGTGAAGAACCTTTCCGATGCGGCGCTCAACGCGATTGTCGAGCGTTCCGGTGCCAAGGACGGCGACCTGATTTTCTTCTGTGCCGACAAAGCCAAGATCGTGAACGATGCGCTGGGCGCGCTGCGGGTGAAAATCGGCCATGAAAAAGGATTTGCCGTGCAGGGCTGGAAGCCGCTGTGGGTGGTGGACTTCCCCATGTTCGAGTACGACGACGAGGCGAAGCGCTGGGTCTCGATGCACCATCCCTTCACCGCGCCCAATTACGTGCACGAGGACTACCTCGCGACCGATCCGTCCAAAGCCGTTGCCAAGGCTTATGACATGGTGCTGAACGGATCGGAAATCGGCGGCGGCTCGGTGCGCATCCATCGCGAGGAAGTGCAGTCCAAGGTGTTCCGCGCGCTCGCCATCGACGCTGCGGAAGCGAAACTGAAATTCGGCTACCTGCTCGACGCGCTGCAGTACGGCGCGCCGCCCCATGGCGGCATTGCCTTCGGCCTGGACCGTATCGTCGCCATGATGGCAGGCACCGAATCGATCCGCGATGTGATCGCCTTCCCCAAAACGCAGCGGGCGCAGTGCCTGCTGACCCAGGCGCCGAGTCCGGTGGACGAGAAGCAGTTGCGCGAGCTGCACATCAGATTGCGCGGCGCCGAGAAACAGCCGGAAAAAAGCTAGGCCCCTGCTTCTTGCCTGTGGACTGACCGCGGACCAGCAGATATGAGACAGCTCATTGTCATCTTTTGTGCGCTGTTGGCCTTGACCGGCGCGGCGTTTGCGCGAGGCCCGGCGCCGATCGGCGATATCCAGGTTGCCGCTTTGCCCCGGGAAGCGCAGGCGACCCTGGCGCTGATCAAGGCGGGCGGGCCCTTTCCCTATGCCAGGGACGGCAGCGTGTTCGGCAACCGCGAAAAAATGCTGCCCCCGCGGAGCCGCGGCTACTATCGCGAATACACCGTGAAGACGCCCGGCGCGCGCGATCGCGGGGCGCGCCGCATCGTCGCCGGCGCAGGCGTCTCGGGCGACGCGCGCACTTCGGGCGAGTACTATTACACTGGCGACCATTACAATTCTTTCAGGCGGATCCGTGAGTAACTTGCTGGAACAACTGCTCAAGGACAAGGACAAGGCCGGTGTCTACCAGACCGGGCCGGACACGCGCCTCATCGCCGAGGCTGCTGAGGCAGCGGGCCTCGCGCTGTGGCGCGTGGACATCGGCCATGTGCACGACAAGCAGGGCTTCACCGGCCTGGTGGCCAAGGCGCTCGCCTTTCCGGAATGGTTCGGCGGCAACTGGGACGCATTCGAAGACTGCCTCGGCGACCTTTCCTGGCATCCGGCTCCGGGCTACGTGCTGCTGCTCGAGCATGGCAAGCATTTCGGCGCCGGCCACAAGCAGGAATTCGTCACCGCGGTCGAGGTGCTCGACGGCGCCGCGGAATATTGGCAGGGGCAAGGCAAGCCGTTCTGGGCCATCGTCAGCGGCCCCGACGGCTGGAATGCCGGATTGCCGCCGCTGCCCTCGGTCTGATCGAGCCCTTCTTCCGGCAGGCGTGTCACACGGCCACAAAATTCCGCGTTCGGTCCTGGTGGTGATCTACACCACCGACTTGCAGGTGCTCATGCTGGAGCGCGCCGGCTGGCCCGGCTTCTGGCAGTCGGTGACGGGCAGCATAGATCACGAGAACGAGCCTCTAATCGAAACCGCCGCGCGCGAAGTGCTCGAAGAAACCGGTATCGACGCCTCGCAGTACCGTCTGACGGACTGGGGCATCGAAAACCGCTTCGAGATCTTCAAGAGGTATAGCAGCCGCTACGCCGATGGCGTGACTCACAATGAGGAGCATGTATTCGGACTGGAGTTGCCCGGATTGCTGCCGGTGCGGCTAGATCCGACCGAACACCTGCGTTACGAGTGGCTTCCCTGGAAAGAGGCCGCCGAGCGCACGCCCTCGTGGAGCAATCGCGACGCCATCCTGCTGCTGCCGCAAAAGCGCGGTTACGGTTAAAAACAAGGACGGAGTAGGGGGGTATACGAGATCGCCGATTGCGCGCGGATGTGCTTTTCATCCGTGCGCAATCGGCGATCCGCGCGGACGGGCCGCCGTCCGCGCAAGAGCGAGCGCTGCAGTTCGATGTGTCGTGTTACGTCGATCAATACTGACGTAGCAGCGATTGCGCGCTCCGCGCGCCAACCGTGTTTTTGGTACGGATAAAAAGCGCATCCGTACCAAAAACACGGTTATGGTTAAAAGCAACAACGGCGGCGCGATTTAAGTCGCCACCTAGAGGTAGTTCCGGCTATGCCGGCTCAAGAATAAGCGACGCAGTTCTCGCACACCGTGCCGTGCACGTCCTTTTTCAGATGGGCCGAGCGCAGTTTCACGAACTCAGGCGCATTCCAGGCCTCCATGAATGACTGCTTGGTCAGGTCGCCCATGGTCCAGTTGGCGGTGGCGTCGAAGCAGCAGGCCGAGAGCTTGCCTTCGGCGGTGACGTGGCCCTCGGTGAACGCCGACCAGCAGGGCAGGGGCTCGCGCAGCGCATCGAGTCTTCCCTGGTTGCCGGCGGTAGGTCGGTAGCCGAGCTGCGCCTCGCGATCGGTGGCGAACGCGCCCATCGAATACAGCGGCAGCCAGTAGTGCTGGTCGACATAGGGGATCACCCGCTCGCCGAGCAGCGCCTCCATTTTCGCCTGCTGCTCGCCGTCGTAGCGGATGGACGAGGCATAAAGTCCGGTCTTGTAGCCGCGCTCCCGGCGCAGTTCCCAGCCCGCCCGGATGTTGTCCAGGGCGCGGTAAAACAACCTGCCCGACACGCCCATGATTTTCTCGAACTGCTCCTCGTCGGCGGCGTTCACTGACCATTTGAGCGAGTCGAGCCCGGCTTTCATGCAAGCCTCGACCGCCTCCGGAAAGGCCATCGACGCGTTGGAGGTGAGGAACACGTAGGGCATCGCCAATTCGCTTTTCACATAGGTGATGCAATCGACGAGCAGCTTCGGCGCCATAAAGGATTCGCCGAGGTAGAACAAGCCGATCTCCTTCACCCCGGCCGCGCTCATTTCGCGCGTGATGCGCTTGAACAGGTCGAAATCCATGTCCCACTTGGGCTGGACCTCGCGGTTGCGCAGGGCGCAGAAGCCGCAGCGGTAGTTGCAGCGCGGCGAAATCTCGATTTTCACGCTCTTCGGTGCCGGTGGCGCCGCCTTCAGGTATTCCGGCGGTATCCGGGTAACCGAGTCGATTCTGTCCGTAATCACGCCGACCTCCTGTTGCAGTTAGTGTTATACATTGATTGATCCTATGGGAATCCGCGCCTGCCGCGTTTGATGTGGGTCAAGGAATTTCCCCCTCGGCGCGCGCAGCCACATAGCGGGGGAATCCCGGTCTCTTGCGGCGGAGGCGCCAAGCCGTTCATAATGGGCGCTTATTCGGAAAAAAGCCATGAACAAACCCTTGGATTTGAAAGTCGAAACAGGGCGCCGCGAGCGCGCCGATTACGTGCTCTCGCGCACCGACAAGTATTTCACCAAATCGCGCCAGATCGTGGAGAAGTTCGGCGACAAGACCGTGACCTACGGCGTGTTCCTGCGCCGCGGCACCATCTGCGCCGTCAACCCGGCACTGGAAATTCTGCGCGAATACTACCCGCAGGACGCCGTACCGCTCAAGATCACGCGGTTGTACGAGGAGGGCGCCTTCGTCCCGGACCAGAAGCCGATCTTCACCTATACCGGCTCCTTCGCCGCGCTGGTCGAACTGGAGACGCTGATCCTGCGCCGCGTCGGCACCGCCTGCGTGTCCGCGTACAACGCCTGCAAGATGGCGACCGACCTGCCCAAGGTGGCTTTCATCGATATGCATGCGCGTCACGCCTGCGGCGACGACCTGTCGGTTCTGGCCGCTTATGGCGCCGCGGTCGGCAGCCGCATCGCCAAGCTCTCCGGTGCGATCGGCTTCATCGGCGGCTCGCAAGACCTGACCGCGCATTTCTACGGCCAGGAAAATGGCCTCGGCACCATGCCGCACGCCATCGTCGGTTACGCCGGCTCAACCCTGAGAGCGGCGCAAATGTACGCCGAGACGCACCCGCGCGACAACCTCACCGTGCTGGTTGATTACTATGCGCGTGAATTCAGCGATGCGCTCGAAGTCTGCCGCTGGTGGTACAACGAGGTCCTGCCGAGCGATAACGGCAGCGCGCGCATGCTCGCGTTTCGCATCGACACCCATGGCGAGCGCTATGCCGAGGGGCTCGATTACGAGCAGTCGGTCGAACTGGTGGCCAACTGGCTGCATGTGCTGAACGAGTACGAGGCGGTGCGGGCGGTAATGGGCGAGGAGGCCTACGACTCGGACACGCTCAACATCGTCAAGGACCGCGTGCGCAAGGTGCTGTTCGGCACCGGCGTGTCCGTGGCGAGCGTGATCAGGATGCGCCAGACCTTGGACGCCTCGGGTTTCAACTCGGCGCACATCGTCGGCTCGAGCGGGTTCACGCCGTTCAAGTGCAAAATGTTCGGCCACGCGCGCGCGCCGGTGGACGTGATCGGCACCGGCTCGTTCATCCCGGAGGCTTTCGGCGACACTTTCGCCACCGCCGACATATTCATGTACGACGGCGAATTCCTCATCAAGGTCGGGCGCGAGAAGCTGTTTCAGGGCTTGAAGCCCTGATCCGCGCCATGGCCATCGCTACACCGAGTGTCAGGCCGGGATGAAGCTGCGCCTCGCCACCTACAACATCCACAAAGGATTTTCGCATTTCAACCGGCGCATGATGGTGCACGAGCTGCGCCACCATCTGCGCCTGCTCGATGTGGACATCGTGTTTCTGCAGGAAGTGCAGGGCGAGCATGAGGACCACGCCCGGCACGTGCTCAATTGGCCGGCGGAGCCGCAGTACGAGTTCCTCGCCCACGAGGTGTGGCAGGACTACGCCTACGGCCGCAATGCGGTATACGACCAAGGCCACCACGGCAACGCCATCCTCAGCCGTTTTCCCATCATCAGCGCGGAGAACCAGGATGTTTCCGCCCACCGCTTCGAGCAACGCGGGCTGCTGCATTGCGAAATCGCGCTGGGTGAGCTGCGGCTGCACTGCCTGTGCGTGCACTTTGGCTTGAATGAGCGCGGCCGCCGGCGCCAGCTGTCGGCGCTGACCGAGCGCGTGCAGCGCCTGGTGCCGGCGGCCGCGCCGCTGGTCGTCGCCGGCGATTTCAACGACTGGCGCAATTCCGCCGGGCGGCAGCTGGTGGCGGAGCTCGGCCTGAAGGAGGTGTTTCGCGATCAGCGCGGGCGGCCGCCGCGCACTTATCCGAGCACTTTCCCGCTGCTGCGCCTGGACCGCATCTACGCGCGCGGTTTCGATGTGCGTCAGGCCGAGGTGCACCATGGGTTGCCCTGGTCGCGCATCTCCGATCATGCCGCGCTGAGCGTCGAGCTGGAACTGCGATGACGCTGGAATTCCTGGGCGGCAACAAGCTGCAGCTGCTCATGAATGGGAGCGCCTATTTTCCGGCGCTGCAGCAGGCCTTCGACGCCGCGCAAAGCGAGATCTATCTCGAAACCTATATCTTCGCCGACGACGACACCGGCAGGCGCATCGCCGCAGCGCTGGTGCGCGCAGCCGGGCGCGGCGTGAACGTGCATGTGCTCGTCGACGGCTTCGGCTCCAAGGGCATCTTCGAGCAAACGCGGCGGCTGCTGTCCGCGGCCAATATCGAGGTGCTGATATTCGGCCCAAAGACCTCGCCGCTCACCCTGCGGCGCAAGCGCCTGCGGCGCCTGCACCGCAAGCTGGTGGTGGTGGACGCTCGCGTGGCCTTCGTCGGCGGCATCAACATTATCGACGACATGCATACTCCCCGGCATACGCCGCCGCGCTACGACTACGCCGTGCGCATCGAGGGGCCATTGATAACGAGCGTCCTGGACCAGACCGAGCGCCTGTGGCACCGGGTCGCCTGGGCGAGTCTCAGGCGCAGCGCGCAGCGGCATGCGCCGGTCATTGCCGCCGTGAGCGGCAATCAGCGCGCCAGGCTGGTGGTGCGCGACAACCTGCGCCATCGATCGGACATCGAGGATGCTTATCTCGCAGCAATCGCGGCGGCGCGCGAGGAGATCATCATCGCCAACGCGTATTTTTTCCCCGGCGCGCGCTTCCGCCATGCGCTGCGGGCGGCGGCCAGTCGCGGTGTGCGCGTTATGCTGCTGCTGCAGGGCCGGGTCGAATACGTGCTGCTGCATTACGCCACGCGCGCGCTGTACGGGTCGCTGCTCGACGCTGGCGTGGAGATCTACGAATATCACAAGAGCTTCCTGCACGCCAAGGTCGCCGTGATCGATCAGCGCTGGGCTACGGTGGGGTCCTCCAACATCGATCCGTTCAGCCTGATGCTGGCGCGCGAAGCCAATATCGTCGTCGATGACGTACATTTTTCGCAGGAGCTGCGCCGCAGCCTGCACGACCACATGCAAGGCGGTGCCAAGGTGGTGGCGAAGCGCATGTGGCATCGCCAACCGCTGTGGCGGCGCCTGCTCATCTGGACCGCGTACGGCTGCGCGCGGCTGTTAATGGGCCTGATCGGCTATGGCGGAAAACACTGAGACGGGCGAAAGCTAGCAGCAGAACTTGCTGCGTCTGGTATTCGCTATTCTCCCGGACTGCGGCGCCTGAACATGCCGACCCCCGACATGTGCATCACCAGCTCGCCGTGCTGGTTGTAGATTTCGGAGCGCGCGCGCATCGTGCCCATGTCGGGGCGGCTCGCCGAGGCGCGCGTTTCGAGCACGGTTGCTTTCAGCCGCAGCGTGTCGCCCGGTCGCACAGGTTTTACCCAGCGCAGCTCGTCGACGCCGGGCGAGCCCAGGCTCGCCGCATCGAGGAGGTAGAGATCGCAGATCATGCGCATGGCCAGGCTGGCAGTCTGCCAGCCGCTCGCGATGAGTCCGTTGAAATACGACTGCTTTGCCTTGTCCTTGTCGGTATGGAAGGGCTGCGGATCGTATTTCCTGGCGAACTCGATGATTTCCTCTTCGGATAGACTATAGCCGCCCGTTTCGAGCACCTGCCCGGGGTAAAAATCTTCCCAATAATACTTGTGGCTCATGCTCGAACCTCGACCTGACGCAAATTACGCCGGCACGCGGCGCAGGAACATCTGACGGCCGCGCATGGAAAGCACGACCTCGCCGTTCTGGTTGAGGGTATCCCAGCGAAACAGCACCGTGCCGCGATTGGGCTGCTTGCCCGAAGGCGTAGCCTCGATGACGGTGCTCCTCAAGCGCAGCGTGTCGCCCGGGCGCACCGGCTTCAGCCAGCGCAGTTCGTCCAGTCCGGGCGAACCGACGCAGGACGTTTCGAGCAGGTAGCCGTCGCACATCAGGCGCATGGTGACGCTGCAGGTCTGCCAGCCGCTCGCGATCAGCCCGCCGAAGGGCGAGCGCCGCGCCGCCTCCGCATCGGTGTGGAATGACTGCGGGTCGTACTCCCGGGCGAAGCGCACGATGTCCTCTTGCGACAGCGCGCGCGTCGCGGTTTCGAACACCCGGCCCGGGGTGAAATCTTCCCAGCAATACTTGATCGCCATCAGGCTTTGGCTTCGGGCTTCAGCTGCAGGGATTTGTACTCGAGGAATTCCTCCAGCCCGAAGCGGCCCAGCTCGCGGCCGTTGCC
>ODAK010006312.1_pt1 | contig 11975 bp, 15 predicted proteins | sample 1539591 | NCBI WGS metagenome assembly ODAK01 (sample SAMEA3539303, study PRJEB22396) | soil metagenome | biome: tundra; feature: field; material: soil | place: USA | collected 2010-05 | depth 0.15 m | reverse complement strand
ACTATGATGGGTATGCAGACTTCACAGTGATCCTGCACAGCCCATTCATGGATCATCAAAACTTTGATCTGGTGTTCAATGGCCGATATGGGCAATACAAGAACAAGCAGTACATGCTGCGTGATTACCTTGAAGACACCTTGTACGAAGAAGCATTGAAGACACAAGCTGGTATAACTAAGGAAGGAGGCTAGATGACACACACAACAGGTTTTAATATTGGAGATTGTTCTGTAAAGCCACATGGTAAAAAACCACTACGCAGTTTGGGTGAATTGAGTGTTGATTTAAATGTGCCAATTAGAGTGTTGTGTGCATCTATTCGTGTTAAAGATGCACCAAAGGCTAAATTAATAACACGCTATGCCTGTTGGTATGATGCAGACGAATTCAAAGCGTGGTGGAATTTAAAGAAAGGAGGTTAATCATGGTAAGAGTTCTGGTGTATGAAACACCACAGTACAGATTGTATGTTGAGAAGAGTAAAAAGAATGGTCTGGAGTCAGTAACTTTTAAATCAGTGTGGCCACAAGCACGAACTGACCGATCCCCACACACACTATTCAATATCAATCTGCCAGCAGCAGCAATGGATAAAATTGCTGCTGTTTTAAAGGTAAGATGATGGGTTAAGGATGCACCTACTGCACAGTGACAGTGTGCAGTGAGGGCAAATCTTTTTGCTCATAACAACAAGGAGAACAGTATGAACAATCAAGTAAGAGTTCCAGTAATGGAACAGCGTGATGGAAAGCCAGTCAATAATTTTATCAAGGTTGGTCCATTCACATTGCATGAAAGTAACAAGGGCAGCTACTGGCTGTACACAGTGAAAGTTACTGATGGTGTGGTGATCTACAAACAGGCATCACGCCCTAATCTGGAAGACATCATTCATGCTCTGCATGAAGCAGGGCATAAGAAGATAATCAGCAAAGAAGTCTTTCTGGACTACAACGAAAGAGCGTATCGGTTTTGGAATGAGGGTGGATTGGAAGCAAAGGTACAGCACCACGTGGCAGCACAGAAAGGCAAGCGCAAGTGATAATATGGGTAGCCTTAATCGGCTACCCATTTTTTTGTCTAAATTATAGCCAACTTAACGGTATAACTGTTGTAACTGGAGGTACTACATGGCTGGACTGTTTAAGAGTGCAAACGCAGCGGTGCGATTTGCTGTTAATTATGGCAATGATGGGCACATCGAAAGATCAGCCATGAATAAAATAACAGACACTTCAAAAGGAGCAGATACTGGATTAGAGCAAGGGCAAGCTGGTGCAATACAAGCCATGATCAAGGGTACTGGTGAGTTCCACGAAGCCTGTTTGATAGCACGAAGTGCAGCACATAAAATACCGTGCTCATGTGGATCAGCCTGCTGTAGTAAATACCGACCTAACTGGATATGGCTGGAAGCAATAAACTATCTGGCACTTGAAATAAAAAATGTGTTGAATAAAGAAAAATCAGATGGGACAAGAGGGATCACTGATAATCCAGCAATGCGTAGAGCTATCGTTGCCAAGTACTTTGGTGAAAGAATCAAGATCGGTGAATTAGCCAAAGCAGTCGAAGTGTCTGATGCTACCGTATCGAGTCACAACGGAAAAATAATAAGAATACTTAAACACTCAGAGGGCGAGGCTTGGAGTTTAATAGAGGAAAGACTACGCATTGCACATATCATTGAATAAATTTTTTAAACTAAAGAAGGAGTAGTAAAATGATTACAGTCGCACGTGGTGTGTTGTTAGAGTCAAAGGCAGCACTAGAAGCATTGGGCAAGGTATATGTCCCGATCGGCAAAGAAAACTACTGGTTTGTGAAGACACTGAGCAAGTTGCAGCAGGCAATGAAAGCAAACAGCAAGATCAGTGGCAAGGAAAGCAACCGTCTGGTAGAAGAGTTTGGCACTGCACAGCCTAATGGTCGCAAGGGTATCCTACAGACTGATGTAGAAGCCATGGAGAGTTACAGTGAAGGCATGGATGCACACATGGCTATACCTGTGCAGATCGACATCAAGCAACTCACACTGACACAGTTGAAAGAAGCACAAGTATCCTTGGTAGCAAATGACCAAGTATCTCTCATGTGGCTTTTTTCGGAAGAGTAAGAATGCCAAAGGGTATAAAAAGCATAAGAACCTTAACACAGAGTCGTTTGAAAGCTGTGTTAAGGTATTATTCACAGACTGGTGTTTTTGTCTGGAAAATAAAATCAGCAAACTGTATTCATATTGGTGATGTTGTTAAAGTAAAACGTAATCAATACACACGGATTCAAATTGATGGACAAAGGTATTATGCACAGTGTCTTGCTTGGCTGTATGTGCATGGTGTGTGGCCTGTTGAAGTTGATCATAAAGATACAGTGAAGCACCACAACTGGATAGATAATTTGCGTGAAGTAACACGAACAGAGAATAATCAAAACCATACAAAAGCAAATAAAAATAATAAATTAAGATTGATGGGAGTTAGTCTTAATAAAGCCTCTGGAAAACCTGTTGCTCAGATAGCAGTGAATGGAAAAAAGATTCATCTTGGAACATTCGACACACCAGAAGAAGCACATGAAATATATCTAGCAGCCAAACGTAAGTATCACTCAACCTGTACAATTTAAAGGTTGCTCCTACCTTTTAGGAGTATTTTAAGAAAGGAAACATCATGAGTTGGAGTATGTACAAAACTGGTAAAGCAAAAGCAGTTGCAGAAGAAGTCTGATATGCTAGACACATTTCACCAGCAGGCTGCTACAGTTGCCATCAAGAAACTATTTGAAGGCACATATTTCAGTATCTGTGAGTTAGACAGCATCATTAAGTTACTGGGGTGTTTGCCAGACAAGAAGGACTATGAAGCACTGAAATGCCTGCACTGTGTGAATTGGTCTGACATGCCACCTGATTTGCGTGATGAAGTGTTGAAGCGTGTATTAAAGATCGTTAAAGCAGTAGGCTTCAACACTGAAATACTGGATTGCTTTGTGGTGAAGAGTCTTCGCACTATTCAACTACAAACACATTAATTAAAAGAGGAAGGAAAACAAAATGCGTGTTAATTGCTACGCCGAAGAAATGACTGATGTGATTGAAATCATCAGTAAGGAAGTGGATGGTACAGTATTCACTGGTTTGAGATTCTATTTGTACTTGCCAGCAACACATGGTCAGACACAGATACGTGGTCCATTCATACACAAGCCCGGTGATGATGATTCAAGTGCCGTGACGTTTTGGGGCAAACGTGACCTTCGTGATCTGCTACGCAAGGCACTTGCTGAATTGGATGCACACTACAGTCCAGAAGGCACAGCACACATGAAAGATGTTCCAGAGGGTTGGACAGCAAATTCAAGTGCTCAGAATATTTGTCCAATTCCAGAAGGATCGTTAGTTGATGTCAAGTTTCGTGATGGCATAGTTTGGGAAAATCAACCTCCACGTAATTTCGGATGGGACAACTCTGGAAAGAGTAATGGTGACATCATTGCGTATCGACTGCACCCTACTGAAAATCAAAAACATTATGTGAATTATGGTTGATATGACTGAACAATGCCCGGTGTGTCTAGGCAATGATTTCCACATGCCGTGTGCTTATCCAAGTGAAGGCAAGCAAGGATGTTTGCGTGACAAACGTCTGAGACACGCTCATGAAGCTAAACTGTCTGATCTTGGTGGTGTGATGGTCATACAGAATAATTTTGCACGTCAGTACAAGTGCTGCATCTGTGACTTACACCCTCTTGAGATACTACGCAGTACATGGAGCAATGTGTGTATCTGCAAAACCTGTGTAATCACATGTATGGAAATGATGGAGGCAGCATGAAATATACCGACACACATGCATTCAAACAAGCCATGGCTATCTCACACAGTATGTGCAGACGCAAGACAGTGGAACAGAAACGAAGTGCTGTGTTGTTTCTGTGCAGTGTGTGGAAGAAGATGTTATCGTGAGCAGCAGCATTGAAGCTGGTGACACGGTAGAGGTTGTTGAAGTATGCCCCTGTGGTGAGACTGAGTACTTGTTGGGAGTTTACACAGTGGTTCTACATACTACTGAGCGCAGGCTCACTTCTACCTCTTGTGGGCGTGTTCTGATGTACACACGCAACGCACTGGTGACAATGTGTGGTTGGACTGGCTATTATCCAGTTAGATGGCTACGCAAGGTTCCACCACTGAATGAACTTGAAGAGATACACACCACACACGATGAACCAGTATTAGTATAGGAGCACAACATAGTGAGCAAAACAACATGTGAATTTTGCAGGCATTACGGTGAAGCAGCAGACAACATGTGCAAGCTGAATCCACCAGTTGTATTTGTCTTCAATGTTAATCCAACTACCAAGACTTTTGATGTTGTCTGTGCATATCCAAAAATGCCCAAGGGCAATGATGACTGGTGTGGCCAGTGGGTGCCGAAGGATATAGGCAAATTTAACTAACATGAAAAAGTCTAAATCAAAACGTGTGGATGAAAATAGGATGTATCCATGTCTTGCAAATTTGATTGAAGTCATACGTGAAGATAGTGCAGGCAAGATAGTTAGCAGCAGATCGACTGAGCATTATGTGAAGAATTATTTTCAGATAAATAAAGGTGCCCCGTTTGGTAATCACATGCCTATTCGGTTTGTGCCATGTACATATCTAATCGGTGATAAGGAGTTTATAGCATGAACAAAGAAGAAATGGATGAGACAGCAAAGTGGTTGTGGATAGTGATTGTTTGTGCTGCTGTGGTCAGTCTGATTGCATGGCTTCTTTAGATATAAAAGTTCCTGAAGCTGAGTATCTGTGTACCGGGTGTGGTCACTTAGTGCCAGAGAGTGGCTGGTATCATCACAAGAAAGACACCTTTAATGATTTTGGTGTAAGACATCAGAAAGCAGGCACCAGACAGACGCCTTGCATAGAGTGCAAAAGATTATTGAACAGAACTGCTTCAGCTAAAACAGTGAAAAATAAAAAAGCAGAAAGACTCAAACAAAAACAAACTCCACTTGATTTAAGCTGGAATTCAATTCTTGGAGTGAAACCAGTATCAACAGACAAATCAAAGACTTAATAAACACTACATCTAGTGGTTAAGTTAATAAACAACACAACCTATTGACATTGCTGTTTTAACCACTAGAATAGCCCACTACTAAGTAAATCCGAAATAGCCCCCGAATAGACGGCAAGTCTTCGGGGGTTTTTTATTTGTAGTATTTAGCAAGCTGCTGGTTGCACACACAAGGATGGTTCAAGGCAATAATCCTGACCATAACTCACAAATTTTGCAGACAGCAGCTTACTAAATATTGCATAGACAGATGGGGGATTGTTAGATAGATGTTGTCACCACGGCAAATGGTACATGACTTTGATTTATCCGTAACACATAACAGTTCCCATCTGTGTATGCATCAAGTTGTTTGTGTCTTGCGTAACTGGTGAAATAAAATCATCGGTGTCGAAAAGTAAATACAAGACATAATCAAGTTGGTGGATTGCGTCAGTTGGGATTTGTGTCTGTACGCAGCACATACGCAATGGAATTAACCCCTACACCAGCGCCATTTAAATAACACAGAGATAAAACAAAATGAATAGCAATGGTAAATATTACAGTGACAGCAAAAGAGCGGAAGGGATTGCAGCACTGGCAAAATGCATGAGACTAAATCGAATCAGGATCAGGAATGGATTGAATGTATTAACCTTGAAACAAAGCAAGAAATGGTAGTAACAATATGTCTGTTCATTAGCCAGTGCTGGAAACACTTGGTGGGAGCGTTTTGACATTCCAGTGTCATACTAATACCCGAATTGAAGAACACAAACTGTGTGAGCTTAATCGCGTCAGTACATGCAGAGATACTTATCATCAACGGCCTAACGGTTACGATGGAAGTAAAACAATGAAGTAGTGAATAGGCATATTGTTATTAAGCAACACAGTCAGAATGTCTGTATAGCAGACACAATCCACTGGAGTAGTAAATCATGGAAAGAAAAAAATTAATACGCAAGACACTGAATGCTGCTCAGACAAACGAGCACATTGCCAGACAGATCAAACAACTCACTGAAATGCCCAATGATTTAGAACCAGTGTATGGTGTGTCTGTACCTCCAGCCAAACATGCAGGTGGCAGACCAACTGGCTACACACCTGAGTTGTGTGAGAAGGTAATTGAGCTAGGCAAGAAAGGCTACACTAAAGAACACATGGCACTGGAACTGGGATGGGATCATCAGACACTTGAGAATTGGTGTGTTAAATATCCAGAGTTCTTAGTAGCTATGAAGGAAGCAGTGAAACTTGCACAAGGATTCATGGAGAAATTAGCACTGGAGGCATTGTCTAGTGACAAGGATTTCAAGACAACATTGTGGAGCAAGATTGTATCGTGTAGGTTCCCTGACACCTACAGAGAAACCACACGAAAGGAATTAAGTGGTCCAGAAGGTGGTCCAATACCAGTGGCATTAGCAATAGCACCAATCACTGGTGAAGGTCTGCGAGACTACTATAAAGGTTTCATGGACAAGCACAGACGCAATGTCTCTGCCGTTTAGAATCGACTGGAAGAACCCAGACTACACTGAGGTCTATGAAAGCAGAGCATCAGCACTCAATGCCATTCGTGATGACAAGACTGGTGAAACCCTCAAGACACTGAAACTGTTTTATGCAGAGAATCCAGTACAGTTCATGATCGACTGGGGCATGACGTTTGATCCGCGCAATGCATTCAAGCGTGACAGCACTGGTAAACGTCTGCCTACAAAGTTCCCATTCTTGCCTTTCGACAAACAGGAAGAATTGTTGTACTGGTTGCTGGATCGTATGAATGGTTCAGATGATGCACTGATAGAGAAGTCACGGGATGAAGGCGTATCGTGGTTGACCATTGGACTAGGGGCCACACTGTGCATCTTCATCAACGGATTTAAAGTTGGCTACGGTTCACGCAAAGAAGAATATGTAGACAAACTAGGTGATCCAAAGTCACTGTTCTGGAAAGCACGTGAGTTTGTAGACAACCTGCCTGAAGAGTTTCGTGCAGGTTGGGTGCGTGGTAAAACTGACCCATTCATGCGTATGTTATTCCCAGACACTGGTAGTGCAATGACTGGTGAATCAGGAAACAACATAGGACGCGGTGACAGATGCTCAGTGTACTTTGTTGATGAATCGGCACACTTGGAGCAACCTGAGTCAGTAGACATGTCACTGGCATCAACCACTGATTGTCGCATTGACTTATCTAGTGTAAATGGCAGAGCAAATCCATTTGCCATCAAACGATTCAGTGGCAAGATACCTATATTCACATTCCACTGGAAAGATGATCCTAGAAAAGATCAAGCATGGTATGACGAACAATGCGAGAAATTTGATCCAATCGTAATAGCGCAGGAAATCGACATTGACTACATGGCATCTGTAGAAAATGTAATGATCCCAAGTGCGTGGGTAATGGCAGCAATAGATGCACACACAAGACTTGGATTAAAAATCAGTGGTGATCGGTTCGGTTCAATGGACGTAGGTGATCAAGGTGACAAGTGTTCATTCTGTACTGCACACGGTATCCTGATTGAGAATGTTGATGAGTGGACTGGCAAAGGCTCAGACATTTATCAGTCAGTGCAAAAGGCATTCAATCTGTGTGACCTGTATGGACTGAAATCGTTTGTTTATGATGAAGATGGTTTAGGTGCCGGGGTACGTGGTGATGCACGTGTGATCAATGAACAGCGTGATGTAAATAGCAAGATCACAGTGACTCCATTCCGTGGTAGTGCTGCTGTAATTGATCCAGAGAAAAAGTTTGAGAACACAGACAGAACTAACGAAGACTATTTCAAGAACCTGAAAGCACAGGCATGGTTTGCACTGCGTACACGTTTCCGCAACACATACCGTTGGGTAGTGGAAAACAAACCGTGTGATCCAAGCAAGATAATCTCAATTGCACCAAACTGTGTGAATCGTGATCGGTTGATTATTGAATTGTCACAGCCAACTTACTTACAGAATGATGCAGGTAAGATGATTATCGACAAGGTGCCAGAAGGTGCAAGCTCCCCTAACTTGGCAGATGCAGTGTATATGCGTTATGCCCCACGTAAACTTAATATAGTGAAAGTCAGTGGTGCAATGATGTCCAAGATGATGCAAAGGAAAAGAGCATAATGAAAAGAAACGTACTGAACAAGCCAGCCCCTATCCAGTCTGGACCATCAGCACGTGAATTGCGTGATCAACACACAGTGGCCATGCAACGTGCTATCAATCGTCTGAAAAGTGAAAGCAAGGCTTCACCAGTATTTACCAAACAACAGACATGGAGCATTCCTAAACCGCCGCCCGGCGTAGTGCCAGAAGAGGCACTGATGGCGATGGATGATGCAATGAATGTGGATGGGTTTAGTGCATGGGCAATGCAGAACAGTCTGTTTGCAGAAGGTCAGGCATTCCTAGGTTATCCATATCTGGCAGAACTAGCACAACGCCCTGAGTATCGGATTGTCAGTGAAACATGGGCACAGGAAATGACCCGCAAGTGGATTCGTCTTGTGTCCACTGGTGACACTGCAATAGATGATAAAGCAGACAAGCTGAAAGCAATTGAAGCTGAAATGAAACGTTTGAAAGTGCAAGAGTGTTTCCGCAAGTGCATTGAGATAGATGGATTCTTTGGCAGATCACAGATTTACATCGACTTGGGTGTGGATACACGTGATCGTGATGAACTAAAAAGCCCAATTGGTGATGGTGCAGCTACCAGCAGACTGAGCAGAGTTAAAGTAAGGAAGGGTTCACTAAAAGGTCTGAAGGTAATTGAGCCAATTTGGACATATCCAAATTCATACAATGCAACTGATCCACTGAAGCCAGACTTCTTCAAACCCTCCACTTGGTTTGTGATGGGGCAGGAAATACACACCACACGCATGTTGACTTTCATAGGTCGCCTGGTGCCAGACTTGTTGAAGCCCATGTACTCATTTGGTGGACTGTCACTGAGTCAAATGGCCAAGCCCTACATCGACAACTGGTTGCGTACAAGGCAATCAGTGAGTGATGCAATCAGCAACTTCAGCATCATGGTGCTGTTGACAGACATGGCTTCACTTATGGAAGTGAATGCCACTACTGACTTGGTTACACGTGCAGACTTCTTTAATGTCACACGTGATAATCGTGGCTTGATGCTAGTAGACAAGGGCACTGAAGACTTGGAAAATGTGGCAATGCCCTTGTCTGGCCTTGATCACTTGCAAGCACAATCACAAGAACATATGTCGGCAGTGTCTGGAATACCGCTGGTGAAGCTCACTGGTGTAAGCCCAAGTGGATTGAATGCTACCAGTGAGTATGAAGTCAGTGTGTTTTATGAAAAGGTGGAAGCACAACAAGAATCCTACCTCACTGAGAATCTGTCCAAGATACTCAATTTTGTTCAGTTGAATTTGTTTGGAATGGTTGATCCTGAGATTGGTTTTGTGTATGAAAAGTTAGATGCACTTGATCCTGCTGAAGAAGCAACCAGACGCAAGACAGATGAAGAGACAGACACTGGCTATATCACTGCTGGTGTTATCTCACCACTTGAATCACGTACACGTTTGGCCAGTGATAAAAGCAGCCCTTATGCTTCACTTGATTTGTCGCCTGAAGCATTGCCAGAACCACCAGCACAGCCCGGTGAAGAACAAGATGAGAATGGCAACGTAGGCAATGGTGAAGATGCACCAGAAGGTAATGAGTCACCAGACATTGCAGGCAAACCACTACAACAAAAAAATGTAGTGAAACCGGGCAACGCTGCATCTGAGAAATCAAACAAGCCAATACAAAGCAAACCAGTGCCCGGTGGCAGAGATATTGCCATGGACAGATGGAATGAATCTGAACATCCCCGTGGCCAACCTGAAAATGCTGGTGAGTTTGCGAAAGGCACAGGTGAAGCCAGTGGAAGAAAAAACGTCATCGGTACGTCAAACGGCTTGCCAGTAGATCGTGATGGCAAAGTTGAACTCACACACTACTCAAATACAAAAGACATCAGAACGCTGAACCCACACATGTATGGCAGTGGGTTGCGTGGTGCAGAATCAAAGCGTATGCAGAATGATCCAGACAACTGGGTATCGCGCAGTTACCACAGTATCGGTGAGCATAAAAAAGAAGCTGGACTGGGCAATAACAAGTATCTGTCTAAACTGCCAGCAGACAAGCTGTATGACTTCATAAATGATCCAGACAATCTGCAAAAGAATCTGGATTATGCAGGCGGTGAAGAAGGCAACGCCATCAATTTGTATGAGAAGGCAATCAAGGATGCAGGGTATGAAGGCTACTGGGTAAACAATCCACAGTTCGGTGGAATCGTAGCAGCCACATTCAATCATCTGCCAGTCACACAAGTAAATGAAAAGAATTATCCTGCACCAGTCAAGACACTGCCAGATGATTCACCACTGCTGGTTGAGTCACGCACTGACCACTCACCTGAAGCACAGTCAGAACGTGTATCAATAGGACTTCATGCCTTTGCAAAAGCCAAACCAGTAACTGGTAGAAAACCAGTCATGTATGTGATGGGTGGTGGAAGTGGTGCTGGCAAGGGTTCCTTGCTGAGAAAATTGCAAGAGCAGGGTGTAGTGCCAACACGTGATGCTGGAGCAGTGATAATTGATCCTGATGCAATAAAAACATCTCTGAATCGTTACAAACAAATATTTGCTGCTGGTGATTATCGTGCATCTGACGTTGTGCATGAAGACAGCAGTGCAATGGCAAAAGAAATATTGAGAACTGCCAAAGAAGGAAAATATGACATTGTGTTTGATGTAACCATGTCTAATCACGACAAAGGCATATCACGTATCAAGGAATATCAAGCTGCTGGTTATCAAGTGAAGATGTACAGCGTAGTGACCGACACAGACATTGCGTTGGAACGTGCCATGTCCAGATACAAACGCACTGGTCGGTATGTTGATCCTGCTGTGTTGCGTCTGGCACATGCTAACTTCAACGCAGCATTGCCAGATTACGAAAAGACTGTTGATCACTTTCAGACATACAGCAACAACGATACACTGAGACTTGAAAGATCGTCTGACAGCAAACTTACTGGTGATGCATGGAATGAATCTGAACATCCACGTGGTCAGCCAGAGAACGCCGGGGAATTTGCTAGTAGTGGTGGTGCTGGTACTGGTGTCAGTGAATCATTCTGGAAACATTTGTTTGATGAACATCACTACGATCCGGTAAAAGATAATGAACTTATTGTACTTGGCAAGGCTGCTGTGCAGTTGTGGCCAGCCAAGGATGATGCAGTACACATCGTGTTCATACGTTCACTTGAACAAGGCGGTGGACATGCATCCAAGGCATTGCAGTACGTCACTGATCTGGCAGACAAGCATGGTGTGACATTAACACTGAATGCAGCACCTATGCCACACCAAGTGAAGGACAAGAATGCTGCACTGAGCAAGAATCAGTTGATTGAGTGGTATGGTAGGCACGGATTCAAACCAGCAAAACGTATTCGTGGTGAAGACGACTACATGATTCGTGTGCCACACAAAACAACTGCTGCTGAGTATCCAGATGAAGTTATAGCTGCATTCAAGGAATATGAAAGGGCAATTCCTAAAGGAGGTTCTGCTAAGGAAGCTGGTGTCCCTGAATATGACAAACATGCAATTCCTGCAAGTGCAAAAGCAGCACACACAAGAGCTTATAAAAAACTTGTTGCAGCAATTGAAAAACATGGACTCAGTGAAAATAAAGTAATCCCTGCATTGCTTAATAAGCCTGCTGCTGATGAATGGAATGAAGCCCTGCATCCTAGAGGGCAACCTGAAAATGCTGGTGAATTTGCACCAAAGCTGGATGTAGACAATCCCGGTGGTGAATGGCTGCAACAACACA
>ODAK010006311.1_pt1 | contig 11976 bp, 7 predicted proteins | sample 1539591 | NCBI WGS metagenome assembly ODAK01 (sample SAMEA3539303, study PRJEB22396) | soil metagenome | biome: tundra; feature: field; material: soil | place: USA | collected 2010-05 | depth 0.15 m | reverse complement strand
GACAGGGGATGCGAATGATCGTCGTGCTGGAGAAGGTCAGATGAGTTGCGATCGCTCCGCGCCGGGGAGCCTCGCTGCTCGAGAGGATTCCCGACCTCCCAGTCGTATTGAACCTGTCGACCCTCGCCAGAAGCATTGCACGGCGAATCGGGAGCACTGGGGCGCCATGGCGGCCCGCATGGATACCTGGGACGGCCTCGGGGCTTACTATCATCGGCGTCTCGAGGAGATTTACCAATTTCTGATTCCACCAGGGAGTCGGGTCGTGGAGCTCGGATGCGCCCGGGGCGACCTGCTGGCTGCCCTTTCCCCGTCTTACGGGGTGGGCGTCGATCACTCGGCCGCGATGATTCGTCGCGCACGCAGACGCCATCCGGAGTTGAGCTTAGTCTGCGCCGACGTCGAAGATCTTTGCATCACCGGTCCGTTCGACGCGATCGTACTTTCGGATCTCGTGAACGATCTATGGGACGTCGAACGCGCCTTCGATGAACTCGCACGGATCTCGAACTCGCGCACCAGGATCATCCTGAATACCTACAGCCGACTCTGGGAACTGCCGCTGGCGGCGGCGGCCCGGCTCGGCGTGGCGATGCCGCGGCTGCGGCAGAACTGGCTGACTGTCCCGGACATCGAGAACCTGCTGCGGCTCTCGGGCTTCGAGATGATCCGGCACTGGAGCGAGTTCCTCTGGCCGCTGGCGACGCCGCTCGTCGCGCCCGTCGCGAACCGTGCGCTGGTGAAGCTCTGGCCGCTGCGGCACCTCGCGCTCGCCAATTTCGTTGTCGCGCGGCCGGCGACCTCGCGACCCGTCGCTCCGGCGCCCAAGGTGTCCGTGGTCGTGCCGGCCCGCAACGAGGCTGGCAACGTCGACGCGATCTTCGAGCGTACGCCGGAAATGGGCGGTGGCACGGAGCTCGTGTTCGTCGAGGGGCACTCGCGAGACGACACCTATGCCGCGATCGAACGCGCTATCGCCAGACGCCCACGGCGAGCCAGGCTCTTCCGCCAGGACGGCGACGGCAAGGGCGACGCGGTCCGCACGGGATTCGCGCACGCAAGCGGGGACGTCCTGATGATTCTCGACGCCGACTTAACGATGCCGCCGGCGGACCTACCTCGGTTCTACGAGGCACTGGTCTCCGGCAAGGGCGAGTTCGTGAACGGCGTTCGCCTGGTCTATCCGATGGAAGACCGGGCGATGGGCTTCTTCAACCTGCTCGGCAACAAATTCTTCAGTCAGGCCTTCTCGTGGCTGCTCGGGCAGCCGATCAAGGACACGCTCTGCGGGACGAAGGTGCTATGGAGGGGCGACTACGAACGGATAGCCAACAACCGCGCCCACTTCGGCGATTTCGATCCCTTCGGCGATTTCGACCTGCTCTTCGGGGCGGCGAAGCTGAACTTGAAGATCGTCGACATGCCCATCCGGTACCGGGAACGGGCCTACGGCACCACCAACATCCGGCGCTGGCGGCACGGATGGTTACTGCTCAGGATGTTGCTCTTCGCCGCCAGGCGCCTCAAGTTCCAGTGAGACGCTGCTGCCGCGCGCGCTGCGCGCGATACCAGTCGATCGTCCGCTGGATTCCTTCGGCGAAGCTCGTGTTCGCTCGGAAGCCAAACTCGCGTTCGGCGCGAGAGACGTCGAGGCAGCGTCGCGGCTGCCCGTCGGGCATCGTCTCGTCCCACTCCACCGCGCCGACGAAGCCGGTTGAACGAATGACGAGGTCGGCAAGCTCGCGAACCGAAATCTCCTGCCCGCTGCCGAGATTCACCGGGTCGGGTTTGTCGTATTGCGCCGTCGCCAGGACGATTGCTCTCGCGCAGTCTTCAACGTAGAGGAACTCGCGGGTCGCGCGCCCGGTTCCCCAGACCTCGATCCGCCGCTCGTTGTGTTCGATCGCGTCGATGCACTTCCTGATCAGGGCCGGGATCACATGGGACTTCTCGGGGTCGAACGAGTCACGGGGACCGTAAAGGTTCACCGGCAAGAGAAAGATGGCGTTCAGCCCGTACTGTGCGCGATACGCCTGCGCCTGAACGAGCAGCATCTTCTTCGCCAGCCCGTAGGGCGCATTGGTCTCCTCGGGGTACCCGTTCCAGAGTTCGTCCTCGCGAAACGGGACCGGCGTGAACTTCGGATAGGCACATACCGTTCCCACCGCGACGAATTTCTCGACGCCACGGAGACGAGCCTGTTCCATGAGCTCAACGCCCATGGTCAGGTTATCGTAAAAGAATCTCCCCGGGTTTGCGCGGTTCGCGCCGATTCCGCCCACCAGGGCAGCGAGGTGAAGCACGATCTGCGGACGGAGCGAGTCGTACATCCGAGCCACGTCGGCCGCCTTCCGCAAGTCGAACTCCGCCGAGCGAACAGCAACCGAGCTGCATCCCGACGTTTGAAGCTGTTCGACAACGTGACTGCCTAGAAACCCCGCGCCACCGGTGACGACGATGCGTTTTCCAACCAGATGCACGGTGTCCCCCGCCTTTTCGTCGCGATCATTCATCCTACCCGACCGTCTTACCCGATCGTCGGAGTCATGGCGAGGTGTTGAGTGCTGTAGAAGACCGTACCATCTGCGAGCAAAGCGTTAGATTTCCGGCCTTGTAGCTGCTATCTGTCTTCGAGTTTTGTCTGCCCGAGTTGTCAGGTATGAGGCCGTTCCAGACGACGGCCGAACTCAGCAGAGGCGTGTCGAGAGGAATAAGCGCCAGCAGTCAGAAGGAACGCGATGAAAGAGAGGCCTTCAGCCGAATCCGCGGCCGGGTTGCACGGCTTGATCGGGCAAGCGCCAACGATCAGGACCCGCTTCGGAACTCCTATCCTTTCGGTGGCACTCTTCGCGTTTCTGCTCGCGGTCTTCGCCGCCAGCCCAGTAATTACCTCGACCGATTCGCGCTGGTCGATCCATACCGCCATGAGCTTCGCGAAGGGGCACGGTGGCGACCTGACCGAGTATCTCCCGATCATCGCGAAGCAGAAATTCTATTCCATTGAATACCCGGATGGCCGGCCCCGCACGCGCTACCCCATCGGCACGGCGCTTCTGGCCATGCCGGCCGTCGTCGTCATCGCGTGGCTCCGCCCCCAATGGGCGGAAGGGCTGCCGAACGGCGTCCCAGTCAGGACCGAGCAGTTCATCGCCAGCATCGTTGGGGCAGCCGCCGGCGTCGTTTTCTATTGGGTTATTCTTTCCCAGTTTCAAAGCCAGGCGATCGCGTTGGCATCCACCGCCATCTTCTCCTTCTGCACCTCGATCTGGTCGACAGCGACGCGCGCGCTGTGGCAGCACGGCCCATTGGTGCTGATGCTGGTGATTGCCATGCTCCTGCTGGTTCGCGCGCGGAAGCGACCAGAGTTGATTCAATACGTGGCTCTTCCGCTCGCCATGGCTTATCTCATCCGACCGACCGCCATTGTATCGATCACCGTGCTCAGCACCTACGTGCTGCTCTTTTATCGCGCGTGGTTAGTGCGATACATGTGCTGGGCAATGTTGGTTGCAATTCCATGGATTGCGTACAATTTCACGATCTACCACCGTCCGGTCCCGCCTTACTACCACCGTGAGGCGTTCTCGGTGTTTACGCGATTCGTCGAAGGACTGCTGGGCAACCTGTTTAGCCCATCTCGCGGACTGTTCGTGTTTTCGCCCGTTCTGCTTTTTGCGCTGAGCGGATTCGTTCTTGCGCTGCGCGATCGAGAGCAGCGCCCGCTGAACCTCGCCTACGGCGCCATCATTGTCGGAAATACGATCATCATCGGCGCGGCGTCGAGGTGGTGGGGGGGGCACTCGTTCGGACCGCGCTTCATGACGGATATCATTCCGTTTCTTGTGTATTTCACGGCCTTTAATTTCCGATTGCCGGAAACGATCCGGCCCCGTACGCAGATCGCGGTTTCCGCCGTCGTCGCGGTGCTTGCCTTGGTGAGCCTGACGATTCACGCGCAGGGAGCGCTTCGGTACGCGACGTGGCAATGGAACATAGCTCCGAGGAATATCGACCAGGACCCCACCCGCGCCTGGGATTGGCGCGATCCACAGTTTGCCCGGATCTGGCACCCCTGAGGACGTTGGGCCGTTGCCCGAACCGTGTGCGATCCATCAAGAGACCTGGCCGCCATCTCCGTGACAGCACACGCGCCCTCGTCCCGGAGCAGGCTCGCCAATGTCGTAGAGACGAAGTTGCGTTGGCTGTTCCTCATCTACGCACTGCCCTCGGTAATCGTTCTCTCCATCATCATGGCGCCGTTTCAGGTTGCCGACGAGCTGGCGCATATTGAGCGCGCCGACCAGATCAGCCACGGCAGGATGATTTCACGTCGTCTCGGCGGCACTATCGATGGTAGCTGGATCGTGATTGGCGCCCTCTATCAAAACATGCCGTTTCATCCGGAGGTGACGCAGACCGTTGCGTTGGCCCGTGAGGCCGGGGCAATCCGATGGTCGGGACCCAAGCACCGCGTCAACTTCCAGGGCACCGCGCAATATGGCCCATTTCTCTACCTACCGCAGGTGATCGCCGTGCAGTTCGGCCGTCTGGCCGGTTCAAGCCTCGCCCGGACTCTGGTGGCAGCGCGCATGATCAACGGGTTTGCGGCCTGCGTCGTCGGCTTCCTTGCGCTCTCGATTTGTCGGCGCGGGCGGGCCCTGACCTTCGCGACACTGCTGCTGCCCATGACCCTGTCGCAGTTCGGCTCGGCCTCGCAGGATGCGTTGCTCATCAGCCTCTCGATTCTCGCTGTCGCAATGGCTTCGCGCGCCCTCACCGGGCAGCGACCGGCCAGCACGGCAGAGTTCGCCGTATTCGCCTTCATCGTCGTGGCGACCACGCTGGCAAGGCCGCCGCAGTTCGCGCTTGCATTCCTGGCGCCAGCCTTCGTAGGCCGGCGAGATCCTGCCTGGAGAAGCAAAGGCCTGATAGCCGCGGTCGCGGTCGTGACGATCATCTTCTGGATGCGAATCCTCTCGGGTCTGACACCGCCCATGCCGCCCGAACTGTCCGTATCTGGCCAATTCCAGCGTCTCCTCGGGGATCCACTCCTCCTGCCAGCGGTCATGATGAATTCCTTTGCCAAGGACGGACTCTGGCTTTTGAAGACGGTTGTCGGCTATCTGGGATGGACCGATACGCTGATGCCGAACTGGTATTATCTGACCGCCGCGGGCGCACTGGTCGTGGCCATGATCGCGCCGGGAAATCGCGGGCCCGTTCTGTGGCCAGGCACGCTGGCGCTACTCACGTTCGGTGCGCTGCTCACCGCGTTGTGCGCCGCCCTGTATATGACCTGGACGCCTCTGGGCCAGGCGACGATCAATGGAATGCAGGGTCGCTACATTCTGCAGGTGCTGCCGCTCTTGGCCTGGGTAGTTCCCGAATGTGGCCCACGTCTTGAACGAGTGCTGGCGCCGACCTGGTATCCGGTCCTTCTCTTCCCGCTGATAACACTGGCGGTGACCCCCGTCGTCATCATGGAGCGCTACTACGGCAGTTGGCCGGTCATGGCGGAATCGCTCAAGGCGCTTCTGTTGACGTGACACTCGCGTGATGACTACAACGCGTTCGTGTCGTGAGAAAAGGTCCCTGGGGCCGTTTCTTCCTCCCGATCGAGAACTACTGCGTGCGTCAGCGGACTCTGAATGAACCTCGGCATCGTCACACCGCAGCTCAGTCACTACGGGGGCTCGGAGGTTTACCTGCTCGAATGCTTGCGCCGCTGGCAGGACGTGATGGACGTCACGCTGTATACGCCGCTCTACCGGCGCGACCTGCTGGCCGAATTTGACATCGGATCGCGGGTCAAGGTCGTCCGGCTTGCGGGCGGACGCACCGGCCGCAACGCGTTCTTCTACAACACGGTGGTGCTTCCGAGGGTCTGGGAGCAAAAGATCGGGCCTCACGATCTCTATTTCCTCTATTTGTTCCCGACGCACTTCATTCAACGGCGCCCGTCCGTTTGGTTCGCCGCCGAGCCGCTTCGAGCCCTCTACGACCTGCGTCGAGAGCCTCACGGGGGCGACACGGTCAGCATTCATCTGTATCCGAAGATAAGTTACGACCGGGTCAGCGTGTCGGAGCTGGACGTGTTGCTGCACCTCATCGAGACGATCGACTCCTCCGCAGGCATCGATCGGCTCGCCACCAACAGCCGCACCACCGGAGAGTACCTGCGAACGATCTACGGTCGCGCTCCCGATCGGGTGGTCTATCCGGGGGTGAACCTGCCCGCGACGGTATCGCCGCCGTCGTCGTCAGACCCGCTTCTGTTCGTCGGCAACCTCTGGCAGCACAAGCGCGTCCATCTGGTGATCCAGGCGTTGGCCCGGCTACCGAACGGCAGTCTCCGGATCGTCGGCGAAGGGCCCGAGAAGCAGAACCTGCGCCGACTGGCGCGCGGTCTCGGCCTCGATGGGCGAGTGGTGTTCAGCGGCCGCGTCGACCAGAACACGCTGAGCGACGTCTACGCGCGGTCTTCCATCTGCGTCTACACTCCTCAACGCGAGCCATTTGGAATGGTGCCGCTCGAAGCAGCGGCGGCCGCGAGGCCGGTGATCGCCACCGAGGGCGGCGGATACAGCGAGGTCCTCAACGACAGCTGCGCCCGCTTCGTGCCCGCTCATCCCGACAAGATCGCGGAGAGCATCGCTGCGGTGCTGGGCGATCCGGATCTCGCCCGCCGCATGGGGAACGCGGGACGCGAGATCGCTGCCCGCCACAGCTGGGAACGGACGGCGGGTGAGCTACTCGACCTCTTCCGCGAGACCGTCTCGCGTCGCGTGGCCCGCCCACGGCGGCCGCTGCTCGGTGCGCACTACTATCCCTGGTATCGCGCCGGCGACCAGCCGCAGCACTGGAACGAGAACCTAGAGTTCGCCGCCGTCACGGATCCGCCGCCCGGGGGCGCCTATTCCTCCGGAGATCCGGGCCTGATCCGCAGTCACTTGCAGATGGCCGCCGATGCGCAGCTCGACTTCTTGGTGGTCAATTGGCAGGTCACCTTTCAGGGATTGAACCCGACCGAGGTCGAGGCAACGCGAATGCTTTTTGCCGCCGCGGAGAAAGCGCCCCGGCCGCTGGCACTCGCCATCCTCTTGGCGATCAATACGGAAGACGCGAGGGTGGTGGAGGGAGCCTTGAACACGCTCCGAACCGAGTTCATGCCGTCCCCCGTCTACCACCGCCTGCGGGCTCGTCCACTTCTCTGGTACTACCTAAGCGGCCCGTTTCTCGGCTTCCTCTTCTATCATCGCGACCTGCTGTCTCGGCTCACGCGCGGCTGCCACGCGATCGCCACGGGCCAGCTCATCTTCAACCAGTTCGTTCCGCGCCTGCTGCGGGAGTTCTTCAGCGGCTGGTGCGTGTACTCGCCGCTGCAGGTCGGCCGCCGCACGGTGCGCGAAGGGATCTGGACCAGCAGCTACCGTTCCTTTGCAGAAGACGGCGGCGCCGTTCGCGTCTTCACCGTTTGCCCAGGCTACGACGACACGCGCCTGGCCTCACCGCAGCGCAGTCAAAGCCGTTACCGACTCACCTCGCGGCGGGGAACGCGCACCTACGAGCACATGCAGCAAGTCGCCCTAGACCTCGAGCCGTGTCCGGACCTAGTCGTGGTCACGAGCTTCAACGAGTTCCACGAGAACACCCACATCGAGCCATCGCTGGCGTTCGGCGATACGTTCCTTCGTTCCACCCGGTCTTTCAAAGAAGCGCTGCGACACCGCCGAGCGAGGCCCTGATCCATGGGAGAATGGCGGCGTTGGATTCGCTCGGGAATCATCCGCAGCTCGCGACTGCCGTGGATCCGCACCCTCTATCGAAAGGCATGCCAGCTCGGCACGTGGGTGGTGGGCCGCCAGCTCGCGAGCATACCGGGAGTCGAGGCGGTCTACGCGCGACATAGCCATCCCCGCTCCGTCACGTTCGCACCCGGCCAGAGCGATCTCGATCTCACCCTGGTGCTCGACGACGGCGCCGCGCAGGACGCGGCGCTCGTGCGCGCCTGCACGGACCGAGTCGACGCCTTGAGCCGTGTGTTCTGCTTCGTCTGGCCGCAGGACGCGCGCTTCGTCGCCCGGCGCGAGCTCGCGCAGATCGAGGCGTGGCCCGGCGCGGCCGAGATTCTGAGCGCGCCAAGCGGGTGGATCAGGATCGGTGGCCGAGAGGTGAGGCGTGAAGGCCAGCTTCCCGCCATCGAGAGGAATCGCATTCCGTTGCACCCGGAGTTCAACGCCTGGTGGCTCAACGTGCTGCAAACCCACGTGCTGACGCCCCAGACGAGCCTCGCCGAGGGTCACATGCGGCGCTGCTTCCGCGTCGCGATGAAGAGTCAGCTCCACCTGCAAGTCGGCCGCGGCCGCGTGGCTCCCTCGGCGGAAGCTTACCTGCCCGATTCGGAGGCAGCGTCGTTGTTTGCGGAGGACGCGGAGATGTCAGGGCTTCTCGGCGACCTCGAGCGCAAGGGCTTCTGGGCGCAGAATGGCGAAGAGCGAAAGGCCAGGATACTCCACCGCTCTCTCGCGCAGGCGGCAGAGTTCTATCGCGACCTGCCGGTCCCCCCCGACGCGGCGTGGGTGGCTCCCGCCGCCGGTCGATCGGCGGCGCTCGACGAGGCGCATCGCTCCGAGTTGCGGGATCGGCTCGACGGCGAGGGAGCGCTGCGCTCGATCGCCGGAACCATCATCGTCTATCCAACACCCCACTGGGCTCCCTGCGAGTATCAGATTGACCTCCTTCTCCACGACGACGTGCCGCCTGCAGCCTTCGGTGATGCGGTGCGTGCGATCAAGAGATCGTTCGGCGGCCGCACGTTCGGCATCGGCGGAACGCACGCGCAGATGACGTTGGTTCCGCGAAGCGCGTTCGAGCATCCCTGGTACTTCCTGGGCACACCGTTTCCGTTCCTTCACGAGCACGTCGCCGCTTTCGCAGAGACTCTCTTCGGATCACCGCCGCGCATCCCCGCCGCCCCTCCGAGCGCCGAGCGTCTACGGTGGTTCGCCCAATACTACCTCTTTCATCGTTTCACCCTGCGCTACCGGCCGCGATACGTCTCGAAGGATTGCAACTTCTGTCAGCTCGCTGCCATTCGCCTCTTTCTGGAGCACGGCGCGGTCTTGACCGATGCAGCGCAGGTCCGGCGCGCGTATCTGGACGCATTCGTGAAGCGGAGGGAAGAAAGCCAGGCGCTGGACTTCCTGCTGCGCGGCGACGGTGAGCGCCCCGACGAGATATCGTTTGCGGCCGCCCTGCAGCTCCAGTCGCGAGAGTACGACTCCGTCGAGGCTCTGCTGCGCCGCGATGGGGCGCTTTCTTGACGCGTGGCCGGCGTTGGGCGCTTCCGTTGTCGTTACCGAAAAATTAGATCCGAACGTATTGATGATGCAGTCGTCCGATAAGCGGCACCGCGGTGACTTGCTCGATGCGCAAAAGAGCAGAAATTAAGCGGGCGTTCCAGGTGGACCCTTCGATGCTACCGGCCTCGTACGATAGACATCGTGACGGATGACGCAAAGGAGGAGAAGGCTTACGTCACCTTCGGGCGTTAATACCGCCTATCCCCAAAAAAGGACCGAAGGAATTTCCCTGCAATCATAATTTTTTGTTACTGTGCAATTACATGATAAGTCAAGCGCGAGAAGATCCGTCCACATCAGATGCCATCTTCCATCCCGCCCCTTCATGGCTCCCTTTTCTCTATTGGGAGGTCGTCTTCGCTATGCTCTACGAAACATGGTTCGGCCGCTCGTACCTAAGCGGGCTTGCGGGAGAACTGGGTGTATCCGTTGGAATCGTGACGCTTCTCACAGGTTTGCCTTGGATCGGCTCGATCGGACAAGTCCTAGGCGCGTGGTGGCTCAGCCGAGCTGCCTCCGCTAAGCGCTATGCCTGGACGGCGCTAGCCGTGGGACGGAGTGCGTGGATCCTTGCGCTTTTGCTCGCGCTAGTTCCCGCCATATCCAAAGTTCAATGGATGGCTTGGACTGCAGGGATCGCCTGCTTCGCGAGCATTTGCTCGAGTTCGGGCGAGGTGGCGTGGCTTGCCTGGATGCAGGGGGTCGTGGCGGCCAACCGCCGCGGCCTGTTCTTCGGCGTCCGCCAGCGTTTCTGGGTTATCGGCATCATCGCGGCGAATTTGCTCGGCTCGCTTTTGGTCGGTTGGCGGCGGGGAGGTCCCTATACCGGCTATGCTCTGCTCGGCGTACTCGCGGTATTCTCGGGCTGGATTTCACTCGGCCTTCTGGCCTTTGTTCCATCTTCGCCCCGCTCATCGGCGGTGTGCTTTGAAAAAAAAGAGTTTTTAAAGCCTCTTCGCGATCCTCGCTTTCGCGTCGTGCTCGTGCTTTGGCCGTTGCTGAACGGCGTGGTGCAGATCATAGGTCCGTTCTTTCCTTATTTCTTCACCCGCGAAGTTGGCGTGCCCATGAGTCGAATCGCCCTCTGGATCATGGTTGGCAACGTGGGGTCGCTGATGACCGTGGGATTCCTCGGGGCGCGTATCGATCGCACCGGCAATCCGCTCGAGGTGCTGCGCTGGATGGGACTGCTTCTGGCGGTCTCGCCGCTCCTCTATGTTCTGCCGTCGAAGGCCGCTATCTTTTGGATCGCTCCTCCCGAGCATTTCGCGAGCGGTATCGCCAATGGCGGACTAAAAGTGGCCATCTTAAGTTTGCTTTGCGGTGTGACGCCGGAGGAAAGGAATTCGCTGTACTTCTGCGTCTACACGGCGTTCATAGGCGTTTTTGGCGCGCTCGGCACGTTCGCTGGCGGATTGCTTGTCAAGTTTTTTCAGGCGACGCCGGCGCTCCAGATCCACGGTTCAGGTTTCCGGGCTTTTTTCGTCGCCGGCGCGGCGCTGCGAGCGCTTGTTGTTATCTGCGGTGTGTGGTGGGCGCATCGCACGCTGGCCCATGATGGAGAGAGTTGCATCGAATGAGAAACTCCGTTTATCTCGCCTTAGCATTGGTCTTTGTTCAGCTTACATCCTGCCGGAACACCGACAATTCAAAAGCAGTCAAACCCGGAATTGCGCTGACATACGCCAACGACGTAATGACGGATGGCGCGGGCGCGCAGCTTCAAAGAGTGTACGGTATCTATGCCCTCTCAAGATATTTCCACGTACCGTATGTCCACACTCCCCTGAAAGAGATCGGCTACCAGGGATTGGCCGCGCTGGAAAGAAACGCCGGCTCTCCGGACATGCAGGACAAATATAACCGCTTCTTCACAATACCGTCCGATATTGAATTGCCCGAAAACACCATCTCTCGGTATATGAGTTCGCCCACTGTTGGAGACATCGAGCGCCTTAAGAATGAAGCGGGAAAAGAGAACAAATTTTACCTGGTAAAAATCTTATTGCCGTATTCAATCACGGATAGGAATACGGAGATATACCGCTGCCTCAAAGAAATTTCGCCATTTCAGTCCGCGCGTTCTAATACCTTTAGAATCGCCATTCATGTGAGAAGGGGTGAGCAACTTGCGCTCGATTCGCAGCTCGGCGCGGGCGACGAGCATAGGATTTTGCCGAATTCATATTATGTCTCTTCAGCAATGAGAATTGTCGAAGCCCTTAAGAAACTCGGCATACCTTTTGTTTGTGAACTTTACACGGAAGTTCCTTCTAAGGCCTTTGTGGTCACACCTCAATCCCACGGAATCAATGGGCGCATTTCCCACCCGGTCCTTATTGATCCCAAAATGAATCATATCGAGGACTTCGACGTTATCCCCAATCTGCGCAAATGCATAAACCTCGATCCCATCGAATCCCTAAAGGGAATGGCCACCGCTGATGCGTTGATCATTAGTCGTTCCTCATTTAGTTACTTGGCCGCGCTTTTTAGCAAAGGAATCGTAATCTACTACCCGTTTTGGCATCAACCGCTCAAGGAGTGGTTGATTTCCGATATAAGCGGGAACATTTCCTCCGAAGAACTTTCCAAACAGTTGAAATCCTGGAAG
>ODAK010006310.1_pt1 | contig 11978 bp, 15 predicted proteins | sample 1539591 | NCBI WGS metagenome assembly ODAK01 (sample SAMEA3539303, study PRJEB22396) | soil metagenome | biome: tundra; feature: field; material: soil | place: USA | collected 2010-05 | depth 0.15 m | reverse complement strand
GGGGCGGATCAGCCTGGTGGTGGCGAACATGGGCTGGCGTACCCACGAACTGGTGATTCTGTCGCTGGCTGCCGGAGCGGTCGCGGGCCAACGCGTGCCCGGTGTCGACGGCAAGGTTGCCGAGACGGGAAGCCTGGGCGAGGCATCCCATAGCTGCGGCAGCGGGACCGGCGACGGGATCACTAGCGGCACCGTCGGCTGGACCACCGTGACCCTGCCCCCGGGCCGCTACGAGCTGATCTGCAACCTGCCCAACCACTACGCCGACGGGATGTACCAGCAACTAGTCGTCACCTGAGCCGGTGTCCCGCCAGTACTGCGCCAGCGCCTATTCTGTTTCCTTTCCGGTGCATCACATCGGCCGCGCGGCGTTTTGCGCCGGCCGCCCCTTCCCCTGGCATGCCTGTCAGACCGCTCTAGAGGTGCTTCACTATCGGAGTGGGTGTCGTGAGCCGAACGGCAAACGACGAAGCAGTGACCTCTCCGGGCCGATCTGAAACTACCAACGTTCGCAGCAAGGAGACGCGGAACTCTCGGTCAACGCCGGTCGCGCACCCGCTTTTCCGCAATGCAGCAGCCGTGGGCCCCCCGCCGGGTTCGCGCTACTTGTCGGTTGGTGCCGCGTTCCTTAGCGGTACCCCGTCAACCCGGACGCGGACGTCGTGCTGCTCGCCTACGTCGCGGGAATCCTGATCTCCAGCCTCCCGCTGCTGCCCGGCGGGTTCGGCGCCGTCGAGGCGGCGATTCCAGCGATGCTGCATCACTTCGGCGCTCCGCTTGATGCCGCGCTCGCCGGCACGCTCGTCTATCGCGCCATCTCCGCATTGCTACCCGCGGCCGCTGGAGCGCTCCTGCTCAGCGGGGCGTGGTTGCACAGGCTTCCACACCGCCGCAAACGCGATGCGGAGAAGGCGAGCCGCTCGCCTTGAGCAGGTGGACCCGCACGGTCCGTCCAGACGCGTCCGGCGGGAAACCGAGCCGCCAGATCCTTGAGACTTCGTCAGGCTGAGGCCGGGAATCGATGGTGCTCGGTGTCGTCACCGGCAGCCACGCCGGCGGCCCGTGCTGTCGCACCTCGCGGCTCCGGCCTTGGCGGCGGGCTGGACGCCGTCCGGGGCGCGATCACTACCTCCCAGGGTCCTCGCAGCCTGAGGTCCTCCGCGAGGCTAGGCTCAGTCGGACGACGCGGCGCAGACGCTCGGCGCGCCGCCATGGCACGACGACGATGTCCGCCTCGTGCTGTCGCGCGGCTTGGGCGAGGACCTGGCATTCCGGCCCGCATGCGGCGAGGTAGTGGACGGCCGGCGAGTCACCGATGGTCTTTGCGGCCTTCGAGAGCCGCTCGTGTGCGAGCAGCCGCAGCTGCTCGTTCCACGCCCGCGCGCTCGCCCTGCAGTGGGCGCAGCCGACGTCCGTTCGCTGCTGCGGTGCCACGGACGCGACGGTGAGCGTGGCTCCGGCCGCCCGTGCGATGTCGAGCGCGTAGGAAAGCGCCGCGCCACCTTCGCGGGAGGCCTCATACGCGACCAGCACACTCCTCACCCGTTCAGGCGCTGGCTTCACTGCGACTTCTCAGCGGAGCTGTAGTCCGAGGATTCCGAGAGCACGCCGTAGGTGTGCCACCGCTCGATCTCGACGAGCGCGCTGACGCACCCCTCTCGTTCCGGCCAAGGCTCGCCCGTGTAACGCATTGAAAGGCGATCCATCACCTCGAGCTCGGGGTCATCCCACATCTCGATCACCGGGCCCGAGATCGAGACGTGTTGATAGGGATCTTCGCCGAGGATCGTCATCGCCACGTGTGGAGTCCTGCGGATGTTGGGCAGCCGGCGGGCGGTGGCGTACATCGTGATCAGCACCCGGCTGTCCTGCAGCTCATACCAGCACGCTGTGCTCGCCGGCGTGCCGTCGCGTCGCACCGTCGCCAGCACCGCCACGCGGGGGTGCTCGAGGAAGTGTCTGACCTCTTCTGGGAGCTTACGGGCGGGCTCGATCATTGCATGCGCCTCGGGTAACCGGCGGTCGCTCGTCTGTCAGCAGGTGTTGCGAGGCGGGAGGTCATCGGGCACGCTCCTGAGGTCGATGAATTCGGCGGCAAATTGTTGGAATCGGCGCAGATCGGCGAAGCTCGACACGGGCCCGAGCGACGCGCGGATCGCGCCGCCGGAGGGGAGACCGATCGCGCGGACGTAGTCGTCAAGCGTCATGCCTTCTCCGAACTCGCCGCCCACGAGTGTCTCGCGCGAGATCGTGAACGCGACCTCGCCGGCTCCCGGGTTGCAGAAGCAGCCGGTCCTCAGCGAGATGTTGTGCCGGCTGGCGATGCGGTCGACGTAGCGCTCGTCGACGACGCTCCCGTCCGGATGCAGGAAGTTGAATGCGATCGTGGCGCCCCGGCGCTGCCACGTTCGTGGTCCGTAGATCGCGGCGGCGGGCGAGCCATCGGTGTGGTGCAGTGCGTTCAGCGTGTCGAGTAGCCCGCCGCCGAGCGCGGCGACGCGTGTGTGGATCGTCTCGAGACCGATCCGGTCGAGGAAGCGCAGACCGATCTCGACCGCAGGGAGGTTGAGGTAGTTGACGGTGCCGTCTTCGAAGTGTGCGGCGCCGGGGGCCGATTGGTAGTACTCGCGCTGCACGAACGCCGCGACGATCGTTCCGCCCGAGAACCACGGCCGCTCAAGCTTGGCGAGCGTCTCTCGCCGGGCGAGCAGGCAGCCCACGCCGGTTGGCCAGCCGAACATCTTGTAGAAGGAGATCGCGACGAAGTCGGGATGCCACACGCTCAGGTCGAGCCGATTGGTCGGGACGTAGGCGGCGGCGTCGAGCAGCACATCCCAGCCATGCGACTGGGCCAGCTCGATCCACTCCAATGGGTGCTGAACGCCCGAGAAGTTCGACTGCGCCGGGTAGGCGAGCAGGTTGTGGTGATCACCCGAGGTGTCGGTCAGGTAACGCGGCAGCAGCTCCTCGTCGACGCGCAAATCGTGCGCCACGCTTGGCACGTACGTGGTCTCTGCGCCCCGTGCGCGGGCGAACTCGCGGATCCCGTTGACGGAATTGTGGTTATCGAAGGTGAGCAGGAACCGGTCTCCGGGGTGAAACGGGTACGCCTCGCCGACCAACCGCAGCGCGCCGGTCGCGTTCGGGGTGAAGATCGCGACGTACTCCTCGGGCGAGGCATTGAAGAACTCCAGCACGTACGCGCGTGCGCGCTCGACGAGTTCGGTGCTCGCCGCCGAGGTCGGGTTGATTGAGTGCGGATTGCCGAACACACCGCTCTCGAGCAGCCCCATGTGCTCGCGCAGCTGCGACTCCGCATAGAGCCCGCCGCCGGTGTAGTCGAGGTACACATGGCCGCCGCGGTCAAGCCGCGCGAAGTCGGTCTGGCGAAGCTCGTCGAGACTGGCGGTGTCGCCGTACTCGGGATGCTCGCGGACGAACGCCACCTCTGCATCCTCGAGCGATTGGCTTCGGTCGCCGGCGATGCTCATGGTGTCGGCTGGTTGGCGGTCTGCGGCGCCTCGCGTATGAGCGTGGTGGAGTCGGGGAGCGGCAGGCCGGGTGTGCGGGCGACCGCGGCCGCGACGAAGATCAGGTGGATGCCCGGGACGCGCGGACCGCGCCGGGGCGGGCCGGTCGCCCGGTAGGTGGTGTGACGGTCGAGCAGCTCGCGGACCGACGCGGCGACCGGAGCGTCGGGATGCTCGGCGGGTGGCTCGCAGGCGAGCCGCGCTAGCTCGAGGTATTCGTCGGCCGGGCAGCCGGCGGTCAGGCGCGCCGCTGCGGCGACCAGCAGCGCGTGCACGCGTTCGAGCAGCGGCCCTGGCGAGGGCGCCGGCGTCATCGGCGCGGGGCCGAGGTCGTGAGGCTCTGCGCCGGCAAGCAGACGTTCGAGCTGCCCGCCAGCGACCGCGCTGACCTGCTCGGCGCTCAGTCCCACTGCCAGCGCCGCGCGGAGCACCAGCGAAGCGGCCGCGACGGTACGCCCGTACGGGGTGTCGGAAGCAAACAGGATCTGGCCGGGCGGGATCAGCGCGAACAACGCGAGCTGATCGGCGGTGTTCCACCAGGCTGTGTCGAAGAACAGGTTGCGCTGGCCGGCGGCCTCGCGCCAGATCCAGGCGAGATCGGAGATCGCCAGGTGCGCGAGGATGATCGGGGCACGCGGGAACGCTCGCGCGAGCTCGAGCGCGTCGCGCCCCAGCGATGGAATCCCTCGGCCGGCGTGCACGATGATCGGCAGCCGCCGCTCGTCCGCGAACGCGGCGATCCTGCGAATCGCCGGGTCGCTGAGCCCGAACTGCTCGGCGCGCGGATGCAGCTTGATCCCCGCTGCGCCGAGACCGACCGCGCGCTGCGCCTCCTCCAGCGCGCCGTTGCGCGGATCGACGCGACAGAACCCGACGAGCCGACCGCCTGCCTCGTGCGCCGCGGCGAGCGTGCGGTCGTTGGCAGCCCGGTAGGAGTCGGGTTCTGCGAGCGGAAACACGACTGCGCGCCCGTCCACGACCTCAAGCGCTGCCAGGAGCTCATCGACGTCGAAGCAGGATCCGTCAGGATCAGCACACCCCAGGTGCGTGTGACAGTCGAAGATCCGGACGTCACCAAGTCGCTCCTTCAGACAGGAGAACCACGGCTCGAGCATCACATCGGCGGCGAGCGCACCAGCGACCGGGTCGGAGTGCTTGGCGGGAGCGACGGCGGCGATGTCCGACATGCGAGCTGCCCCTCGGCGGTCAGTCGGGACGGCTCGCGCGCACGAGTGCGTCGAGCGCGACACGCTCGCCGTCGGGTGTCTGTACCGGCCGCTCCACGCACTCGGCGCGCTCGATCTGCAGGCCAGCGCCGGCGAGGTCGTCGACGACGTCATGCGCGGTGTAGAGCACGGTCGGGTTCTGCGGGCCTCCGTACCCGTGCTGCAGGTTGCTGGTGTCGTGCGCGACGAGCAGGAACGCGCCGCCCGGCGCGACGGCGTCGGCGGCCGCTCGCACGACCGGCTGGCGCTGCGCGGCTGGTACTTGGAGGTAGAAGATCAGCACGAGGTCGAACGCCTGCGGCTCAGGGCGGTACTCGAGCAGGTCCGCGGCGACCCATTCCACGCTCACGTCGCGGGAGTCGGCGAGCTCGCCAGCTTTCTTCAGGCCGACCTCGGAGAAGTCAACGCCGACCATCTGCCAGCCCCGCTCGGCCAGCCAGATCGCGTTTCGTCCCTCGCCGCACCCGAGGTCGATCGCGCGCCCGGGCGCGATCGTCTCGGTCTCTGCGACGAGGAAGCGGTTCGGCTCGGCCGTCCAGACCAGCTCGCGGCCGCCGTAGCGGCGGTCCCAACTCGCGCTGTCCATAGCCGCACCCATGCTAACCAGCCTCGATCGGCGCACGGACGTTGACGGTCGTCTGCACCGGCAGGTCGAGCGAGGCGGTGACCAGGCAGCCGTCTTCGGCCTTCGTCACGAGCGTCCTCGCTGCGTCCTCATACCCGGAGTCGGTTTCGACTTCGACGGTCTGCTCGATTCGCACGAACCCGAACCGGCCGTCGGGTCGGTGCCCGACGACGCCGTCAGCTTTGATGGACAGGTTGCGCAGCGGGAGCTGCTCGCGCTCGGCGAGCGCTGTGATCGTCACGGCCAGGCACGAGCCCGCGGCCGCGACGAGCGCGTCCTCCGGGCTCCACAGCTGCGGGTCGGTGCCGCGGAACTCCGGCGGAGTCGCGATCGCCAGCAGCGGCTTGCCGTCGACGCGAGCGATCGTGCGCCGACCGCCGTCCCAGGCGATCTCGACCGGGAAGCGGAACTCTCGATAACGAACTTGTGATGCCATTTCTGTGTGCTCCTATTGCTGCGGGCCGCCGGCGGACGTGATCGCTCGCGGCTCGGCTCTCATCGGCTGCTCGATCCGGTGGCCGGCTCGGCGAACACGTGCTCGTCGAAGAAGCTGCCGATCACCCTGGCTGGGTGAGCGCCGACGAAGCCGGTCACCGGCTCGCCATCGGGGAAGACCGCCACGGTCGGGATGCTCTGGATCCCGTAACGGGCCGCGAGCTGTTGCTCGGCCTCGACGTCGAGCTTGACGAGCTCGAGCAGCCCGATCCGCTTCTGCGCCTCGGCTTCGAGCGCGGGGCCGAGCATCCGGCACGGTCCGCACCAAGCGGCCCAGAAGTCGACCACGACCGGAGCAGCTCGTGCGAGCGCTCGAGCACGTCACGTTGGAATGTCTCGGTTGTTACGTCCATTCGGATCGCTCCCTTCGTCTTGCAGCTCAGTCCGTCAGCGGCCGCCGGCCGCGGCTGCTCAAGTGGAACAGCGAATACAGCGGGCAGAAGCCAATGGCGCTGGTCGCGAGCATGATCGCGGCGACCGCGTACAGGACGATCGCGCCGATCGACCCGGGGCCGATCAGGATCCCGATCACGATCGCGACGGGTGCGACCAGCAGCGCGCGCACGCGCCGGTCCAGGGTGTTCATGTTCTTACTCATCGAAAGCTCCTTTCGGGTTGCACCGCTGCCGGCGCCTGCACCAGCCCGGCGAGATCGAGCAGGTGCCGCTTGACAGAGCCGCACGCCTGCTCACACAGCGCGAGCGCGTCCGTGTCGGCGATCCGGTAGTAGACACAGTTGCGGTCCTTGCGGCGCGCGAGCACGCCCGCCCCAGCCAACAGCGTCAGATGCTTGGAGACGTTCTGCGGCGAGCTCTCAAGCTCATCGGCCAGCTGGTGCACTGTCGCCTCGCCCTCGCGCAGCCGATCAAACAGCCGGATCCGCGTCGGCTCGGCCAGCAAGCGGAACCGGCGCGCGATCAGCTCGACCAGCTCGCCGGGAATCGGAGACGGAAGCACCATGCGATACAGTGTACAAACACACAGCTAATCAGCTGTAGAGGGGTTAGTACTGATCGTGATCACGGGGCACGTAGGTGGTCTCGGCGCCGCGGGCGCGCGCGAACTCGCGGATCCCGTTGACGGAGTTGTAGTTGTCGAAGGTGAGCAGGAAGCGGTCTCCCGCGCACAAGCGCACCAGCTCGACCTACACCTCGGCCCCCTCGCGGCCACTGTCTTGGTCAGCGACGCGGTCAAGGTGGCGGAGCCGGCCTACACGTCAAAGGGTGTGGGTCTGGAAGCTGATATCGGGCCAAGCGTGTCGGCGATCGAGGCGGACAGCGAGCGGATCCGGCTCTCGACGAAATCGAGCCGCACGGCTCAGCCGACCGTTGTCGGTCAAGCGGCGGGGTCCTGGCCGCGTGCAGTCCAGTAGCGCTCGGCCTCGGCCTCCATTTCCGCAAGGCGGGTGTAGTAGTCGGGGAACTCGTTCAGGTGCGCGCGCGCGATCTTTCCCGTCGTGATCTCGTCATCGTCGCTGACATTCGTGTTCGGGTCGCGGATCCCGTGCTCGAGCTCAACTTCGAGGCCCTTCTGAAACTGTGCGACGTCAAATCGCGAGGTCGCCCAGTCGATCCCGATCGTCTCGCCGATCGCGCGCGCTTTGTCCTCTGAGAACGTGAACTGCTCAGTCATGGCGGTCATCCCGGGTCGTGTTCGGTGAGCTGGGTGGTAGTGAAGCAAGAGGCTGCGGAGCGCCGCAGCGATCGCCGGGATCGGTCCCGGTTTCGTCGGTGCGTGGGCTAGAGGTCTCGGGACGCCGGCGCCGTGTCAGGCTCCGGGCGGGCCGCCGAGGAAGGCGGCCGAGATGATCAGGTAGCCCGCGATGGCCGCGACCATTGTCGCGAAACCGTGCCCGAGTTGGCGTTGCGGGACGCGGCCGGCGAGGCTCGTGCCGGCGACCGCACCGACGACGCACGCTGCGGTCATTGCGGCGGTGACGGGGATGTCGAGGCCGCGTCCGGTGAGCAGGTGCGTCGTCAGCGCAAGCGCGGAGGTGGCGGTGATGATCGCCAGCGAGGTGCCGATCGCGAGGCGCATCGACAGCGCGAGGAAGACGGTGAGCGTCGGGACGATCAGGAAGCCGCCGCCGACGCCGAAGAAGCCGGTCAGCGCACCGATCAGCAGTCCAGCGGCGAGGGTGCGCGACTGTCGCAGCGGCGGGCAGGCGGGCTCTTTGGGGATAACGCCCTCGATGCGTTGGCTGGCCTTGCGCCAGGTCGCGGCGGCAGCGATCAGCATGATCACCGCGAACGCGGCGATCAGGGTGCTGCCGCTGACTGCGTTCCCGAGCGCGGTGCCGGCGAGGATGCCTGGGATCGCTGCGAGCACGAACGCGCCGGCGTGTCGCCAGCAGACGTGGCTCTCGCGGGCGTGGCCGAGTCCGCCCGCCAGCGCGCCGGCGGTCACGACGACGAGTGATGCGGTCGTCGCCTGGTGCACGCTCTGCCCGAGAACGTAGACGAGGACGGGGACGGCGAGCACGGAGCCGCCGCCGCCAAGCATGCCGAGCGCGATTCCGATCGCTAGCCCGAATGGGACCGCGGCGAGGACCATCGCCGGGCTACCGGACGCTCGCGGTGCGTTGGTCCGGGTGTTCGATCGGCCAGCCGTGCCTCTCCCAGGTCCCGACGCCTCCGTCGGCGACGTGAATGACCTGCCGCGCACCGTGACGCAGCAGCAGTGACGCGGCGACTGCGCCGCGCTGTCCGGAGGAGCAGACGATCGCGATCGGCCGGTCGGCGTCGATGCCGTCGGGGATCCCGTCGATGTCGTGATACGGCGTGTGGATCGACCCGGGGATGTGGCCCCGGTCCCACTCGGACCGCTCGCGCACGTCGAGCACCTGCACCTGGTCCAGCCGCTCGCGCAACGCCGCGACGTCGATCCGCTCGAGCGATCCGGTCGGCCACTTCTCCTCCCGCCAGCTGGTCATCCCGCCTGCGAGGTAGCCGGCGATGTTGCGGATCCCGACCGAGGCAGCGAGGTGCGCGGCATGGATCGCGTCGGCGTCGTCTCGGCCGACGAGCACGACCTCGCGGTCGCGGTCGGCGACCCACGCGAGCTTGGTGCCGAATCCGGCGCGGACGGCCGGGTTGCACACCGCACCCGGAATGTGCGCGTCGTCGAACTGCACGTCGGTACGGACGTCGACGATCAACGCTCCCTCGACCTGCTTGTGGTCGACCTGTCGGGGGGTCAGCGTCTGGATCTCGACCGCCTCGGTCACGAGCGGGCCGCGGTTGAGCGCGACGATCGCATGATAATTCGGGGGCTGCGGCCCGAGCGTCGACGTCGTCGCGCGAACGAACTCGTCCTCGTCCCCGATCGCCAGGAGCTTGTTGTGCGCGTGCTCGTAGGCGATCGTCGAGGAGATCTTCATGTCCATCCCGGGCCCGCCGCACAGCGAGCCGCCGAGGTGCCCGGGCCACACCTCGCACTCGCCCGGCAACGCCAGCAGCTTGTCCTGCAGCGAATGGAAGATGCCGCTCGCGCCTTCCCGCTTCTCGACCGCGAGGTCGGGGCGGGCGATGTCGCCCACGAACAGCGTGTCACCGCTGAGCACCGCCCACGGCTCGGGTCCGCGCGCGGTGTCGATCAGCGCGAAGGCGGTGTGCTCTGGCCGATGCCCGGGGGTGTGCAGCGCCCGGACGGTGACGCTTCCGAGTTGGAGCTCCCAGCTGTCGTCGAATGGTTCGTGCTCGTAGTCGGGTGCGGCGAGGCGGTGGATGTGGATCGTGGCGCCGGTCGCGGCGGCGAGGCGTCCGTGGCCGGAGACGTGGTCGGCGTGGTTGTGGGTCTCGAGCACGTGCTCGATCCGGACGCCCATGTAGCGCGCGAGCGCGAGGTACTCCTCGATCTCGAACTTCGGATCGACGATCGCGGCGACGCCGGCGTCCTCATCGCCGATCAGGTACGACGCGCAGCCGAGGTCGTCGTGGGTGATCTGCCGGAAGATCATCGAGCACCTCCTCGCCGTCGACCGCCGAGCGGCAGCCCCGCCCGCTCCCACGCGATCACGCCCCCTTTGACGTTCGCGGCGTCGAGCCCGGCCTTGCTCGCCGTCCGGGTCGCGATCGCGCTACGGCTTCCGGACCGGCACACGAACGCGACCGGGCGATCGCGATCGAGCTCGCCGAGCTTGCCGGAAAGCTGTCCGAGCGGGATATGCCGCGCGCCCTTGACCCGGGCTTCGCTCACCTCTGAGGGTTCGCGAACGTCGATCAGCTGAAGCTCGCCGCGAGCCAGTCCGGCTGCGGCGTCGCTTGGGGTGAGCGACTTCGAGCGAGAGAACAACATCAAGCCTCCAGACCGGTCGTCGTGCCCGTCGCGAGCACGTTTGAGAGTGATAGCTCCGGCGTGGGCGCGACACACGCCCACGCCGAAGTGAATTTCTTCGCCTACCGCAGGCCGCTCATGCGTGTCCGAAGGAGATCTCGGGGAGCACGCGGCGCGCCCAGCGCGGGAGGTACCAGGCCCATTTGCCCATCAGCCGCAGCAGCACCGGGAGCAGCAGCAGCCGGACCAGCGCCGCATCGAGGAGCACCGCGACGCCGAGGATGATGCCCATCTCCTTGGGCGGCAGCGGCCCGGACAGCGCGAAGGTGAGGAACACGGCGACCATCACCGCGCCGGCGGCGAAGATCACGCGGCCGGAGTGCGCGAGCCCGCCGACCATCGCCTCCTTCGGATCGTGCGTGCGGTCCCAGTGCTCCTTGGCGCTTGAGAGCAGGAACACGGTGTAGTCCATCGAGATCGCGAAGATCATCGCGAAGAAGAACACCGGTCCCCAGGCGTCAAGGAACCCCTGTGGCTGGAACCCCAGCAGCGAGTGCAGATCGCCGTTCTGGAACACGAGCTTCGCGACTCCGAACGCGGCACCGGTCGCTAGCAGGTTCGTGAGCACGCCAACAGCGGCCAGCAGCGGCGCCTGCAACGCGATCAGCAACAGCAGGAACCCGAGCCCGAGCACCACTCCGATCACCAGCGGCGTCTTGGCGGAGAGCGCGTTCTGGAGGTCGTGGTTCTCGGCGACGGCGCCGCCGATCACCGAGCCGGGCGGGAGCGCCGCGCGGAGCCGGTCAATCGTCTGACCGACGGCGGGGTTGGACGGGTCCTGCTTGGGGATCGCCGTGATCAGCGCGTAGCCGCCTGAGGTCTGTGCCGGCATCACCGCCGCGACGCCCGGATCGTGTTGCGCGATCTGGACGGCCTGCGTGGCCAGGTTCGCGGACGCGACGATCTGCAGCGGGCCGGTCGAACCGGGCCCCATCGCCGCCTGCACCTGCTGGTAGCCGATCCGTGAGCTGTCGGAGGTCGGGACGACCTTGATCGACGGCATCGCGGTCTTCAGCTGCGTGACCGGGATCGCCAGCGCAACGAGGATCGCGAGCGCGATCGCCCCGTAGGCGAGCGGCCGCCTCCACAGGCGCTCGCCCCAGGCGGCGAATTTGGCTGAGCGGTGCTCGCCAGAGTGAGCCCACGGCAGCGCGAGCTTGTCGACGCGCGGGCCGAGCTTGGCGAGCACGGCGGGCAGCAGCGTCAGCGTTGCGGCGAGCACGAAGATCACGGCGAGCATGATTCCGAGGCTCATCGACCGGAACGCGGGGCTCGGGACGAGCATCACCGCGCTCAAGGAGATCAGAACGGTGACGCCGCTGAACAGGACCGCTTTCCCGGCGGTGTCTATCGTGACCGCCGTGGCCTCCTCAGCGGAGAGCTCGGATCCGAAGAATGCGCCGCGGAAGCGGTGCACAATGAACAGGGCGTAGTCGATCCCGAGCGCGAGCGCGAACATGAGCGCGAAGTTCATCGCCCAGATCGAGACCGGCATGATCTTCGTGGTCAGATACAGCGATCCGGCGGCGGCCATCAACCCGACCATCGTCAGCATCAACGGCAGACCGGCGGCCACGAGCGACCCGAACGCGAGCAGCAGGATCAGCAGCGTCACCGGCCATGAGATCACCTCGGACTTCAACATCGCGGAGCGATTCGCCGCGTTGAAGTCAGACCACATCGCGGATGCGCCGGTCAGGTGGACCTGCACGCCGGCGGCCGACAGCGCGGACAGCTTGCCCTTCAATCGGTCCGCTGCGACGACCA
>ODAK010006307.1_pt1 | contig 11983 bp, 14 predicted proteins | sample 1539591 | NCBI WGS metagenome assembly ODAK01 (sample SAMEA3539303, study PRJEB22396) | soil metagenome | biome: tundra; feature: field; material: soil | place: USA | collected 2010-05 | depth 0.15 m | reverse complement strand
AACTCGATAAGCACGTCGTCGGCCAGAAAGCCGCCAAGCGCGCCGTCGCCATCGCGCTGAGAAACCGCCAGCGCCGGCAAAAGCTGCCTCCCGACATCGCCGACGACATCATGCCCAAGAACATCATCATGATTGGGCCCACCGGAGTAGGCAAGACGGAGATTGCGCGCAGGCTGGCAAAACTGACCAATTCCCCATTCCTCAAAGTGGAAGCCTCGAAGTTCACCGAGGTCGGCTATGTCGGGCGCGACGTGGAGTCCATTATTCGGGATCTGGTCGAAATTTCCATCGACATGGTGCGCGAAGAGCGACTGGAAGAGGTGGAAGACAAGGCCGAGATGAACGCCGAAGAACGATTGCTCGACGTCCTGCTGCCTCCTCCCCCACCCACACCGCCGGCGGCCGAGGGCCAGCTCACTTTGCCCGGCGTCGAGAGCCACCAGCGCACGCGAGAAAAGATGCGCCAGCAATTCCGTGAGGGCAAACTGGACGAGCGCCAGGTGGAGTTGGACGTGCGCGAGCGCAACACCCCGCAGTTCGGCATCATCAGCAACCAGAACCTTGAAGACATGGAGATGAACCTCAAGGACATGCTTCCCAACATCTTCGGCGGCGGCTCGAAGAAGCGAAAAATGAAGGTGGCGGACGCCTTCGACTACCTGGTGCAGGAAGAAGAGGGCCGCCTGATCGACATGGACCAGGTAAATCGCGTCGCTGTCGAACGGGTCGAATCCAGCGGCATTGTGTTTCTCGACGAGATAGACAAGATCGCCGGCCGCGAGGGCGGCCACGGACCCGATGTCTCCCGCGAAGGCGTACAGCGCGACATATTGCCCATCGTTGAAGGAACCACGGTCAACACGCGCTATGGCATGGTGCGCACCGATCATATCCTCTTTATCGCCGCGGGCGCGTTCCATGTTTCCAAGCCCAGCGATCTTATCCCCGAGTTGCAGGGCCGCTTCCCCATTCGCGTCGAGTTACAGTCGCTCACGGTCGATGACTTTCTTCGCATTCTTACCGAGCCCAAGGCTTCGCTGACCAAGCAGTACTCGGCGTTGCTCGATACCGAGGGAGTTAGATTGGAGTTCGCTCCCGAGGCGCTGCGGGAAATGGCGGAGTTTGCTTTCAAGGTGAACGAGCAGACGGAGAACATCGGTGCGCGCCGCCTGCACACCATCATGGAACGCGTGCTTGAGGATGTCAGCTTCCTGGCTCCCGATGTAGCCCGCCGCGCGCCCGATCCGGAGCAGGCCGCCGCGCTTTCCGAAGCCATCAAGGCCGAGTCTTCCACGCCGCTGCCCTACGAAGAACGCATGACCGCGTCCGGCCCCGAGAAGGTCTTCCTGATTACTGACGAATATGTAAAGCAGATGGTGGCGTCGGTCGTGAAAGATCACGATTTGAGCCGGTACATACTGTAGCGGGGCTTACAGATGACTGGGTGGAGAAATCCAAATGATCCGCTGAACGTGCCCAAGGCCGTACGGTTGCGTGATCGAGCAGGGAGCATCAAGGCGAGAGCGGATGCCCTTTTGCGTGAGGCTGATGGGCTGATCGCTGAGGCGGAGGCACTAGAGGCCGCCGAAGAGTCGAGATTATCGCAACTGAAAATACCCTCGGAGCTGTCAAAGGACTAACACGGCTTTCGGATTCGATTGCACGCCGTTCGTTCTTATGCTACTTTCGTTTCGTACCTCGGCAGTCCGCGCGCGGCAAGCAATAAGCGGGCTCTACCTGCACTCTCCTGCTTCTGAGGGAATGTGGATGGGGGCGCATCGGAAGCACACCGGGAAGGTGTGCCCGCGCCGAAAATCCGCACCGCCTTTCCCCTGACTCCACGAATCCCAACGCCAAGGAGAGAAGCCATGAGCAATCCCGCACTGCACAACAAGATCACTTACATCGAATTCACAACAACCGACATCGCACAGGCCAAGCAGTTCTATGGAACCGTTTTCGGCTGGACGTTTCAGGACTGGGGGCCGGACTACATCGGCTTTCAGGGGGCCGGCATCGATGGCGGCTTCAGCAAGGGCGAATCGCACCAGGCGCCAGCCAAATCCGCGCCGCTGATTGTGCTTTACTCCAAGGACCTGAAGGCCACGGAATCCGCAATCGTGGCAGCGGGCGGCAGCATTGTGGCGCCCACCTTCGAATTTCCTGGCGGCCGGCGATTCCACTTCTCCGATGGAGTGGGCAACCTGTTGGCAGTCTGGTCGGAGTAGGATTCGTTTTGAAAGGGCACGGCTTCAGCCGTGCCAAAGAAGCTCCGCGATACACACGGCTTTAGCCGCCGAGGGAATGTAAATTGTTCGAATTACATTCCTTCGGGGGCCAAAGCCCGGGCATATTTTTATCGATCGTTGGCGGCGCGGCTGAAGCTGCGCCCTTTCAAAGCGCCGAGGACTTAGTTCACCTGCGGCGGTAGTTGCAGAGGCTTGCGCGGCCCCAGTTGTTCGCGGACCAGAGTCAGCCCGAGAATGCAGCGCTCGAAGCGGTCGGAAAGCCGCGCAAACAAGGGCGCTTCCTGTTCATACTCGAATAAGTTGAACTGGCTGACAATGAAGTAACTTTCCTTGCCGGCGTTGATCAGTTCCTGGAGGCTGGGATGCCGATGCCGCCTGCCGCGATTGGTGTCCACGGCTCCCGGGTACATGCCCGCGACGAAAAGCGCATAGTCCCCGATGTGCTTGCGCGCGGCACGCTCCGCATCAAAGGATGGTGCGGCGCCGTTGATCGGGTCCGCGGCGAGAATCATCTCCGACAAATCTTCGATCGGATTGCCCGCCTCATCGCGCACCTTGTACAGGTTTTCGGCCTCGGAAAACTCGCAGAGCAGATGGGCCACATAACCGGTCACCTCCGGGTCGTGAAGTCCCAGCGTTCCCTCGTAACTGTTGCGGACCGCCTGGTGGAAGAAGGGTTCGAGCGGATGACTCTCAGCTTGCATAGACGCCTCCTCTGACCGATTGTGAAGCCTCCTTGTTGAGAGGCAGTGAAACGGTCTCCAAATCATCTGGCTCTGCCCCACCGCGGAGCGTTGCGGGATTTGGATGAGAGCTATTGAAGATCAAATCCCGCCGCGGCATGTTGCGGAATGACAAGTGGCCCGCGCCACAATCAAATTTGCTTGCTATGACACCAAGTTTAGAGGATTTGTTGCTTTTTCCGCCACCAAAGTGGAAATTATTTGGCAAAGTGGCAAGACGATTGCCTTGCCGGTAACTACAAGCTGCCTGGAATGTTCATCTGGCTGACTTCGCTTATTTGGAAGGCTGGGACAACATCCGTGTACTTGGGTATATCCCCTTGAAGCTCTGCGGCATGTGGGAGAAATGCCTCGGTGAAGGCCTGGACCGAATCGCATGTGAATCCGGCGATGGCCCAAAACGGTGGAGCTAGATCCGGCGCCGCGCCACTTACGCCGATCTCGACCGATACGCCTTTGAGTGCTGACCCCAGTAGCCGCAAGGCCATCGGCATGTGCGCCTTCGTGTAGTAATCGACGTCAAAATGACTGCCGGGCTTGTTCGGATAAAAAACGCTCACCTTGATCAATGTTGCTCCTCACTCGTGAAACGGTTCCGGTGTATCAGTACTTCTGCACCTTGGGGTCGATTTCGTCGCTCCAGGCGAGGATGCCGCCGGCCAGGTTTGCCACTTTCGGGTATCCCGCCTGCTTGAGGAACTCGGCGATCTTCTGGCTGCGCGCGCCGCTGCGGCAATGCACAATCACTTCGCGGCTGCGATCGATATCCGCAAGCCGCTGGGGCACGTCGTTCTGCGGGATCAGCTTTCCGCCGATCTGGGCGATCTGGTACTCGTAGGGCTCGCGGACGTCGATGAGTTGTACGTCCTCACCGGCATCGATGCGGCGTTTCAGTTCCTTCACGGTAATCTGCGGAATGCCGTTCTTAAGTGTCTTGTCCTCCGGGGTCTCGGGTACGATGCCACAGAAATGCTGGTAGTCGATCAATGCAGTGACGGTGGGATTGAGGCCGCAGACCGGGCACTCCGGATTCTTGCGCAACTTCAATTCGCGAAAGCGCATGTTCAAGGCATCCACCAGCAGAAGGCGGCCGACGAGCGAGGCGCCTTTGCCCAGAATCAGCTTGATCACTTCAGTGGCCTGGATGACGCCCACCAGGCCGGGAAGAATGCCCAGCACTCCGCCCTCGGCGCAACTGGGCACCAGGCCGGGGGGTGGCGGCTCGGGGTAGAGGCAGCGATAGCACGGGCCTTGCTCGGTGGCAAAGACGCTGGCCTGTCCTTCGAACCGGAAGATGGACCCATAGACATTTGGCTTGCCCAGCAGCACGCACGCGTCGTTGACCAGGTAGCGGGTGGGGAAGTTGTCCGTTCCGTCGGCAACGATGTCGTAGTCCTTGATAATCTCCAGGGCGTTGGCGCTGGTGAGCATGGTGTCGTGCTTGACGATGTTGATGGCCGGATTGAGCGCGGTGAGCTTTTCCTCGGCGGAATCCAGCTTCTTGCGGCCAATGTCCTTGGTCGAGTGGATAATCTGGCGCTGTAGGTTGCTCGCGTCCACTACGTCGAAATCCACCAGCCCCAGGGTGCCGATGCCCGCGGCGGTGAGATAGAAGGCCAGGGGCGAACCAAGTCCGCCGGTGCCTACGCACAATACCCGCGCGGCCTTCAATTGGCGCTGGCCTTCCATACCCACTTCAGGCAGGATCAGGTGGCGCGAATAACGGGAAAGGTCGTCGGTGGTCAGTTCGGGAAGCGGGGTCGGTTCAATCGTGGTTGCCATGGTCGAATAAGTCCAATTCTTGCGTCGTTGATTCGGTTGGATTACCTCAAATGCTCTGCGCCGCAGGCGCTTCCGCCTGGACGGCCAGTCCCCCCGGCGATCGAGGGGATGATGGAAAGCGTGTCGGCGGCGGTGACGGCGGTATCTTCTTTCGCGGGGAGGTAGCGCACGTCTTCGTCGTTCAGGTACAGGTTAACAAAGGAGCGCATTTTGCCCTCGCCGGTAAACAGGTGCTTGCGCAACTCGGCGTGCGTCCGGGTGAGCGTTTCGAGAGCTTCGGCGACAGTATTCGCGGCAACTTCTACGGCATCCTGACCGCTTGCGAAGGGGCGCAGCGGTGTGGGGATAATGATGGTCATGGTTATAGGATTCAGTTGCCGGCCGGGTCGATGCTTTGTTCATCCACAACGATCGATTCCTGCTCGAAGCGCTTGTCTTCCTCGGTGGCGCCGGCCAGCAGAAATGAATTGGTCACCGCGGCCTTGCCCTGAATAACTTCCGTGATGACATAGCTGCACCCGATCCAATGCGCCTCGGCAAAGTCGGTAGCCGACCATTGCGCCGGATGGTCGGGATGAGAGTGATAGAACCCTGCGATGCTGAGCCCCTGGCCGCGGGCCTCGCGTTCGATCTTCACCAACTCCCGCGGGTCGATCTGGTAGCGGTTGTGCGCTGAATCGGTGCGCGTGTTGCCTGCCCGCACAGCAGCCTGCACCACCCAGCCCTGGGCCGTGGGCCGGCCCACGAGCGCGCCGCAGCACTCGTGGGGATAGGTTTCCTCGCCGTGGGCGCGGATCGCCTCATAGACCGCCGGGGTGAGCCGCAGGCTGCTCATTGCTCCTCCCAGAAACGGTCAGAAAGGTATTTATCCGCCGAGTCAGGCAGCACGGTAACAATGACTGCCGCCCGCCCCGCCTCTGCTTCCTCTCGGGCGACTTGGACGCAGGCCACCACCGCCGCGGCCGCGGAAATGCCAACCAGCAAACCCTCCTCGCGTGCCAGCCGCTTGGCCATGGCATGGGCTGCTTCGGTCTCCACTTGAATCTTGCGGTCGGCGAGGTGAGGGTTATAGATGGCCGGTATGATCGACGAGTCCATAAATTTCAGCCCTTCCAGGCCGTGAAAGACAGAGTCCGGGTGAACGCTGATGACTTCGAGCAGAGGGTTGTATTCCTTGAGTCGGCGTCCCGTTCCCATCAGGGTGCCGCTGGTGCCTACTCCAGCTACAAAGTGGGTTACCTGCCCGGATGTTTGCCGCCAGATCTCCGGGCCGGTGGTGCGGTAGTGCGCCAGCCAGTTGGCGTCGTTCGAGTACTGGTCCACGTAACAAAACCTCTGAGGATCGTTGCCGGCCATCTCCCGCGCCCGCCGGATCGCCCCGTCAGGCCCCTCGTCCGGGTCGGTCCAGTCCACTGTGGCCCCGTAGGCGTGCAGGATTCGCTTTCGCTCCGGCGACACATTCGAGGGCATGGCCAACGTCACACGAAAATCCAAAGCCGCGCCCAGCATGGCCAACGCGATGCCGGTATTGCCGCTGCTGGCATCGAGCAGCGTTTTGCCGGGTACCAGCCGGCCGCGGGTGCGCGCATCCTGAATCATGCTCGCCGCGGCGCGGTCTTTCACGCTGCCGCCGGGGTTGGCCCACTCCGCTTTGCCCAGCAGCGAAATGCCTTGCAGGCCGCGAACGGGCCCTTCGATCCGTACCAGCGGCGTGTTGCCGATGCGCTCGGGAATGCTCGAGCCAGATTTTGCCTGTGTATTCGTCATAGGAAATTGCGGCCTGCGTTCCTGGTGTGCGAGATTGGAGATGACAAGGATACAGCCGATACTCTCTATCCTCGCAGACTGGAAAGCGGCCATGGCCCGAAAAACTCTCAACGCGGACTTCAATCAGACGCTGGACACGCTCCGCGCGCACTCCTTCGATGTTTCACCCTATGACCAAGTTGCAGGCGGCATGCTGGTAAGCAAGCATGGGGCCGCGGCGGTGCTGGTTCCCGGCCAGGGCGTCGCCCAGTACGCCTCCCAGGCACATGCTCCGGCGAAGCAGACGGCGGTGGTATTTGCCATTCACCCCGGAGTGTTGGTTCGCGGTGAGGTGGCGCGTCTTCTTGACCGTGGCTACCAGAAATTCATTAGGACTTCCCAATACGAACTGCCCGCCACGGCAGCCCAATTGCAAGGCATCCACATGTTCAGCGAGGAACTGAATCAGTTGACGGGCGTCGTCAGCCTTTACAACCAGGCCCTGGGGACAACCAGCGACTTATATCAATATGACCGCTTGAAGAACCGTGAAGCGGTGCAATCCCCGCCTGCCCGCCCCTGGGAGAAGGGTGGGGGACACTGATCATCCCGTCGAGCGGGCGGTGAGGGCCATGGATGTGGAAGAAGGGGCGGCTGACCCTCAAAAACAACGGCCGGAACTGCGCGCACACCCTCGCTACACCGTGGACGAAGCCGCCTCGCTTCTGCTGATAAAACATAATGCCACGGTGCCTTGCCGGGTCGTCGATATCAGCCTCACGGGGTGCCGGCTCCGGAGCGGCGAGCGATTCCTGCCCGGTATCCAGACTCGAGTCGAAATCAGCTTCAAGGTCCACGGGCTTGTCTTTCGATTCAACGGCGTAGCCCAATGGACAGACGACCACTACACGGTCGGCATCCGTTTTGTGGATGTGACCTCACGCCGTCGAGACGAGTTGGCGGAGATCCTAACCGAAGTGGGGGCGGAAGAAGCCACCAAAGCACAAAAACTCCTTGCTGAGAAACGGGCAGCGGAGGAAGTGGCGGCCAAAGAGACCGTCCGGCTCGAATTGGATGAGGCGCGGCTGCATCAGGCGCCCCACAATGAGCCCAGCGACGAGATTGTTTTGGCGAACCCACTCTTTTCGCCGCAACTTGAGCCGAAACACCTTCCCAAGCCGGTTGAAGCCGCGTTAACGCCGGTCAAGGCTCCGGAAGCGCAGGCCGCCCGTGTATTTTCGCAAACCGAAACATTGCAAAAGGAAGGTCCGCGAGCGGAGGAGCCGGCAAAGAAAGGCAAAAGGGAGCGCCGCACGCAGTCCCGGCATGAGGTTGATACCTCGGCCGTGATCCATCTCATCAACGTGGGGTCCAGGCTCACGGGGCGCATTCTCGACCTGAGCGTGGGCGGTTGCCACATCCGCACCGACGATCGCTTTCCCGTAGGCATTTACATTCGCGTGGAGACGGAGTTTCGCCTTGAAGGGCTCCCCTTCCGGCTTGGCGGCGTCATCCAGGCAATCCACAACCCGCACAATGTCGGCATCCGCTTTCTCGACATGAGCGAACGAAAGCGGGAGTATGTAGAGCAGTTGATTGAAGAGATCGAAGAGATGCGCGCGAGGCGGAAGCAGGCGGAGCCGGGCTACTCAATCAAATAACCCAATGCAGGATAGCGGTTCACCGGCTTTCCATCTGCTTCGACAGTAGTACGCCGTACAGGGCAGGCTGCGGAAAATCCCCATCTCCGGGGCTTCGTAACAGGGCACGACTTCTAGCCCGTCCTCAGCGCAGCCGAAGGATGCCGATAAATGCAATAAAATCAATGAACTTTAGCCCCTGAGGGATTAAATTCCCTCAGGGGCCAAAGCCCAACTTTGTATTTTGTCCAACGGGTGGCGCGGTTGAAGCCGCGCCCTTTCAAAGCCCGCCCACATTCAAAGTGAAGACGGTTTCCTACAGACCGCGCCGCCCACTTATCAGGTTGATGATCACGACGACTACGGCGATTACGAGCAGGATGTGGAGCAGGCCGCTGGTAACGTGGAAGGCGAAAAAGCCCAGAAGCCATAACACCAGGAGAACCACAACGATCGTCCAAAGCATATTTGTCCTCGCTGGGCATCCAAGGGGAACTTAGTGTCCTGGGCGCCCAAATTCTATTGAGTTAACAACTTTTAGTTGGATGCGACCGCTTGCGCTTTTGCACCCCTGACGGCATCAATAAATGAATTCGCCGAAGCCGGGGTTGCAACCTCACCCTTCAATACAGACCGCGAACTAACGCCGGCTCCGTAGTAAGTCTCCATCGAGTCGTCGTCGCGGCGAATCGAAGCGCCTGTCAGTGTGAGACCGGCAAAGGCGCCCTTGGCGCGAGAGTAAGTGAGAATCTCGGTGTTGAGTTTCCAGTCGGTATCGGCGGAAGCGTGACGGCCAACCGGTCCGGCCGCCGCGGAAGCATCCGCGCCGAGCTGGAACTTGCTCGCCAGCAACTGTTGCATTCCTTTTTCATTCTGGATAATCATCACCAGGTCAACGCCCTCCATGCCGATTTGCAATCCCCAGCTACCGCCGGTGATGGCGAAGAAAGCCGGAGCGCTCCATCCGTTGCCTGTGCGGCATGTGGCAACGCCTCTGCCATTCTCGCCGCCAAACACAAACCCGCCCTTCAGCATGTGGGGAACTACGGCCACGCACCTGGCGTGGTCCAGGACTTCCGATGGGATGCCGCTATCCGGCGCCGCCATGATCTCATGCAGCACCTTGCCCGCATGATCCAACCTGTCGGCCGCTGCTTCGCGATTGGTTCCCGCCCAAACGGCGCTTGTCATACTGAGCAATGCTACGAATATCATGAGTTTCTTCACGTAATTCACCATTTTTCTACCCATGCATTGACTCTTGCTTTATGCGCATTTGCCTTGCACAAGGTAACTCCAAAGTTAGAGGGATGAATAACTTACTGTCTGAGCAAGAACGCTCACGCTGAGATGCGGCGCGCCACTGGATGTTCCGGGAGGTGAAAAAACCGAAAAAGTGGTCAAAAAGATACAAAGTTGCGATCTAACCTATGGGAAAATCAGAAGGGTTTAGTCGTGGCCAATGGCCCCTTTTTGGGTCCGTTTAGCATCGGCAACTCCGGTAGGATTCCTCAACTGCAAGCGGAAAGAGATTACTTATGACCAATGTCCTTCGAAATCCCGGATTTGACACCGCCGCCTTCCTGGCGAATGCTGGGCTGGGGCGAAGGATTGTTCAAGTAGCCCCCAAAGAAACGTTCTTTGTGCAGGGAGATCTCGCGGATTCGGTCTTCTATCTGCAGAAGGGCCGCGCAAAACTCACCGTGGTTTCAAAAGCCGGCAAGGAAGCGACAATCACGCTGCTTACCGAAGGCGATTTTGTCGGAGAGGGGGCGCTCGCCGCTGTGGCAGGCCTGCGTTTGTCGTCAGCCACGGCCATTACGGAGTGTACTGCGCTCAAGATAAGACGCGATGAGATGATCCGCGTGATGCACGAGGAACATTCATTTTCCGATCTGTTCCTGAAGTTTCTGCTGGCACGCAGTATGCGCATACAGGCCGACCTTGTGGACCAGTTATTCAACTCCAGCGAAAAGCGGCTGGCGCGGGTTCTCCTGTTGATGGCGGAGTTCAACAAGCCGGGCGAGCCGCAACAATACCTTCCAAAAATCTCGCAGGAGACCCTGGCCGAGATGATCGGCACCACGAGGTCTCGCGTAAGCTTTTTCATGAACCGCTTTCGCAAACTCGGCTTCCTTCAATACAACGGCCGCATCCAGGTTCACAAGTCCCTGCTCAACGTGGTTCTCCACGATCACTTGCCCGACGATAACGCCGAGGGACCGCAGATTCCGGATAATTCTGGTGAATGATTGAGTCAAATCGCCCACTGTCCGGTGGTTGTGGGCATTATTGACCATCATTAAAATTTGCAAACTTGAATACTCTCTTCACAGGCCCCCCCGAATCATTCCTGGTGAGGTGAGAGATGCAAGGTACGCGGGCAAAACTTCTCATCGTTGATGATGAGCCTTCAATTCGTGAGTCAATGTCGCTGATCCTTGCCGACATTGGTTATCGCGTGCGAACTGCGGAAGAAGGATTCTCCGCATTGATCGAGTTACGGAAAGAGATCCCTGACATTCTTCTCTCCGACCTCAACATGCCGGGCATGTCGGGTTTCGAGTTGTTATCGGTGGTTCGCCGCCGCTTTCCCTCCGTTCTTACGGTGGCCATGACCGGGATGTTTACCGGCGATGAGGTGCCATCGGGCATTGCCGCCACTGCCTTCTATCAAAAAGGTTGCGGCATTGCTTCGCTGCTCAAGGTTCTCGAAGGCCTTCCCGGGCCGAATCGGGCCTTGTCCAAACTTCCCGCCGCGTCGGTGCCCATCTGGATCCAGCGCAACGGACACGACAGTTCCGGGGTGCCTTTTGTCACCATTGCCTGCCCGGAGTGTCTGCGCACCTTTCCCCAGTATTTCGACAACTCAATTTGCCAGATGCATCAAACGGACTGCACTTTTTGCAGTTGCTTGATTCAGTTTGCAATCGTCGAGCCGGTCAGCCGAGGACCAGCGAAGGTGTTTGAAATGAAACCCGCCGATCGCAAGCAAGAACCCTGCGGCGCGGCCCAATTCTACTACTGAAAACAGAAAGAGTTGCCCCATTGCGGAACATCTCTGAATTGAACATGCTTCTTCGCGCGCAGGCTGAGTTACCCGTTGGCCTCAAAGTAACCACGGATGAGTTCCGCGAGGGCTGGAAATTTGTGCGGACAACGAATGCAAAACGACTGGAAAAGAAGATTCAAACGCACGGCTGGAATTTCATCAGGATAGCCGATGGTTCGCTGCGAAGCGGGATTGGTGAAACCTCGCAGCAAGCGATTTCCGGCGCGCTGAAGCTGGCCCTGCGGCGCGTGAATGAACGGTTCAATGCGGTAGAAGTGGAGCACATTGAAATTACGCGGTATCCATGGTTCTTCCTGGCCAGGGTCAGGGTCTATCCCTACCTTCTCCAGCAAGGCGCGGAAATACCTGAGCCCGATGAAGCCGTCCCATCGCTGGGCGCTTCCCGGCAAGACTCGTTGCCGCCCTTTGTTGTCGAGCCCTTCCCGCCGTCCAACAGCGCGATGCCGACACTCGGACAGAAGTTGGTTTCATCGCAATGTGCGTAGCAAGGACCACAATGACATTTCTCGAGGTAACGTTTTTCCTGTATCTCTTTCACAGAGCCTTGCGTGTTAATCCTTAGCCGGCGCGCCGCTAAGCTGGGTTTCCCAGGTCTCGATTCTGAGACCTGGGAAACCACTGACCTGAACCAACACCCCGTTAATTAGGGCCCGGTGCGCTGATCGGCTGGGTGCCCCATCCTTGCCGCGCGGCAAGGGTGGGATACCTCAAACCTCGAAAGGCCCGTTCATGAAGAGCCGGTTCGCCGTC
>ODAK010006306.1_pt1 | contig 11984 bp, 14 predicted proteins | sample 1539591 | NCBI WGS metagenome assembly ODAK01 (sample SAMEA3539303, study PRJEB22396) | soil metagenome | biome: tundra; feature: field; material: soil | place: USA | collected 2010-05 | depth 0.15 m | reverse complement strand
GTTGGGCGGCGTCGAGGGCGTGTCCTGCCACAACCGGCCGCCGTGTCCGGGTGTGCCCAGAACCAGTCGCCGTGTCCGGGTGTGTACTCAGAGCATCAAACCGGCGGTTTCGAACCCAGGCGAGCCCGGCCGGCAATATTTGCGCCCCAGGTTCATCCCGGCCCGAGCGCGGCGCGGGATGAATCCGGACGTAGCGGCTCGTCATCGACGCGGACGCAGCCGAGAACAACCGGCATTCGGCTCGACACCGGCAGTTTGATGTTCTGAGTACACATACCGGCGACGCGAGCGCCCGGGCTCTCGCGCCGTGGCCCGGCTCTCGTGCCGTGGCCCGATGCTCGCGAGCTCGGCCCGCTGAGAGGCCCTATTCCGGAATCAGGCCTCGTGCAAGCAGGGCAGCGCGGGGGCGGCGGTCAGCGAGCTGACTTGACGAGCGTCCGGCGGCAGCGGGTACAGACGGACTGCTTCTTTGGCTCACCCGAGGCGGTCATGATGACCAGCGGCTGCAGGTTGGGCTGATAGCGGCGGTGAGCGCGGACGCGGTTCATCCCGGATGACTGCGGATTGAAGCCGCCCATTGAAACCTTGCCGCAGACGGCGCACGCTCGGGACATCGCAGATCCTCGCGTCGAACAGGTGGTTCAGTCATGAAGAACGAGCCGACAGCGGCCCGAGCAGACGGTACGATAACACATCGTCCGGCCCGGCCCGGCCCGAGCAAGCCCACTCCCACGCTGGAGGTCAAACTGCCAATCCCCGCGCACCGCGAAGCCGGCCAGTCGTTGGTCAGCCGGCGAGCGATCAGCCAGATCGTCCGCGCCGCCGTCTCGAGCAGCTATGGCGTGACCGGCCTCGCCGACGATGGCCTGCTACATGGGATTCTCGCCCGGCTGGGCGTCCGGCCTCCAGGCGTCCTCGTCCGAGTCGAAGGCGGCCTCCGGGTTGAGCTCCGGGTCCTCGTGGCGGCGGGCGTGCCGATTGCCGAGGTGGCTCGCCAGGTCGACTCCGCCGTGCGCTACTCGGTTCGCCGCGCGATCGAGCGCGAGATCGAGCGGGTCACGATCTACGTCGACGGCTTGCGCTTCGAGGCCGCAGCGATGCCTCGGCCCCTGACTGGCCCGACCGCGATCGATGCTCACGGCGCTGCCGAGGATCGCGGTATTGCGGCCCCAGCCGTCCCGGGCTCCGACGCCGCGTGACCCAGCGAACCTGCGACGGGGCCGGCCTGGTGGCCGCATTCCGGGCCGCCGTGGCGAACCTCGAGACGCACGTCGAGGAGATCAACGCGCTGAACGTCTTTCCCGTCCCCGACGGCGATACCGGCTCGAACATGCTGGCGACGGTGCGGCTCGCGCTGGAGGAAGCCGAGGCGGTCGCCGGCCAGTCGGCTGGGCGGGTCGCCGCCGCACTCAGCTTCGGTGCGTTGATGGGCGCCCGGGGCAATTCCGGGGTGATCACCTCGCAGATCTGCCGGGGGCTTGCCGAGGGACTCGAAGGCAAGCGCCGGTTCAACGGGCTCGATCTTGCCCACGCCCTCGGCCGTGCCGCGGAACTCGCCTATGCCGCCGTCGGCAAGCCCGTCGAGGGCACGATCCTGACGGTCGTTCGCGAGGCGGCCGCAGCAGCCAAGGCGGCGGCTGAGCACGACGACGACATTGAGGCGGTCCTGGGCGCGACGGTCAACGCCGCCGAAGCGGCGGTCGCCCGGACACCGTCGCTGCTGCCCGTCCTGCGCGAGGCCGGGGTCGTCGACGCGGGCGGCCAGGGCCTCTACCGGCTGTTCCAGGGCGCCCTGCTCTATCTCGTCGGGCGTTCGCCGGCAGGATTGGTCGGGACCCGGCTGCGAGCTGGCGCCAAGCCGTCGGTCCTGGTCGCCCACGCCGACGAAGGGTTCGGTTACGAGACGATGCTCCTGCTCCAACCCAGGGCGGGCTCGATCCTCGACCCGGACTCGATCCGCCGCGAGTTCGAGACCATCGGCGAGTCGGTGGTGGTCGTAGGTGACGGCAAGGCTGTCAAAATCCACGTCCACAGCGAGCACCCCAACGAGGTCCTGGGGGGCGCCCTGGCAATGGGCAGCCTGAGCCGGATCAGCGTCGAGAACCTGGACCAACAGGCGCGTGACGTGCGCGAGCGACGGGCCACCGAGTTCACCGATGATGCCGCCTCACCGGCCGAGGCGATCGCCCCGACCGAACGGTCGGTTATTCCGCTGGCGGTGGTTGCCGTGGCCGCCGGCGATGGCCTTGCCGCGATCTTCCGCGACTTCGGGGTGGCCGCCGTCGTCCAGGGTGGCCAGTCGGCGAATCCCAGCACGGGCGAGCTGCTCCAGGCGATCGAGGGCGTGAATGCGCTCGAGACGCTCCTGCTGCCCAACAACCCGAACGTGATCCTGGCCGCGCGGCAGGTCGCTGCGCTCACGTCGCGGGCAGTCCATGTCGTGCCAACCCGCAACGCTGCCGAGGGAATCGCTGCCTTGCTCGCCCTCGATCCCACCCACGACGGCGCGACCAATGTGGTCGAAATGACCGCGGCCGGTCGGGCGATCGAGTCGCTCTCGGTGACAACGGCAATCCGCGACGCGAAGCTGTGTGGCCGCAAGGTCCGGCGCGGCCAGACGATCGTGCTCGACCCGGGTGATGGGTTGGTGGCCGTCGACGGCGATCGGGAGCGGGCCATCGAGACGGCGGTCCGGGGACTCCGACCCGGGATCGAGCTGATCACCCTGTTCTACGGCGACGGGGCTGACCTGGCCGAGGCGGAGGAAACGGCCCGCCGGATCAATGCCACCCTCGAGGGTGTCGAGGTGGAGGTCCGACACGGCGGTCAGCCCCACTACCGGTACTTGATCTCGGCCGAGTAGGAATGGTGCACGGGCAGCCGGGTCGCCGACCGACGCCGGCCAATCGAGCTCGATCGGGCCGGCGGGCACCGCCGCCGACCGATCCGGTCGCATTGCTGGCGACGCCGCTGGGTGAGAGCGGGTTGCCGGGGGATGCCGCCCTCCGCCGGGCCGGCCGGCGGCTGGACCTGCGCACGGTCCGTGATCTCCTGTTCCACCTGCCCCGGCGCTATGAGGATCGCCGTGAGATGCGCACGATTGCCGAGCTGCGCGACCTGCCCGACGGGGCGACGGCAAGCGCCCGCGTCGTGGTCCGCTCGATCAACGTGGAGCAGACCTGGCGACGGCGGGTCCAGGTAACGAAGGCCGTCCTGGTCGATGAGACCGGGGAGGCCGAGGCGACCTGGTTCGGCCGACGCTTCATCGAGCGGCGGATCCACGCAGGACAGCACCTGGTCGTGAGCGGCAGGCTGAAGCAGCGTGGCTTCAGCCCCATCTTCGACGACCCCGAGTTCTCGCCGGAGGACGGCACCGAACCGCTCCACGCGGGCCGGATCGTGCCGGTCTATCGACTTACCGCGGGTCTGACCGCGGCGCGAATCCGAGAGGCCATCCGGGCGGCCCTCGACAGAGCCGGCCTGATGTACGGCGAGTACCTGCCCGCCGATCTGGTTCAGGCCGAAGGGCTCGAGCCGATCGGCCGGGCGATTGACCAGGTTCACTACCCGGCCAGCCTGGAGGACCGCGACGCAGCCCTCCGCCGGCTCGCCTTCGATGAGCTGCTGGCACTCCAGCTGGGGATGGTCGGCCGGCGACGGCAGCGCGGCCGGACGACCTCCGAGCCGGTGGTCGTCGCAGATCTGCGCGACGAGGCCGTTCGCGCTGCGATCGAAACGGCGATCGGGGTGAAGATCGGCCGGCCGATCAGCCTGACGGCCGACCAGGTTGCGGCGATGGCCGCGATCCGATCCGATCTTGCTCGCTCTGAGCCGATGCTCCGGCTGCTCCAAGGAGATGTCGGCTCGGGCAAGACCGCCGTCGCGGCGCACGCCCTGGCCCTGGTGGCGGGACTGGGCCGGCAGGGTGCGCTGCTGGCGCCAACGGACCTCCTGGCGCGCCAGCACGCGGCCACCATTGGTGAGCTGCTGGCACCGCTCGGCCTGGGCGTGACCCTGCTCACCGGGTCGCTCAGCGCCGACGGTCGGCGGAAGGCAGTCGCGGCGATTGCCTCCGGTCAGGCCAGCGTTGTTGTTGGCACCCACGCCCTGTTCCAGGAGTCGATCCGCTTCGCCGACCTGGGCCTGGCCGTGATCGATGAGCAGCATCGCTTCGGTGTCGAGCAGCGGGGCCTGCTTGAAGCCAAGGCCGGCGGGAGCGCCGGCACGTCCGGCGACGCGGCACGGGCCGCACCGCACATCCTGCTGATGACCGCGACGCCGATCCCCCGGACGCTCGGCCAGATCCTGTATGCCGACCTCGAGGTGTCCGATCTACGGATGGCACCATCTGGACGGTTGCCCATTACCACGGGGATCCGGACGAGCCTCAATCTCGAGGGTCTGTGGCCATTCGTCGCCAAGGAGGCTGCCGCCGATCGCCGAACCTTCGTGGTCGTGCCCCTGATCGAGGCCGCCGAGGACGACGCCGCGACCGCCGCCAAGGATGAGGCCCTGCGCCTGCATGAGCTCCTCGGCCTGCCGGTGGGCCTGGTCCATGGTCGGATGAAACCCGGCGAGCGCGACGCCGAGATGCGCCGCTTCCGCGATGGCGAGACGCGCGTGCTGGTGGGCACGACCGTGATCGAGGTCGGGGTCGACGTCCCCGAGGCGACGGTGATGGTCGTGGAAGGCGCCGACCGATTTGGCCTGGCCCAACTCCACCAGCTCCGAGGCCGGGTTGGGCGGGGGACCGAGCAGAGCTACTGCGTCCTGATCTCGGACGTCACGATGGATGACGATCCGGTTGCCTGGGCCCGCCTCCAGGCCGTCAAGGACCTCACTGATGGGTTCGAGCTGGCGGAGAAGGACTTCGAGCTGCGTCGGGAGGGCGACGTCCTTGGCCTTGCCCAATCCGGCCTGCCCCGGCTGCGAGTCGCCTCACTCCAGCGTCTCGACCACCGGGAGCTGGCGACGAAGGCCCGCCACCACGCGGAGGCTCTCCTCGATCCGACCGGCGAGCTGCCCGGTGAGACCCTGGCGGCCCTCCGGCACGAGCTGACCGGGGGTTGGCTGGAGCCGATCTGGTCGGGCGATCCGGCCAGCGGGGCGTGATGGACGGCAGACCAGATGGCCGGTGACGCCGGGCGGGTGATCGCTGGCCGGGCAGCGGGGCGCCGGCTGGCTGCTCCGGGGCCGGGCACCCGGCCGTTGACCGATCGGGTCAAACAGACGCTCTTTGCGATCCTCGAGCCGGCCCTGCCCGGCGCCCGCTTCCTCGACCTGTGCGCCGGGACCGGCGCCGGGGGGATCGAGGCGCTCTCGCGCGGCGCGGCCGCCGCGGTCATGGTCGAGCGCGACCCGCGCGCCTGCCGAACGATCGCGGAGAATCTCGAGCGGACCGGGTTGGCCGGCGCGGCGGCCCAGGTGGTCCGGGCCGAGGCCTCGGCGTGGCTCGCCGCTGCTACCCGGGTACCTGCCCTCAATCCGCCCCTTGGGCCGTTCGATCTCGTGCTCGTCGATCCGCCCTATGACGACCAGCTCCTGCTCGAAACGTTGCTGGCGCGGCTGGGCGGTCGGGCGGCGGACGGACTCCTCGCGGCGGATGCGGGGATTATCGCCAAGCACTTCTGGCGGGCGGCTCCACCTGCCCGGATCGGCCTGCTACGATCGATCCGCGAGCGGCGGTTCGGTGAGACCACGCTCACGTTCTATCGGCGGGTCGCCACGGAGGACGGATGAGGGTCGCGGTCTATCCCGGGTCGTTCGACCCGGTCACGTTCGGTCACCTCGATGTCGTCCGCCGCGCTGCCGCCGTCTTCGACCGGGTGATCTTCGCCGTCCTGACAAACCCACGAAAGACCTCGTTCCTGACCGTGGCCGAGCGGCTCGATGCGATCAGGGCGTCGGTCGCGGCGATCGATCCATCTCTCGTCGATCGGATCGACGTCCAGTCGTTCGAGGGGCTGACGGTCGACGTCTGTCGCCGAGCCGGGGCCGGTTTCATCGTTCGCGGTTTGCGCGCGGTCTCGGATTTCGAGACGGAGATGCAGCTCGCCCACAACAACCGGGTCCTGGCGCCCGAGATCGATACGGTCTTCTTCATGACCTCACTCGAGCACGGCTATGTGAGCTCCACCCTGGTCCGCGAGATCGCCCGCTCCGGTGGCGACGTGCGGGCGATGGTGCCGGGTCCGGCCGAGGTGGCCCTGCGCGGGGCGCTTGAGCGGGTGCGATAATTCGGCCGACGCAGCGGCTCTGCCGTTCGCCGTCACCAGTCCAGGGAGGGCCGGTCCAATCGACATCATCTTCCTCGTCACGCGACTCGAGAACCTGATCGCCAGCGGGAAGAAGCTGCCCCTCACCAGCAATATCGTCCTGGACCAGAACGCGGCACTTGGGCTGATCGACGAGCTCCGGGTTGCCATCCCGGAGGAGATCCGGGCAGCCAAGCGGATCAACTCGGAGGGTGAGCGGATCATCGAAAAGGCTCAGGAAGAAGCCGAGACGATCGTGGCCCGGGCACAGGAGCAGGCCGCCTTCCTGATCGAGGAACGCGGCCTGACCCAGGCGGCCGAGGAGGAGAGCCGGCGGATCCTGGATCGGACTCACCTTGAGGCCGAGGGGATCCGGCAGGGCGCCGATGAGTACGCGGCGTCCATCCTGGGCAAGCTCGAGGGTGAGGTCGACCGGACGCTCCACAGCATTCGCAAGGGGATCGCTGTCCTCGACTCGCGTAATCCGCCCGAGAGCGACGAGGATGGGCCGGTGGTCCCGGCCGACGGCTATGCCGACGACGAGGACTTCCAGCCGGCACCCGCCCGCTCGCCGCGCGGGTGACCGGCGCCTCCGCGAGCGGTGTGCTCACCTATCCGGTTGCCGCGCTGCTGGCCGAGCCGGCCGGCTCCCGACGTGATTTCACGTTTGACGGGATCTGGCTCGATATGGGCGACGACCTGGAGCTCGCGGCCGCCGTCGCTGGCCGGGTACGCTTCAGCCGGACGAGCCGCGGCCTGTTCATCACGGGCCTGGCGGAGACGGCCCTTGCCCTGACTTGCAGCCGCTGCCTCAGGCCGATCGAGCTTCCGCTGACGGTGGCCTTCAGCGAGGAGGCCCTGCCGACGATCGACCTCGTGTCGGGCAAGCCGCTCGACCCCTCGATCGAACCCGAGATCATCCGGCTGACCGACCACCACGAGGTCCAGCTCGAGCCGGTGATCCGTGAGGCGGTCCAGCTCGGCGAGCCGATTGCGCCGGTCTGCCGCCCGGATTGCCCGGGCCTGTGTATCGTCTGCGGTGAAGCGCTTGAGAACGGTCCGCACGAGCACGACGAGGCCCTCCTCGATCCACGCCTGGAGGTCCTCCGGGCGTTCCGGGTCGACGGCGGAGCCGAGACGGGCTAGACTCGCCCGCCGGCCCCCATCCAGAAGTAACAGCCGCGGTGCGATCGTCCGCCCCGCGCCGGCCGCGCCAGAGGAGAGACGAGGAGCAATGGGAGTCCCGAAACGACGGGTATCGCATGCCCGGCAGGGTGATCGCCGCAGCCACGAGGCACTGGCCCTGCCCCGGCTCGAGGAATGCCCGCATTGTCATGAGCCAAAGCAGCCCCACCATGCCTGCCCGAACTGCGGGTATTACGGTGGCCGCCAGGCGCTCGAGCTGAAGCGGACCACGGACGAGGCCGCCTCCTAGGCACGTGGACCTCAGCGCCGTTCGAGGCGCCACCTCCAACCGCCGCGTCAGGGTCGCCGTGGACGTGATGGGCGGTGACCACGCGCCCGAGGAAGCCGTCCAGGGGGCGCTGATCCATGCCCGCGCCCATCCCGAGGACGACCTCCTGTTCGTCGGGGACGAAGTCCGGGTCCGAGCGATCGTGGGCACCGACCTGCCGCCCAACGTCCGGTTCGTGCACGCCGGCGAGGTCGTGGGCATGGACGAGCACGCAGCCCAGAACGTGCGCAAGAAGAAGGACGCGTCGATCCTCGTCGCGATGAACCTCGTCCACGCCGGTGAGGCAGACGCAGTCGTGACGGCCGGTCATACCGGGGCCGGGGTCGTCGCGGCGATCCTCCGGCTGGGTCGCGCCCCGGGCGTCGACCGGCCGGCGCTGGCGGTCCAGATGGTCACCGAGTCCGGCCCCTTCGTCCTGCTCGACATCGGGGCGACGACCGACTCGACCGGCGAGCAGCTGTACCAGTTCGCCGAGATGGGCGCCCTCTTCGCCGAACGTGTCCTCGGGGTCGAGCATCCTCGGGTTGCCCTGCTCTCGATCGGCGAGGAGACCGGCAAGGGCGATGCCCGGATCCAGCGGGCAACCGAGTTGCTCCAGGGGTCGAGCCTGAACTTCGTCGGCAACGTCGAGGGCAAGGACCTGGTCAAGCACGCCGCCGATGTCGTTGTGTGCGATGCGGTCGTCGGCAACGTCGTGATCAAGTTCTTCGAAGGGCTTTCCCAGTTCATCTTCGGCCTGTTCGAAAAGGAGTTTCGGCGCCCACCGTTCGGCCCGGTCGCGTACACCCTGCTGCGGCCAGGAATCCGCCGGATCCGGCGGATTTTCGACTACGAGACATCGGGCGGTTCACCCCTGCTCGGGGTCAAAGGCACTGTGATCATCACCCACGGCCGGGCCAAGCGCCGGATGATCTCGTATGCGGTGGCCGTAGGGGCCGCCGCCGCCCGGGCCCGGATTCCCGAGCTCATCGCCGAAACGTTCCAGCGGACGCCACTGCCCCCGACGGCCAAGCCGGCGGGGCCCCAGGAATTGGCCGGATGAGCCGCCCCGAGCTGATCGTCCGCCCGGCGGTGATTCGCGAGACCATCCGGCTGGCCGCTCTCGAGGTGCCCGGGGTCCTGCGAGTCGGCCGGTCGGGTGGCTGGCTGCGCCAGCGCTTCGCTGGCTCGGTCGTGACCACCCGGCTGAGCGGCGCCGCGATCAGCGTCCGGATCGCTATCGTCGCCCGGCCCGGCCAATCACTGGGGCCCCTTGCCGGTCACGTCCGGGCAGCCATCGTAGCTGCCCTCGAGTGCCAGCTGGGCCTCGTTCCGGGCGAGGTGACCGTGAGCGTCGACGGCGTGGGCGCCTGACCGTCATGGAGGCACCCGTCGGCCGGCCGGGGCGGGAGCAGATTCGATCGCGCCGTCGGGCACGTCGGCTGGCCCTCGCATCGATCTTCGAGGCCGATTTCGGGCAACGCACCGCAGAGGCCGTGCTGGAGCGTCACGTGGCCGAGTCCCAAGGCGACCCCGAAGCAGCCCGCTTCGCCCGCCAGCTGGTCGCCGCGACCGTGGGCAACCGTGACCAGATCGACCAGCAGATCGGGCAGGCGGCGGCGCAGTACCCCGTGGTCCAGCTCGCCCGAATCGATCGGGCATTGCTGCGAACCGCCCTCGGCGAGGTGCTACACTCCGCGGCGACGCCGGCCCGAGTTGCGATCGCGGAATGGGTCGAGTTGGCACGGATTTACAGTGGAGACCCGGCGCGACGCTTGATGAACGGCGTCCTCGGGCGACTCGTCAGGGACGCGGCAGCGTCGACCGCGGAGTTGGTCGACGGATCCGCGAATGAAGACGCCGGCGTTCCTGCCGGGTGATGACCAAGCTTCCAGGAGGGATTCTGTGGCCACTACCTACGATCGCCTGAAGAAGATCGTCGTTGAGCAGCTCGGCGTCGATGAGGCCGATGTCAAACCCGAGGCGTCGTTCGTCGATGACCTCAACGCCGACTCGCTCGACCTGGTCGAGTTGATCATGAGCCTCGAGGAAGAGTTCGGGACCGAGATCTCCGACGAGGATGCGGAGCGGATCCGAACCGTAGGCGACGCGGTCGAATACATTGACGAGCGCACCTCCTAGGGCCTGAGCGGCGGGCCAGCCAGCCCTCCCGCCTGATTGCCAGGGCCCACTGCCGCGATGCCCTCGGCCGTTGCCTTCGCGGCTCAGCTCAGGCTCCCGATTCGCGACCCGGAGCTGTTCGGCCGGGCGCTGGTCCACAGCAGCTATCTGCACGAGCACCGGGATGCCGTCGGTGGTCACAACGAACGCCTCGAGTACCTCGGCGATGCCGTGGTCTCGCTGGTGATCTCGGCGGCTCTGTACCGCCTTCGACCGGCCGACGATGAGGGCGCCCTGTCGGCCCGTCGGGCGGCCATCGTGAGCACGACCGGCCTGGCCAGGCTGGCAAACCGGCTCGACCTGGGGGCGTGGCTGCTCCTGGGTGAAGGCGAATCGCAGCGCGGCGGCCGGCACCGGCCGTCCCTCCTCGCCTCGGCCTTCGAGGCGGTCGCGGGGGCCGTCTACCTCGATCTCGGCTTCGAGGCTGCCCGCGACTGGATCATCGCGGTGGCGGCCCCCGAGCTCGCCTCGGATGCTGCTGTTGGCAGTCTGAAAAGTCCCAAGAGCCGGCTCCAGGAGCACACCCAGCGGCTGGCCGGCGAGCGGCCGGCGTATCGCCTCGTAGGTGTCTCGGGCCCCGACCACGAGCGTATCTTCCGGATCGACGTGAGCGTCGGCGGGCAGGTCGTCGGGATGGGCAGCGGGCCGTCCCGACGCATCGCGGAGACGATGGCCGCGAGTGCGGCGCTCGACGCCCTCGGCCGGGCCGACTCGGTCGGCCCCGGCGGGCCGGAAACGCCGGCGGCCGGCGGCCCCGGGTTCGAATGAGCGGGGCCCGGCTGCTCGCGCTGCGCCTGCAGGGCTTCAAGTCGTTTGCCGAGCGGACGACCGTAGAGTTCGGCGCCGGGATCAGCGCAGTGGTTGGCCCGAACGGCTCGGGCAAGAGCAATCTCGCCGATGGCCTGCGCTGGGCCCTCGGCGAGCAGGGTCGGGCGCTGCGCAGCCGCAAGTCCGAGGACGTGATCTTCGCCGGGTCGGACAGGCGACCGGCCCTGGGCATGGCCGACGTGAGCCTCGTGCTCGACAACGCCGACGGCCTGCTTCCGGTGGATTACCAGGTCGTCGAGCTCGGCCGTCGGCTGTATCGCTCCGGCGAGAACGACTACCTCCTCAACCGGGGCCGGGTTCGGTTGAAGGACCTGGTCGACCTGCTCGACGCAGCGCATCTCGCTGACAACGCCTTCCTGTTCATCGGCCAGGGGATGGTCGACCAGGCGCTGTCGCTTCGACCGGAAGAGCGCCGGCCGCTATTCGAGGAGGTCGCGGGGGTCCGCCGCCACGAGCGCCGACGGAGGCGCGCCGAGGAGCAGCTGAGCGAGGCCGAAGCCAACCTCGCCCGGGTCCAGGACATCGTGGCAGAGCTTCGTCCGCAGGCCCGCCGCCTGGCTGCCCAGGCCGAGCAGCAGACAAGTCGAGTCAGTGCCGGTGACGAGCTGGCCGCCGCGCTGGTGCTGAGCGCCCACGCCCGTTGGCACGTGGCCGCGGGGCAGGCGGCCAGCACCGCCGAGCGCCTCGCCCGGACTCGGACGGAGACAGATCGGGCCATCGTCGCCCTGGTCGAGGCCGAGACGGGCGCCATGGAGGTGAGCGCTCGGCGGACGCGCCAGGCAGCATTTGAGATTGAACGGCGCGAAGCTCACGAGGCCGCCCGCAGCGCGTTGACTGGACTCCAGCTCGAAGCCATCCAGCGGGCCTCCGATCTTGAGGCCATCCGGCGCGAACGGTCCCGTCTTGACGAGGAACGCACCGCCGCCGAGATCGAGCTGGCCGGGCGGCGCCGGGCGCTGGCCGCACCGATGCCGGAGCACGATGCTGGGCTCAGGGCGGCGGTCGAGGAGGCCGAACTCGGGCTGGCCGATGCGCGCCGCGAGCTCAGCGGGCTGCAGGCCGAGGGCGACGAACGGACGGCGTTCCGGCGGGCGTTCGATGCCCGAGCCGCCGAGCATGAGGCTGCCCGGCGACGCCTGGCCGATTCCGAGCGCCGCGCCGGCGACGAGCGGGCAAGGGCGGTCGCCGGCGCGACCGGGCGGGCGGGACTCGACGCCACCCTGGTCGCGGTGCGCGACGCGCACCGGGCGGCGATCGACGTTGAGCTT